>Ga0233380_1000021_pt1 | contig 155849 bp, 126 predicted proteins | sample ElkDunMinimDraft_9_FD_191541 | JGI IMG/M metagenome (GOLD analysis project Ga0233380, IMG submission 191541) | Fecal eukaryotic communites from dung pellets of Tule Elk in California, USA - Elk Dung F36 | ecosystem: Host-associated > Mammals > Digestive system > Large intestine > Fecal... | reverse complement strand
CCCCCCGCCCGGAAGCCGCGCCAGCGGTTATCCGGGCGACGGCTGGCGGCGCGCTCCGGCGGGCAAGATCAAGCGTGTGGCTACGCGTCTTCCGGCTCAGCCCTGCGGGCTGTCCGGAAGGGGGAAACAGAGTTGCCGCCACCGTCCCGGCTCTCCGCTTCGCTGCGGCCGGGATGACAAGCTCGCCCCTACGACCAAATTTGACGCATCGGCATGCCACACTGCTTCCCGGTCTTTGACATCGCGGTCCGTGACGCTCCCTCCGGGTTGAGCACAGGCTGAATGCCCCGCCGCACTGGAAACCCTCGCCGAGCCCCCATCGCCCGGCTCCCGGCTTCGTGCCCGACGCCCTCCGCCACGGTTGAACCGGCCCCAACCACCCCGCCTCACGCGAAAATGTGCACGATGTGCACTCCATTTTTTTCTGAGTGCACATTTCACCGACAGCCCCGGGACAGCAGGGCTCCGTCATTTTCGGCCCACCCTGCCAAGCCCCGCGACACCGCCGCCCTTCCCCCCCGCCGCGACGCGTCCTAAGAAGCGCGGCAATGACCGACGCCGTCGCCCCTCCCCCCGCCAAGGCCTCGCCCTTCCATGAGCTTGAGGTCCTGACCGTCCACCACTGGACCGATCAGCTGTTCAGCTTCCGCATCCGCCGCCCGGAGGATTTCCGCTTCCGCTCGGGCGAGTTCGTGATGATCGGCCTGCCCGGCGAAGACGGCGGCAAGCCCGTCCTTAGGGCCTACTCGATCGCTTCCCCGCACTGGGACGAGGCGCTGGAGTTCTTCTCCATCAAAGTGCCCGATGGTCCCCTGACCTCGCGCCTGCAGAAGATCCAGGTCGGCGACACGGTCCTGATGGGCAAGAAGCCGACCGGCACCCTGGTGCTGGACGCCCTGACCGGCGGTGAACGCCTCTGGCTGATCGGCACCGGCACCGGTCTCGCGCCGTGGCTCTCGGTCGCCCGCGACCCGGACACCTACAGCCGCTTCGGTCAGGTCATCGTCTGCCACACCGTCCGCAACGTGGCCGACCTCGCCTACCGCGACTTCTTCACCCACGGCATCCATGAGGACCCGCTGGTCGGCGACGAGGCGAAGGCCCAGTTGGTCTACTATCCGACCGTCACGCGCGAGAAGTTCGAGACGCCCGGCCGGATCACCGATCGCATCAAGTCCGGCGACGTCTTCGCCGACCTGCAACTGCCCATCGGCTTCTCGCCCAACACCGACCGCGTCATGCTGTGCGGCTCGATGGCCATGATCAAGGAAACGGGCGAACTGCTCGAAACCTACGGTCTGAAGGAGGGCTCGAACGCCGAGCCCGGCGATTATGTTCTGGAGCGCGCCTTTGTCGGTTGAGTCCCCCACCGTTGTGGCGATTGACGCCCGCGTCGCCCCGGAAGACTGCCTGACGATGGCCGAGGTCCGCCACGGCGTCGACGCCCTGGACCGCGCGCTGGTCACCCTGCTAGCCGAGCGTCAGCGCTACATGCACGCCGCCGCCCGCATCAAGCCCAGCCGGGACGTGGTCCATGACGACGCCCGCATCGAGGATGTGGTGTCCAAGGTCCTCGCGGCCGCCGGTTCCGCCGGCCTGTCGGCCGACATCGCCGAGCCGGTCTGGCGCACCCTCGTCGACCGCTGCATCGCCCACGAGTTCAGCGTCTGGGACAAGACGCGGGTCTAGCCGTTCCTCCCCCTTGGGGGAGGAGGACCGCGAAGCGGTGGCGGGGCGCCGGCGACAGCTACCCCCTCAGGCTCCGCAGCATGATCTCGTGCCGGAACGCCGCCACATCAGCCAGCGCGATCTCCAGCTGATCCCGCACCCGGTCCAGCAGCGGCGGCGCCCCGGCCTTGTCCGAGCTCTCCGCCGTCTGGCAGGCCTCGGCCAGCTGATCGGCCCCGATGCCCGAGGCGGCGCCCCGGATCGTGTGCACGGCGTCACGCCAGCCCTCTTCCCGGACGTCCAGCATCGGCGACCACAGGGCCGCCTGCTGGCCGAACAGGCCCAGGACCTCGTCGGTGATCGCGTCCTGCCCGCCGGTCATCCGCTCCAGAACGGCGAAGTCGACCGCCCCCGACAGATCCCTGCGCGCCATCAGCCCTCCGCCTCTTCGCCCTTGGCCAGCCGCGAGTTCCGCGACGACCAGACGAGGTAGACGACCAGGCCCAGCAGGTTCCAGCCAAGGAAGTACAGCTGGGTCGAACCCTTCAGGCTGAAGAAGAAGACGATGCAGCCGACGATGGCGATGCCGCCCACCAGCCACCACAGCGGGGCCTTGAACTTCCGCTCGCGGTTCGGCTCACGGATGCGCAGCACGATCAGGCTGACCCCCACGGCCATGAAGGCCATCAGCGTCCCGGCGTTGGCCAGCGAGGCCAGTTCGTCCAGCCGCATGATCCCGGCCAGGAAGGCCACGACGATGGCCGTGAACACGGTCACCACCACCGGCACGCCCCGGTTCGAGATCTTCGCCAGACGGTTCGGCAGCAGGCCGTCCCGCGCCATGCCCAGGAAGATGCGGCTCTGGCCGAACAGGAAGGCCAGCAGCACGGTCGGCAGGGCCACCACGGCCGCCGCCGCGATCCACTGGGCGGCCACGCCCTGCCCCAGACCGCGCATGATGTGGGCCAGAGGCTCGGGGCTGTCGGCGAACGAAGCCACCGGGGCCGCGCCGATCGCGGCCGCCGCCACGGCGATGTACAGGATGGTGCAGATCACCATCGAACCGACGATGCCGATCGCCAGGTCCCGCTCCGGCTTCTTGGTCTCCTCCGCCGCCGTGGCGATGGCGTCGAAGCCGTAGAAGGCGAAGAAGATGATCGCCGCCGCCGCCATCACCCCCGTCTGCACGAAGGGCGCGCCGAAGCCGTTGGGCATGAAGGGCGTGAAGTGGGCCGCGTCGAAGTTCGGCAGGGCGATGGCCACGAAGGCCACCAGCGCCGCGATCTTGATGACCACCAGAATGGCGTTCAGCGTCGCGCTCTCACGGGTGCCCAGCAGCAGCAGGCCCGTCACCACGGCGATGATGAAGACGGCCGGCAGGTTGATCAGCCCGCCCTCGACGTGCGGCCCGACGGTCAGCGCCGTCGGCAGGTCGATGCCCCATCCGGCCAGGAAGGGCACCGCATAGCCCGACCAGCCCACGGCCACGGCCGAGACCACCAGCGAGTATTCGAGGATCAGGCTCCAGCCCACGACCCATGCGAAGATCTCGCCCAGCGCCGCATAGGAGTATGTATAGGCGCTGCCCGAGGCGGGCATGATGGTGGACAGCTCGGCATAGGCCAGAGCCGCGCAGGCGCAGACAAGACCCGCCAGCGCGAAGCTGATCAGCACCGCCGGACCGGCCAGCCCGGCGCCCACGCCGATCAGCGTCAGGATGCCGGTGCCGACGATGGCGCCGACCCCCAGCGCCATCAGGTGCGGCCAGCCCAGCGTCTTCTTCAGCGCCGGCCCGTCATGCGGGGCCAGCATCGCGTCGATCGAACGGCGGCGGTTCCAGAAGGCCATGTCTGCGTTTCCCACGCCGCTCCCCGGCGGCTGATTCCGCTGCGACCCTAGCGGCTCCTGCGACAAACCGAAACGGACACGAAAAAGCCGCTTGCGTTCCGTTCGGCGAGCCTCTATCTCCCGCCCCTCGCCGACGCCGGTCCCAACCGATTGTCAGCGAGAAGACGATGAGTTCGGGTGATTAGCTCAGTTGGTAGAGCAGCTGACTCTTAATCAGCGGGTCCACAGTTCGAACCTGTGATCACCCACCATCGTCCTTTTGAAATTCCTCCGAAAAGTCGAAGCCGCGACCTGACTGGATCGGTCAGATCGATGGCCGCCATCCGCCCTCGACGACATGACTGTGGATCAGGGGGTCCACGGGTTTAGCAGCTCGACCTTCGGCGTCGTCCCGGCCGTGCGAGCCGGACGCGCGACTTTATCGGTCATCCCCAGCGCGGCGCCGTCGTCCTCCGTGATCGGGGGGCCGTCAGGATTGCGCAAACTGAGCAGGAACCCGCCGTAGAACGGGTTCGGAAACTGGATCGAGCGCCGCCCCCACTCGGCCGCATGCGTACCGGCGGCGGCGAGCCGGACCGAGCCGTCAGCGACATCGAACCCTAGTCCCGCTCGCCGACGATCTGGTCCGCCAGATCCTGCGCCAAGGCCGCCATCGTCAGCGTCGGGTTCCAGAACCCGCTCTTGGGCCAGAGAGCGGCGCCCGTCACATAGACGTTCTCCACCCCTTGGGGGCGATAGTCGGCCCGCACCGGTCCGGCCGCTTCATCCGGGTAGATCCACAGCGGCGAACCTTCGTGGACCAGCGCGGGCACCCGCCGCTCCACCTCATTCGGCCGATCAGAGCGCCATTCCCCGGCGTTGGGCGCCCCATGCAAGTATTCAACTGCGTTGGCGCCCTTTGGCAACAGGACGGCTTCCAGCATCTGGAGGGTCGCGGCGTCCACCACGTCCCACGTCTCGCGGTCGGCCTCGTTCGCCAGCACCTGCAACAGCACATTGGGGGTGGGGTCACGCTGGCCGCTCGGCCGCATCCAGCAGATGATCTGCCCCGGCGGCTGGGGCGCGGTCTTCGCGGACAGGGTCCAGGGGAAGGTCTCGCTCAGCCCCCCGAGCGTGTGCTGATACGGCAGGGGAAGGTTCTGGGAATGCTCGGGGAGGAAGAACGGTCCCCGCTCAAGGACCAGGATCCGGATGTGAGGATCCCGCTTCAGCGCAGGATCGACGAAGGCCAGGGCGCAGAAGCCGCTGCCGATGACGACGACGTCAAACCGCTCGGTTTCCCGGACGGCCTCCAGCCCGCTTCGGAGCAGAAGAACACATGATCGAGGACCCTTTGCGGGGTCGGGCTGTGCGGCCCGATGACGGATCGCCGAAATCAAGATTCGCGGAACCCGCTGCCGTCCCCACCACCAGCCCCCTTGTCGAACATAGCTATTCGAAGCCCAGGGCAGGGCTATCACAACCTTTAGGGGCGATCCATAGAGTTAACGGGTTGCAAGAAGCCCCTCCCCGGCGCGGTCCAAGGCGCTCAGAAACGTCGGCTCAGGGTCAGACGCACCACACGCCCCAGCGGGTCCTGATCGTCGCGGCCGTAGCCCGGAACCGGTCGACCATCGCCGCGCGTGGCCTCGGGCCGCGCGTCGAACAGGTTGTCGATCTGCAACTCCACCCGGATGTCGCCATCCCCGCTGGAGCTGGCTCCGTCTTGGGCGGCCGGAGCAGTGCGTTCGAAAAGATAGCTGATCTTGAGATCGACCGCCGCGAAGGCGGACCGTTCAATGTCGTTCGGCCCGTCCATGCCGATGTCGCGCCGGATGCGGAACGCGCTCTGCCAGCGCGCGCCGGCGTTCAGGCCCCAGTTCCCGAGGCGGCCGTCGACCTGGACACTGGCCTGCTGTCGCGGCGTCCCGCCGCCGTCCCCAGCCAGACGGTCGAGCTCGGGAAGACCCGGGCGCAGCACCACGACATTGCTGAGTTGCCAGCTGTGATTGACCGACACCTGCCATCCCGGCCCGTTCTGGCCGGAAGGGATGCTGAGGTTCAGGCCGGACGACAGGGTCTCCACGGTCGCGGAGTCCAGGTTGATCATCCGCTGGTCGACGCCGATCAGGCGGCCGCTGGCGTTCCGGATGAAGCGCTCGGGGAAGGCCGCCTCCACGGCGGGCGTGAGCTCCGGCGGGGCGCCGTAGCCGTTGATCGAACTCGCTCTGTGGAAACCGACCCGCCCCTGCACGCTCCATAGCGTGAACGGACCCGCCGACGCCGAAAGGGAAAGCGTCCGGGAGGTCTGCGGCTGCAGGTCGGGATTGCCGCCCAGGAGCGGCAGCACCGTCACCGACTCCCCGTTCCGAAAGTCGAACACGACCGTCGGCGGGCCGTAGTAGATCGGGTTGTACCTCAAGGTGGCCGAAGGACTGCCGGTGGAGCTGGACCACTGGCCGTTGAATCTCAATTTCCGCATGGGGGCCCAGTTCAGGCCGATATCCAGCCCTTCTCCCTGGCCAGCGGCGTCGAGCAGCCCCGTCCGCGTCGCCCCCAACATCATGGAAAGATCGCCCCACCGCAGGCCAGGGCCGTCCTGCGTCAGGCGCGACAACGGCAGGGCCAGATTTCCCCTCAGGTCCAGGGCCTGGGCGGTCCGCCGCATATCCACGGATCCGGTGTCATTGTCGCTCCGCGAACCGGCGTACCGCGCGCCCAGCGTGGCCATGACGGGACCGGCCGAAAGGTCCCTCAGAGGTCGGTTCCCTGTCAAATCCGCGGTCATGGAGAAGATTCGCGAGCGGGTGTCCGACGCCCCCTCCTGCGACACATTCGATGCATATCCCATCAGGCCCAGCCGCGTGCTCCAGCCCAGGACATCTCCGGACAGACCGCCGGTCAGGGATAGGCTCTGGGTCTGGCTGCGCGTCTCGACGACCCGTCCGTCGATCACCGAGGCGAAGCGGTCGGTCGACGCCCGTCCGGTCGCGCCCAGCGAACTGGACCATTCGCCAAGGCTTCTGGTCATGGAGAAGTTGGCGATGACGCCCTCTCCCGCCGGTCTGAGGGTCTGGCCCGCGCTCCCTGGATGGTCGCGAATATAGCCCGGCCGCTCCTCGGCCCGCAGGGCCGTGTCGCTCGAGACCTGGACGCCGTACTGTCGGGTGTCGTTGCCGTGGATCTCAGACTGCCGTCCATCCGCCGCGAGCGACGAGGTTCCCCCCGCCGTGGGTCTCGCCGCCCTCAGGAAGGCGTCACGGCTTCTGAACTCCGGCTTCAGGACCAGATTCAGGACCCGGCTGCTCGGCTCCTCGCCGTAGATCGCCGCGGCCTGTTGCGGGAGCACCTCGACCCGCACGAGGGCGTCGGGCGGGAAGCCCATGAAGTCGCCCGGGTTCACGACCGCGCGGCCGTTGATGAGGAGCACGGGCGGCCTGTCCAGGCCCAGGTTTCCACTGATCCGGGCGATGACTTCGCCGATGTCGTAGGCGCCCAGATTGTCGATCTCGCCTTCGCCCAATTCGATTTCGGGCGGCACGCGGGCGGCGCCCCGCCGGCCAATGACGAAGACGTCGTCGACCTTCACCGCGTCCGGATCGTCAAGGCTCTGGGAGGTTAGGGCGAGCGAGGGCGGGTCCACGACCGCGACGGCGGGCGCGTCTGATTGAGGAGCGCCCAGCAGGCTGGAGACAGCCACGATCAGCGGCGACCAGGGCATCGCGAACTATCTCGCCCCACGGCGTGCAAACGCCCAGGCGCCCCACGGCACCCGTGCGTTCGGAAACAGGCAGGCCGACGACAGGACGATCATCGATCCATTCAACTGCGACGACAGGACGACCATCTCCCATCCATCAGATACGGGTACGAAATTCAGTCTTCGGACAGCCTAGGCAAAGAGATCGCAGCCTCTCGCCTGGGGCGACACCGCCGCGATCTTCCGTGAACCAGAAATCGGTGAGGCACTCCGCCTTCAGACAGTCAGGGGGAGAGTCGCCTCTCCCCCTGGGTCGTCAGGGTCGATCAGGTGACGGAGACCGGGCCACCCGAGATGACCGTAACCGGACCCGTGATGTTGCAGGTCGCGGTCGGGTACGGAACACTCGGGATCGAGGTGGTGCCGGGGAACGGCGGAGCCACGGTCGCGGTGCCGGAGCCGGGCGCCGTGTTGTTCCAGGCCACGTCGATCACGCCGTTGTCGCAATACCCGAAGAGGGTATTGGCGCCGACGCCGGTGATGCGGATAGCGCCCGGCCCCACATAGGTGACCGTCCACGGGATGTTCCGCGGCGAGATCGGGAAGCCGCAGCCGGTCTGGCCCGGAGCGAAGGTCGCGCTCGTGACCTGGCCGCTCGTGGCGACAGGACCCGTCATCGTGATGTTCAGGGTGACGTCGCAGATCCGGGTGGTGGATTGAGACATCGTAAGGTTACCGCGCACACTGAAGGTGCCGGTAGCGCTGTTGACCTGAGCAGACGCGTGACCCGCAACACCCAGAAGCGCTACGGAAAGAACAGCAGCAGAAATCTTCTTCAGCATTTCAATTCTCCCTATTCTATCCCTCCTCAATGGAGGGGTGGGAGAGTTCTACCACAGATATTCAGAGTTGCAAGAAACACAACCAGAAATTGATAGTTAATTACTTTATGAATACATGAAGAATTGGTCTCAGGCGGCCACGATATCTCGTGGCCGCCTGAACACGCGGGCGCGACCGGCCTAGAACCGCTTGGCGATGCTGAATCCGATCAGCCGGGGGTCCAGCGTGAAGACATTGGTCGTCAGCATGGAGTCGTCGCTGTTCGTGAAGGCGTCGACGATGGGCGCGTCGTCGAACACGTTCTTGACGTAGGCTTGGATGACGATGTTCTGGTCCGGGTTTTCGAGCGTCATCGACAGGTTGGCGTTGTCCCAACCTCTGATGCGGTCGTACTCCGTATTGTAGACCCGGAAATAGCTGGACGACTGGCGGTAGTAGTCGCCACGGACGGTCAAATCCCAGTCGGTGATATGGAAGGTGTACTGGGCGCCGATATTGGCGGTCCATCTCGGCGCATTGGGCAGTTCGTTGCCACTCAGATCGGCCTCGAAGCCACGCCCGCCGTTGGGGCCGTCAACCAGCGGATCATAGGTGAAGCCGTACAGCTGCCAGAACGGCGTCGAACTGGTCACGTTCGGCGTGAATGTTCCGTACTCCCTGGCGCCCGAACACAGGGCGGCCAGCGGGAAGATCCCCCCCAGGATCTGCGTCCAGAACGAATTCATGATCGTTTCGACGTGCTCGACGCGCGCGATGCAGTTGGACGGCACCTGCAGCCAGGGCCGCAGGACCATCCATTCCGGGTCGCCTTGCGTCCGGTTCATCACATCAATGGACCGTTCACCGTCCGCGATGCGGGTGCGCAGATATCCAAGGTTGGCGTCGATGCGGAAGTCGGGGGTCGGCCGGTACACCGTCTCCAGCTCCACACCCATCGTACGGGCGTCGAAATTCTCGTTGAGCGAAATGCGGTCGACGATCTGCGAAACCTGATAGTCCTTGTAGTCGCTGTAGAAAGCCGTGGCGTTGAATGTCAGCCGGCCGTCCAGAGACGTCGTCTTCGCGCCGATCTCGAACGCGTTCACGTATTCCGGCTCGAAGGTCTCCGCCAGTGGCTGATACTGGACGATAAACGGGTTGATATCGGCCCGCGGCGGGTTCGCGCCGCCCCCCTTGTAGCCGCGAGCGTAGGACGCATACAGCATGATGTCGTCGGTCGGCCTCCAGTCCACCACCAGGCGTCCGGTCAGCGCTTCCCAGGATTGGTTGATTTCGCCGATCTTCTCATAGCCGCGCGAATAGTAGCCGCCCGAATTCCCGGGCTCACCGGTTGACGGCACCCCGCCCAGCAAGAGCTGGCTCGGGTACAGTTCGGAGGTCTTGTCGTCGTTGGTGTATCGCAGGCCCGCGGTCAGCCGGACCGTCGAGCCGAGGTCCCAGTACCCTTCGCCGAACACCGACCAGGACCGGGTCTGCACGCGGTTCTTGCTGCGGAAGTAGTTGTGCCCGTCGCCTGCCAGATCGTCGATCGGGCTTCGGTCGACATAAATACACTGAATCGTCGTGGTCGGGGTGCACTCGACTGGAGTGGGCGGAAGCTGAAGAGTCGGCGGAACATTATAGTAATAATCCGCAACAATATTGAAAAGATTGTTGAATACGTAGTAGTTATCTTCTGATTGGAAATCGAGATAGTTGGCGCCGATCGAGAAATTGAAGCCGCCATCGAAGTCCGACTGGGCTCTGAATTCCTGATACCATTGCCGATTGTCCGACTGGCTCAGGTCAGCCGAGATCATTCTGTCGGACGCCCCCAGTTGCGGATCGTTATAGATTCCGCCAGGCGTGATGTTGACGGGAACCAACTGCCCGATCTGGTTGTAGACCTGAGACACCGTCGGGAAGAGCGGATTGGATACGAAGCGGTTGTAGTCCTGCGTCGAATAGTAGTCGTCCTTCGCATAAGCCGTCTGCGAATACAGGGTGATCCCGTTGTCCAGCTCATAGCTCAGGTTGATCTGGACGACGTCGTTCTTGGCCCGGAAGACCGGATCGTAGCTGGTGGCGATCTCCCGCATGTTGCGCGACTGGACAATGCCCTCGTAGGGGTTCACGCCGGGCTGGACGAGGAAGATCAGATTGTTCGGGAACATCGGAGCGTCCAAGCCGATGCCGACGCCCGCCGCGATGACCTGCGACATGCCCGTACCGTTTGGGGCGCCGTAGGCGGCGTCCGCATACAGGGATCCAGGCAGACAGCCCTGGCTCATGCGGCCGCGCAGCTGGGGATCGGTTATGGTGGCCGAGCCCACGCTGGCCGGGCCCGGGTCGGGCGTACACAGCTGCTTTCCGGTCCGGGACCGGTTGTCGTCCTCTTCGAAATGCTCCCAGACCAGATTGGCGCTGAAGCGGTCATTCGGCTCCCACGCAGCCGACACCCGGGTCGACCAGAGGTCGCGGCCGTTCACCTCCGTGTCCAGGAAGGTGTTGTGGTCGAAGCCGTCGCGCTGGGTGAACGACCCCGCCGCGCGAACCCAGAAGGTGTCGCTCAGGGGAATGTTGATCATCGCCTGGCCGCGCAGCGAGCCGTAATTGCCGGTCTCCGCCTTCGCCATGGCCTCGAAATCAGGGCCCGGCAGGTTGGGGATCATGTTGACCACGCCCGCGGTGGCGTTGCGGCCGTACAGGGTGCCCTGCGGCCCGCGCAGCACCTCGACCCGCTCGACGTCCAGATACTCCTGTTCGAACAGTCGGTTGCGGATGAGCGGCGTGTTGTTAAAGCTGACCGCCACCGCCGGGTCCGACGAGGCGGAGACCGCCTTGGTCCCGATCCCGCGGATCGAGAAATTGTACATGCTGAAGTTGGACTTGGAGAAGCTGACGTTCGGGATGGCGCGCAGCAGTTCCGATCCGCCTTCAATGCGCAGCTCGTCCAGAACCTCGGCCGAAAACGCCGACACGGCGATCGGCACGTCCTGGATCGCCTGCTCGCGCTTCTGGGCGGTGACGATGATCTCATCAAGAGTGGCAGGTGTCGGATCGACCTGTGGGTCAGCCGTCTGGGCGAAAGCGGGGCCCGCCCCGAGAAACAGGGCGACCGCGGATACGGACATCGCCAGACGCGCGCGAATACAGGCCGATGAAGCCATGGAAATCCCTCCCGAGCGCACCATTCCCCAACAGCGCGCGATCTACGTTTCCTCCCGCCTGTTTTTCCCACTCGGCTCGGCGGGCCACCGGTGGTTGTCCGCAACTTCGCACTACTCACGAACATGTCAATACTTATTGACACCGATGTATGTGGGAAATCGTCGTTGCACTTATTTACATTTATGTCAGTTGTGGAAGAACTGATTGCTCACGGGAGGGACGCATGACCTATGACGCCATCATCATCGGCGCGGGACTGGCCGGGCTGGTCGCGGCCAATGAGCTGATCCGCGCGGGCCGAAAAGTGGCGCTGGTCGATCAGGAGAACGCGGGCAATCTGGGTGGTCAGGCCTGGTGGTCGTTCGGCGGCCTCTTCCTGGTCGATAGTCCCGAGCAGCGTCGGCTGGGCGTTCGCGACAGCCTCGATCTCGCCTGGTCCGACTGGCAGGGCAGCGCGGGCTGGGATCGACTGAACGGCCTGCTCGACGAGGATGTCTGGGCCATGCGTTGGGGGCGGGCCTATGTCGAGTTCGCCGCCGGAGAGAAGCGCGACTGGCTGCGCCGCCACGGCATCAAGCTCACCCCCATGGTCGGCTGGGCCGAACGGGGCGACGGGCGCGCGGACGGGCATGGCAACTCGGTCCCGCGCTTCCACGTCGCCTGGGGCACGGGCACCGGCGTGGCCGGTCCCTTCGCCCAGCGGGCGCTCGCGGCGGCGAAGAAAGGCAAGCTGACCCTCCACCCGCGCCATCGCGTGGACCGGCTGATCGTCGAGGGCGGGCGCGTCACCGGCGTGACCGGTGCGGTGCTGGCCGACGACGACGCCCCGCGCGGCGCGGCCTCGAACCGCGAGGCCGTCAGCGACTTCATCCTGCGCGCCCCAACAGTTCTGATCGCCACGGGCGGCATCGGCGGCGACCACGAGAAGGTCCGCCGCCACTGGCCCGCTCGCCTCGGCGAACCGCCCAGGAGCATGATCACCGGCGTCCCCGCCTATGTGGACGGCCGGATGCTGGACATCGCCCACGACATCGGCGGACGGCTCGTGAACCGTGACCGCATGTGGCACTACGTCGAGGGCGTCCGGAACTGGGATCCGATCTGGCCCAGCCATGCGATCCGCATCCTGCCCGGTCCGTCGTCCCTATGGCTGGACGCCCTGGGCCGGCGTCTGCCCGCCCCCGCCCTGCCGGGCTACGACACCATCTCGACCCTGCGCCACCTGCGGACCACGCCGGACCTCGCCGCGCACGACCACTCCTGGTTCATCCTGACCCAGAAGATCATCGAGAAGGAGTTCGCCCTCTCCGGCTCAGAGCAGAACGGCGACATCACATCGGGCGACAAGCTGCGCGTGCTGCGGACCCGGCTGGGCAAGGGCGCCTCGCCCGAGGTCGAGGCCTTCAAGCGCAACGGCGCGGACTTCGTCGTCGCCGACGACCTTGAGACGCTGGTGGCGCGCATGAACACCCTGACCGACCGGCCCCTGCTGGACCCGGCCTTCATCCGCGCCCAGGTCGAGGCGCGCGACGCCCAGTTCGACAATCCGTTCGCCAAGGACGTTCAGGTCCAGGGCATCCACAACGCCCGCCGCTATCTGGGCGACAAGCTGGCGCGAGTCGCCGCGCCGCACCGCCTGCTCGACCCGACCGCCGGTCCGCTGATCGGGGTCAAGCTGCACGTCCTCACCCGCAAGAGCCTCGGCGGTCTGCAGACCAATCTCGACAGCCAGGTTCTGCGCGCCGACGGCACGGTGCTGGAGGGACTCTACGCCGCGGGCGAGGCAGCCGGCTTCGGCGGCGGCGGCCTGCATGGGTACAATGCGCTGGAAGGCACCTTCCTCGGCGGCTGCATCTTCTCCGGGCGCGCCGCCGGGCGGGCCATGGCCGCTGACACCCTCTGAGGATCACCGATGGAATTCGCCGCCCTCGCCCTGCCCTTCGCCCTCGGCGTCATCATGTTCGGCCTGGGGCTGGACCTGACGCCCGGAGACTTCGGCCGCGTCGCCAAGGCCCCCCGCGCCGCCGTCATCGCCCTGGCCTGTCAGCTGCTGGCCCTGCCCGTCCTGTGTTTCGGTCTGGTGCTGCTGTTCCGCCTGCCGCCCCTGCTGGCGGTGGGGATGATGCTGCTGGCCGCCTCGCCCGGCGGCACCGCCGCCAATCTCTACAGCCACCTGTTCCGGGGCGACGTGGCGCTCAACATCTCGCTGACGGCGATCAATTCGGTGATCGCGGTGATCACCCTGCCGGTGATCACCAATCTGGCCATCCAGATCTTCCAGCCCGGCGACCTGACCGTCGGCCTGCAGTTCCGCAAGACGCTGGAGGTCTTCCTGATCGTTCTGGTCCCGGTGGCGCTGGGCATGACCGTGCGGGCGATCCGTCCCGGCTTCGCCCGCGCCATGGACAAGCCCGTGCGGATCGCCTCGATCGTGATCCTGGCGATCGTCGTGATCGGCGCCGCGGCCAGCAGCCTCGACCTGCTGACCGCCAACGTCCTCCGGCTCGGCGGCGTGGCCACGGCCTTCTGCCTGCTGAGCCTGGGCATCGGCTACGCCGTCCCCCGCCTGCTGAAGATCGAGAAGCCGCAGGCGGTGGCGACCGCCTTCGAGGTCGGCATCCACAACGCCACCCTCGCCATCGTGGTCGCCCAGTCCGTGCTGGCCCAGCCGGAGATGGCCCTGCCCGCCGCGGTCTACGGCATCCTGATGTTCCCGCTGGCCGCCGTCTTCGGCATGATCGTCACCCGACAGCGCGCCGCGGCGTGATCAGTCCCGCAGCTCGCGCCGCAACAGCTTGCCGACCGCGCTCTTGGGCAGCGGCCCCTCGCGGAACTCGATCAGGCGCGGGACCTTGTAGCCGGTCAGGTGCTCGCGGCAGTGGGCGATCAGCGTCGCCTCGGTCAGGGCCTCTGACCGGGACACCACGACGATCTTGATCCGCTCGCCCTGCACCGGATCGGGCACGCCGAAAGCGCCGACCTCCTCGACCAGCGGATGGGCCGCGACCACCGCCTCGATCTCGCTCGGATAGACGTTGAAGCCCGAGACCAGGATCATGTCCTTGATCCGGTCCACCAGCCGCACCCGGCCGTCCGCCTGCATGATCCCGACGTCGCCGGTCGCCAGCCAGCCGTCCGGCGACAGCACCTCAGCCGTCGCCTCGGGCCGGTTCCAGTAGCCCTGCATCACCTGTGGGCCGCGCACGCACAGCTCGCCCGGCTCGCCCACGCCACACCAGCCGCCGTCCGCCCGGCGCATCCGCACCTCGGTCGAGGGCGTAGGTAGCCCGACCGTGCCGTCGAACCCCATGGTCTCGGGCCGCTCCAGATCGACATAGCCGATGCACACCACCGGCGAGCACTCGGTCAGGCCATAGCCCTCGATCAGCGGCGCCCCGGTCACCGCCTCCCATTCCTCGGCGACGGCCTGATGGGTGGCCATGCCGCCGGCGATGGTCAGCTTCAACGCCGAGAAGTCGCGCTTGCGGAATCCGGGCGTCTTCAGCAGCCCCGCGAACAGGGTGTTCAACCCCGCCAGACCGGCGAACCGCTCGCGTCTCAGGACCCAGTCCACCATCCGCGTATCGCGCGGATTGGCGATCAGGATGTTGCGCCCGCCGATGCCCACGAACATCAGCAGGTTCGCCGTCAGGGAGAAGATATGGTAGAGCGGCAGCAGGGTGACATTGCCGACCGGCTGGTCCGTCGGGATCTGTTGCATCACCCACGCCCGCCCCTGCAGCACATTGGCCACCACATTGCCGTGGCTCAGCATGGCGCCCTTGGCGACCCCTGAGGTGCCGCCCGTATACTGCAGGAAGGCCAGATCCTCGGGTCCGCGCCGGACGGTCGCCAGCTTCCCTTTGCGCCCGCGCGCCAGCGCCGCCGTCCAGCGCTCGACCGCCCGCCCCGCGACAGGCTTGCTCGAGCCGCGGCTTCCCACCAGCGCATTGACCGCCCAGCGTCGGGGCCGGGGCATCATGTCGCCCATGCCGGTCAGGATCAGACGGCGCACCTCCGTGCCCTCCAGCCCGTCCCTGAGGGTGTCGGTGAACATGTCCATGGCGATCAGGAGCACCGCCCCACTGTCCGCCAGCTGATGGCGCAGCTCGCGGGCGGTGTAGAGCGGGTTCACATTGACCACCACCGCCCCGGCGAACAGCACGCCGAACAGGGCGACGGGATATTGCAGGCAGTTGGGCATCATCAGCGCCACCCGGTCGCCCGGCCCGACGCCCAGAGCCTGTAACCGCGCCGCCAGCGCCTTGGCCTCGCTCAGCGCCCGCCCGTAGGTCAGACCCGCGCCCAGACTGACGAAGCCCACCCGGTCGGCGTAGCGCCGGGCGTCCGCCTCGAACAGGTCATCGATGCGCGACCACCGGGCCAGTTCGTCCCGGATGCAGACGGGCACGCCCGGACGATAGCTGTCCGTCCAGAACCGCCGCGCCCACAGGCTGTCCGCGTCCTCGACCGTCGTCTCCGGTCCCTGCGCCCGATCCTTCGCCAAGGCCTATTGCGCCCGACGCCAGGTCTGGGTCCGGCACAGGACGCGGGCGATACAGCCGCGCACGGCCAGCCGGTCGGCGTCCACCAGCGTCAGCGTGCCCCGATCGGCGGTCTGGCCGCTGTTCGGATCATAGAGGGGGCCGCCGCGCCACTCGCTCGGACCGCCGGTGAAGTTGCGCAGCACCAGCAGGCCGCGCAGCGGGCGGTCCCGCTGGGTCTCATCGCGATTGCGCACGTCGGGCTGGTCCGGATTGCGCCGCAGGGGCGCCGCGTCGACCAGACGTCCGCAAAGGGCCTGCCCACAGCGCTGGATCTCGACCACCCCGCCCTCGGACGGCGTGCGCCAGCGCCCCAGGATCGAAGCCTCCTGGGCGGCGGCCGGAGCCGTCGCCGTCAAGGCCAGCAGCAGACCCGCCGCGGCGACCCGGATCACGCCGCGCCCCGATAGGCGTCACGAACCGAAAGCGGCACCTGATCATAGAGGGTCGGCGGGGTCAGGCCGAGGCGGGCCCGCGCGCTCTCCAGCGGCTCGGCCAACAGGGCCTCATAGTCCAGACCGGGCAGCCAGGCCGCCCGCTTGCCGCGCTGCCAGGCCTGCACCACGGCGCGCGCGCAGGGATAGCCGGTGCGGGCGCGGGCGAACTGGATGGCCACCCCCGCCGCGATCAGGCCGAAGCCGAGGCTGCGGGTCTGCGGCAGCGAGAAGGCCACCACGCAGGCCTCGCCCAGCGCATCGGTCCGATAGCCGGTCAGGATGTGCCAGATGTCATGGACGTCGCGCAGGCGACGGGCGTACCAGGCGTGGGGGTGCGCGGCCTCGATCTCGGTGTCAGCCACCTTCTGGCTTTCGCTGGCCAGCCCGTAGGCCGACAGGTTCCGCTCGCCGATGAACTCCAGATAGGCGTGACCGACGGTGCCCTTCGGCAGGCTCTGCAGCCAGGCCGTGTCATGCAGCCGGTCCGCCAGTTCGGTCATCAGGAAGGCCTGACGCCCGCCCTCGACCTGATCCAGCAGGCGCAGATAGCCCTGACGGACCGACCCGCCCGCCAGCGCGTTCATGATCTCGAACACCTGGGTGGTGTCTTCCTTGTTGGCGATCAGCCGACGCAGGGCGCGGAAGGCGCGCACCGGCTGAACACGCCGCGGACGCACCCGCGTCACGGTCCGTGGAGCCAAACGGGTCAGACCACCATCGACCAATAGTTCCGCAGTCACTTGCTCTCTCCGGGCGCTCAGCTTAACCAATCCTCCTATCTACATGGATGTAACTTACATAGATGTCAATACCGTCTCCCCGCCGTCGTCGCCGGACTCCGGAGGAAGCTCGCCTGGAAGCGCTGGCGCATGCCCGCGCGCGCCTGCTGTCCGGGGGGCCGGACGCGGTCACCCTCAAGGCCGTGGCTGACGATCTTGGCGTCACCCACACCAATCTGATCCACCATTTCGGCTCGGCGGCCGGGCTCCAGTCCGCCCTGATGGCCTCCATGGTCGCGGACCTGCAGCAGGCGCTGGACACCGCCATCGAGCACCTGCGCACCGACGAGGGCGCGCCGCTGGAACTGGTCAATGCGGTGTTCGACGCCTTCGCCCAGGGCGGCGCGGGCAAGCTCGCCGCCTGGATCGTGCTGAAGGGCGACCTGACCCACCTCGAGCCGGTGCGCGCCGCGGTCAATGGTTTGGTTCAAGCCATTCAGGACAAGCTGGGCGACCCGGACGGCCAGGCCCACACCCGTATCCCGTCCGCCGTCCTGTTCATCGCGCTCAGTGCCTTTGGCGAGGCCCTGATCGGCCCGCCCCTGCGCGACATGCTCGATCAGGACGAGGACGCCGGCCGTCGGGTCACAGCGTCCCTGCTGCCGCATCTGCTGCTCAAGCCGAGCTGACCTCAAGGGCGGTCTTCAAGGCCGCATCGACGACCGGGCGCAGGACGGCATAACCGCGCCCGGTCGGATGCACCCCGTCCCGGGTCAGCTCAGCCTTCAGCGCGCCCGCCTCGTCGGCGAGGACGGCGAAATAGTCGGCGAGGATCAGCCCGCGCCGCCCGGCCAGCGCCCGCACCTCGGTGTTCAACGCCATCACCCGCCCGCGCGGGTCATGAACGGCGGGCGCCCACGGCAGGCCGGTCACCGGCGTCAGGGTCCCCAGCACCACGCCGATCCCGTGCGCCCGCGCCAGATCGATCATGGCGTTGATGGTGTTCAGCAGGTCCCGCGGCGTCGTCGGCCCGGTGTTCCCGGCCACGTCATTGACCCCGCACATCAGGTGCACGACCCGAGGCTTCAGCGCGATCACGTCCGGCATGAAGCGCACCAGCATCTGGGCGCTGGTCTGACCGCTGATGCCGCGATTGACCGCGCCGCCGGTGAACAACTCCGGCTGAGCGATGCGCCACATCTCGGTGATGGAGTCACCCGTGAAGACCACATCGACCGGCTGGCCAGCCAGTCGCGCATTGTCGTCGCGATAGTAGCCCATCGCCGCCCAGTCCGTGGCCCGCTGGATGGCCGCCAGCCGCTCGCGCTCCGCCAGCCGTTCCGGATCGCGCAGCCGCGCGGTCAGGGCCGGATCCATCTCGCCTTCGGCCAGATAGGCGCGGGCAAAGGTCAGGGCGTCTTCGGTCGGCCCGCCGGTCCCCGGCAGATGATCGACCATGCCAGAAGGCTCAGCCATCAGGCGGCGTCGCGATTGGCGTCCGGCGCGGTCGCCGCCAGCGCGGCGGTCACCCCCGCCAGCCGATCCCGCAGTTCGTCGGCCTTACGCTGGAGGGCCCGGCGGATGCTCCCGTCGCGTCGGGCGGGCGCCTCGCCCAGCACCTCGCGAATGGCCTCCAGCGGCACATCGCACCGCCGCAGCAGGGCGATCAGCGACGCCTGCTCGCACTGATCCGGGGTGAACAGCCTCACCCCGTGCGCCGCCCGGTGTGGCCGGATCAGCCCTATCTCCTCATAGTGGCGCAGGGCGCGGGGCGTGACCCCGGTCATCGCCGACAGCCGCGAGATGCTGACCACCGCATGTAGACCGGGGGCGCGCATCCCTCAGACCGCCTCGGTCGGGGCGGCGTCGGACAGGGTCTCGGAGACCGGTCGCGGCGCATTGGTCATCGCGAACCAGTAGCCGATCAGCGAGATGATCCCGGTGATCACGCCCAACCAGGTCAGGACGATGCCGAGACCGTCCGGTCCCTTCATATGGCCGGTCATGGCCACGATGATCGCCGCCGTGATCGGGCCGCCGACGATGGTGGCGACCAGTTTCAGCCCCGCGAGGCTCAGCGCGCGCTCCTCGTTCGGGATCAGCACGGCGATGGCCGCCGAGTTCACCAGATTGACGATGGTGCCGCCGACCAGCAGCACGAACAGCACCAGCCCGAAGCCCATGAGCGTCGGCATCATCGGATAGGCGCTGGCCGGAATACTGATCGCCGTGGCGATAACGGCCGGAAGCAGGATGCCGCCACGGATCTTCAGCTTCTGCCCCGCATCGGCGCTGAAGCCGCCGATCAGCGAGCCGACAATGCCGGACACCAGGATCACCAGCCCGACCCAGCCGGTCTGGGCGGGCGTCTGGCCGTACTGACGCACCAGCACCGAGCCGATCCACAGGGCGGCCGCGCCCTCGGCCAGACCCCCGGCGAAATTGCCGATCAGCAGCGGGCCGAGGAAGTTCTTGCGGTTCCAGAAGGCGCGCAGGGTCGGCCCGATGGCCACGCTGGTCTGTTCGACCTCATAGCGTTTGGGCTCGCGCAGCAGGAACAGGGGCAGGACCAGAACCGCCGACGCGACGCCGACGATGAGGTGCGACGCCCGCCAGGCAGGCATACCGGGGAATATCGACAGGGGATGGGCCTCGAAATAGCCGAAGAGGCCGGCGCCGACGAAATAAGCCGCCGCCGCCCCGGCCCAGGCGCCCATGGACACCAGCACCATCACCCGTCCCCGCTTCTCGGGCAGGCAGACGTCGGCGAGGATCGAGACCAGCACTGGAAAGGCCGTGCCCGCGCCCACGCCTGCCACGAAGCGGGCGGCGAACAGGCCGTAGAAGTCCTGCACGAAGGCCGTGCCGATGGTCCCCACCGCCCACAGCGAGGCGAGGATGACCAGCAGGCGGACCCGCACCCCATGGTCCACATACCAGGCGATGGGCAGGGCCAGGATGGCGACCGGAATGGCCGTGGCCGTGCCGACGATCAGGGCCAGTTGCATGTCGCTGAGCCCCAGCTCCAGCTTGGCCGCTTCCTGGATCGGAGCCAGCAGGCCGCCGACGGTCAGGGCCGAGAACAGGGTCAGGGTCAGCAGCCAGACCACGCCCCATTTGGTCTTGCGGAACAGATCGGGCGCAGGACCGACGGGACCGGCGGCGTCGCCGGCGGCATCCATAGTGGTCATCTTCGTTTCCTCGGAATGCGGACCTTCAGGCCCGTCTGTCGTTGGTGAAAGTCACAGCTCGGGCCGGGTCAGGGCCGTGTAGGTGAAGGTCCGGGCCTTGGCGCGGAACTCGCCCGAGATTGGGTCGGCGAACCGCTGGATCAGACCGACGAAGACCAGATCGTTCTCCGGATCGATCCAGAACCAGGTTCCACCCATGCCGCCCCAGGCCAAAGTCCCTCGCCCCTCGGTCGAGCCCAGACGGCGCGGGTCCTTCATGACCGAGAAGCCCAGGCCGAAGCCGAAGGCCGGGTTGAAGGGCAGCAGTCGCAGCGGATTGGTCGTGGCCAGCACCGCATCGGGAATGACATTGGTGGCCATCAGCTCGACCGTCACCGGCGCCAGGATGCGCACCCCGTCCAGTTCGCCCTTGTTGAGGATCATCTGGGCGAAGCGGGCGTAGTCGCTGATCGTCGAGACCAGCCCGCCGCCGCCGTCCTCGAACTCCGGCGGGGCGGTGAAGGGATTGATCGGCGCGCCCAGCACCTGTTCGACCTCCTTCAGCCCGCCCTGCCCATCGTCCTGATAGAAGGTCACCAGACGGTGCTGGTTGTCGGCCCGCGTCTGGAAGGCCGTGTCCACCATGCCCAGCGGGGCGAAGATGCGTTGCTGGATGAAGTCGCCGAACGACTGGCCCGAGATCCGGCTGACGATCACCCCGAGCAGCCCCGAAGCGACCGAGTAGAACCACTCGTTCCCCGGCTGGAACATCAGCGGCTGGGCGGCGAGGCTGTCAATGAAGGCCTTGTCGCTCTCGGGCCGGGCGATCCGGTTCTCCAGATAGGCCTTCTCCAGCGGGTGGAAGTCTGGGAACAGGCCATAGGCGAAGCCCGCGGTATGGCTCATCACCTCGCGCAGGGTCGGCGGGCGCTTGGCGTCCTCCAGCAGCATGGCGCCGTCCGGACCGACACCGGCGAACACCTTCAGATCAGCGAACTCCGGAACAAACTTCGTCACCGGATCGTCTAGGACCCAGTGGCCCTCCTCGAACAGGATCATCATCGCCGTCGCCGCGATCGGCTTGGTCATTGAATAGATGCGGAAGATGGCGTCCGGGCTCAGCGGCGTCGCGCCGCCCAGTTCGGCCGAGCCATGCGTCCGCTGCGCGACGACCTTGCCGTGACGCAGGATCAGGGTCGAGACGCCCGCAACGCGACCGGTATCGACCATATCCGCCATATAGCGGTTGAGCCTGCCCAGCCTGTCTGTGTCGAAGCCCAGTTCCTCGGGGCTGCCCGCGACGGGGAATCCGGCGAACTTACGCATCGGCTGTCTTTCGTTCGGCGGCGCGCTGCTGGCAGATGGCCATGAAGCCCCCGGCCATGAATTTGGCCATGCGCGCCTTGATGGCTTCGAAATCCTCGGACTGGCACAGGCCGCCGGAAAGGTGGTCGATCCGGCCGGTACGGGCGAGGCTCAGGGTCAGGGCGCCGGTCACGAAGTGATAGCCCCAGAAGATGTCTTCCTCGGCCGCGTCTGGCATCGCCTTCTTCAGCAGGTCGATCAGTTGCAGCACGACCGGATCGAAGTTGGCCCACATCAGCTCGGCGCCCCAGATCGGAGTGTTGTTCAGCTGACCGCCCAGCGCGCCGTAGTTCCGCCAGCCCTCGCCGCCCTCAATGTAGAGGTTCAGGTCGGTGTCCAGAAACGCCCGCAGCGCGCCCTCGACGGTCGGATGGTCGCCGGTCTCCTCGGCATAGCGATTCATCGCCTCGACCCGTCGCCCGATGGTGATCGGCGCCCGCCGCTTCACCACCTGTTCGAACAGGTCCTGCTTGTCGCGGAAATAGTAGTGCATCAGCGAGGTGTGGACGCCGATCTTCTGCGCCACATCCTTCAGCGTCACCCCGTACATGCCGTGCTTGGAGAACAGCTCCTCGGCCGCATCCAGCATCTGCTCCAGGCTCTCGGCGCGCTGCTCGGCCTTGGAGCGGCCCTTGGGCTTCGCCGCGGCGGGAGCCTTCGTCTTGGCCGGAGCCTTGCGACGGGGCTTGGCGGGGGTGGCGGTCACGGCGGGCTCCTGCGGAATCAGTTCCGCAGAGGATCGGCTCACCTTGGGCGAACGGGAAGCCGTCATCCGCCCTGCCCGTACAGGGCGCGCAGGCGCATCTTGTCGATCTTGCCAGTGGCCGCCTGCGGCATGGCCTCAACCCGCTCGACCTGATCCGGCAGCCACCAGTCCGGCACCCGGCCCTTCAGGGCGGCGCGGAAGGCGGCGTCCTCGATATCCTTACGTAGTTCGACCACCAGCACGGGGCGCTCGCCCCATTTGGCGTCCGCCCGCGCGATCACGGCGGCCAGGGCCACGCCCTCCATCCCGCCGACGATCTCCTCGATCTCGCCCGGATTGATCCACTCCCCGCCCGACTTGATCAGGTCCTTGGAGCGGCCGGCGATGGTCAGGGCGCCGGTCTCGTCGATGTTGGCCAGATCGCCGGTGTCGAACCATCCGTCCGCATCCAGCGCCGGAGCCGAGGCCCCGAGGTAGCGGTTCACGACGCTGGCGCCCTTGACCTTCAGATGGCCGGTCACCCCCCGCTGCTGCGGCAGCGGCACGCCCTCGGCGTCAGTCAGCAGCAGGTCCAGGCCGATGGACGGCCAGCCAGAGGCGCGGGCGGGCTCGCCGGGGGAGGACAGGGTGCCCGTCGGCGACAGCTCGGTCATGCCCCAGCTGGTCTGGACGCGGACGCCCAATGCACTTTCCAGCCGGTTCATCAGGGCTTCCGGACAACCGGAGCCGCCCAGCACGATCCGCTCCAGCGACGGTACGGCCTCGCCGCTGGCCTCGATGTGGTCGACCAGACCCAGCCAGACGGTCGGCACCCCGGCGCTCAGGGTCACCCCCTCCTTCCGGATCAGCCGCGCCAGACGCGCGCCGTCGGTCAGCCGCCCCGGCAGGACCAGCTTGGCCCCCACCGCCGGCGCCGAGAAGGGGAAGCCCCAGGCGTTGGCGTGGAACATCGGCACGGCCACCAGCACGACATCCCGCCGGGTCAGCCCCAACGAGTCCGCCAGGAGCGACCGCAGGGTGATCAGATAGTTGGAGCGATGGGTATAGATCACGCCCTTCGGTGCGCCGGTGGTACCCGAGGTGAAGCACAGGCCCGCAGGCGACTGCTCGTCGAACCCGCCCCAGACCGCCGCCTCCCCGGCCTTGATCAGGACCTCGATATCCAGGGCGCCGCTGCCCGGCTCAGGGCGCTCATCCAGAGCGATCAGGCGCAGGCCGGGCCGCAGGGCGGCGATCTCGCCCGCCAGCGCCGCCAGACCGGCGCCGTAGGCCAGCAGGGTCGCACCCGACTGTTCCAGCATGGAGGCCAGCTGCACCGCCGTCAGCCGGGGGTTCAGCGTATGGCAGACGATGCCGACGCCCATGGCGCCGTACCAGATTTCCATATGCGGCCGGGTGTTCCAGGCCAGGGTGGCGACCACGTCGCCCAGTCCAAGTCCGAGGCCCCGCAGCGCGCCCGACAAACGCTGGCTGCGCTCCAGGACCTCGCCATACCCCATGCGACTGACCTCGCCGTCGACGTCGCAGGAGACGACCTCGACGTCGGAATGCCAACGCGCCGCATGGACCAGGAACTTGTCGATGGTCAGTCCCCAGGCCTGCATCCCGTCCATCATCGACAGGGCCGGACGCGCGGAGGCCTGGGTGGTCCCGGCGGTCGGATGGTCGAGGGTGGACTGAACGGTCATCGGCGCGGGGGTACTCAATAAGAAAGGGCGGGGCGGGCCCGAAGACCCGCCCCGTTCAGGCGGATCAGAAGCTGCGGGTCAGACGAATGCCGTACTGGCGCGGCGGACCGGCGTAGCGCTGACCCGACTTCACGGCGCCGACATACTCTTCGTCGGTCAGGTTGGTGCCGTAGGCCTGGAACCGCCAGCCGCCGCCGTTCTCGTAGGTCAGCTGGGCGTTGACGATGTCCCGGGCCGACAGGTGATCGCCCCGCGCCTCATTGGCGAAGATCGTGCCCCAGGTGTCCGATATGTGGCTGTAGTCCACACGCGGGGTCAGGGTGCCGCCCGCCACGGCGAAGTCGTACTCGACCCCGGCGCTCAGGGTGAACTCCGGCGCATAAGTCTGCGCGTTGCCGCCCACGTTGATGCAGGTGGCGCTGACCGGGCCGCTGTTCGGGTTGCAGCCGCCGGCCATCGTGCCGCGCGGATCGATGGCGAAGAAGTCGCCCAGCTCCGAGTGCGCCAGCGACGCGCCGAAGTCGAAGCCCAGGTTTCCGAACCGGCCCTGCGCCGAGGCTTCCAGGCCATAGATCTCGGTGTCGCCGACGACGTTCGAGATGGTCGAGATGGTCGGCACCACCGGGTCGCCGACGATCACCTGGAAGTTCTTGTAGATATTGTAGTAGGCGCCCAGCTGGGTGCGGACCCGGCCGCCGAACAACGTCGACTTCCAGCCGATCTCGAAGTCGGTGACCTCTTCGCCCTCGAAGGCTCCGGGAGGCGCGCCGAGGATGTTCGGACCGTTCAGACCGCCCGCCTTGTAGCCGGTGGCGACGAAGCCATACAGGAAGTTGTCGTCGTCCAGGGTCCAGTTCAGGGCGATCTTGCCGGTGACCTTGTCCTCTTCGACCTTGTCCTTCTGGGCAATGGACAGGGCGGCTTCGGGGATCGCGCTGATGGCGTCGTTCTCGACCGTCGAGCGCGAGTAGCGGGCGCCGACCTGCAGCTCCAGCGAGTCCGTCAGATCATAGCTGACCTGACCGAAGGCGGCGGCGGTCGACTTGGGGTTCTCGCCCTGCAGGGTGATGTGGATCAGCAGCGGCACCGTCGGCGACAGATACTGGCTGGTGCTGAACTGGCCCGGCGGGAAGGTGATCAGGTCGTCCTGATAGTAGGCGCCGAGAATCCAGCTGAACCGGCCGGTGTCCGGCGAGATCAGGTTGAACTCCTGCGACCACAGGCGCTGGTCGGCCTTGATCCGCGACTGGAACGGCAGGGTCGCCGTGCCGTCGAGGTCGGCGCGCACCGCCGTGGTGCCGTTCTGATAGCCGGTCACCGACCGCAGGGTGATGCCGTTCTCGAACTGGTAGCTGATGTTCAGCACCGAGCGGAAGGTCTCGTCCTGGGCCAGCGCCGGACCGTTCCAGCGCAGATTGAACAGGCCGTCCGTCGCGCCCACCGGGGTGGTCGGGTAGCCACCCATGTCGACGCGGTTGTAGTCGTTCTTCCAGAGCACGCGCAGCGCATCGCTCGGCTGCCACAGGAAGCTGGCGCGATAGCTCTCGCTCTCGAAGGTGCCGGGCGTGTTGCCCGCGATCGGCGAGCCCTGGATCACCTCATAGAAGCTGTCGCGCTCTTCCTGATTGAAGGCCAGACGCATGGCGAAGGTGTCGCTGAGCGGCAGGTTCACCGCGCCCTGCAGGCGGACGTTGTCATAGCTGCCCACCTGTCCGGTGAAGTAGCCGTTCACGCCCGAGAAGTCGGGGTTGCGCTGGGTGACGAAGACCGCGCCGCCGGTGGCGTTCTGGCCGGCGAAGGTGCCTTGCGGACCGCGCAGCAGCTCAAGGCTCTGGATGTCGTAGAAGGGCTCGTTCTGGAAATAGGCCGGGAAGACCGCCACGCCGTCGCGATAGGTGATCACGCCCACGCCGATCGACGAGTTGTTCTCGGTCTTGCCGATGCCGCGAACATTGAAGCTGTTACCCTGACCCGAGTTCTGCACCGTCACCGACGGCATGGAGAACTGCAGGGTCTCGATATTGACCACGCCCTTGTTCTGAAGCTGCTCGCCGGTGAAGACCGAGGCGGCGATGGGGGTTTCCTGCAGGTTGGTCGTGCGACGCTCGGCGGTGACGACCACCTCGCCGAGGCTGGTCGCCTCTTCCTGCTGCGGCTGCGGCGCAGCCTCCTGCGCCTGGGCGACGCCACACCAGAGCAGCGCCGCGACGGACGTCGAAATCCAGAGACTACGGCCCATACGGCCCTCCCTATCCTGTGATGTTTCCTCGGCGATCTGACGTCGCCATGCCCCGATGGTTTTCACCGATTTTGAATTCCGTCAACACTCATTCAGTCACGAATGAACATCTTGCATTCAACACGAACCCGGCGGAATGTGTCCGCCGAAGCGGCCGCCCTCGAGGCGAAACAAGCCGCGCGAGGGAACAAGGTCATGCGTTTTCTGGATCGCGGCGGCGTGCGTCTGGCGTGGGACGAGTCCGGCTCGGGCGTCCCCATCCTGCTGATCATGGGACACCGCTACAGCTCGGGCATGTGGTATCCGCTGAAGGAGGCGATGGGCGACCGCTACCATCTGATTTCCTTCGACAATCGCGGCACCGGCCAGAGCGACGCCCCTTCCCGCACCAGCGTGGACGAGATGGCCGCCGACGCCCTCGCCGTGCTCGACGCGGCGGGCGTTCAGACGGCCCACGTCTACGGCGTCTCCATGGGCGGCGGCATCGCGCTCGAGTTCGGCCTGCGCTACCCGGAACGGGTCCGCTCGCTGATCCTCGGCTGCACCATGGCCAAGACGCCGGACATCAAGCCGCGCCCCGACTGGCTGATCAAACTGCTCTACAACGCCATGCCGCTGCTCAAGCTGCTGGCCAAGCCCAAGTTCAAGAACGGCTACGGTGACGCCGCCCCGGACGACCGGATCGCCCGCGACATGGCCGTCCTCGAGAAGGACCCCTTTGTGCTCAAGGGCGTCATCGCCCAAGCCATGGCCATCTCCCACTACAGCGTCGATCCCGCCGAGGTGCGCGCGCTGAAACTGCCGACCCTCGTCTTCCACGGCACCCAGGACCTGCTGGTCCCCTACGAGGCGGGCAAGGCGCTGGCGGAGATGATTCCGGGCGCCCGGCTCGTCACCTTCCCGGACATCGGCCACAACTACTTTATCGGCGCCGGCGAGCGCGCCAACGCCGAGGCCGAGGCCTTCATCGCCGAGGTCGAGGCCGGCCGGGCGAGCGCCTGACCATGATCGCCCTGGACCACTGGCGGCTCCGCGACTGTGCACCCGGAGAGGGACAGCCCACGACCGAGGCCGACGACTGGATCCCGATCCGCGCCCCCGGCGACGTCTATCAGGCCCTGATCGAGGCCGATCGGCTGGCCCATCCCTACAAGGGCCGCCACGAGGCGGACGCCGCCTGGGTCCGGGATCGCGAGTGGTGGCAGCATACGACCTTTGAGGCCCCTGCCCTCGCCCCCGGCCAGAGCGCCGAACTGGTCTTCGACGGGCTGGACACCTTCGCCGTCGTCTTCCTCGACGGGGTCGAGATCGGCCGGGCGGACAACATGTTCCGCCGCTGGACCTTCGACGTCACCGGACGGCTGACGCCCGGCGCGCAGCACACCGTCGCCGTCCGCTTCGATCCGCCCGCCACCGCCGCGCCGCACCGGCCCTTGCCGATCTGGAGCGCCTTCACCGACCGCATCAGTCGCTCGCGCCGCAACGCCATGCGCAAGGCCCAGTTCGGCTGGGGCTGGGACTGGGGCCCCGACCTGCCCACCGTCGGCGTCTGGCAAGCCGCGCGGCTCGAAGTGCGCTCGCCCGCCCGCATCGCCGACGTCCGCTTCGCCACCCTGTCCGCCACCGCCGACCGCGCCGAGGCCCGGATCGAGCTGGCGCTGGACGCTCCGGCAGGCGCCCGCGTCGAAGCGACCCTGACCGACCCGGACGGCGCCGTCGTCTTCCGCCACGAAGCTCCGGCGGACGCCTCGCTGACCCTGCCGGTCAGCCTCGACCAGCCCCGCCTGTGGTGGACCGCCGACCTCGGCGAACAGCCCCTGCACAGGCTCAGCGTCATCCTGTCCGCCGACGGCCAGACGCTGGACCAGACCATCCGCACGGTCGGCCTGCGCACCATCGCTATCGACGAAAGCCCCGATCCGGACGAGCCCGGCGCCACCTTCTTCCGCTTCGTGCTGAACGGTTGCCCGCTCTTCGCCAAGGGCGCCTGCTGGGTCCCCTCCACCTCCTTCGTCGCCGACGTGGACCAGGCCGCCTACGCCCGCCTTATCGACCAGTCGGTCCGCGCCAATATGAACATGATCCGGGTCTGGGGCGGCGGCGTCTATGAGCCGGACCTCTTCTACGAACTGTGCGACCGGGCAGGCCTCCTGGTCTGGCAGGATTTCATGTTCGCCTGCGCCCATTATCCCGAGGACGACGCCTTCGCCGCCTCGGTGCGCATCGAGGCCGAGGAGCAGGTGCGCCGCTTGCGCCATCACCCCAGCCTGGCGGTCTGGTGCGGCAACAACGAGAGCCAGGCCATGCACCGGATCAACAACGATATGGCCGGCGAGGACGGCGTCCTGTCCGGCCTCAAGCTCTACGACGAGGTCCTGCCCGAGGTCCTGTCGCGCCTCGATCCGGAAACGCCCTACCGACGCGGCAGCCCCTGGGGCGGGCCGAACCCGAACAGCATGAAGGCCGGCGACGTCCACGACTGGACCGTCTGGCATGGCGTCCCGCCCATTCCCGACGACGCGATGATCGGCGACTTCCAGTCCTCGCCGGAGGGCGTCGGCTATCCCCGCTACGCCGAGGATATGTCGCGCTTTGTCAGTGAGTTCGGCCTGCAGGCTGCGCCCGCGCTGGAGACGCTGAGACGCTGGATGGACCCGGCCGATCTGACGCCCGAGAGCGAGGGTTTTCTGGCCCGCATCAAGGACGAGGCGCGCAAGGCCGACGCCATGATGACCCCGGTCACCGGCCTGCCCACCACCCTGCGCGACTACGTCGATTTCACCCAGTGGTGTCAGGCCGAGGGGCTGAAGTTCGGCATCGAGCATTTCCGCCGTCGCCGCCCACACTGCTCAGGCGCCCTCCTGTGGCAGCTCAACGACTGCTGGCCCTGCGTCAGCTGGAGCCTGATCGACTGGGACGGGGTGGAGAAGGCCTCGTTCCACGCCGTCCGCCGCGCCTTCGCTCCGGTACTGGCCTCCTTCAAGACCCTGCCGGAGGGTCAGGTCGAACTCTGGATCACCAATGACACGGCGACGCCTGTCACCGGCGAGGTCGTCGTCACTCAGGAAAGCCTGTCCGGCGACATCCGCGAGCAATGGACCGTTCCCGTCAACACGCCCGCCGAAGGCCATCAGATCGCGTGGCGCGGCGCGGCGCCGACCGGCAATGACCTGATCCTGCACGCCCGCTCCGCCGACGCCGCGTTCGAGCGCGCCCGCCTCCTGTCGGCCCCGATCCGCGACCTCGAACTGATCCCGGCCCGCCCGGTCGTGACCATGACGCGTCTCGGCCCGACCCGGCTTCAGATCGATCTGCGCGCCGAGGTCTGCCTGCTGTTCGTGCATCTGGTCTCGGCTCGCCCCGACCTGCGCTTCAGCGACAATCATTTCGACATGGTCGCGGGCGAAACACGGCGCGTCATCGTCGAAGGCTCGACCCTGCTCGGGGCCGAAGACCTGATCGTCCGGTGCTGGAACGATCGAACCGACAAAAGCGGCCTGTAGAACAGCGCTCCACGTCAAAATAGCCAGAAATCAGACGCTTGCCGGAGCGTTAAGCTCAGCTTAACCTCCACATCAGGTTGGGGGACCGTCGATGTTCGCGTCCTCGCGTCTGGCCTGACGGCCTGTGGGGACTTCGAATATGCCGACGATCAACGGAACCGGTGCGTCCGAGACACTGACCGGCGGTAGCGACGCCGACATCATCAATGACGAAGTCGGCGGCAACGACATCCTGCGCGGGATGGGCGGCAACGACACCCTCCACTTCTGGCGAGGCCAGAACGCGCCGATCAACACCCTGCGGGCCGAGGGCGGCGATGGCGACGACCTGATCGACTACTACGTCTTCAACGCCAGCAACGCCGTCCTCGACGGCGGGGCGGGCAACGACAGGTTCCTGATTTGGGCCGCCGCCGGCAACGTCGAGATCACCACCGGCGCGGGCGCCGACATTCTCGACTTCTCGGTGCTGAACCCGACCTGGGGCGGCCAGATCGTCGTGACGGACTTCACCGCCGGCTTCCTCGGCGACCGGATCGTCTGGGACAGCCCGACCTTCAAGATCTTCGACATGCTCACCGGCTGGAATGGCGGCAACCCCTTCGCCTCCGGCCATCTCAAGCTGACCCAGGTCGGCGCCGACGCGGTCCTGTCCATCGATCTGGACGGCGCGGCGGGGGCGCAGGCCGCCCTCACCCTCATCACCTTCCGCAACGTTCAGGCCCACACCCTGGTCGCGTGGAACTTCGGCGGCCTCGACCCCAACGGCGGCGGCGTCCCGGGCCAGACCTTCACCGGCACGGCGGCGGCGGACCGGTTCTTCGGGACCAACGGCGACGACATCATGACCGGCGCCGACGGCGATGACCTCATTCAGGGCCGCAACGGCAATGATCGGATCGAAGGCGGGGCGGGCAACGACAGTCTGGGCGGCGGCGACGGCGATGACATCATCTACGGCGGTGCCGGCAATGACACCATCGGCGGCGGCGACGGTGTCGGCAACGATCTCTATGACGGGGGCGAGGGCGACGACTACATCTCGGCCCAGCGCTTCGCCTCCTCCGACCACGTCCGGCTGTACGGCGGCGACGGCGCGGACGAACTTCATATCAACGGCGACGGGCCTTTCTCGGCCCTGCTGGACGGCGGCGCGGGCAATGACCGCATCTATCTCGACGGCTTCCTCTACGGCGACCTGACCATCGCCACCGGCGCCGGGGTCGACACCATCCACATCGGTCGGTTCGAGAATCCGACACCGACGATCCGCGTCACCGACTTCACCGCGGGCACTGGCGGCGACGTCCTCAACTTTCAGAACATGCTCAACTTCTCGCTGGTCGGATGGAACGGCTACAATCCCTTCCAGCTCGGCTTCACGCGTCTGGTGCAGGACGGCGCCAACGTCCTGCTCATGGTCGACCGCGACGGCAGTGGAACCGTCCACGACTGGATCACCCTGATCACCTTCGCCGACACCCTGCGGACCGACTTCACCGCCGCGAACTTCGGCTACAACCCGCTCGCGACACCCGGCCAGTTGTACAACGGCACGGCCGAGAACGATGTCTTCAACGGCGCCGGCGGCGATGACGTCATGCAGGGCAATAACGGCGATGACGTCCTCAACGGCGACGCCGGCGATGACAGCCTGATGGGCGGTTCGGGCCGCGACATCCTCGCCGGCGGCGAAGGCAATGATCGCCTCGACGGCGGCCAGGGCGGCGAGACCTCGCCGGCGGAACTCGGCGGCGGGCAATATCGCCCGGGCGGCGACGTCGCCGACTACCGCACCGCGACCCGCGGCGTCACCGTAAGCCTTCAGCTCTACGGGGCCCAGGACACCGGGCAAGGTCTCGACACCCTCGAGAACATCGAGGACCTGTACGGTAGCCAGTTCGACGACATCCTGACCGGGACGGTCATCGGCTCCAACCTGCTGGAGGGCTTCGGCGGCGCGGACCGTCTGACCGGCGACAACGGCAACGACATCCTGCTGGGCGGGGATGGCGACGACATCCTGAACGGCGGCTTCGGCAACGACATCCTTGAAGGCGGCGCGGGCTTTGACATCGCCGTCTACGCCGGGCCGCGCGCCAACTACACCATCATCACCAACGCCGAGGGCGTGACCAGCATCATCGACAACTCAACCTACGGCCAGACCGACACCCTGCGCGGGGTCGAGCGGCTACAGTTCGCCGATGGCCTGTACACGACAGCTGGCGAACGCCTTCCCAACATCGTCAACGGCACCCCCAATGCCGACAATCTGGTCGGCGACAGCGGCGTGGACCACATCCTCGCGGGCGATGGCGACGACACCCTGACAGGCGGGGCTGGCAACGACACCCTCGACGGCGGGGCGGGCCGCGATACGGCGGTCTTCTCGGGCGCCCGGTCCGCCTACACCCTTTCCATCACCAACGGTGTCACCACGGTCGTCGGCCCCGACGGCACGGACACCCTGACCAATATCGAGCGCCTTCGCTTCGATAACGGCCTGTACGATCTGGCGGGCAATCCGCTGCCCAACGAGATCAACGGCACCTCTTACGCCGACACCCTGAACGGCACGGCCGGGGCGGACCTCATCGCGGCGGGCGACGGCGATGACGTGATCACCGGCGGGGCCGGGAATGACATCATCGACGGCGGCGCGGGCTTTGACACGGCGGTCTTCGCCGCGGGCGTCGCCCCCTATTCGATCACGGTCAGCAACGGCGTCGTCACCGTGGTCTCCAGCGAGGGCGTGGACAACCTGACGAACGTCGAGCGCCTGCGCTTCGGCGCCATCGAGCTGGCGGTCAGCGCACTCGGCGCCGGCGTGACCCTGATCGGCACGGCGGCCGGCGAAACCCTGACCGGCGGAACGGGCGATGATCAACTGTTCGGTTCGGCGGGCAACGACGTCCTGAACGGCGGCGCGGGCTCCGACACGGCCGACTACTCGGGCGCGGGCGGAGGCGTGACGGCGCGGATCGATCTGCAGACGGCGTCGAACGACGGCGACGGCGGGTCGGACACCTTCACTTCGATCGAGAACCTGACGGGCTCGGCCTTCAACGACCTGCTGATCGGCGACGGCGCGGCCAACATCCTGATCGGCGGCGCGGGCCGGGACGTCATCCTCGGCGGCGGTGGCGACGACATCATCCATGGCGGCGCCGATGTGCCCAACGAGCTCTACGGCGGCGCGGGCAACGACACCTACATCGTCGAGAACCGCTCGGACTCTATCTTCGAGAACGCCGGCGAAGGGATCGACACCGTCCTGACCGCCGTCTCGCAGATCAACCTGGCCGCCCATATCGAGAACCTGACCTACACCGGGACCGGGAGCTTCACCGGCGTCGGCAATGCGGTGAGCAACGTCATCACCGGCGGGACCGGGCGCGATGTCCTGCTGGGCCTCGGCGGCGACGATATCCTGATCGGCGGCGCGGGCGCGGCCAATGAACTGTACGGCGGCGCGGGGAACGACACCTATGTGCTGGACGTCGCCGACTCGATCATCGAGGGCGTCGGCGACGGGATCGACACCGTCCAGCTGCGCGCCCTGCGCAACTACACCCTCGGCGCCAACGTCGAGAACGGGACCGTCGTCGGGACCGGCGACTTCATGCTGAACGGCAATGCGCTGGACAACGTCATCACCGGCGGCGACGGCAATGACACCCTGCAGGGCGGGGCCGGCAACGACACCCTGCACGGCGGGGCCGGGATCGACACCCTGACCTACATCCTGTCGACGGCGGGGGTCACCGCCCGCCTCGACTTGGGCCGGGCGACCAATGACGGCCTGAGCGGGACCGACACCTTCACCGGCTTCGAGAACCTGACCGGATCGAACCTGCGCGACACCCTGATGGGCAATGCGGACAACAACATCATCGACGGGGCCATCGGCAACGACGTCCTGCTCGGCTTCGACGGCGACGACATCCTGATCGGCGGCTCGGGCGGAGGGGTCAACGAGATGTACGGCGGGCGCGGCGACGACCTCTATATCGTCGACGCTGCAGACACCCTGATCGAGCTGGCCGGCGAGGGCATCGACACCGTCCTGACCACGATGGGCAACTTCACCCTCAAGGCCAATATCGAGCACCTGACATATGTCGGCCCCGGAAACTTCGGCGGCACGGGCAACGCCGAGAACAACACCATCACCGGCGGCGCGGGCCACGACACCCTGGCCGGCCTCGGCGGGGACGACACCCTGGTCGGCGGCGCGGGCAACGACCTGGCCCTGCTTCAGGGCGTGCGGGCCAACTACGTCTTCACCCGGATCGAGGGCGGCTGGCGCGTGGTGGACTCGGTGGCGGCCCGCGACGGGACCGACACCCTGCTGGGCATCGAGGCCGTCCGCTTCGCCAATGGCGAGGTGCTGGTGCTGAGCTCGCTGATCCCGCCGGCGGCGACGCCGGAGGTCATGGCCCGGATGTCGGACAAGACCCTGTTCGACGACGCCTTCGTCCTGCCCCCGCTCGACGACAACGCCTTGGTCCTGCCGGATCTCGTCGCCGACAAGGTCTGGGCCGACCTGCCGCAGGTCCTGCCCGTCGCCGACGATCTGTTCGCGGGCATCGTGATGGACGGGGTCGCCCCGGCGCATACGCCGCTGCACGGCCATGCCGATGGCTTCGGCGAGGGCACGGTCCGGGACTGGATGATCTAGGACGCCTGAAAGGGCGTCGGGCCGAGCGCCCGGCGCCCGCTCATCCCCTTGTGGGCATCCGCCGCAGACGCCTTCCCCTCCCCGGTCAACCTGCCTAGGGTCGGCTCTTGCAGACGGGCGGAGGGATTTCCATGCGGCGGATCGGGCACAACGCAATGCTGGCGGCGGTGTTCGCCACCCTGACACTGGGCGGCTGCGCCACGGCCCAGGAAGCGCCCCCCGCCCCGCCCCCGCCCTATGACGCCGTCGATCCCTTCATCGGCACGGCGGGCAAGGGCCACACTTTCCCCGGCGCCGTCGCCCCCTTCGGCATGGTCCAGCTCAGCCCGGACACCGACTTCCGCCCCTTCCGCCAGTCCTATGACTGGGCCGCGGGCTATCGCTACGACGACCCGACCATCCTCGGCTTCTCGCACACCCATTTCTCGGGCACCGGCCACTCGGACCTCGGCGATGTCCTGATCACCCCCATCTCGGGCGAGGTGCGCTGGGACGCAGGCGATCCGGCCACGCCCAACTCCGGCTATCGCTCGCGCTACAACAAGGCCTCCGAGGTCGCCGAGCCCGGTTACTACGCCGTCAGCCTGACCGACTCCGGCGTCCGCGCCGAACTGACCGCCGGGGTCCGCGTCGGCCTGCATCGCTACAGCTTTCCGCGCTCCCAGCCCGCCCGCATCCTGCTCGACTTCCGCCCCTCCATCTATGACTACCCGGGCAAGGTGCTGTGGTCGCGCATCCGCGTACATCCGGACGGCACCGTCACCGGCTTCCGCGAGACGCGCGGCTGGGCGCCGGGTCGCCAGCTCTATTTCGCCATGCGCTTCTCCAAGCCGCTGGTCGGCTACCAACTGCAGGATCGTGACAGCGAAATCCCCTACCGCGGCTTCCGCCAGCCGGGCCGAGACATGACCGACCGGGCTCAGGTCCAGGGCCGCCAGCTCGAGGCCGCCTTCGACTTCGGCTCCATCGCCGGACCGCTGCTGGTCAAGGTCGCCGTCTCCTCGGTCGACGAGGCCGGGGCCATCCGCAATCTGGAGTCCGAGGGCGGGACCTTCGACTTCGACGGTGTCCGCGCCCAGAGTCGCGCCGCGTGGACCGAGGCGCTGGGCGCCGTCGACATCACCGCCCCGGAGGAGATGCGGACCAGCCTCTACACCGCCCTCTACCATTCGCTGATCGCGCCTTCGGTGCACGGCGACGTGGACGGGCGCTGGCGCGGGCCGGACAATGCGGTCCATCAGTCGGACTTCACCGTCCACTCGACTTTCAGCCTGTGGGACACCTTCCGCGCCCAGCACCCGCTGCTGACCCTGGTCCAGCCCGACCGCCGCAACGCCGACATGATCAACTCTCTGATCGCGGCCCAGCAGGTCAGCCCCTACGACATCCTGCCGGTCTGGTCCTTCGCGGGTCAGGAGACCTGGACCATGATCGGCTACCACGCCGTCCCGGTCATCGCCGACGCCTACCTCAAGGGCGTTGACGGCATCGACGGCGAGGCCGCGCTGAACGCCATGGTGGCCAGCGCCACCTACCGCCCCTACGGCGGGCTGGGCGACTATATGGACCTCGGCTGGGTGCCGATCGATCGCGAGCCCGAGGCGGCGTCCAAGACCGTCGAATACGCCTATGACGACTGGACCATCGCCCGCATGGCGGAGAGGCTGGGCCGCACCGACGTGCAGGCCGTCTTCGACCGTCGCGCGGGCAATTGGCGCAACACCTTCGACCGCGAGACCGGCTTCGTCCGCGCCCGTCTGGCCGACGGCAATTTCCGCACCCCGTTCGATCCGACCGCCATCAACTACGGCTCGGACTACACCGAGGGCAACGCCTGGCAGTATTCGTGGTTCGTGCCGCAGGACATGGCCGCCCTCGTCACCGCCATGGGCGGCGACGCGGCGACGGTGACCAAGCTGGACGCCATGTTCGACTACGACAACACCGGGCTGGACTACTCCCACGCCGAGGACATCGCCGGCCTGATCGGCCAGTACATCCACGGCAACGAGCCCAGCCACCACTCGGCCTACGCCTATGTCTTCGCCGGCGCCCCGTGGCGGACCCAGGCCCGGCTGAAACAGATCATGGACACCCAGTACCACCCCGGCCCCGCCGGTCTGGCGGGCAATGACGACGTCGGCCAGATGTCGGCTTGGCTGATGTTCACGGCGCTGGGCTTCTATCCGGTCACGCCGGGCTCGGGCCAGTACGTCATCGGCCGCCCCTTCGTGGAGCGCGCGGTGCTGAACCTGCCCAACGGCAAGACCTTCACCATCTCCACCGAGGGCCTCGCCGACGAGAACCTCTACGTCCAGTCCGTCAGCCTCAACGGCCGCCCTCTGGGCCGCACCTGGATCGGCCACGACGAAATCCAGGCGGGCGGGGAATTGCACTTCGTCATGGGGACCGAGCCCAACCTGATGTGGGGGACCACGGCGGCGGAACGGCCGTATGCGATGAGCGGGTATGGGGGCTAGGAGCGGGGCCCAGCCGGTGCGAACCATTTAGCAGCTATGGTCAGGACCGTTCCAAATGCAAAGAGACTGGCCCGCACGCCAGTTATGATGTCGAGGTGCCAGACTGAGGGATCAATCGGTTCATGGAAGCTCCAGAAATGCTGATTGCCCGCTGCAACGGCCTCGCGGACATCCTCAGATCCCAACGCCATCCAGATCATCACTAGTTGCTCGTTCAGCGACACGTAGTGGCCATAAGGAATCTGGGCAGCTGTGCTGTCTTCAAAGAACACCTGCCAGCCGACAGAAATGAGGATGAAGCAAAGTCCAATTGCTTCAATCTTCCCGGATCGAATGCCGATCCACCGCGCTCTCCTTTTCCAGCGGAATTTTCCGAGCGGGTTCACCTCACAAACCCCCTCAGCACACACGCCTCCGTGCTCAGTTGCAGCCGGTCCAGATCAATCCGCTTCGGCTCGGCGAACATGATGAAGTAGTATTTCATCTGCTCCGACCACCAGTAGCCGGGGCAGTTGTCGCCCTGCTCCATCGGCCGGGTCGTGATGTCCTTCAGCGAGGTGTAGCCATAGGCCGCCTTCGAGGTGGTCTTCATGTTCTGATAGTGCAGCGCCGTCAGCACGCGGTAGCGCTCGTCCCGGTCGCCCAGCCACAGGTTCAGGCAGGCGTCGGCGAACTCGGGGCGCAGGCCGGTGCGGACGCCGCGCGGAGTCCGGGTCCGCACATCCGTCGATTCCGGGATGATGACGTACTGCTCCTGCATCTCCGTATAGGTGGCCAGGAAGTCGTCGCCCGCCGCCTTCAGACCGACCTGCCCCAGCAGCCCGGCCAGATAGGCGCCCAGGACCGTCTGTGAGTAGCCGGTCGTCTCGGCGGTCTCATAGTCCACCATCGGGAACCACAGGCGGCCGTCGAACAGCTTGCCCTGATGGGCGACCATCGCGCCCATGCATTCCTCGGCCCAGCGCTTCATGTCCGTGTCGCCGAACAGCTCCCAACTGTCCCACAGATATTCGTAGAAGCTGTCCGCATAGACGTCGATCGAGGCGTTGCGGCTGATGAACTGGCCCGTCTCGGCGTGGATGTTGGCGGCCATCAGCCCCTTGTCGGAGCGCATATCCAGCGCGTGCTTCATCGCCCGCTTGGCCGCCGCATAGTAGCGGTCGTCGCCGGTCAGCTGCCCCAGCACGCCGAACTCGGTCGCATAGGTGCCGATCTCGGCCAGATTGGTCTCCGGATCGCGCACTGCCCCGGTCTTCAGGTTCACATAACGATACGGCAGGCCGTGCGGCGAGGCGTCGAACGCCTTCATCAGCCGGTCGGCCAGGTCCTTCGCCTTCTCCAGCAGCACCGGATCGCCGCACGCCAGATGCGCCGACACCAGACCGCCGACCAGACGGATATTGGTCTCGAACACCTGCGAATAGGCGTCGACGTCGAACGACAGGCTGGACTTCACCCAGTCCACGCCCGCCTGGAACTCCTCGTCCAGCTCCATGATCCAGAGGGTGTCCAGCGCCTCGACCAGCGACAGGCCCAGGTCATGGCCCTCGATGAAGAAGGACCGCGCGGTGCCGCTGACCGGATTAATCTCGTCCTTGCCCCAGGCCTTGGCGACATAGTGGTCCCAGGCCCATTTGAACTCGGCCTTCACATCGGCGCCCAGCGCCGCCCAGTCCTCGGATTTCCAGCCGGATTGGGCTTTCGCGGGCAGCCCCTTCAGCCCCAGCGCGGCGAGACCGCCCGAGAGGGCGAGGGCATGGCGGCGAGTCAGTCGGTTCTGGATCATGGCCCACCCTATCGCGACGACGGACGCCTGCAACGGGGGGTCAGCGAACCCCGCTGTCCATCGCCGTGCAGGCCGCCACGAAAGCCTCCGGCACGGGCACGGTGCGGCGCGGTTCATCAGGCGCCACGCAGACATAGGTCAGGCCGATGTCGGCCATCAGCTCATCACCCCGGAATACCGCCACGCGCGGCTGGAACGACGTTCGGCCGAACCGCTCGATCCGCGAGCCCAGCCTCAATTCCTCGTCGAACCGCGCCGAGGCCCGGAAATCCACCGACGCCCCCGCCGCGAACATGTCGATGCCCAGGCTGGCCAACCCGTCCACCCCCGGCAGGCCGACCGCGCGCATGTATTCGGTCATCGCGACGTCGGCGTAGACCAGATAGTTCGGATTGAAGACCACGCCCTGCATGTCCACCTCGGCCCAGCGCACGCGCAGGGGGTGGAAGAAGGCGAAGTCGGCGGGGGTCGAGGGAATGTCGAAACCGGGCATGGCGACACGCTAGGCCGCCCGTTCAACGGCCCGCAAGGCGCCGCCACGTCAGCGGAGGGGCCTTCAGCCGAAAGCCGCCAGCCCCTGCCCGGCCATCCATGGCGGCTCGGGCATGGCCGCGCGCGCCTGCGCCTGCGCCCGGGTCCAGCGGTCGTGCAGATCGGTGAAATAGGGATCGTCCGCCTCGATCCGGCGCACGTCGCCGCTGATCATGTCGCGGCGCAGGGTCAGCATGTCGAAGGGCGCGCCCACGCCGACATTGCTGCGCATGGTCGTAGAGAACGAGATCAGACCCAGCTTCACCGCCTCGGCCAGAGGCGTATCGCCATGCACCCCGCTGACCAGGATGGGCTTGCCGTATTTGGCCTCGCCGATCTGCAGGAAGGGCGTGTCCGGCCCGCACTCGATGAAATTGCCCTGGCTGTAGATCAGGAACAACTGCATCGGCCCGCCGGCGATCTGGCCGCCCAGCAGCATCGAGGCCGAGGTGTTCAGGCTGTCCGCCTCCAGCGTCGGAGCGATGGACTGGCGCACGCTGCGCAGCGCATGGCCAAGAAGTTGAGCGCAACGGAACAGGCTCGGGGCCGTCTCCAGCGTCTCGGGCGGCTCGCCGACGTTCAGGTGCACGCCCTCGCGCACCATGGCCAGCGCCGTCTGGGTCACCGACAGATTGCCCGCGGTGGCGACGGCCAGAACCCGCTCGCCCGGCTGATCGACGACGTGCAGCTTGCGATAGGAGGAGATGTTGTCGACGCCCGCGTTGGTCCGGGTGTCGGCGATCATCGCCAACCCTTCATCGACCAGCAGGCCTACGCAATAAGTCATTGGACGTGTCGTATCCCGCGAACGTCATAATCCGGCTGACCGTAACAGATTCCCGCGACGTTCGACCCCGCGCCTACGCCTGTTGCTGGCCCTGTTGCATGTCGGCATCACGCACCGTCAGCTTGACCGCCAGCGTCTCGCCGCTGCCGCCGTAGCTCGCGCCCCGCACGGGGGCCGCGCCGCGATAGTCCAGCCCGGTCGCGACGCGGACATAGCGCTCTGTCGGGCAGATCCCGTTCGCCGGATCGAAGCCCACCCAGCCCAGCCCCTCGATCCAGGCCTCGGCCCAGGCGTGGGCGGCTTCCTGATCGGCCCGGTCTCGGCGCGCCAGATGGCCCGAGACATAGCGGGCGGGCACGCCCATATGCCGCGCGCAGGCGATGAAGACGTGGGCGTGGTCCTGACAGACGCCCCGCCCGAGAGCCAGAACCTCGCTGGCGGTGTGAGTCGGCGTCGTCACCCCGACCTCGAAGGCGACCGAGCCGTGGATGCCCGCCATCAGCCGGTGCATCCGGTCCAGCGGCGGATGGGCCAGAAACTCGGACGCGAAGACCGAGATCAGCTTGTCCCGCTTGGTCAGCTCGGTGTCGCGCAAGAAGACCAGCGGCGACAGTCGTTCCTGACCCGGCGGGATTACCCCGGCGGTGTCGGTCGTCACCACCTCGCCCGTCACCCGGATGGTCAGGCTGTTCGTCGGCTGCTCGGTGTACAGGGCGTGGACGATGTTACCGAACGCGTCCTCGGACCGGCGCAGGCGGGCGTCGACGTCGGTCTCCACCTGCCAATGGCGCACCGTCTGGGCCTCGCTCGAGCGTGGTGTCAGGCGCAGGCTCTGGATGATGAAGCGGGCCGCCCGGTCATAGGTATAGGTCGTGGCGTGGTCGATCCGGATACGCATCAGCTCAGGTACTGTTCGGTGATGGCCTGCCCCAGCCGGCCGTTCTCGTTCAGGAAGCTCTGGATGTACTCATGCAGGCCCGCCTGGAAGATGGTCTCGATGCGCGAGTTATCAAACGCCCGCATCCGGTCGGCCGCGATCCGCTGCGCCGGTCCGCGCCGCCCATAGTCGCTGGCCAGCTTCTCCAGATAGCGCACGATCGAGGCCTGGCAGCTGGCCAACGAGCGCGGCATCTGCCGGTTCAGCACCAGAAGGTCGGCCACCAGCCACGGCTTCACATTGTCCCGATAGACCCATCGATAGGCGGTCAGGGCCGAGACCTCGCGAAGCAGGGTCGTCCACTGGAAGTAATCCAGCTGCCCGCCCACCCGCTCGCCCTCGGGCAGCAGCAGATGGTATTTCACGTCCAGCAGGCGGGCGGTGTTGTCAGCCCGCTCAATGGCCGCGCCCAGTCGCAGGAAATAGTAGCCGTCGTTGCGCAGCATGGTCCGCGACGCCGCGCCCTCGAATGACAGGGTCTGGGTCTTCACCCACTCCAGGAAATGGCCGAAGTCGTCGCGCCGGGTCGGCTGCCCCTGCTCGGCCAGACCGTTCCAGGCGCCGTTGATCGCCTCCCACAGCTCGACCGTCAGGGCCGTCCGCACCGACCGCGCATTGGTCCGCGCGCGGGTGATGCACGAGGCGATGGACGATGGGTTCTCGGGCGAGAAGGCCAGATACTCCCGCACCGACTTCTCGGTCGGCGCCCGGCCCAGGGCCTTGGGCGCGCCGGCCGACGCCAGGGCGCTGGCCCACACCGTCTCGGCGTCGCCGTCGCCCCGCGTCGGAATGGCGGCCAGCCGGATCGTGGCTTCCAGAATCCGGGCGAGGAAATCCGCCCGCTCGATATAGCGGCCCGTCCAGTACAGGCTGTCTGCGGTTCTCGAGAGCATCAGACGTCCAGCACCCAGGTGTCCTTGGTTCCACCGCCCTGGCTGGAGTTCACCACCAGCGAACCCGGCTTCAGCGCCACGCGGGTCAGGCCGCCGGGCGCCACCTTCACCCCGTCGGGGCTCGACAGCACGAAGGGCCGCAGGTCGACGTGCCGCCCCTGCAGTTCGCCCTTGTCCAGCGTCGGCGCGGTCGACAGAGCCAGCGTCGGCTGGGCGATGAAGTCGTCCGGGTCGTTGATCAGCTTCTTCCGGAAGCTCTCGATCTCGGCCTTGGTCGAGGCCGGGCCCACCAGCATCCCATAGCCGCCCGAGCCCCCAACCTCCTTGACCACCAGGTCGCCGAGGTTGGCCAGCACATGTTTCAGCGCATCGGGCTCGCGACATCGCCAGGTCGGCACATTGTTCAGGATCGGCTCCTCGCCCGTGAAGAAGCGGATGATCTCGGGCATGTAGGTATAGACCGCCTTGTCGTCGGCCACGCCGGTGCCGACCGCATTCGCCAGGGTCACTGTCCCGTTCTCATAGGCGTTCATCAGCCCGGGCACCCCAAGGGTGGAATCCGGGCGGAAGGTCAGCGGATCCAGATAGGCGTCGTCGATGCGGCGGTAGATGACATCCACCTGCTGCCGCCCCTCGGTCGTGCGCATGTAGACCTTGCCGTCATCGACGAAGAGGTCCCGCCCCTCGACCAGCTCCACGCCCAGCTTGTCGGCCAGGAAGCTGTGCTCATAGTAGGCCGAGTTGAACGGGCCGGGGGTCAGCACCACGATGGTCGGATCGCTCCCCGCCCCTTCCGGCGCGCAGGCCCGCAAGCTGGCCAGCAGCATGTCCGCATAGGTCTCGACCGGCCGCACCGGATAGTCGGCGAACAGGTCGGGGAACAACCGCATCATCATCTCGCGGTTCTCCAGCATGTAGGAGACGCCCGATGGCGTGCGGCAGTTATCCTCCAGCACGTAAAAGCCGTCCTCGCCGGTCCGCACCAGATCCACGCCCGCGATCTGCACCCAGATGTCGCGCGGCGGTCGGCGACCCTGCATTTCGGGCGCATACTGCGGATTGGTCAGGATCAGCTCGGCCGGGACCACGCCTGCCTTCAGGCACTCCTGCTTGCCATAGACGTCGGCAAGGAAGGCGTTGATGGCCGAAACGCGCTGGACCAGCCCCTTCTCCAGTCCCGACCACTCCGATGCCCCGATAATCCGCGGCACCACGTCGAACGGGATCAGCCGCTCGGCCGATTCCGCGTCGCCATAGACGGCGAAGGTGATGCCCATCCGGCGGAAGAACAGCTCGGCCTGACGCGACCGCGCCTGCAGCAACCCCTCGGGGGCGTCCGCCAGCCAGCGCGCCAGCCCGCGATAGCTCTCGCGAACCTCGCCGCCGTAATCGGGCGCTCCACCGGACATCTCATCAAAGGCCATGCCGCCCCCACCGCAAGGTAATATGCAGCGTGACCCGACTAGCGACGCTCGCGCAACAGGAATGTTGCGCTGCGGCAAAGGTTCAGCCGAAAACGGACGACCTCTGATAAATCAGCGCGACTGGATCGTCGTCACCCGGTGATCGGCGAAGCGCAATCGCCCGTGGCGATCAGGGCGCCGACGGCGGCGATGCGAAGCGAGGTCTTCATGGGTGAACACCATCGTTACGCGGAGCGAGCCACTGACGGCTCCTAACGCCGCCTCCAAGGCCAAGGCTGTAAGGTCCCCGTGATCGGGCGGAACAGCCCGTCCCCCCTCCTGTTCACGGCTTTCCCACACAAGAGGAGCCCAGAACCATGCAGAACCCTTTCCGCCCCCGTTCCCAGGATGACTTCGGCCGCCGCCATCCCGACGATGATCGGAGTTGGGAAGCCCGCGACCGCCGCTACGATGAAGACACCAGCTGGTCCGAGGGCGACGGCGGCCGCACCGCCGACGCCTGGCGGCGTCAGGGCCAGTATGAGCGCTATGCCTCCGGCGACCGGGACGCCTACCGTCAGGGCGAGCGCGACCGTCCGTCGGGCTGGTCCGCTGACGGCTCCCACGACCGCCGCCCCTATTCCAGCCAGCCCTCCTCCGACTACGGTCGGGACGCGAGCTATCGCCCGTCCACCCGCTACGGCCAGAACCCGTCCCGCGATCAGGACTATGGCCGCCGTGACTCCGGCTGGGATCAGGCCCGCCGGGACGGGGCCGACTACTACGGCCATTCCAACGGCTATCCCGACCGCGGCTACGCCCCCGGGGCGCAGATCTGGCAGGGCCGGGATGAGGACGGGCGGTCGTCGCGGTCCCAGCACGATTTCGAGCCGGATTACCTGCATTGGCGCGAGCAGCAACTGTCCAACTTCGACCGCGACTACACCGACTGGCGCAGCGAGCGACGCGAGAAATTCTCGACCGACTTCGACAGCTGGCGCAGCAGCCGTCCGCGCGTCCAGGCCGAGAACCCCATCGTCGGCGATGTGTCCGACGGCGGGGTCGGCGACGCATCCGATGTCAAGAAACGCTAGAGGACGCCCCGGCGTCTGATGCCAGGATCTGATGAAAGGGGTCCGGCCCGCGCCGGGCCCCTTTTCCATGCGCCGCCTACGGAGGAAGGGTCACGGCTTCGACGTCTCAGGTTCATAACCCGGTCGCCTGATCGTAACTTCGGCGGCATACAGCCCCGCTAGTTCGATCTCCTCACTCCCCGGGGGCTGTCATGATTCACCGTGTTCAACGTTCTTCCACCCTGCTCGGCGCCAGCGCCCTGGGCATCGTCTGGGTCCTCGCCGGCGGCGCCGCCGCCCAGGACGCCGAGCCCGCCCAGCTCGACGAAATCGTCGTCACCGCCCAGCTGCGCGAACAGCGGGTCACCGAGGTCCCCTTCGCCCTGACCGCCTACAACGGCGAGCGCCTCGAGAACCTCGGCGTGCAGGACTTCGAAGAGCTGTCGGCCTTCACCCCCGGCTTCCTCGTCCAGAACCAGTCCCCCAACAACCCGGGCTTCGTGATGCGCGGCATCACCTCGGACTCCGGCGCCGCCACCGCCGAGCCCCGCGTTTCGGTCTTCCAGGACGGCGTCTCCATCTCCAAGTCGCGCGGCTCCTATGTCGAACTGTTCGACCTCGAGCGTGTCGAAGTGGCCAAGGGCCCGCAATCGACCCTCTACGGCCGCGGCGCCCTGATCGGCGCGGTCAACGTCATCCAGAACCGCGCCCAGCCGGGCGGGTTCGACGCCGCCGGCCGCTTCGGCATCGGTGATCTGGACTACCGCATCGGCGAGCTGATGGTGAACCTGCCGGTCGGCGACACCGCCGCCATCCGCTTCGCCACCCGCATGAAGACCCGCGACGGCTACGTCGACAACCTGCTCGGCGGCGACAACTACAACAGCTTCGACACCCAGGCCTTCCGCCTGTCGGGCGCCTTCCGTCCGATGGACGGCCTGCGCGTCGACGTCATCGCGAACTACCAGGTCGATGAAGCCGCCGGCACCTCGTTCAAGTCCATCGCCTTCACCCCGCAGGACCCGACCACCGGCGCCGTCCTCGGCTCGCGTGAGCCCTGGTCGGGCGCGGCCCTGACCCCGTCAGCCCTGTTCGACGGCGGCAAGACCCTCGGCCTGAACCGCGACGTCTGGGGCGTGACCGGCATCGTCTCCTACGACCTGTCGGACAGCCTGACCCTGACCTCGACCACCGCCTATCGCGAGTTCAGCTCCTACGAGACCTTCGACGCCGACGGCGTCTCCCTGCCGATCCTGACCGCCGCCGAAGAGGCCTACGGCGAGCAGACCAGTCAGGAGTTCCGCCTGAACTATGACGGCGGCGGTCGCCTGACCGGCTTCATCGGCGCCGGCTACTTCTCGGAAGAGGGCTACCAGCGCACCCCGACACAATTCGACGAGCGCATGGCCCTGGCCCAGCTCTCGGGCGTGCTGGACGGCAACCCGCTGGCCGTCGGCCAGACCACCCTGCCCGCCGCGGCCTATCCGACCGTCGCCCAGGGCGTGATCACCCAGCTGCTGACCCCGCTGGGCGCCGCCGGTCTCGCCGCCCCGATCGCCGCCAACCTGAAGTCGGCGCACATCGAGACCCCGATCAACGCGTCGGAACTCGAGTCCTTCGACCTGTTCGCGGACGCCACCTACGCCTTCACCGACCGCCTCGAGATGTCGGCGGGCATCCGCTACACCCGCGACGAGAAGACCACCGGCTACGCCTCCAGCGTCCAGAGCCGCTCGATCCTCGGCGGCCTGCTGGCCATCCAGCAAGGCGCCGTGCCCCCGGCCCAGATCCCCGGCCTGCTCGGCGCCCTGGCCAACCCGGCCGCCGTCAACCTGCCGGCCACCCTGCTGCCGCTGTTCGGCCTGACCGCCCAGCCGACCGCCAACAACGGCGACTTCACCTACGGTGAACTGACGGACGAAGGCGTCACCTGGCGCGTGACCGCCCGCTACGCCCTGTCGGATGCTGCCAATCTGTACGCCAACTACGCCCGCGGTCGTCGTCCCGAAGTGCTCAGCCCGGTCGGCCCCTCGGCCCCCGGCGGCCCGGTGACCTTCAAGCAGATCGACGCCGAGACCGTCGACAGCTTCGAGATCGGCGCCAAGACGGCCCTGCTGGACAACGCCCTGCGTCTGGACGGCGCGGTCTACCTCTACAACTACGAGAACTTCCAGACGACCATCCAGGACGGCGTCCAGTTCGTCGTCACCAACGCCGGCAAGGCCGAGGCCTACGGCTTCGAGGGCCAGGCCGACTGGCTGGTCGCCGAGAACCTCGAGGTCTTCGGCGCCTACAGCTTCAACCACTCGCGCTTCAAGGCGGGCATCTTCGACGGCAACCACCTGCGCCTGTCGCCTGATCACCGCGCCTCGGTCGGCCTGACCTGGACTCTCCCGGTCGCCGGCGGCGCCTTCCAGATCCAGCCGACCTACAGCTGGCAGTCAGAAGTCTTCTTCGACGACGACAACGACCGCACCGACCTGCAGGCCGACAACCTGGTCGCCGACCTGATCGTGGACGAGGTCCAGAAGAGCTATGGCCTGCTGAACCTGCGCCTGCGCTACACGCCGAACCACGGCAACTGGTCGGTCGAGGCCTTCGCCGACAACCTGCTGGATGAAGAGTTCATCAAGGACGCCGGCAATACGGGTGATGCGCTCGGCATGCCGACCTTCATCGCGGGCGAGCCCCGCACGGTCGGCATCGTCTTCGGCGTCAAGTACTGAGGTAGGCGTATGTCCCTTCACCGTCGTGGCCTTCTGGGCCTGTTCGGCGCCGGCGCGGCGGGCGTCAGCCTGCCCGCCGCCGCCCAGTCGGCTCAATCGGTCCGCTTCGAGCACGGGGTCGCCTCCGGCGATCCCCGCGCCGACGGCGCGGTGATCTGGACACGCGTCACCCCGTCCGATCCGTCCGCCCGGTCGATCCGGGTGGACTGGTCGGTCTGGCGCGACGGCGACGCCTCGGCCGCCGTCGCCGGGGGCACGGTCGAGACCGGCCCGGCGCGCGACTTCACGGTGAAGGTCCCCGTCACAGGCCTCCAGCCCGGCGTCGAGTATCGCTACGCCTTCACCTCGGGCGAAGAGCGTTCGCCGCAGGGCCGGGTCCGCACCCTGCCGGTCGGTCCCACGGCCGACGCCGTCTTGGCCGTGGCCTCCTGCCAGCTCTATCCGGGCGGCTACTTCAACGCCTGGGAGGTGGTGTCGAAGCTGGATCGCCTCGACGCCGTCATCCACCTGGGCGACTACATCTACGAGTACGGCGCCGAGCCGGACTCCTACGGCATGGCCACCGGCGCGCGCCTGAACCGCACGCCCGAGCCGCCGCACGAGATCGTCACCCTGGCCGACTACCGCCAGCGTCACGCCCAGTACAAGACTGATCCGGACCTGCAGGCCGCCCACGCCCGCGCCGCCTTCATCTGCGTCTGGGACGATCACGAGGTCGCCAACGACACCTGGTCCGGCGGGGCCGAGAACCATCAGTCCGAGACCGAAGGCGACTTCCTCACCCGCAAGGCCGCCGCCCTAAAGGCCTATTTCGAGTGGATGCCGATCCGCGAGCCGGAAGGCGGCCTGACCGAAGACGCCATCTACCGCAGCTTCGAGTTCGGCGATCTGGCCAGCCTGCTGATGGTCGAGACCCGCCTGCTGGCGCGTACGGAGGCGCTCAGCTTCGCTGCCGACATGCCGGTCGTCGGCACGGGCCGAAACGCCCGCCCGGACGTCGACGGCTTCCGCGCCAGGCTAAACGCCCCCGACCGCGACCTGCTGGGTGACGCCCAGCGCGACTGGATCCGCTCCACCCTGACCGCCTCGCGCGAGGCCGGTCGTCCGTGGCAGATCATCGGCAACCAGGTCGTCATGGGCCGGGTGCAGGGTCCGGACATCACCAAGATGGCCTCCCCGCTCGAGGTCACCGTCCTGCTGGCCCGCCTGCCCGCCGCCGTCCGCGCCGAGGTCCGCCAGTCGATCGAACTGTTCAAGCTGGGCGTGCCCTTCAACCTCGACAGCTGGGACGGCTATCCCGCCGGTCGCGAGCGTCTGTACGGCGCCTTCGCCGACGCGGGCGTCCAGCCCATCGTCCTGGCCGGCGACAGCCACGCCTTCTGGGTCAATGACCTCAAGGACGCCTCGGGCCGCCGCGCGGGCGTCGAGTTCGCCACCAGCGCCATCTCCAGCCCCTCCCCCGGCGACCATGTGAAGGGGGTGCCGCTCGGCGCCGCCCTGAACGCCGCCAATGAGGAGGTCCTGCTGTGCGACCAGTCGGCCAAGGGCTTCGTCCTGCTGACCCTCACCCCGACCGAGGCCAGGGCCGAGCTCCACACCGTCTCGACCATCTTCGAAAAGCCGTATCAGGCCTCGGTGCTGAAGACGTTCACCGTGGCGAAAACCGCTGACGGCAACGGGCCGCTGATCGAGAGCTGACCTCCCTCTCCCGATGGGAGAGGGAGACCGCGCACGGCGGCGCAGCCGTCGTCCTTGCGCGGTCGGGTGAGGGTCGGATGTCGGAAGCGGCGAAGCCGCCCCTCGACAGCAACCCCTCACCCTTTCGCGCAGCCACTCGCTACGCTCGCGGGCGCTCAAGCCCTCTCCCGCCGGGAGAGGGTTACTGCTCCCGCGGCCCCGCGTTCTTCACATACTGGTCCAGCCAGCGGACGGTCTCCCACAGCGTGTGGCCGACCGACTCCCGCGCGCGATAGCCGTGGGCTTCCAGCGGCAGCACGACATAGCGCACCGTCGCCCCCTGCCCCTTTAGCGCCGCGTAGAAGCGCTCGGACTGGATCGGGAAGGTGCCCGAGTTGTCGTCCGCCTCGCCGTGGATCAGCAGGATCGGCTCATTGACCTTGTCGGCGAAGGCGAAGGGCGACATCGCGTTATAGGTCTCCGGCGCCTCCCAGTAGGTGCGCTGCTCGGACTGGAAGCCGAACGGCGTCAGGGTCCGGTTATAGGCCCCCGACCGCGCCACGCCCGTGCGGAACAGGTCGGTGTGCGCCAGCAGGTTCGCCGTCATGAAGGCGCCGTAGCTGTGCCCGCCGATGGCGATCTTGTCGCGATCCGCCACGCCCAGCGCCACCACCGCATCGACCGCCGCCTGAGCGTCCGCCGTCAGCTGCTCGATATAGGTGTCGTTCGGCTCGGCGCCGTTCTGGCCGATGATCGGGAAGGACGGGTTGTCCAGCACCGCATAGCCCTGGGTCAGCAGGAACAGGTGGCTCGAGCCGCCCGGGCGCACGAAGCGGTTGGCGGTGTCCACCACCTGACCGGCCACGGCGGCGTCGGTGAACTCGGCCGGATAGGCCCACATCACCAGCGGCAGCGGGCCGTCACGGGTCTTGTCATAGCCGGCGGGCAGATACAGCGTGCCCGACAGCTGCACCCCGTCAGCGCGGGTGTAGGTGATCAACTCGCGCGACACGCCGGCCAGTTGCGGCGCCGGATCGGCGAAGCGGGTCAGGGCCGTGGTCGTCCCCGCGTCCAGATCGCGCACGAACAGGTTGGACGGATCGACCTTCGTCTCGCGGCGGGTCACCAGACGGCGGGCGCCGTCATCCAGCACGCCGAGAATGGCCTCGAACTCGCCGTTGGCCGAGGTCCACAGCCGCTCCGCCTGACCGGTGTTCAGGTCCATGGCGGCGAGGAAGGGATACTCCCCCTCCCGCGTCGCGCCCGCGCCGGTCATCAGCAGACGGCCGTCGGCGGTGAACTGCGCCACGTTGAAGCCCTGGGCGTTCGGCTCGGTCAGGGGCGAGCCCGGATCGTCGTAGCGGGCCTGATAGTTCCGCTCCAGCAGCACACGGCCCGTCCCTGGGTTCGATGGATCGACGACATAGCGGGTCTCGTGGCGGGTGTTGAACCAGCGGCTGTTGACCAGCGCCGTGTCCGCATCGCCCCAGATCACGCCGCCGTAGCGCTCCTTCAGGTCGATCAGGGTCGTCGGCTGGGCGCTGAACGGCGCGGCCAGCATGAAGACGCGGTCGCGCACCTCCGCCTCATTGCGCGGATCGCCGCCGTCCTGCGCCTCGGTCCACACCAGGGTCGACGGCGCGTCGGCGCGCCATTGCACCGAACGTGGCCCCGTCGCCACGGCGTCGAAGGCGGTCGGGATGTTGTCGCGCAGCGGCAGGTCCGAGACCTGATGCACGACCCGGCCCTGCAGATCGAGCACCCGCGTCTCGGACGGGAACAGGCCCGCCGGGACCACATAGCTGTAGGGCTTCTTGACCGTCGTGGTCAGCACATAGCGCCCGTCCGGCGAGGTGCTGGCGCCCAGATAGACCGCAGGCGCACCCAGATCGCGGGCGCCGCGCCCGTTGATCGGCACATAGGTCAGTTGCGAGGTGAAGTAGTGGTCGAACAGGGCCTCATCGACCGGATCACTCAGCAGGTCCTGATAGGTCCGCGCCGGCGCCACCCGGCCCATGCTTTCGGCCACGATGGGACCGGCAGGCGGACGGGTCGCATCCGGCGCCGCGCCGCGGTTGGCGGGCGTCAGCCGCACCACCAGACCGGCGCTGTCCGGGGTCCAGTCGAAGGCGCTGCCGGTCACGGCGTTGACCCGCGCCTCGGTCAGCTTGCGCGCCCGGGCCGAGGCCACGTCCACCACCCACAGCTCCAGCCCGGTCGGCGCGTCCATCAGCAGGGCGATGGACTTGCCGTCCGGCGACCAGCTCGGCGACAGGAAGCGGGCGTTGGCGGGCAGTTGCACGGTCCGCACCGCCCCGCCGTTCACCGGCTGGAAGCTGAGGCCCGTCAGCCAGGTCACCCGGCTGTTGGCCTGACCGTTGTTGCGCGGATTGATGCGGTAGCCGCCCAGCCGCAGCATCGGCTCGGCCAGTTCGGCGATGGGCGGCAGGTTCGAGCGGTCATACAGGGCCAGCGTCGTGTGGTCCGGGCTCAGGCTCGCGCTCGGCGTCGGCTTGGTGTCCAGGATCTCCGCGATCGGCGCCGGGGGCTGCTGATAGGCCAGCGGCTCCTGCGCCAGCGCCGGACCCGCGATGGCGGCCAGCAGGACAAAGGCGGGCAGAGCCCGGCCGAGCAGACGATGACGCATGAGTTTCAGCCCCGGATGGCCCGCCGACTTGCGAGCGGCGGCACGCTAGGGCGCTCAGGCGAGTCTGGTCAAGCCGATGTTATTCTATATCACCGCGTTCCGGGGCGGGCGTCTGCCCCGGGAACCGCGCGTCCTTGGCCCCGAACCAGGCCTCGCGCAGCCCGTGGCGCGGCATGTCCGCGCCCAGCAGGGCCAGCTGCCCGACCCAGGCCTCCGACACCTTCTCCACCGTCTCCGAAACCCAGCCCGGCGCCTGCTGGTGCGACCAGTTCAGCGGCGAGACGGCGTTGAAGACCAGCAGGAACAGACCCGCGATCACCAGCGTCTGGGTGGTCCAGCGCTGATCCCGCGCGGCCACGCCCTCATCGTCGATGGGCGGTCCCGGCGGGAAGGCGAACCGGCCCAGCGAGACCAGCGGATTGACCCGCTCCACCACCGGCTCGGGCGCCGTCGGCAGGTCATGCGCATCCGCCGACTGGATCCAGTCGCTGGGCGGATCGCGCGGCGGCAGGCTTTCGTACAGCGGCGGAAACGGCGACTCCGCCCCCTGCGTCGGGAAGGGGTCCAGCCGGAACCCGCCCTGCCCTGTCTTGTCCCTGTCGTCGGTCATCGCGGCTCCAACGCCTCAGAACTGGAAATAGATGAAGGGCGCCACGCCCTCGGGCCGCACGGCCTCGACCAGCAGGATGGCGATACCCACCAGAATACCGAGCGTGATCGACGGCGCCGTCTTCAGCCGCTCGGCCGCGCCCTCCACCGCGCGCGGCGGCAGCCAGTGCATGGCCAGCCCGCCGATGATCAGCACCAGCAGCAGCGGCGTCAACATGGTCACCGGCCCGATCCGTCCCAGCCCCGCCAGCATCTCCATGGCCAGCCCGAAGGTCTCGGCCCGGAACAGGATCCAGCCCAGGCAGACGATGTGGAAGGTGATCAGCACCCCCAGCACCGTCGGCATCACCTTGCGGTCCCCGAACACCGACCGGCCCAGCCGCTCGACCACCTGCACGCCCCCATGCAGCGCGCCCCAGGCCAGGAAGGTCCAGGCCGCCCCGTGCCACAGCCCGCCCAGCACCATGGTGATGAAGACGTTGACGCAGCTGGCGAACAGCCCCTTCCGCCCTCCGCCCAGCGGCACATACAGATAGTCGCGCAGCCAGCTGGACAGGCTGATATGCCACCGCCGCCAGAAGCTCTGCATCGAACTGGCCCGGTACGGCTGGTCGAAATTGCGCGGGAAGGAATAGCCCAGCAGGGCCGCGATCCCGATCGCCATGTCCGAATAGGCCGAGAAGTCGCAGTAGATCTGCACCGCATAGCCGTAGACCGCCGCCGCGATGTCCACGGCCGAATGGGCCGACGGATCGAAGAACACCGGATCGACCAGACTGACCGACAGCTCGGACGCGATCACCGTCTTCTTGAACAGGCCCCAGCAGATCAGCAGCAGGCCGTGCGTCGCCATCTCCCGCGTCAGCCGCGGCGCCCGCTCGAACTGGGGCAGCAGGTCCGACGCCCGCACGATGGGCCCGGCCACCAGATGCGGGAAGAAGCTCATCAACAGCATGACATCCAGCAGGCTCTTGGCCGGCGGCGTCTTCCCGCGATGCACGTCCACGACATAGCTGATGCCCTGGAAGGTGAAGAAGCTGATCCCGACCGGCAGCACGATCTGCAGCAGCGGCAGGTCCCGCTCCCAGCCGAACTGGGCCAGCAGGTCCCCCGCCTGTTCGACGAAGAAGCCGTAGTATTTGAAGAAGCCGAGGATCAGCAGATTGGCCGCCACGCCCAAGCCCACCAGCCAGCCGCGCTTCGCGTCGGCGCCCTCCCGCTCCATCTTGCGCGCGATCAGGGCCGCTATGGCCCAATTCAGCACCGCCGACAGGATCAGCAGGCCGACGAACCGCCAATCCCACTGGGCGTAGAAGAACCAGCTGGCCAGCAGCAGGAACAGCTTTCGCCGCCCGTTCTCGCGATCCAGCGACCAGGTGGTGAAATAGACGAACAGGAAGAAGACGCCGAAGGCGAGCGTGGGGAACAGCACTAGTCCACGCCCCCCTGCCCAAGAGACTGTTCCGCCTTCCAGCGGTCATAGGCGCCCGTCAGGTCGCCCGACAGGATGCCGCCGATCCAGTCGGCCCCCGCGCTCGTGAAATGGACCCGGTCGCCGCGCATCAGGGGCTCGGCCCTCAGCGCCAGACGATCCGCCGAACAGTCTCCCCCCATTCGTCCGTGCCAGTCCCAGAACGCAACGCCCAGATCGGCGGCGACCCGGCGCTGCACATCCCGGACCACCGCCAGCTTCGGCGGCGGCGCCCGCATCCCGTCGGCGCTGCAGCCGCCGGCTGCTCCGCTCCGCAGCGCATCCGGCGCGCCCAGCAGCATCAGCGCCGCCCCCGGCGCCAGCCGTCGCAGCCGCGCGATCTGCCCGCGCAGCAGCGCCTCATAGGCCGCGCCGTCCAGCGCGTCGTCAAAGCCGTCATTGGTGCCAAAGGCGATCACCACCAGATCGGGCGACGCCGCCGCCAGTTCCGCCGCCATCGTCGCCTCGTCCCGCGCCGCCAGATCGCGCATCGAGGCGCCGACCCGTCCCAGATTGGACACCGTCACGCCCCGCGCCGCGCCGTCCAGCCGCACGGAATCGATCACCGCCCCCTCGCCCAAGGCCGTCAGCCGCACCGACCGCATCGCCCCGGGGAAGTGCAGCTCGCGACAGACCTCGTCCGCCCCGTCGCCCAGATCCAGTTCGCGGCCCACGCCGCCGGCCTCGACCACGACCCCGCGCCGGTCCGCGCCGGAGCGTCCGCAGACCCCGACCGCCGTCGCCTCGCCGCCCGGCTCCAGCTCAAAGCCCATCACCGCATCGCGCGTGCCGATCGCGCGTACGCCCGCCAGCCCCGTGCGCGGCGTCGGCGCGCCCGCCGGCGGCTGCAACGGCGCGGTCTCCATCACCCAGCCGCGCTGGGCCACCGTCGCCTGATAGGGCGCATAGCCGTCATAGGGCACGCCCGGCGGCATCACGCCGCGTCCCCCCCGCCCGAACCGACGCTGCAGATCGACCCTCAGCTTGCCGGTGATCCGGTCGCCCGCCGTATGGCTGTCGCCGATCTGCAGGATGTGGACGGGCCGGTCCCGCGTCCCCGCCTCCGTCTCGGCCAGCGCGGCGAACACGGCCGCCAGCGCCTCGGGCTGGCACAGCCCGCCCGGGCAGACGCCGAGACCCGGCTCCAGCGGCGGCGTCGCCACATAGGCCGTCTGGGCCGCGACAGACGTGGCCAACAGCGAAAACGCGATCAGCGCCCCCCGCGCCGCTCTCACGATCAGGCCGCGGGTTCGGCGGTCAGGCCCGCATCGCGCTTCAGCCGTTCGGCCACCGGGGCGCTCATACGCAGATAGCCGGCCATCGACATGTGGATGCCGTCGTTCGCCCGCATCAGCGTCCGCCGCCCCGCGTCGTTCGGCAGATAGGCCTCATAGCCGCCCTCGGCGTTCGAGGTCAGGGCTGTCGTCTCGATATAGGGCACGCCCAGCGCCCGCATCCGCTCCGACACCACGCCGTTGATCAGGGCCATCCGCCCGTCAAAGCTCTCACGCTTCATGCGCGGCAGGCCGACCCAGTAGACCGCCACGTCGCGACTGCGCAGCAGGGTCACCAGATCGGTCACCCGCTTCGCATAGGCGGCCTTCCAGCCCTCGGTGCCGAAGGCGTGGACCGTCCCGTCCAGCTCGATCCCCTGGGCGTCATTGGTGCCGAACAGCACCACCGCCACATCCACCGGCTGCTCGTCCAGCTGGCCGCGCGTCTTGGCCTGGATGTCCACATAGTCGTAGCGGCTCAGCCCGGTCGAAACCTGCGAGAATTTGCTCACCGACACGTTCGGCTGGTCGTGCAGGTCGCGATACAGCCCGGCGTACAGCCCGTCCGCCATCGAATCCCCGAACACCCCGATCCGCAGTTGCCCCTTGGCCAGGCGCTCGCCCAGCGGCGTCACGGCGATGTTGGCAGCCACCGGCGCGACAGGCGCAACAACCGGCGCGTCTTCCGCCTCGGCGGACGGCGGCGCGGACGCCGCGGCCTGTCCGCCCAGCAGCAGGGTCGGACGGCGCATCCACTCCCGCCCGTCCGGCGTCAGCGCCAGACCGGCGATGACCCCGACCACGAAGGTCGCCGTCAATGCGTTGATGCCCGCCTTCACTCGCCGCCCCCGGAACTGCGTACAGCCTGCCTTTTACCCTATCAGCGGTCCCCCGCCATCCAACGCCCGCCTCAGGCGAAGAAAAAGGTTAATGCGTGTCGTAGGCGTCAACTCGACATCCCCCCGCCGGAAGCTTGACTGGAAAGCGGAAGGCGCGATGGTCCCCTGCCATGACCGACGCGAATTTGTATTGGGCGCCCGTGCTTGAGTTCCAGCAGAAGCACGGCTGCTATGCCCGGCTTGGCTGGCGGGAAGACGGGTTAACCGCCGAGGGCTATTGGGGCCAACTCCTCATCATGCCGGTTCAGGGGTATCTGGAAGCTGGCGCAGCGCCCGAGCCGATACGGACCATCGAATGGGTCGATCTGTGCGCCGTCAGGGTGTCGGTATGGACTGAAGGATCAGCGAACCCGATCAGAGGCTCTTTCCGCGGACACCCCCTCCAGATCATCGACTTCACGGATCAGATCCTCGCCGAGCTCCAAGGCCTTCCGCTCGCATGGGAGGAGCGAAACGGCGCCCTGACCACCGGCTCGATCAACGACGAACCGGTTCGGACGATCCGCTTCAGAAACCCGTACGGACCGTCACCACTGTAGGCGGCTGTCACCCCCACCTCCCTTCCGCCCAGCGCGCCGCGAAATAGCCCACGGTCGCGCAGGTCGCGGTCAGCACCGTCCCCCAGGCCAGATCGATCAGCGTCAGCTTCATCGACCAGTTGTTCAGCGTCGCCTGATTGGTCAGGTCATAGGTGGCGTAGCAGACGAACCCCAGCACGGCGCCGTTGATCAGCGCCCGCGTCCAGTTCCCCTCCTTCAGCGCCGGGGCGATGGCCAGGAACACCGTCGCCCCGATGGAGATCAGATAAAAGGCCACCGCCGCCTTCATGTCCGGCTTGGCCGCCAGGATCGGCCCCAGCACCGGCTTGTACAGCCGATCCGTCATGGTCGTCAGCCAGACCGCGTCGATCGCCGCGAACGTCAGCCCAGCGCCCAGATAGGCGAACAGATATTTGATCATGGCCGCGTCTCCCTTTCGGGGAGAGATACGTCGCGGGGCGGCGGTTGGATGCGCACGCGTTCCTTCTTCCGTCATCCCGGGGCTTCGCGCGGCGAAGAACCCGGGACCCAGGCGACGCCACAACGGCGGCAACCCAAACCGTCAAACGCTCTACCCTATCGTCGTCATCCTCGGGCTTGACCCGAGGATGACGGTATGAGGTGGAGCGCCTTGGGATGACGACAGCAGCGGGCTACGTCGGCTTCAGCCGATAATGGCTGACCGCCCAGGTGTTCCCGCCGTCGTTCCCGAACAGGCCCGCCGTCGCCATGAAGAACCGCCGCCAGCGCCGCCGCCACAGCGCGGCGTCCGCGCCATAGGTCTCGCGCATCAACTCCATCACCCGTCCCGGCTGGGCGTCCATGTTCTTCAGCCAGTCATCGGCGGTCCGCTGGTAGTTGGTCCCGTTCCAGGTCCATTCCTGCTCCACCTCGAACAGGTCGGGGAACTGCCGCATCAGCCCCCGGCTGGGCATAACACCGCCGGTGAAGAAATGCTGGGCGATGAAGTCGCCGCTGTCGGTGTGGTCAAAGCGATAGGGCGCATCGTGGTGGGTGAAGATGTGCACGAACATCCGCCCGTCCGTCTTCAGCCAGCCCTTCGCCCGCGTCAGCAGGGCGCGCCAGTTGGCCATATGCTCGAACATCTCCACCGAGACGATCCGGTCGAACAGGGCGTCGGTCTGGAAGTCGTTCATGTCACAGGTGATGACCGTCAGATTGCTCAGCCCCCGCGCCTTCGCCTGCGCCTCGATATGGCCGCGCTGGCCATGGCTGTTCGACACCGCCGTGATCCGGCTGTTCGGATAGTGCTCTGCCATCCACAGGCTCAGCGAGCCCCAGCCGCAGCCCAGCTCCAGCACCGCCTGCCCGTCCGCCAATTGCGCGTTGGCGCAGGTCGCCGACAGCGCCAGCGCCTCGGCCTGATCCAGCGTCATGTCCGGCGCCCCATACAGGCAGCAGGAGTATTTCAGCCGCCCGCCCAGACAGATGCGGAAGAACTCGGGCGGCAGTTCATAGTGCTGCTCATTGGCCGCCTGGGTGTGTTCGGCGATGGCCCGCGCCGCCATGTCCCGCGCGAACGCCGCTTCATCATGCGGCCCCTCCCGATCCAGCCGCCGGCGCGCCTCCGTCACCAGACTGTCGATGGCCCGTCGCGTGACGAAATCCGGAAACGGCGCGTCCTGCAGACGACGAATGGCGGCGGTGGCGATGCTCATGGTCTGCATACGCGCCACACCCCGCATCGGATGCGCCTGCCCCTCCTTGCTTTCGTCATCCTCCGGCAAGCCGCACAGCGGCGCAGACCGGGGGACCCAGCGGCGCGCGTGAGCGCGAAACTGTCGGGAGCACCGTTGCCTGAGTTTCGACCTTCAGGGTTTCGCCGCCGTCGCGGCGCCGCTGGGTCCCCCGGTCTCCCCTCGCTTTCGCGAGGGTCGCCGGAGGATGACGAAAGGAGTGGGGGTCGTACGTCCAATATTGACGCATCCGCCTGCTATCTTGAGCTCTACAGCCTCACGCCAACTGATAGACCATCACCCGGATAATATTCCGACCACTCAGAACCCCGATCCGCCCCAAACCCCCGCCGCCACTGAATTCCAGCCCGAAAGGCCTCACAGACGCGATAGACGGCATAGACGGTATAGACGGTGCATTTTGACAGTCTCCGACCTCTCCGCCGCCTCACACCGATTACACTCTTCACACCCGGTTTTCGCCGATCACCCCGAAGGCCGATCCGCCACACTTGCCCCGCCCCGTCCCGCGCGTTACGGACGACCCAAGGTCGCCGATATTCATCAGGCGATGAAAACATGAGGAAGCGATGCGGAAGATCTTTCCCGACGTAGCGTCCGCGCTCGAGGGCCTGACGTTCGACGGCATGACCGTCATGTCCGGCGGTTTCGGCCTGTGCGGCATTCCCGAGAAGCTGATCGCGGGCCTGCGCGACTCGGGCGTGAAGGGGATCACCGTCATCTCCAACAACGCGGGCGTCGACGGCTTCGGCCTGGGCCAGCTGCTGGAAACCAAGCAGATCGCCAAGATGATCTCGTCCTATGTCGGCGAGAACAAGGAGTTCGAGCGCCAGTATCTGGCCGGTGAGCTCCAGCTGGAGTTCAACCCGCAGGGCACCCTGGCCGAGCGCATCCGCGCCGGCGGCGCGGGCATCCCCGCCTTCTTCACCGCCACCGGCGTCGGCACCCTGGTCGCCGAGGGCAAGGAAGTCCGCAACTTCAACGGCCGCGACTACGTCATGGAAACCGGCCTCGTCGCCGATCTGGCGATCGTCAAGGCGTGGAAGGCCGACGAGCGCGGCAACCTCGTCTTCCGCAAGACGGCCCGCAACTTCAATCCGATGATGGCCACGGCGGGCAAGACCACCGTCGTCGAGGTCGAGGAGATCGTCCCCACCGGCTCGCTCGACCCCGACCACATCCACACCCCGGGCATTTACGTCGACCGCATCGTCCAGACCGTGTCCGAGAAGCGCATCGAACAGCGCACCGTCCGTAGCCGGGAGACCGCATAATGGCTCGTACTCGCGAACAACTCGCCGAACGCGCCGCCAAGGAGCTGCAGGACGGCTTCTATGTGAACCTCGGCATCGGCATCCCGACGCTGGTCGCCAACTACATCCCCGAGGGGATGGAAGTGACCCTGCAGTCCGAGAACGGCATGCTCGGCATGGGCCCCTTCCCCTATGACGACGAGGTTGATCCCGACCTGATCAACGCGGGCAAACAGACCATCACCGCCATCCCCGAGAGCAGCTACTTCAGCTCATCGGACAGCTTCGCCATGATCCGCGGCGGCCACATCAACCTGTCCATCCTCGGCGCCATGGAAGTCGCCGAGAACGGCGACATCGCGAACTGGATGATCCCGGGCAAGCTGGTGAAGGGCATGGGCGGCGCCATGGACCTGGTCGCCGGCGTCAAGCGCGTGGTCGTGGTCATGGATCACGCCAACAAGCACGGCCAGTCCAAGGTCCTGAAATCCTGCACCCTGCCGCTGACCGGCACGGGTGTGGTCAGCCGCATCATCACCGACCTGTGTGTCTTCGACGTCAAGCCGAACGGCGCCGGCCTCGAGCTGATCGAACTGGCCGACGGCGTCACCCTTGACGAGGTCGCGTCCAGGACCGAGGCGACCTACACCGTTGCCGACAGCCTGAAGGCGTAGTTAACCTTCCACCCAATGGGCCGCAGAGCCTGTTGGGTGGGAGCATCGACATGGCTGACGGGGCTTATCGCTGGCAGGGGAATGCCCCCGCGCCGGACGCCGCACAGGTTGAGGCGATCCACGATGCCTACCAGAGCGATCAGGCCCACGCCTTCGCCGAGCCCGCCCGCGCCGCTGCTGTCGAGAAGATCGAGCGCGCCCTGGCCCTCGCCCGCACCGGCGACCTGACCGAGGCCCACGCCCAGCTGACCCACGCCCGCTCGGTGCTCGAGAGCCTCCGTCCCGAGGCGCTGGAGCCCCGCCGGGGCCTGGCCGGTCTGTTCGACAGCCGCAAGCGCCGCCTCAAGGCCTTCCGCGCCGCCTACGCCCGCGCCGCCGCCTCCGTCGATGACGTGGCTCGCCACCTGACCGGCTGGGTCGAGGGCGTCGCCCGTCGTACCGGCGGACTGGACACGGTCTGGACCGAGGTCCGCGACGCCGTGGTCGATCTGGACGCCCACCTCGCCGCCGCCGCCCGCCGCCTGACCGGCCATGAGGGCGAGGCCCCGCACCCGCTCGCGGACCGCAAGGCCGCGCTCGACGCCTGCCGCGCCGCCGCCCTGGCCAGCCTGCCGCTGGTTCGCGGCGCCCAGACCACCGACGCCCGCTTCGCCGACGCCATGCAGACCTGCGCCGAGGGCGCCGCCGCTTGGCGCGACGACTGGAAGGATGCGCTTGGCCTGTCCGGCCGCAAGCCGAAGAAGGTTCGCCCCGACGGCGAGCGCCTGCTACGCCTCCGCGACGACCTGCTGGCCCGCATCGACCGCGCCCTCAAGGAGCTCGCCGCCTCCCGCGCCCGCCGCGCCGACGTCGAGGGCCGACTGGCGGCCCTGCGCCACGGGCTCTAGTTCGCCAGCGTCGTCGGCATCGCGCGGGCGTTCTGGTCGGTCCAGGCGACGATCTGGCCGTGGATGTCCCGGGTCGCTTCGTCGAAGGCGCTGACGATGGAGCCGACGCGGTTCTCGCTCGCCCGCTGCTCGACCGTGAAGACCCGCTCGGCGGTCACCGACCGCTCTTGGGCATTCAGCAGCCGCACCCGGGCGATGATGGTCACCACCGGCGCCGAGCCGGGCGAGCTGTAGCGCGCCTCGAAGGTCCGCACGTCGATGTCCAGCGCCTGCCCGGCCCGCGTCAGCTCGCGCGGCCCGACCAGCCGCACCCGCGTGGCCTGCGCCGCAAAGGCGCTCTCCAGCGCGTCGCTGAACAGAATGTCGGCCGAGCTGACCCAGCGCGCGCCCTTGATGTAGGCCGCCTCGGTGCCAGTGACGCCCAGGATGCGATCCTCGCGAACAGCCTGGGCGAACTCGGGCCGCCGCATCGCCACCTGCACGGTCGAGGCCGGGCTCTCCCGCTCGCTGACGCCCGACGGCAGATTGCCGAACCGGTACAGTTGCACCGGGTCCGGCGAGGACAGCAGGGAGCAGCCGCCCAACACGGCGACGGCGGCGACAGCGGCGGCGGCCTTCAGGATGCGGATCACGGCTGGACCTCCATTTCACGCGACGACGGACGACCGATGAACTCGCGCGGGCTGGCCCGCACGTCGTCGATCAGCGACTGCAGCGACCGCGTCGCCTCGTCCAGCTGCTGGATCGACTGCTGCAACTGCGGCAGGCCGGTGGTGGCGAAGTCCCCCAGCGGTCGTTCGAGGCTGGTCGCCGACCGGTTGATCGAGGCCACGGCCTCGCGGGCCTCCTCGGCGGCCTTGTTGACGTTGGCCACGGCGGCGGCGCCGTCGCCCTCGACCACCCGTCGGGTGCTGATGGCCAGCTGCTCATACTCGCCCACCGCGGCGTTGGCGCGGGTCAGAGCCTGCTCCAGCTGCTCCAGCATGCCCTTGCGGGCTTCCAGCTCCGCGGTCACCGCCTCGATGTTCTTCAGGCTGGCCGAGAAGCTGCGGACATTGTCATCGGACAGCACGCGGTTGATCCGGTTCAGGGCGTCCACCGTCTGGGCCAGCACCGTGCCCGAGCCCGACAGCAGTTCCGCGATGGGCGACGGCTGGCTCTGGATCACCGGGGTGACATTGTCCGGATACTGGGTCTTCAGGATCGCGCTGCTCGGATTGCCGGCGGTGATCTGGATGTAGTTCAGCCCGGTGATGCCCTGCGGCTCCAACTGGGCGCGGCTGGTCACCCGCACCGGGGTGGTGGCGTCGATGCGGATGCGGGCGATGACCTGATCCCCCTTGTTCGGGTCCAGGTTGAGGTCCGTCACCTCGCCGACGCGGATGCCGTTGAAATGCACCTCCCCGCCCTCGGACAGGCCGCGAACCGGTCCGTAGAAGACGATGTCATAGACATCGTACTCGCTGTTGAACTGCAGGCGGGCCAGCCAGATCGTGAACACGGCCAGCGCCGCCAGAAGGGCGACGGTGGCGATGCCGACGGCGGCGTAGTGGGCGTCTCTTTCCATTCTCCGGCTCTCCTCAAGCCGCCTTGTGGACCGCGCGACCGCGCGGCCCCAGGAAGTATTCCCTGATCCAGGGATGCTCGGACTTCTCGAGTTCCTGCACGGGGGCCTTGGCCACCACATGCTTGTCGGCCAGCACGGCCACCTTGTCGGTGATAGCGTACAGGCTGTCGAGATCGTGGGTGATCATGAACACCGTCAGGCCCAGATCGTCGGACAGCTGGCGGATCAGGTCGTCGAAGGCGGCGGCGCCGATGGGGTCCAGCCCCGCCGTCGGCTCATCGAGGAACAGCAGTTCCGGGTCCAGCGCCAGCGCCCGGGCCAAGCCGACCCGCTTGCGCATCCCGCCCGACAGTTCGGCGGGCTTCAGGTGGTGCGCCTCCGGCCCCAGCCCGACCATGGCGATCTTCATCTCGGCCAGTTCGCGGATCACCTCACGCGACAGCCTGGTGTGCTCCACCAGCGGCGAGGCGACGTTGTCGATCACGCTCAGCGACGAGAACAGGGCGCCCTGCTGGAACAGGATGCCGGTGCGGCGCTCGATGTCCGCCTCCTGCGCCTTGGTCATGGTCGCCCGGTCATGACCCAGCACGCTGATCGTGCCGCCCTCGGGCTCCTTCAGGCCGATGATGGTGTTCAACAGCACCGTCTTGCCGGTGCCGGACCCGCCCACGACGCCCAGCACCTCGCCGCGCTCGACGTCCAGGTTCAGGTCCTGGTGGATGACCCGCTCGCCGAACTGGCTCAGCAGGCCGCGCACCTCGATCAGGGTCTCGGGCTTCTGCTCGAAGGTCGGGATGTTCGGAGCCGTCACAGGTTCAGCTCCAGGAAGATCAGGGCGAAGACGGCGTCCAGCGAAATGATGGCGAAGATCGCCTGCACCACCGCCGCCGTCACCCGGCGCCCCAGGCTCTCGACGTCCCCGGCCACGGCCATGCCCTGACGGCAGCCGATGGCGGCGATGACGATGGCGAACACCGGCGCCTTGATCATCCCGACCATCAGATGGGTGCCCATCATCGGGTCTTCGCTGATGCGCTGGATGAAGAAGTTCGGCCCGTAGCTGAGCTGGCTCCAGGTCACCAGCAGACCGCCGAACAGGCCCGCGATCATGCCGATGAAGGTCAGGATCGGCATCATCACGATCATCGAGGCCAGTCGCGGAATGACCAGCGCCTGGAAGGGGTTCACCCCCATCACCTGCATGGCGTCGACTTCCTGGTTCATCCGCATCGAGCCGATCTCGGCGGCGAAGGACGAGGCCGAACGGCCCGCCAGCAGGATGGCCGTGATCAGCACCGCCAGTTCGCGCAGGGTCGCCACCGCGACCAATTGCACCGTGAACACCCCGGCCCCGAACTGGGTCAGCAGATTGGCGCCGAGGAAGGCGATGACGGCGCCGATGAAGAAATTGGTCACCGCCACGATCGGAATGGCGTCCAGCCCGGCGCGCTCGCCCTGGCTGAACCAGGCGGGCCAGCGGATCTTGTCCCAGTGTTTGGCGGTCGAACCGGTGGCCGTCACCAGCCGCCCGAGGAAGGCCATCGACAGCGTCGTCTCGGCCAGGATGTCGTGCATGCCCCGCCCGACCTTGGCGAAGCCCCGGATCCAGCCGGGCGAGCGCTTGGGCGGGCCGGCGCTTTCGCGCTCCAGCTTCTCGACCATGGCATAGGTGCGCCCGGCCTCGGGACGCTGGGTCCAGGCGGACGAAGGCAACTGGCAGTGTCCAGCCTGCACGATGGCCAAGGCGCCGGCCGTGTCGAACCGACCCAGATCGCTCAGATCCACCGCCGTGATCTCACGCCCATGTAGGCCTTCGTCCAGCCGACGCGAAATCCGACCGAGCTCGGTCGCGGTCCAGTCGCCCGTCAGGCGCAGGGTCAGGCCCTGCCCGCCTTCATCGATCTGGAAATCCGCTGCGGCCATGCCCCTACCTAAATCGCCCCGTCCCGGTTGCCTATGACTGCTCTACGGCAAAGCTCAGGCCCATATCAGAACGCAGCCATACCGTATTCGTTCAGCCACGCTTTCAGGCATTTACGCTTCAAAGCAAACGATGGACCGCTTTCAGGTCGGCCACAAAGCGCTCACGTTCCGTTTCCGCCGCCTCCCGATCCGGGATGCGCAGCAGATAGGACGGGTGCACCGTCAGCAGGGCGGTCGCGTCCGGGAGGGCCAGAGGCTGGCCCCGTTCCTGTGTCACCGCCACCTTGCGGCCGAGCACGCCCAGCGCCGCCGTCGAGCCCAGCGTCAGGATCACCTTCGGCTTCACCAAAGCCCGCTCGGCGTTCAGCCACCAGCGGCAGGCGCTGATTTCGCTGGCGGCCGGGGTGCGGTGGATGCGGCGCTTGCCGCGCGGCTCATGCTTGAAATGCTTGACCGCATTGGTGACGAAGACGTCGTCGCGGTCGATGCCCGTCTCGCTCAGGGCCGCGTCCAGCACCTGCCCCGCCGGGCCGACGAAGGGCTGTCCGGCGAGGTCCTCCTGATCCCCCGGCTGCTCGCCGACGATCATAAGCTTCGCCGCCTTGGGTCCTTGCCCGCACACGCCCTGGGTCGCGTCGCGCCACAGGGGGCAGCGACGACAGGCCTGCACCGCATGGCCCAGTTCCTCCAGGCTGGACGGAACGAAGCCCTCCTCGAACGCATGGTCCCGCCCCATCCGCGACAGGGTCTTGGCCAGCCTGGGATTGGGCTCCGGCGCCGGAGCGGCGACCATTGCTTCCGCTCGCCCATTCGCCGCCGCCACCAGTTCCGGGATCAGCGCCGCCTCCGGCAGATTGGCCCAGTACCGCTTGGGCATCTCGCCCTGCATGGTCTTCGTCTTCAGCCGCGCCGGATTGAAGGTCGAGGCGTAATAGGTCTTCCAGAAGTCCTCGATCTCGTCCTCGGCGGGGGCCATGTCGCGGGTGGCGGCCGGGCCGAAGGTCAGCCGCTCCGTATCCCAGAAGGCCGAGCCGTCCGGCGTCAGGATCGACCACCGCATGGTCGAGAACCGCCGCGCGAAGAAGGGCGCGGTCTTTTCCACAACCCGATGCGCCGGTTCGAACCAGCTGATCCAGTGCTCTTCCCCCTCCGCCTCGGCGAGACGAAAGCGGACAAAGGCCTTCATCTTGTGGCTGGCCCGGTTGACGTTCTTCGCCCGCTCCATCGCGTCGGCGACATCGCGGTCGCTGACCACCCGCATCAGGTCCGGCTCGCGCTCCAGGCGCCACAGCAGCCGGTACAGCAGATCGAACCGGTCGGCGGACCGGTGCAGGATCACGTTCTCAGCCAGCTCCACGAAGGCGCGAGGAACAGGAAACTGGGGCCCCGCCTCCCCAACCGGCGCCACGTCGTCAAACAGCCCGCCCTCGCCCGCGCCGACCCGGAAGCTCGCCGCCTCCGGCCTCACCCCCGCCGCCCGGAACCGCCGCGCCGCCTGACGCCAGCCGTCGAAGTCCGTCTCGTTCGCCAGCGTCGCGACCTGCATCAGAACAGGCTCATCTGCATCGGCTTCGGGTCCGGCGCGATGCGGGCGCGCAGGTCGGCGGCGTCGGTCAGTCCGCCGGGCGTCCAGTCCAGCGTCGTGATGAAGGGCCGCACCTTGTCGATGCCCCGGCACAGCCGCGCCACATCCTCCAGCCTCAGGGTCCGGTAGCGACGCACGGAAATCATCCGGTCCACCGACTTCACCCCCAGCCCCGGCACCCGCAGCAGCATCTCGCGCGGGGCGGTGTTCACATCGACGGGGAACTGCTCACGCCGGTTCAGCGCCCAGGCCAGCTTGGGATCGATGGCCAGGTCCAGCATCCCGTCCTTGGCCGCCTCGCCGATCTCGCGCGGCGCGAAGCCGTAGAACCGCATCAGCCAGTCGGCCTGGTACAGGCGATGCTCGCGCATCAGCGGGGGCTTGGACAGCGGCAGGCTGGACGACGCATCCGGGATCGGGCTGAAGGCCGAATAATAGACCCGGCGCAGGCCATAGCCGCCGTACAGCGACGCCGACCGGTCGATGATCTCGGTGTCCGGCGCCCCGTCCGCCCCGACGATCAGCTGGGTCGACTGGCCCGCCGGCGCGAATTTCGGCGGCTTGATGCGGTCGCGCTTCTCGGGCTTGGCGGCCTCGACGCCCAGCCGCACCTGCGCCATCGCCTTCTTGATGACGCCGACGTCCTTCTGCGGCGCCAGCCGCTGCAGGGCCTCGTCGCGGGGCAGTTCGATATTGGCCGACAGCCGGTCCGCATATAGCCCGGCCTCCTCGACCAGTTTCGGATCGGCCTCGGGGATCAGCTTCAGATGGATGTAGCCGCGGAAGTCGTGCTCCTCGCGCAGCTTCTTCGCCACCAGGACCAGTTGCTCCATCGTATAGTCGCCGGACCGGATGATGCCCGACGAGAGGAACAGCCCCTCGATATAGTTCCGGCGGTAGAAGTTCAGCGTCAGGTCCACGACCTCCTGCACGTTGAACCGCGCCCGGGGCACGTTCGAGCTCGCCCGGTTGATGCAGTAGGCGCAGTCGTAGATGCAGAAATTGGTCAGCAGGATCTTGAGCAGTGACACGCACCGCCCGTCCGGCGTGTAGGCGTGACAGATGCCCATGCCCTCGGTCGAGCCGACGCCCTTGCCGCCCATGGAGTCGCGCTTCGTCGTCCCGGACGAGGCGCAACTGGCGTCGTATTTGGCCGCGTCGGCGAGGACGGACAGCTTCTGTCGGAGATCGAGTTGCGCCATTTGTTCCCACTATGTTCCATAGCGAGAACGCCTGTCCAGCGTGGCCGTTGCGGAATTTCTTCCGTCAGGTCAGGAAGTTGAGCAACGACACCTGTCTGAGCTGACTGATCACCTGGGCCGAGGCCTGAATGGCGATCTGGGACAGCTGCAGGTCGGTCACCGCCTTGGCCATGTCGGCGTCGGTCCGGTTCGAGACCAGTTCGTCCAGCGACTTCAGCTGGGCCTCGTGGCTCTTGGAGACGCTCTCGACCTGGTTGGCCAGCGAGCCGGTGGTGGCGGTCTTGTCGATCACCGCCTGCCCGGCCTTCTCCAGCCGCGACAGCTGGGTGGTCAGGAAGGTCTTCTGGGCCTCCGTCATCTTGCCGGTCAGCGGTCCGTTCGGCCCGGTGTGATAGTTCTGGATATCCCGCAGGATCTCCATCGTATCGTTGCCGACCTCATTGGCCAGGAAGCCGGTCTCCAGCGTCGTGCCCTCGGCCACGCGGCTGGCGGTCTTGAGGGTGTCGTTGTGGAAGATCGAGGGCACGCTCGGCGCGGCGGCAAGCTCGGACAGGTTGGCCACGTCGATCGGCGCGGTGTTCACCTGCGCCCCGGCGAACAGGTATCCGCCCTGGTGCCGCATGTTCAGCCCCCCGCGAATGGCCTGGAACTGGCCCTCCATCTCCAGCATCAGCGAGCCCGCCGAGTCCGAGGCCAACGCATTGCCGATGGAGGCGCGCAGGGCCTCGACGCCGTCGCCGATCTGGGTCAGCGCCAGATCCTGCGTGGTCAGCCGCGCCGACACCGCTTCGGAGGTGTCGAGGAAGCCCTGGATGCGGCTCTGCGAGCCCTTCAGCGCCGTCAGCGTCTCGGACTGCCGCCCGAAGCCGGTCAGGTCGGTGGCGTTCTTCTGGGTCGACACCCGTTCCTGCGCCTCGGCGGCGCGGGCCTGGGCGGTCATCAGGTCCAGCAGGGCGGACTGATAGTTTGCGAAGGTCGCGATACGGGTCATCAGGTCATCCCCAGCAGGGTGTCGTACATGTCCTTGGCCGCCTGTATCAGCCGCGCCGACGCATTGAAGGCCTGCTGATAGGTGGTCATCAGCACCAGCTCCTCATCCAGGTTCACGCCTTCGTGCGACTGCTGCCGCGCGGTCGCCTCGGTGTACAGGGAGGCCGAGCTGTCCTTGCGGTTCTTGGCCGCCGTCGCCTTGCCGCCGATGTCGCCGGCCAGTTCCGAGGCGTAGCGGGACACCGAGATGGTCCCGCCGCTGGAATCGCCCGCGGGCTGGAAATTCGCCGTCCGCTCGCCCGCGTCGGCCAAGGCCAGGGCCCCGCGACCGTCGCCGGTGCTCAGCGCCGCCGTCCCCGCCGCCGCAGACAGGTTCAGTTGCGCCAGCGCCAGCTTCGACGGAGCCTGACGGATGTCCGTGCGCAGCGAGAAGCCGTCGCCGCGCGACGCCCGCACCCCGGTCCCGATGCCGAACAGCTCGGTCACCGAAATGCCCGAGGGAATCTGCGTCGTGCGATCGGCCAGCACGCTCATCACCGGCGGCGGACTGCCGTTGGCGTTGAAGGTCAGCGCCCCGTTGGCGCCCAGGGTGAAGGTCCCGTAGCGGCCTACGCCCGTCGCCGAGTCGTTCAGCGCCGCCAGCAGATCCCCGACCGTGCCGCCCGGCGGAACCTCCACCTCGATGTCGCGGATCTTCGCCCCGGTCGTCCCGGTGAAGCGGAAGGTCATCTTCTCGCCGGCGGTAAAGCCGTGCGGCGACGCGGCGGTCAGCCCGATGTCGTACAGGGCCGGGCGATCCGTCGAGACCAGATCGTTCAGACCGAAATAGTGCGAGAAGCCGCGCCCGGCCTTGTTCGAGGGCGCGGCCGCGTCATCGGCGATGGCCACGCCGTTGCCGCCGCTCGCCGAGATGGACAGTTGACCGTCGCTGAAGGTCGCCGTCGCCGCGCCGCCCAGCTGGGCGTTCAGCGTGGCCAGGAAGGTGGTCGGGTCCGCCGCCACCCCGTTCACCGTCATCGTCGCGCCGCTGAACACGACATCGGCCCGGGTCTGGATCACGCCCGCGCTGTTGGTGACGGCGATGGTCGTGCGGCCGGTGAAGCCCGCGATGGCGCTTTCCATCGACTGGCCGATATTGCGACCGGTCAGCTTGCTCGGCGCCGGAACCGACGAGTTGGCGTTGTGCGCGCGGTTCAGCTCATCGGCGACATGGGTGATCAGCTCGGCCAGACGCGCCGCGGCGGCGGGCGCCTCGATATCGCGCAGCTCGACCAGTCCCTTGATCTCGCCCGAGTTCACGCTTTCCAGCAGCGGGCGTTTGATGCCGCCCGGCTCGGTGATCCAGATTTCGTTGAACGCGGCCTCGCTCGTTACCGTGCCGGTGCGGGTATAGCTCAGCGTCGCCGCGCCCTCGCCCGCCAGCAGGCTGCCGTTGCCGGTGCGGATCGAGACCCCGCCCACCGACCGCCCGGTCACCCGGATATCCATCAGCTCGGCCAGCTGGCTGATCAGGGCCGACTGCGCCGTCTCGGCGCCCGAAGCGTCGCCGTTGACCACGGTCGCGCGCGCGATCTCCTTGTTCAGCCCCTCGATCTGCTGAAGCAGGGTGTTGGCCTTCTCGACCGCGCTCTGGATGCGCCCGTCGGCGTCCTCGCGCACGGCCTGGATCTGGGTCGAGATGCGGGTGGCCTCGTCGAACAGGGCCTGGGTCTTGAACAGGGCGTCCTGCCGCCGGGGCGACGAGGTCGGGTCCTCGGCGCTGGCCGAGAAGGCGGCGAACACGCCGTCCACCTGGGCGAAGAAGCCCGCCGTGCCGCCCGGGTCCCCGAACAGCGACTGGATGCGGTCATACAATTCATAACGCACGCCCTGCCGCGCCGACTCCGCGCCCGCGTTCAGGCTGGCCGCCTGCAGGAAGCGGTCGGTGGCCAGACGGATGCGCGTGACCTCGACGCCGGTGCCGACACCCGCGCTGACCAGGGTGCTCTGGTCGGCGATCTTGCGGACGTATCCGGGCGTGTTGATGTTGGCGACGTTGTCCGACACCACGCGGAGCTGGGTCTGCGCCGCGATCAGGCCCGAGTTGGCCGTGTTCAGGATGGTCGTCAGCGACATGCGCCAGCCTCCATGCCACGGGCGCCCGGCAAGCCCTGCCATCCGCCACGCGCTTTTTGCCCGGCGGCGACAGCATGCCGCCCGGCCAAGTCACTGAAATCTATCAACATCGCATTTTGCGCCTGTGTCATGACCAGCAAGGGGCGCAAAGGACGGGCCAGTTCGACCCGGCCTGTTTGGCCGGCCGCGATCACCGGGCGCCTACCGGGCGGATGGCGCCGGGCAAGAAACGTCGGCACGCGGCAAGTTTCGACCGGACAGGGCCGGAAGGCGCCTCCGGACCAGAGCAGCAAAAGCCAGCAATATCAGCCTTCTGTGCGGAAAATCGCCAGTGGCCCGCGACTTGCGCCGGAGGGTCCGAATGTTCGGCGCAGCAGGCGCCCTCGCTACCCCCGCCTCGGCGATCTTCGCCTGGACCCCATGTCGACCGCTTCCGCCCTGCTCTCGATGATCGCGCCCGCCGCCCCGGCGACCCCGCAAGGGTCGTCGACGGTTGACGCGTCCGCGTTCGAGGGTTTGCTGGCGTCGATGATGGGCGGCGAGATGACGGCGGACGGCGACAACGCCGAAGCCGCTCCCTCTATTGAAAAGACCGACGCGACCGACGCCGCCATGGCCGCCGCCGTCGTTCCGGCCCAGACTCTTCCGCCCGCGCCGCAACCGATCCTGGTGATCGGCGACCTGGACCTGAGCGTTGAAGCGGCGCCGGTGGAGACCGCCGACACCGCCCTGCCGGTCGTCGAAACGCCTTCCGCTGAAGCCCCGACCGGCGAAACGCCGACCGCTCCGGTAGTGTTCGCCCCGGTTCAACCCGCCCCGCCGCCGGTCGCCGAGGCGGCGCCCGTGGACGCTCCGGTCGAGGCCGCGCCGCTCCCGGTCGCGCAACCCGCGGCCAAGCCCGCCCCCGTCGCCACGACGCCGCGTCCGGTGGACAAGGCCCCGACCGGCAAGACCGCCGACGCCGAGCCTCTGGTCCGCCCTGCCATCAAGACCCCCGTGACCGACGCGCCCGAGGTTCTGCCGGTCGCCCCGCCCACCGAAGCCAAGGCTGAGGTCGAGGCTCCGGAAGTTCTGCCGCCCGCGCCGGTCGAAGGCCGCCTCACCGCTGAAGGTCGCCCGGCTGTCGAGACCGCTGACCGTCTGGTCGTGGACATGGCGCAGACCCGTCTGGCCGACACCGCCATGGTCGAGGTCGCTCGTCCCCTGACGGCGACCACCGACGTCGCCCCGGCTGAAACGTTCGCCCCGGCTCCCGCCCCCACGCTGGCCAAGGCCGCCGCGCCCGAGGTCCTGCCGCCCGCTCCCGCCGTCATGGAAGAGGCCGCCGCCCGGCCGCCGGTGCAGCCCGCTGTCCCCGCCGAGGTCGAGCAGGCCGTCGCCGCCGCGATGAAGCCGCTCGAGGCGCCGGGCAAGGGCGAGACGCCCGAACTGACCAGATACGTCGCCCCGCCGGTCCCCGAGGCGGAGCGCAGGACGGAAGAAGCGCGCCCGCAGGCCGAGACCCCGTCGCTGCGCGGCCTTGCCGAACGCGCCGCCCGCTCGACCGAGACCAACGCCGCCGTCGACACCGCCGCTCCGGCGACCTACGCCACGACCGCGACCACCGCCGCCCCGGCTTCGACCGCGAGCGCCGCAAGCGCTTCGCCCTCGATGGCTGAAGCCTCGGCGCCGCGTCCGGAAATGGCCGCCGCCGCCGATACGGTCGTCGAGGCCGCCGACACCACCAGCGACGCGCCGGTCGAGGCTCCGGCGCCGGAAGCCGCCCCCTCGGCCCAGACCGCCAGCGCGACCCGCGAGGCCCTGCCGCCGACCCTGTCGCGCGCCTCGGTGGAAGCCACCGCCCAGATCGCCGCCCAGATCATCAAGCGTCTGGAAGGCCGGTCCACCCGCTTTGAAATGTCCCTGACGCCCGATGAGCTGGGCCGCATCGACGTCAAGCTGGACATCGACGCCGAGGGTCGCCTGGCCGCCCGTCTGGCCTTCGACAATCCCGCCGCCGCCGCCGACCTGCGCGGCCGCGCCGACGAACTGCGCCGCCAGCTGGAGCAACAGGGCTTCCACGTCGCGGACGACGCTTTTGAATTCACCCAGCGCGACAGCGGCTCCAGCGCCTTCGACCGGGGTCAGGGCAGCCAGAACCAGGAGCGCGGCCAGTCGCGCGCCTTCGCCGCCGCCTCTCGCCTGAACGCCGAAGCCGACACCGCAGCCCAACCCCCCCGCTGGCAGGCGCTGTCCCTCACGCCCACGGGCGTGGATATGAAGGTCTGATCAATGGTTGACGCCGTCTCCACCGCCAACGCCGCGGGCCGGATCAACTCCGGTGGCGCAACCCTGGCCTCGAACTTCGAGACCTTCCTCAGCCTGCTCACCGCGCAGCTGAAGAACCAGGACCCGCTGTCGCCGGTCGACTCCAACCAGTTCACCGCCCAGCTGACCCAGATGGCCGGCGTCGAGCAGCAGCTGCTGACCAACGACCTGCTGACCAGCCTGCTCGCGGCCCAGAACTCGGGCGGCCTGGCGGGCGCGTCCAACTATATCGGCAAGGAAGCCACCGCCGCCTGGAGCGCCACCAAGTTCACCGACGGCAAGGCGAACTGGAGCTACGAACTGGCGGGCAACGCCGCCACCGCCAAGCTGCAGGTGCTGGACAGCAACGGCCGCGTGGTCTGGGAAGGCGACGCGCCGAACAAGACGACCGGCGTCCACGAATTCACCTGGGATGGAAAGACCACCTCCGGCGCCAACGCCACGGAAGGCTCTGTCTACAGCCTGAAGGTCGTGGCCAAGGACACCGCCAACCAGGCCGTCGACTCCCAGGTCCTGACCCGCGGTCGCGTCACCGGCGTCGAGATGTACGACGGCCAGCCCTACCTGACGGTCGGCAACTCCATCCTGCCGCTGTCGACGGTGATCGCTCTGGAAGAAACCCGGACGACGACCACGCCGCCCACTACCACCCCCGACACTTCCGGCGACGACGCGGAGGAGCAGAGCCTGATGGCCTCGCTCGCGTCGACGCTCAATCCCCTCAAACTGTTTTCCTAAGGAGCTTCCGACATGAGCATCAACAGCGCCATGCAAGCCGGCGTCGCCGGTCTGAGCGCCAACTCCGCCGCCCTCGCCGCGATCTCGCAGAACATCGCGAACGTGAACACCGTCGGCTACAAGCGCGTCGCGGGCGAGTTCTCGACCGTGATGAACAGCCAGACGCGCGGCTCGGGCTACGCCGCCGGCGGCGTCGCCACCACCGCCCGCCACTTCATCAGCCAGGAAGGCCAGCTGACCCGCACGGTCTCCTCGACCGACCTGGGCGTCAGCGGCCAGGGCTTCTTCGTCGTCACCGAAAAGGCCGACAACCTGACCGCCACGGACTCGCGCCTGTTCACCCGCGCGGGCGCCTTCACCAAGGACAACCAGGGCTACCTGCGCAACACCGCCGGTCTCTACCTGCAGGGCTGGCCGGTCGACTCGGACGGCAATATCCAGACCGACCCGTCCGACCTGACCCGTCTGCGCTCGATCAACATCGGCACCGTCGGCGGCACCGCCGAGCCGACCACCCGCGTTCAGCTGAACGCCAACCTGTGGGACAGCCAGCCCGTCTCGCCCTACGTCGCCCCGGTCGCCAAGAACGACATCAACGACAGCGCCACCCCGGTGGTCCAGCACGACTACCGCGTCCAGTACGAGCCGACCGGCGTGGCCAATCAGTGGAACGTGACGATCCGCGAGGGCAGCAACCCCGCCATCACCGGCACCGTGACCTATGACGCAGCGGGCAACCTGACCGCCAGCACCCTCCCGGGCGGTTCGCTGACCACCTTGCAGATCGGCGCCGGTCCGCCCGCCGTGACCGTGCCGCTGTCCGGCCTGGGTCTGACCACCTCGGCCGACGCCAAGGCCCGCTACGACCCGGCGACCAACGCCATGGCCATGTGGGATCCGGACGCGACGCCGCCGAAGGGCGTCAAGCCGGACTTCGAGCTGACCATCCCGGTCTCGGACTCCAAGGGCGGCCAGCGCACCGTCGCGATCTCGTTCCTGAAGAGCGACACCCCGAACGAATGGTACGCCGAAATCCGCGCCGTCCCCGCTTCGGACGTCGAGACCGGAACCGGCCTGACCAACGGTCAGCTGCGCACCGGTCGCCTGGCCTTCACCCAGGACGGGCGTCTGGACATCGCCAAGATGCAGACCTGGCCGGCCGGCACGGGCCTGTTCGATGATCCGACGAACGCCACCATCAGCTTCGGCGCCTCCGACGGCGCCGCTCCGGGCGCCGGTGAAGCCAAATGGGCCACCGGCCTGGGCATCGACAACCAGGTCATCACCTTTGACCTGAACACCTCCGCGGGCGGTCTCAGCCAGCTGAACACCCCTTCGGTCGTGCTGTCGACGATCACCAACGGCACCGCCTTCGGTAACCTGAGTGAGATCAAGATCGACGAGAAGGGCTTCGTCACCGCCATCTTCGACAATGGCGTGATGCGCAAGATCGCCCAGGTCGCCCTGGCCACCTTCCCGTCGCCGGACAACCTGACCGAGGTCAGCGGCAACGCCTACCGCGTCAGCCAGGGCTCGGGCACCTTCAACCTCAAGACGGCCGGCACCGGCGGTTCGGGCTTCATCCGTTCGGGACAGCTCGAGGCCTCGGCGGTCGACCTGTCGGAAGAGTTCACCGGCCTGATCACCACCCAGCGCGCCTACTCCGCCTCGTCCAAGATCATCACCACCGCGGACGAAATGCTCGCCGAGCTGATCAATATCAAACGCTGATATTCAGGTAACTGACGGTTAGTCTCAATGAAGACTTCGTTGAATACAGGGGGCGTGGTCGGAGGGAATTTTATCGTTTCCTTCACCACGACGCTTAAACGGCCCTTAGCGGCCCAGCGCTACCTTGCACGCTCAATGGTGGTGGTGAATGAGGCATAAGCCCATGTTGCAAGAGCGACGCCTGAATACCTCGGGTGAACAATACGTGGTCGGTCCGACCGGCACGCCGCTGACGCTGCGTGACCTGCCGCCGGCCAATACGGATCGCTGGGTGATCCGTCGCAAGGCCGAGGTGGTCGCCGCTGTCCGCGGGGGTCTGATCAGCCTGGAAGACGCGCTGGCCCGGTATCGCCTGACGGCGGAAGAGTTCATCGCCTGGCAGAAGGCGATCGACAAATGGGGGATGCAGGGTCTGCGGACCACGCGGATCCAGCACTACCGCGGTTAAGAGTTACTCCCCGCGTAACGCCTGCAGCGGCCGCCCCGGAAACGGAGCGGCCGTTGTCGTTTCAGGTCGCCGTGTTAATCTCCCGGTATGACCATGGTCTCCGTCGAGCTCGATGACCGCATGGAAGCCTTCGTGGACGAGAAGGTCCGCTCCGGCGCGTTCCGAGATCGCTCTGAAGTACTGGCCCAAGCCCTTAACGCCATGGAGCGCCGGGACAGACTGGCCCAGCCTTTCGAGGACGCCCTTCAGGAAGGTTTGGATGACGTTGCCGCCGGTCACGTCATGGAGGTCGACGACATCCCGGCGTGGATTGACGGCCTCGGCCGTGACTGACCCTTGGCGACGCTTCGGCTCACCACCCGCGCCCAACGCGACATCAACGCCATCCTGAGGCGCAGTACCCAAGTCTTCGGTGAAGATGCGGCTGATCGTTACCGCACCTTGCTGATCCGGGCGCTTCAGGACATCCGCGCCGATCCCTTTCGGCGTGGCGTTCGTCTGGTCCACACCCGCAAACAGATCATGCTTCTGTACGCCCTCAGGAGTGTTCAGATGCCGGTCGCACCCGTGCGCCGTCCCCGACATTTCCTCGCCTTCCAGCACAAGGACGGCGTGGTCACCGTGTTGCGCGTACTGCACGAACGCATGGATATGCGGGCTCATCTGGACTGACGCCTCGAAATCGCGCGCATCACGCACTAAATGGCCGCCCATGACTTTCGCCGAGGACATCTGCCCCGTTCCGAACATCGCCCCCATGGCCTCTCCGCAGGACATGGACGCGGCGATCGAGAGCGCGCGCAAGGCGGTCGGCCTGCCGGTCGGCTCGCGCGTTGTCGCGGCCATGTCCGGCGGCGTGGACTCCACCGTCGTCGCCGGCCTGCTGCACAAGGCGGGCTATGACGTCGTCGGCGTGACGCTCCAGCTCTACGACCACGGCGCGGCGCTGAAGAAGAAGGGCGCCTGCTGCGCCGGTCAGGACATCCACGACGCCCGCCTGGCCGCCGAGACCATCGGCATCCCGCACTACGTCCTCGACTACGAAAGCCGTTTCCGCGACGCCGTCATCGACCAGTTCGCTGACTCCTATCTGAAGGGCCAGACGCCGGTCCCCTGCATCCGCTGCAATCAGACGGTCAAGTTCCGCGACCTGCTCGACGTCGCCCGCGACCTGGGCGCCCAGGCCATGGCCACGGGCCACTACGTCCGCCGCGCGGTCGTTAACGGCCGCGCCCAGATGCGCAAGGCCATCGACCACTCGCGCGACCAGTCCTACTTCCTGTTCGCCACCACGCCGGAGCAGCTGGATTACCTGCGATTCCCTTTGGCCGATCTTGAGAAGCCGCAGGTTCGCGGCGTGGCGCTGGAGCTCGGCCTGCGCATCGCGGCAAAGCCGGACAGCCAGGACATCTGCTTCGTGCCGTCGGGCGACTATCGCTCGCTGATTGACAAGCTGCGCCCCGAAGGCCGCGAAGCCGGCGAGATCGTCCACATGGACGGCCGCACCCTCGGCATGCACGCGGGCATCACCGACTACACCATCGGCCAGCGCCGGGGCCTGAACGTTGCCGTCGGCGAGCCCCTGTTCGTCACCAAGCTGGATCCGGTGAAGCGCCACGTCATCGTCGGCCCGCGCGAGGCCCTGCTGACCGCCTCCCTGACGCTGGACGAGACCAACTGGCTGGGTGACCAGCCCTCCATCGAAGCGGCCGCCCTCGAAGGCGCGCCGGTGCTGGCCCGTGTCCGCTCGACCCGCGCCCCCTCCCCGGCCCGTCTGGCGATGCAGGACGGCGTCGTCTCGGTCGTCTTCGACACGGGCGAGGAAGGCGTCGCCCCCGGTCAGGCCTGCGCCCTCTACGATCCCGTCGACGACGAGCGCCTGCTGGGCGGCGGCTTCATCACCGCGACCACCGCTGTTGTCTGATCCCTCCCCTGACGCGCTGGCGCTCGCCACCCGGCACGGCCTGCCGGTCGAGATGCTGTATCTGCGCGAGGACTACCCCCGCGACCGCTGGAGCGAGGCGGGCCTCGACCAGACCGCCGCCTTCTGGCTGCAGATGCACGGCTCCTTCCGGGGGCATCAGGCCCACATGGACGGGCTGGTCAGCCAGTGGCGCGCGGGTGGCGACATCCGCGCCCTGCACCGCCAGTTGATCCCGGCGCTGCAGTCCTTCCTCCAGCATCTGGACGGCCACCACCGCATCGAGAGCGGCCAGTACTTCCCCATGATGCGCAAGATCGAGCCCAGGATCGAACACGGCATCGACCTGCTGGATCGGGACCATGACGTCATCCACGCCCAGCTGGAAACCCTGTTCCAGTCGGGCCTCGCCTTCCATCAGGCGGTGTCGTCCAACGCCCTCGACGCCGCCGACAGAGCCGCCCGGCTGGGAGATGCGCTGGATGCGGGCGCCCCGCTGCTGCTGCGCCATCTGGAGGATGAGGAGGACATCGTCATCCCCCTGATCCACCTGCGCGGCCTGCCGCATTGATCGAAAATCGGGGCTGGCGCTCCGGCGAAGGTTCGGATATCAGCGCCCTCCCGAAATCGAGACGACCCATGTTCGCCTGCTACGCCACCTTGCCGCTGCCCATGCAGCTCGACCGCCAGACGGTCGAGACCAATGGCGCGTGCGCGGAGGGTGTGTAGGGAACGACAGGGCCGCAACGGCTTCGGTTTTCAAGCAACCCCTCCTGGCGCCGGCCGGAGGGGTTTCTTGTATCCGCAAGAGAACTCTCCCGCCGGTCCGGAAGGATCAGACGAAAGAAAGGAGACTCATGCGCGACTATGACGTGATCGAAAGCCCGGGCGCGCCCATCAAGGCGTGGACCCGTGGCGTGCCGATCGAGGACGCCGCGCTCAAGCAGCTCAAGAACGTGGCCTCGCTGCCGTTCATCCATAAGCACATCGCGGTCATGCCCGACGTGCACTGGGGCAAGGGCGCGACCGTGGGGTCGGTGATCCCCGCCGTGGGGGCCATCATCCCGGCGGCCGTGGGCGTGGACATCGGCTGCGGCATGATGGCGGTGCGGACCTCGATCCGCGCCGAGCACCTGCCGGACGACCTGTCGGGCATCCGTTCCGCCATCGAGGCGGCCGTTCCGCACGGCCGCACCGACAACGGCGGGCGCAACGACAAGGGCGCCTGGGCCGACGAGCCGCCCCTCTCGGCGCATTCCCGCTGGGAGGCGCTGAAGGCCGGCTACGACGCCGTGGTGGAAAAGCACCCCAAGGCGGCGCACCCGCGTGGTTTCGGCCACCTGGGCACGCTGGGCACGGGCAACCATTTCATCGAGCTCTGCCTCGATGAGGCGGGCGACGTGTGGGTGATGCTGCACTCGGGCTCGCGCGGCGTCGGCAACCGCTTCGGGACCTATTTCATCGAGCGGGCCAAATATGAAGCGCGTCGCTGGTTCCTGAACCTGCCGGATCAGGACCTGGCCTACTTCCCGGAAGGGTCGGAGGGCTTCATCGACTACATCCGCGCGGTGTCGTGGGCGCAGAAGTACGCGCGCGCCAACCGTGAGGTGATGATGGACAGCGTCCTGAACGTGCTGCGCGCGTTCTGGCCGGATCTGGAGACGACGCAGGAAGCGGTGAACTGCCACCACAACTACGTCTCGAACGAGCGCCACTTCGGCAAGGACGTATTCCTGACCCGCAAGGGCGCGGTGTCGGCCAAGCTCGACGAACTGGGCATCATCCCCGGCTCGATGGGCGCCAAGTCCTTCATCGTGCGCGGCAAGGGCAATGCGGAAAGCTTCTGCACCTGCTCGCACGGCGCCGGTCGGACCATGAGCCGGACCGAGGCCAAGCGCCGCTTCACGGTGGAGGACCACGTCCGCGCCACCCAGGGCGTCGAATGCCGCAAGGACGCGGACGTGATCGACGAAACGCCGATGGCCTACAAGGACATCGACGCCGTGATCGCGGCCCAGTCCGAGCTAATCGAAGTCGTGCACACCCTGCGTCAGGTGGTGTGCGTCAAGGGATGACGGAGGCCGGTCGCGCGCAAGCGTGGCCGGCTTTCGTCGTTCAGCCCTCCGCCGAGGCCTTCGGCGCCCGCGACGCCAGCACCTTCCTCAACTGGCGGCCCACCGCCAGCGGTCGCCCGTCCTGCGCCCAGGCTGTGGCGTCCTCGACCGTCCAGCCGCCGTGGCTGTCGCGCGAGACGAACTCGAAATAGGTCCAGCCGTCCGGGGCGGCGTCCTCCGGCACCGGGCCGAAGAAGTCATACCGCAGATCCGCCGTGGCCGAGACCGCGGGCGGCGGCGGCAGCATCGTCCAGTAGACCGGGAAGGTGGCGTCCAGCAGGAAGGCCAGACGCGCCTCGTCCAGCGGCTTGCCATCGACGGTGCGCATCCACACCCCCATCCGGTCGGTGTCATTGCGCCCGAACAGCTTTATGCCGCCGACGAAGCGATGCTCGACATGCTGGATGAAATGCGGCCCGAATTGCGGGTCCATCGGGGTCAGCGGCTGTTCCAGCAGCGGCGGCGGGGTGATCGAGGCGGCGCGCAGCTCCGGCCCGTCGCCCGCCGCGCCGAAGGTGACCAGCCCGCTCATCGCCAGCCGATCGCCCTGCCCTGCCCGCACCGAGGCGTAGGAGGCGGAACGGCCGCCGCGCAGCAGTTCGCTGGTGATCGTCATCGGCTCGAACTTCGCCCCGATGTGGAACTGGGTCGCGATGGTCCGCACAGGCGCCGCGATATTCAGCGTCTCGCGCGCCGCCTTGGCCGCCAGCGCCGCCATCAGCCCCCCGAACGGCGAACCCTTCTCCGCCGGCCACGACAGGGGCGCGTTCGAGAACGACCCGGTCATCGGCGCGATTTGGCCGCCCTCGCCGTCTTCGGTCAGGGTCAGGGCTTCATCGAGTGTCTGCAGCGTCATGCGGTCGATCTATCGGCAGGAAAGGGCGGACGGAAGACCTGCGCCCTCCGCCCGGAGTTCAAGGGACCAGGAAACGCCTGACAGAAGTCAGAACGTGTCCGTAGCGAAACAAGACTGACTTAGTGCGTTCAGATTGGCAACCCTCTTGCAAAACCCCTGACGCGGCGTCACCTTTGTCCACATGGGACGCACAGCCGATTATTCGCGACAAAGCTGCACGGTGGCCGCCACCCTTGAGGTGATCGGGGATCCGTGGACGATGCTGGTCATCCGCGACGCCTTCAACGGCGTCAGCCGCTTCGAACAGTGGCAGGAGCGTCTCGGCGTCGCCCGCAATGTGTTGGCCGCCCGGCTGAAGACCCTGGTCCAGCACGGCGTGCTCGAGCCCCGCCTCTATTCCGAGCGTCCGCCGCGCAACGAATACATCCTGACCGCCAAGGGCAAGGACCTGTATGGCGTCCTGGTCACCCTGCACGCCTGGGGCGCCAAGCACGTCTATGGCGAGGAAAACGCAGGGCTGAAGATGGTCCACAAGGAGTGCGGCCACGACCTCTCCCCCCGCATCGCCTGCGGCCACTGCAACGAGATCGTCCGTCCCCGCGACATCCAGCTCATCCACGACCGCACCCGCCCCACGGTCGGCGAAGTCATGCCCAAGGACGAGGTGGCCTGAGATTCCGCCCCCTCTCCCATCGGGAGAGGGAGGGGAAAGGATCATCGCAACCCTCTCCCATCGGGAGAGGGTACGCCCGATGCCCCACACCCCACACCCCAATCACGCTATCCTCACCGCATGACCGACTCACATGCTGAAGGCCGCTGCGGCTGGTGCGGGACCACCGACCCGCTCTACATCGCATATCACGACGAGGAGTGGGGCGTGCCCGAGTATGACGCCCGCGCCCTGTGGGAGAAGCTGATCCTCGACGGCTTCCAGGCCGGGCTGGCGTGGATCACCATCCTCAGAAAACGCGAGGGCATCCGCGACGCCTTCGACGGCTTCGATCCTGAAAAGGTCGCTGCCTATGGCGAGGCGGATATCGAGCGGCTGCTGGCCGACCCGCGCATCATCCGCTCGCGCGCCAAGATCAACGCCGCCATCCGCGGCGCGCAGATCTGGCTGGAGATGCGCGACAACGGAGAAGACTTCTCGGCCTGGCTCTGGTCCTTCGTCGGCGGCGCGCCTATCCAGAACGACTGGTCCGACTTCCGCGAGGCCCCGGTCAAGACGCCCGAGAGCGAAGCCATGGCCAAGGCGTTGAAGAAGCGCGGCTTCAACTTCTGCGGCCCGGTCATCGTCTATGCCTTCATGCAGGCGGTCGGCATGGTCAACGATCACCAACGGTCGTGCTTTCGTCAGGCCGAGGTTCGTGCGATGGCCCGCCGATAATGTCGGACCGCGCCTTCCCCACCCTCGCCCTTGAGACCCTGCTGGCCCAGTCCGCCGGCGGGCTGGTCTGCGGCGTGGACGAGGCGGGACGCGGCCCCTGGGCGGGTCCGGTCTCGGCGGCGGCGGTGATCCTCAATCCCGACGACCTGCCGCCGGGCATCGATGACTCCAAGGCCCTGACCGAGAAACGCCGCGAAGCTCTGGAGCCCGAGATCAAGGCCCGCGCCCTCGCTTGGGGCGTCGGCTTCGCCTCGGCGCGTGAGATCGAGGAACTGAACATCCTCGGCGCCACCGGTCTTGCCATGTGTCGCGCCATCGAGGCCATGGCGATCCAGCCGGTCGCGGCCCTCGTCGACGGCAACTACAAATTCCGCCTGCCCTGTCCGATCCAGACGGTCGTCGGCGGCGACGGCCTGTCGCTATCGATCGCCGCGGCCTCCATCCTCGCCAAGACGGCGCGGGATCGGATCATGATCGAGATGGACGCCCTCTACCCCGCCTACGGCTTCGCACGCCACAAGGGCTACAACGCCCCGGTCCACTCCGAGGCGCTCAGGCTCCACGGCCCCTGCCCCGAGCATCGGCGCACCTGGGGGCCCGTCAAGGCGCTTCTGGAGGACTAGATGTGCAGCGCCCCGCCCAGCATGGCGCCCATCAGGGCGGCGACAACCCCGCCGCCGACCACCACCACCCAGCCGGGAATGGCGCGAACCATCTCGCCCACGGTCGGCTCAGCGGTCTCGGGCGTGTCATTGGCGGGACGGTTGTCGAAGCGACGAGGTCCGGGCGCCTTCCAAGCAACGACGCCGAACGCATCGGCGGCCCGGTCATAGGCGCGGACGCCATCCATGCGGCGCGAGGGGGTCATGGTCATCTGTTCCATGCCGGACACAACGGGCCGGGAGTCAGGCCGTTCCCTTACGCGGCGTCGGCCAGCTCGATCCGGCGTTCTCCGACCACGAACAGATATTCCACGTTCCGCAGCCGCCCGACCGCCCCGACCTTCTCGCCCTTCGGATTGTGGATGCCGATCCGGGCGCCGACATAGCGGGGCCGGGCGATCTCGATGACCTGCACCTCGCCCCGCGTGGAGAGCATCGCCACCAGCTGCTCCCGGCTGAGATAGCCCTCGTCATTGAAGGAGACGACCAGATTGGGAGCCTTCAGACCGGCGATGACGGCCTCCAGCGCCGGACCGATGCCAGGCCGGCTGTTGAAGGCGCTCTTGCGGGTCTTCACGTCGATCCGCTTGTTCGCCACCCCATAGGTCTCGGGCTTGTCCCACAGGACCAGACTTTCCCAGCAGTGGTAGTTCCCGAGGTAGGAATGCTGATTGTAGGGCGGGTCCAGATAGACGAGGTCGGCCTCGATCTCCGGCGCGATCTGAACGGCGTCCGCGTGGGTCGCCTTGCAGGGACCACCCGCCACGCCCGGCAGGATGTCGGGCATCCGCAACTCCAGCGGCTTCAGCGCCCGCGGGGCCCAGGACTTCATATAGGCCATCTGCAGACCGGCCGTGGAATCGACCCGGTCCGCCGCCTCCATCAGGGCGACCAGGGCCACCGCTTCCAGCTCGGGCTCGAGCGCCATCGTCGCGATCCGCTCCCGCATCGCATCGATGACCGCGCCGTTGTCAGGGTGGAAGAAGCGGGCGTCATCGCAGAAGGCCTTGGTGAACCACCCCGCCTCGGGCTTCAGGCCCCGCAGCTCAGCCAGCACCCCCTCGGCCCGCTCCAGCCACCGCTCCCGATCCGCCTGCACATAGGCGGTGGCTAGGGTGTGGGCGTAGGCATTGTGATCGTTTGACCAGAGCCGGAAGCCCTGCCCCTTCAGCGCATGGCCCACCCGGGCCGAGCCGGAGAACAGGTCGCACACCGCTCCGCCCTGCGGCAGCAGGGCGGCGACCGTGGCCGACACCTGACCCAGCAGGGCGCGCTTGGAGCCGATGTACTTGATCAAGTCGCCTCCCCTCGCGAGAGATCAGGCGCGCCCCTTGCCGCCCTTCTTGGTCGGAGCATGGGCCAGACGCAGCAGATTCGCAGCCCCCGGCGCGCCGAAGGGCGTTCCCGCCAGGATCAGGATGCGCTGCCCCGGATCGGCCAGGCCGTAGGTCATGGCGCTGGTCACCGCGTCCTCTGTCACGTCCTCCAGCGACGTCGGCTCCTTGCCCAGCCGGGTCTCCAGCCCCCAAACCAGCGCCAGACGGCGGGCGGTGTCGGGGTTCGGCGTCAAGGTCAGCACCGGCTGCAGCGGCCGCTCGCGGGCCATCCGGCGGGCGGTGCCGCCGGTCGTGGTGAAGACCACGATACAGGCGGTGGACGAGGCCTCGGCGGCCTTGCGCGCCGCCGCCACCAAGGCGTCGACGTCGTGCTCCTCCATCCCGGCGTGCTCGGCGTCCATCAGGCTGGGCCACAACGGATCGCTTTCAACCCGCTCGATGATCCGGTTCATGATGCCCACGGCTTCCAGCGGATACTGGCCCGAGGCGGTCTCGGCCGACAGCATCATGGCGTCGGCGCCCTCGTACACGGCGTTGGCGACGTCCGAGGCCTCGGCGCGGGTCGGCGCGGGGGCGCTGGTCATCGATTCCAGCATCTGGGTCGCCACGATCACCGGCACGCCGCGCTGGCGAGCGGCGCGGATGATCTGCTTCTGCGCCACCGGAACCTCTTCCGGCTCCAGCTCAACGCCCAGATCGCCGCGCGCGACCATGACGCCGTCGCAGTAGTCCAGAATGCTGTCCAGCTGGGCCAGGGCCTGCGGCTTCTCGATCTTGGCCAGGCAGGCGGCCTTGCCCTTCACCAGTTGCTTCAGCTCGGCCATGTCCTCGGCCTTCTGCACGAAGCTGAGGGCCACCCAGTCCACGCCCATGCGCAGGGCGAAGGCCAGATCCTCGCGGTCCTTGGGCGTCAGGGCCGAGACCGGGACCACCGCCTCCGGCACCGCCACGCCCTTGCGGTCCGACAGCTTGGAGCCGCTCTCGACGGTGACGTCGGCCCACTCATCGGTGCGCTCGCCGACGCGCAGCCGCACCCGGCCGTCGTCCAGCAGCAGCAGCATGCCGGTGCGCAGGGCGCGGAAGATTTCGGGGTGGGGCATCTGCACCCGCGTCAGGTCGCCCGGCGTCGGATCCAGGTCGAAGCGCATCTTGTGGCCCGGAGCCACATCGATCTCGACGTCCCTGAACCGGCCCAGACGCAGCTTGGGTCCCTGCAGGTCGGCCAGCACGCCCAGCGGACGCTTCAGCGCCATCTCGGCGCCGCGCACGGCCTTCAGGGCCGCGGCATGATCCTCGTGCGAGCCGTGGCTGAAGTTCAGACGGAAGACGTCCACCCCCGCCTGGGCCAGAGCCTTAACGGTCCCGGGCGCACGGCTGGCGGGTCCGAGGGTGGCGACAATACGGGCGCGCCGGGCTCTGTTCATCTTGTGGCTCTGGGTCGTTTTTACGAGTGTTGGCCCCTTGTGCCTATGAAACGCGGAACGGGTAAGGCCGCTCCGGTTCCCGGAAACACGAAGTTATGGACGCGCCGGGCAGGTCGAACCGCCGGGGGCCTGCAGATCGATGCAGCGACCGTCCAGACCGGCGGGCGTCGGCACCCCGATGATCGGCGCCAGGGTCGGGGCGATGTCTATGGTGCGGATCGGCAGGAAGCGCTCCTGCCCCTGCGCGCCCGGCCACCAGAAGATGATCGGCACGCGGCGGTCATAGTCCCACGGGGTGCCGTGACCCGAGATGGTCCGGCCGACCCGGCCGCCCATCACCACATTCTCCTTCAGCGCCGTGATGATGTCCGGCGACCGCTGCGCCACCGCCGACAGGCGCATGCGCTGACGCACCGTCATCAGGTCCGGCGTCAGGTCCGCCGGCGGCACGGGTTCGGCCAGCAGCACGTCACGGCTTTCCGCGAAAGCGATATCCGGGTTGGCGCGCAGCAGGTCCAGCGCGGCGTTCAGGATGCGCCCGCGCAGCGGCTCGGGCAGGCCCTTCTGCTCGGCGTCACCGACCATGACACCGCTGCCGCCCAGCGACAGGGGTCCATAGTCCAGACCGAACTGCGCCTTGAGCGTATCGTTGATCCGCGCCATGGCGGCGGCATCGGCGCGATGGGCGTGCGGATAGCCTCGCTCGGCCAGACGCTCGACGAAGTCCGAGCCGCCATGGTCGGCGGTCAGGACCACGATGGCGCCTTGCGGCAGGCGCTCGAGGAAGCGGCCCAACGCGGCGTCGAGGCGATACATCTGCTCGCACATCTCCGGTCCCTGGGTGCCGAAGGTGTGGCCGATGCGGTCCGTGCCCGACAGGCTGACGCCCAGCATGTCCACCGTGCCCCGACGGCCGAGTTGCTGCGTCTCCAGCAGCTCCGACGCCGCCTCCAGCGTCAGTTCGTCGAGGAAGGGCGAGGTGTCGATCTCGAACCGCTGGGGCGGCAGGCTCGAGCGGAAGGTCTGGCCGTTGATCTTCCACTCGCCGTCCAGGCTGCGGCAAGCGTCACGGGTATAGGTCCACGACGGCGGCGTGGCGCGCAGGCGTTCGGCGATCCGGCTGTTCAGCCCGGCCACCGGCTGCAGCCGTGCCTCCGCCGTCTGACCCGGCTCGACATAGGTCGTGAAGCCGAAGCCCACCGTGTACCAATAGGCGCCGTCGCCCTTGTGGCCGTTCAGGTTGATGGCGCCCCGGTCCTTGCCCGAAACGGCGAAGACCCGGCTCTGCGGGCTGGCGGTCTTCAGCCAGTCGGCGAGCGTCGTCGCCTCCAACTGCTCCGTGCCGACCACGCCGTTGTCGGTCGTGTCGTCGCCGTGAGCCAGATGGTTCACCGGCGAGAACAGGCAATAGACCTCCTTGCCCGTCGTCGCGTCGATCCAGTCATTGGCCGGAATGCCGGTGCGGGCGGGGTTCATGCCCGTCAGAACCGTGGAGTGCCCCGGGCAGGTCTCGGTCAGACCGTGCTGCTGGAAGCCGTTGGCGTGGACGCGGCCCTGCTGCGCCAGGGTCGCGAGACCACCGGTGAAATCATCGCGATACTGGTTGAACAGGTTGGCGCTGAACTGGTCGATGACCAGGGTGACCACCAGCGTCGGACGGTTGGTCGATTCGGCGACCGACGCCGGAACCGGAGCGACCACCGGGGCGGCTTCCACCGCCTCCCCCTTCGGCAGCCAGTTCTGGACGGTGGCGCATCCACCGAGGGTCAGAAGGGCGGCTGCGGCGGCGAAGGTGGTGTGGACTCGGGTCACGTGGCGTCTCCTGCGGTCGCCGCCGGGTACCGCCAACTCACGACACCCCTGCGACAGACCGGGACTGCTACGCTCCACAAACCGTCGAGGCTAGCCCTGCGTGGCGTTCCAGGCGGTCACGAAGGCGCGGGCGCGCTCGCCCACTTCGTCGGCGGTCATGCCCGGCTTGAACAGGGCGCCGCCGATGCCGAAGCCCGAGGCGCCCGCCGCGCGCCAGCTCGTCAGATTGTCCGGCGTCACGCCGCCGACGGCGTACAGCCGCTGGTCCGACGGCAGGACCGCCCGCAGCGCCCTGAGTCCAGCAGGGCCGGCGATCTCGGACGGGAAGAGCTTAAGGACCTGCGCGCCCGCCTTCAGCGCCGCGAAAGCCTCGGTGGCGGTGAAGACGCCCGGCATGGACAGAGCGCCGACGGCGACCGTCTCGCGGATCACATCGGCGTCGGCGTTGGGCGAGATGATGATCTGACCCTTGGCGGCGACCACGTCGCGCACCGCTTCGGGCGTCAGGACCGTGCCCGCCCCGACGACGGCGCGGTCGCCCAGCGCCTCGCGCAGCAGCCGGACGCTCTCCAGCGGGCGCGGCGAGTTCAGCGGCACCTCAAGGCAGGTGAAGCCGGCGCCCAGCAGGGCTTCGCCGACGCCGACCGCCTCCTCAGGCGTCAGCCCGCGCAGGATGGCGACCAGCGGGAGCGCGTCCAGTCGATCCAGAATAGCCGTCGTCATCGCATCGCCTCCCAGGCACGCCACAGACCCGCGGCGGTCGCCGCCTCGACATCCGCGACCACAACATCCTCAAGTCCGGCGAGGGTGAGGGCCGAATGATAGCGCTCCACCAGCGCCGGGGCGCCCAGCAGGGCGATCAGACCCTGCAGGCCTTCGCGGGCCTCGCCCGCGATCTCGGCGCCGATCAGCAGGCCCGAGAGATAGTCCTGCAAGCCGGTCGGCGCCACGCGCCCGGCCAGCATGCCGACCCGGGTCGAGAAGAGGTTCCGGCTCAACGGCTCGTCCTCCAGACCGGCGCATACGCCCGCCTCGAAGGCGGCGTCATCCGTCCCGGCTGTCCCGCCGAGGAAGGAAGGACTGGCGCCCAGGGCGGCGAACACTTCGCCGGTCATATGGGTGCGGAAGTCGACGATGCGTCCGCCGTCCAGTCGCGCCCATTTGCTGTGGGTGCCGGGCGCGATGACGCGGTCGAACTCGGCGCCCAGTCCGAACAGTTGGGTCTCCTCACCGCGCATGACGTCGTCCAGCGCGCCGTCGCGCCAGACCGCCACACCGGGCAGGATGCGAACCTCGGGCGCGTCGATGGGGCGGACGAAATAGCTAGCCAGATCAGCCAGACCGGCGGGACAGGGGGCATACGGCGCTTCGAGCCAGCGCCCACGAGCGCCGGCCATGCCACAGACCACGACCGGCAGATCCTCGGCCAGCCAGTCGGCGGCGACCTCGGTCAGGACATCGGCGAACTGGCCCGGCGCGAGCGTCGAGGCGCCTCGCCCATCGGCGCGCCGACCCAACACCGTTCCGCCCTCCGCCATACGGAAGACCCGCAGGTTGCTGGACCCCCAGTCCACACCGATCAGGGCTGTCGCTGTGCTCATGGAGTCCGCAGTAGCGAAAAAGGAACGGCGCGGCGATGACCGCCGCGCCGATATAAAGTTCACGGCCCGGCGTAATAGGGAGACAGCCGGTCCGCCGCGATCAAAGCTGAAGGAAACGGGTCGAAGGGTTGGGCAATCGACAGTTCAGCAGTGATTACGTTTTCACCAGCGACAATATGCTTCATGGGTGACAAAGGCGTCAAGCTCATTCTAGATAGCGCTAACATTCCGACACAGAAGCGGTTTGAGGGACGATGACGAACGGGAAGAGCGGTCTCACGCGGAGACAGGCTGCGGCGCTGGCCGCCACACCCCTGCTGGCGGGCGCGGCCCTGCCGCAGGCGCCTGAGGCCTATCGCTGGCGCAGCGTGAAGGTCGGTGCGGGCGGCTTCATTCCGGGGATCGTGTTCAGCCGGGTCGAGCGCGATCTGGCCTATGCCCGCTCGGACATGGGCGGCGCCTATCGTTGGGACGCCGGCCTGTCGCGCTGGCTGCCGCTTCAGGACGACACCCCCATCCCCAATGACTACGGCGTCGAGAGCATCGCGCCCGATCCCGTCGATGCGAACGTGGTTCACGCCGCCGTCGGCGTCAGCCGTCATGCTCCGGCGGCCATGCTGCGGTCCGAGGATCGCGGGACCACCTGGCGGCGGACACCGGTCGAGTTCCGTATGGGCGGCAATGAAGACGGGCGTGGGCTGGGCGAACGGCTGGCCATCGATCCGAACGACACCCGCATCCTCTACTACGGCTCGCGCCATGACGGCCTGCAGCGCAGCACCGACGGTGGCCTGAACTGGCGACGGGTCGAGAGCTTCCCCGTCCGGGGCCTCGGGATGGACCTGAACGGCCCGACGCACGGCGGCCTGTCCTTCATCCTCTTCGATCCGACCAGCGGGACGCCCGGCGCGGGATCGCGCACAATTCTGGTCGGGGCGGCCGATCCGGGAGGACCGCGCCTGTTCCGCTCGACGGATGCAGGGGCGACTTGGGCCGCCGTCGCGGGCGGGCCTCGCCCCGAACTGTCGGCCGCCAAGGCCGAGTTGGACGACCGCGGCGTCCTGTTCCTGACCTGCACCCTCGGCATTGGTCCGAACGGCGTCAGCGACGGGCAGGTCTGGCGGCTGGACACGAAGACCGATCAGTGGCGCGACATCACCCCGCCCCGCCCGCTGGGCGGCTTCATGGGCGTGGCGCTGGACCGGACCAAGCCGGGCGTCGTCCTGGTCTCGACGATGAACCGCTGGCAGCCGGGCGACACCCTGTGGCGGTCCATCGACGACGGCCGCAACTGGAGCAGCCTGCGCGAACGCGCCCGGCGGGACGTCAGCGCGACTCCCTACCTCTACTGGGGCAATGACGAGCCGGACTTCGGCTGGTGGATCGCGGCCCTGGCCATCGACCCGTTCGATGGGGAGCGGGCGGTCTATGCGACCGGGGCGACCGTCTATGCGACATCGAACCTGTCCGCACGCGCCACCGACTGGGCGCCGTGGGTCGAGGGGATCGAGCAGACGGCGGTGATCACCCTGGTCAGCCCGCCGACCGGGCCGAAGCTGCTGACCGGCTTCGGCGACATCTCGGGCTTCGCCCACGAGGATCTGGACCGCTCGCCGGACCTGCAGTTCACCACCCCGGTCTTCGCCAACACCAACCAGATCGACTACGCCGGGCGCGCGCCGAACATCGTGGTGCGCAGCGGCACGCCGCATGAGGGCGTCGGGTCGGGCGGTCATGACGGCTCGACCATCGCCTGGTCCGAGGACGCGGGCCGAAGCTGGAAGCCGCTGGGTCGCCCGCGCCCGACCGGTCAGGCCGAGACCTCTCCCAACCCGCGCATGGACCTGTATCGCGACGCGCCGATCACGGTGACCGCGGATGGCTCGACCTTCGTGCTGGTCACGCCGCAGGTGATGTACTCCGACGACCGGGGCGCGGGCTGGAAGCCGTCACAGGGCCTGCCCCTGCTGCTGCGTCCCGTGGCGGACCGGGTCGATCCGCTGTTGCTCTACGCCCTCGATTTCTCGAACGGCGGCTGGTTCGTCAGCACCGACGGCGCGCGCAGCTTCGTGCAGATCGCCAGCCGGGGCCTGCCCAACGACCTTGGCGCCGACCGGGTCACTTGGCGGGAACAGAGCTGGCCGCTGAAGGCCACGCCCCGGCATGACGGCGATCTGTGGTTCGTCTCGCGCAGCGGCCTGTTCCGCAGCCGGAACGCCGGACAACAGTTCGACCGGGTTGCGACGGACCTGTCGGTCGAGATGATGGACTTCGGCCGCTCGCCGCCGGGCAAGACCTACCCCGCCCTGTTCGCCATCGGCACGCGCGGCGATGTGCGGGGCGTCTGGCGCTCGGACGACGAGGGCGTCAGCTGGATCCGGGTCAACGACGCCCGGCACGAATACGCCCGCCGCTTCCGCGCCATCGCGGGCGACCCCCGCGTTTTCGGGCGCGTCTATGTCGCCACGGACGGTCGGGGTGTGGTCTATGGCGAACCGGAGGGACAATCGTGAGCAGCACCCGGCGCAATCTTCTGAAGACGGGCCTCGCCGCCTCGGCCCTGCCTGTCGCGGGATGCGCGACGACCGGCGGCGCGGCGGACTCGGGCCCGTTCAAGCCGACGTGGGACTCGCTGATCGCGGGCTATTCGACGCCCGACTGGTTCCGCGACGCCAAGCTGGGGCTGTGGGCCCACTGGGGGCCTCAGTGCGTGCCCGAGTTCGGCGACTGGTACGGCCGCCAGATGTATATCCAGGGCAATCCCTTCTACGAGCACCATCTGGCCAACTACGGCCACCCCAGCGAGACGGGCTTCCTGAACATCATCGGCCAGTGGAAGGCCGAGGCGTGGAATCCGGAAGAGCTGATGGACCTCTTCCAGGCGGCGGGCGCCCGCTACGTCGTGGCCATGGCCCAGCACCACGACAATCTGGACCTGTTCGACTCGAGGCATCACGCCTGGAACAGCACCCGCGTCGGGCCGGGCAAGGACATCGTCGGGACGTGGGAGCGGCTGGCGCGTGCGCGCGGCCTGCGTTTCGGCGTCAGCAACCACGGCGCCCACGCCTGGCACTGGTGGCAGACGGCCTATGGCTATGACGCCGAGGGCCCGAAGGCCGGTCGCCGCTATGACGCCGCCACCCTGACCCGGGCCGACGGCGTCGGCACATGGTGGGAGGGACTGGACCCGCAAGAGCTCTATACCGGCCCGACCTTCGCGCCGCCCAACGGCATCGGCTCCATCGCCGAGATGAACGCTTGGCATGACGCGCGCGACGGTCAGTGGATCGAGACCCCGCCCGGGAACAATCCGGCCTTCACCCGCTCCTGGGTGGCCCGTCAGCGCGATCTGGTCGACCGGTACAAGCCGGACCTGGTCTATTTCGACAACTACGGCCTGCCGCTGGGCCAGCATGGGCTGGACGCGACGGCCTACCTCTACAACGCCTCGCTGGAGTGGCGGGGTGAACTGCCGGTCGTGAACGGCAAGCGGCTGGAGCCCCGGCAGCGGCGCGGCATCGTCGAGACGGTCGAGCGCGGCTTCAACGACGCCCTGATGCCCGAGCCCTGGCAGACCGACACCTGCATCGGCGACTGGCACTACAACCGCAGCCGCTTCACGAACCACAGCTACGTCCCGGCCAAGAACGTGGTCCAGCGGCTGTGCGACGTGGTGTCGAAGAACGGCAACCTGCTGCTCAGCATTCCGATGCGCGGCGACGGCTCCATCGACACCGACGAGCGCGCCATCCTCGGCGATCTGGCGGCCTGGGTGCGGATCAATGGCGAGGCCATCTTCGGGAGCCGCCCGTGGCGCATCTACGGCGAAGGGCCGACAGCCGTCACGGCGGGCATGCACGGCGAAGGCGGCGCCCGGCCGTGGACGGCCGAGGACATCCGCTTCACCACCCGCGCCGGCATCCTCTACGCCCTCGCGCTGGACTGGCCGGAGGACGGCAAGGTCCGCATCCGCGCCCTCGGTCGTCAGCCGCTTGAAGGCCGGACGGTGGAACGGGTCGAACTGGTCGGCGGCGGCGCCCTGCCCTTCAGCCAGACGGCGGACGGGCTGGTGATCGACCTGCCGACGGATCGCCCAGTGACCTTCGTACCCGCCTTCCGCATCCGCGGCGTGGGACTCGTCTAGCGAAAAGGGCCGGACGGGACCGCTCCCGTCCGGCCCTGATTTTATCGGTTCGCCCGCCTAGCGGACCGGCAGTTCGAAGGGCACGGCGGGCAGATTGTCCGGGCCGTAAAGATTGCAGACCGGGCTGTCGGCCCAGCAGAAGCGCACGAAGCTGCCCTGCGGAGCGTTCAGCCAGACGGTCGCGCCCTGCACCGTTCCCGGCGTGAAGCGGCAGGCCTTGTCCTGATCGCAGACCTCGAAGCCGATGGCGTCGTCAGCGCTGAGCGTGACCAGACCCGTGCCCGCATGGGCGAAGTCGATGCGGATGCGGTCGCCCTCGCGGACAGCGCTGACTGGCGAAGGCGAGCGGGCGACCGTCGTGTCCCCGGCCAGACGGCGGGCCTCCAGCGACAGTCGCCGACCGACCTCGCGCTTGTTGGTCGGATGGATGTCGTAGCGGTCGCCGATATCGATGGCGACGGCGAGGCCCGCGCGCGGATCGGCCTCGACCACCTGACGCTGGACGTCGCGCAACTCGGCCCAGGCCGAGTCGTGCGGCTCGCCCCAGCCCGGGCCGAAATTGGCCAGTTGGACGACGAGGAAGGCGGCGTTCGGGGTCTCGAACCGGGCGCGCCAGTCAGCCATCAGGCCGGTGAGCAGACGGCTGTAGCCGACCGGGTCGTTGACGTTGGACTCGCCCTGATACCAGGCGAAACCGGTCAGGGCGTACGGCCCCAGCCCGGCGATCATGCCGTTGTAGAGGGTCGTCGTGCCGCTGCCGCCGATCCACGGCACGCGCGGCGGTCCGGGCAGGCTGCTCAGCGCCGCCGAGGTCCGGAAACGCCAGGGCGCGGCCAGCGAGACGGTCGAGCCGTCAGCCAATTCGACCTTCTTGGCGTTCGCCGGTCCCCACATGCCGCCGCCGCCGCCGAGGTCCAGCGCGCCGACCGCGATGACATTGCGGCCCGGATGCAGGACGCCCGCCGGAATGACGTAATCGCGGGGCGTGTCCCAGCCCTGCATGCCGCCGATGCGGTGGCCGTTGACAAAGACGACGTCCATGTCGTCGACCGGCCCGAGGCTGATCTTCGCCTCGCCCCGCGCCTGAGCCCGGGTCAGCTGGATCGAAGTGCGATACCAGCCGGTGCCGTCATAGTTGCCGATGGCCGGACCGTCGGTCTCCCAGAAGCCCTCCGGCTTCGCGAGCTTCCAAGCGCTGTCATCAAAGCGGGCGTCGGACCACGGGATCGTCTCCTTCAGGCCCGGATCGTTGGCGCGCCACCACTGTTCGGAGATCCGGTTCCAGTGCGCCGTGCCGGTCTCGGGCGAGGTCGCATAGGCAGAGAGGATGTCCAGCGTCTCGGCATAGTCGCCCGCGCGACGCAGGGAGGCTTCACTCAGCCAGTCCTCGATGATCGAACCGCCCCAGGAGGCCGAGATCAGGCCGATGGGAACCTGCTGTGTCCGACGGAGCTCCTGCCCCATGAAGTAGCAGGCGGCGCCGAAATTCGGGGTGCTGGCCGGACCGGAGGCGCGCCAGACGCTGCCCGCCGGCAGGTCGCCCTCATCGATGCGGGCCTCGCTGCGGCGGTTGACCAGCAGCAGGCGCATCTGGGGGTCGGCGGAGTTGGCGACCTCGGTCTCGGCATTGGTCACCTGACGCAGACCGAACTCCATGTTCGACTGGCCCGAGCACAGCCAGACGTCGCCGATCAGGATGTCGTTCAGGGTCTGCACCTGCCCGCCGGACCGCGCCGACAGGACGTAGGGACCACCCGCCGCCGGAGGTGGGACGTTGGCCCGCCAGTGACCATCAGCGCCGGCGATCGCCTGCGCGCTATGATCGCCGAGGGTGACGGAGACGGTCGCGCCCGGCTGGGCCCGGCCCCAGACCGGGACCGGCCCGCCGCGTTGCAGGACCGCGTGGTCCTGGAACACGTCCGCCATCAGGGGCGCGGGCGTCGGGGTCTGGGCCCAAGCCGGGGCATGCGCCGCCCCGGCCGCCAGCAACAGGCCGAGGGCCAGCGATCCGGAACGCTTCCACATTTTACTGCCCCTCGAGGATTAGCGGCGGCGAACCTGAACCGCCGCGCCGGTGTACTCAACCACCTGCGCATTGGCCGCATCCCAGTCCAGCGCCGAACGGGTGGCGCCGTTTATGAAGCGGACGCGGAAGGTGCGGGTCGTCGGCATGCCCGGGTAGGAACCCTCGCGCGCGCCGATGGTCAGCACGCCCGAACGCTGGTCCCAGCGCAGCGGGATGCGCGAGAACTCGCCCCGCTCGTAGCCGTAGGTCGTGCCCGCGTCGTCATACAGATCGAAGCTGCCGTCCGCGCCCTGATAGACCGTCAGGGTGATCGGGCCATCGAGCTTCTCGGCAGTGTACTGCACCTGCGGGCCGGTCGGCAGGATGGATCCGGCGCGGACATAGACCGGGATGCGGTCCAGCGGCGCCTCGACGGTGACCTCGCGGCCTCCGGTCTGCTTGCGGCCGGTGTAGAGGTCGTACCAGTCCCCGCCCGCCGGGAAGTAGACGCTGCGGCTGCGAGCCCGGTACTCGTGCACAGGCGCGACCATCAGCGACGGGCCGAGCAGGTACTGGTCGTTGATATCCAGCACCTTGCGATCGTCGGCGAAGTCCATGGCCAGACCGCGCATGATCGTGCCGTCTCGGTGCCAGCTGTCGCCCGCCAGGGTGTAGATGTAGGGCATCAGGCGATAGCGCAGGCGCATCTGGTCGCCGAAGGCGGCGTACAGATCGGTGCCCGGCTCAGCCAGGTTGTAGACCTCGCGCAGCGGGAACTCGCCGTGCGAGCGGAAGATCGGCGAGAAGGCGCCGAACTGGAACCAGCGCAGGTTCAGCTCTTCCCATTCGGCCTTGTCTTCGGGCTTCATGCCCGCCGGGTTGGAGTAGCGCGCCTCGACCGCGAAGCCGCCGATGTCGTGGGTCCAGTTGGGCAGGCCCGACAGGCCCGCGTTGACGCCCGCCGACACCTGCTCGCGCAGGTCATCCCAACGGGCCACCACGTCGCCCGACCACAGGGTCGAGCCGGTGCGCTGCAGGCCGCCCCAGGCCGAGCGGGTCAGGATGTAGGTGCGGGTGTCCGGCTGTTCGGCGCGGAAGCGTTGGTAGACGCCCTCGGCGTTGACTAGCGGATAGGAGTTGAACACCAGAGCGCCGGGACCGGCGGCGGTCGGCCCCGCGCGCAGGGTGCGCTCAGGGATGTCCAGGTTGGAGTGCATGTCCGGCTCGACCGAGTCCAGCCACCAGCCGTCGAAGCCCATGCCCTTGAAGCTGTCCGACATCTGGCGCCAGTACAGGTCCCGCGCGGCGGGCAGGTAGGGGTCATAGAAGCTGTTGGCGTAGCCCGGCCCGACCCAGTCGCGCGCCCCCATATCGACGTTGCGCGTGTACATGCCGCCGATGGCCTCAAGCTCCTTGTAGTGCTCGGTCGTCGGATAGAATTTCGGCCACACCGAGATGATGACGTTGGCGTTCATGTCGTGAACGTCGCGGACCATCTGGGTCGGGTCGGGATAGCGGGCGCTGTCGAACTCGTGCGAGCCCCAGGCGTTCTCGGGCCAGTAGAACCAGTCCTGCACCACGTTATCGATCGGCAGGCCCAGCTCGCGATAGCGGCGGACGGTGTCCACCACCTCGGCCTGGGTGTTGTAGCGCTGGCGGCTCTGCCAGAAACCATAGGCCCAGCGCGGCAGCATGACCGCCTTGCCGGTCAGGCCGCGGTAGCCCGCCTGCACCTGATCCAGGTTCTCGCCGCGGATGAAGTAGTAGTCGAGGTCGGTCCCGGCCTGCGACCACAGCGACAGGGCCTGCTGGTCCTGCTCGGCCTGCGGGTCGAGGTGGCGCAGGGCGATATAGCCGTCGCCCGGGATCCACTCGACCTTGATCGAGACCTGGCGGTTGGCGGGCAACTCGACCTCGAAGTCGTGGAACCACGGGTTCCAGTTCTGACGCCAGCGGTCGATGCGCAGTTCGCCGTCGATCCAGACGCGGGCGTAGTTGGACGAGTAGAGCTTGAACTTGTGCACGCCCGCGTGCGGCGTCTCGATGGTGCCTTCCCAGGTGACGCGGACGCCATCCTGACCGGAGCGTCCCATGTCGCCGACCTGAACCGGCTGGGCGGGCTGGGCCTTGAAGCCCTCGGGCCAGCGCTGCTGGTCACGGATGAACTCGTAGTTCACCTCGTGCTCCTGACGCTGAACCTTCAGTTCATCGTTCTGGAAATAGCTGGCGGTCAGGCCGCCGAAACGGCCGGTGGCGTCGCGCAGGATGAGGCGCTGGTCCAGCATCCCGTATTCGCGCGGGTCGCCGAAGCGGGTGATCGAGTTGTTGTCCCAAAGCAGGCCGTAGCCGCCGGTCGAGGCGACGAAGGGAACGCCCACGTCAATGTTGTGCTGGGCCAGTTCGACGTCGTGGCCGCGATAGTTGGCGACGCCCTGCTGGTGCTGGCCCAGACCGTAGAAGGCGTCGTCGGCGCCGGGCTCGAAGACCTGGCGGACGGTGTTGTAGCGGTGCGAGCCGTTCTGGTCCTCGATGGTGACCGGGGCGATCTCGCGGCCGTTCACCCGCTCAGCCAGGATCACTTCCCCCGACGGATCGAGGAAGCGCACGGCGCCGGTGGCCAAGGTCACTTCGGCGGTGACTTCCGCCGCCTTGACCAGGACGACATTGGCGCGCTGCTCGACCGTGAAGCCCGTGGTCTGCGGCGTGGCCGTGACCATCAGGCTGGCCGGAGCCTCGAAGCTGTCATCGGGCGAGGCGGTGACCCGGATGGTGCGCGGGCCATAGACCTGCAGCCGGACCGCCCTCGCCTCTCCGCTCGACGGAATGACGATGACGCCGTCCGACAGGCGCTGGACGCGCTCGATCGAGACGGACTGGACGGGAGCCGAGGCGAAGGCCGCGACCGGCGCTCCCGCGGCCAGAACCAGCGCCATGGCGGCGGACTTCAGGAGACGGGCTTGGGTCATGGCAATCACTCGTAACGTCGTCGATCAGTAGGTGGCGGTGACCACGCGCAGCAGGCGCGGGCGATCCGTGAAATTAAGGCCGTAGTCGGTCTGGTCACCGTTCCAGATGCGCTCGAACACCCAGCGGTTCTCGGCGTCGAAATGGCCTTCCTCGTAGCGCAGGATCATCAGACGTGAGGCCGGGTCCTTGGGGGACAGCTCGACCCGCGCATGATGAGCGGTGAGGAAGAACTCGCCGGGGTTCAGACGGGCGATCAGCGCGCCGCCGTTCGGCGCCGTGGTCGCCTCGGGCTTGGGCAGTTCGCCAAACCAGGTCGCACCGGTCGCACCGAACTGCCACTGCTGATAGGTGACGGTCGCGGTCCAGTCGCCCAGGTCGACGGTCTGGGCCGAACGGTCGTCCGGCTCGGCCACGCCCCAGACGTCGCCCTCGTAGGCGGCCTTGGCCCAGACCCGCTGCCATGGCGCGATCAGGCGATAGGCGTCGCGGAACGGCTTCAGCGTCTCCTCGGTGATCTCCTTGGCGCCCAACGGGAAGTTGGCATAGCCGGTGTAGTCGATGCCGAAGGGCGAGAAGCCCAGGCCGCGCCGCCCCAAGGTCGAGAACAGGTAGCGGGCGTAGGGCTGGTCGTTGCCGATCTCGGCCACGAACAGGGGATTGTCCGCCCGCGCATAGCGATCCAGGTGACGCTCGGCGCGCGCCGAGGGGCGGTCGTAGATGTCAGGGGCCAGGAAATCGATGGCCGGCGCGGCGGCCTGCCAGACCTCGATCATCGACCAGACCGGTCCACCCGAGGCGTAACTGCCCGGCGCCGGACGCTCGAACGGGTCGCCCAGGGCGGCGTTGGCGTACATCGGCAACGGATACTCGGCCTTGCCGGCGGCCGCGACCTGACCGACGTAGCTGCCGATGGACCACGCCATAAAGGTCTCTTCAGCGGTCTCGCCGAACACCTGGGTCCAGGTGCCGGGCTGGCGGTTCATCCGCTGCAGCAGGGCCGCCGGGACCTGACCTTCGAACAGGGCCTGGGCGGTCGGAGAATAGTCACGCACCGATCGGTAGGTTCCAACCTCGTTCTCGGGCTGGACCATGATGACGGTGCGCTGGCGCTCGTCGATCTGGCGGATATGGCGCATCAGGCGGGCGAAGGCGCGGCTGTCAGCCGCGAGCCCCTCGGGCGAGTGCGGCGACAGGGCGTAGCTTGGCGTGCCGTCCTGCTGGATCAGCAGCGGGAAGCGCGTGCGGTCAGTCTTGACCCAGGCGGGGGTGTAGGCCGGGCCGGTGTTCTTCCAGGTCGCGAACCACAGAAGGACAAGCCGCTTGTCGTGCTTGCGCGCTTCTTCGATCACGTGGTTGACGAAGCTGAAGTCAAACTGACCCTCGACCGGCTCGATCTGCTCCCAGGCGATCGGCACCTGAATGGTGTTGGCGCCGATGAACTCGATCGCGGGCCAGGCCTCGGCCAGGGGGGCCGGATAGTTGGAGGAGTTGTTGACCTGCGCGCCCAGGATGGTGAACGGCGCGCCATCGACGATCAGGGCGTGGCGGCCATTGTGATGGACCATATGGGGAATGGACGATTGCGCCTGGGCCGCGCCCGCCGCTGACAGGGCGGCAACCACCCCGAGACCGGCGCCGACACGCCTCAACACATTGGTCCAGCCCATGGGCGGCCCTCCTTGTACTCCTGAAAACAAGAACCGGGCGCCGCCCCTCCGGCGACGCCCGGCAGTCCGGTTACGCTATCAGTAGCGGAAACGCATCCGCAGGCTGAAGCGACGGTCATCGACCTGATAGTCGCGGTAGCGGTTCTCAGTGATCTGATACGTCTGGAACTCCTGGTTCAGGATGTTCTGCGCATCGAAGGTGATCGCGACCTGCTCGTTGATGTCGTAGGTGATCGACCCGTCCAGCACGCCATAGGCCGCGCCGAAGATCGGCAGTTGGCCGGTGCCGACGCCCTGGGTGGTTGTCAGATAGTCATCGCGCCAGTTGTAGGCGAGACGCGCGTTGAACCCGTACTTCTCGTACAGCAGGACGAGGTTGTAGCTGTTCTCCGACAGCCCCTGGATCGGCACGCTGATCGCGGCCCCACCCGTCTGGGCGTTGGCGGCGATGGTCGAGGCGTTGGAGTCGATGAAGGTGTAGTTGGCCTGCACCCCGAAGCCATCCCACGGGGCCGGCAGGAAGTCGAAGAAGCGCTGCCCGCCGATTTCGAAGCCTTGCAGCTTGCCCTCATCCACGTTGTTCAGGCGCTGTATGTTGAAGTCGACGTCGCCAATGCCCGGCAGGTTGTAGGTCTCGAGGAAGGTCTCGGTGAAGAACAGGTCCTCGATGTCCTTGCGGAACACCGTCGCGTAGACGAAGCCGACCCGCGAGAAATACCACTCGATCGACGCGTCGAAGGCGTTGACCATCTGCGGCTTCAGGTTCGGGTTGCCGGTGGCCGTACCGGTGCCCGGGACGCCCGGCGCCGGCACCGGCGAGGGATCGCCCGTGGTATAGGACGGGCTGATCGAGAAGGTCGCGTTCAGCTGGCCGAAGTCCGGCCGCGCCATGTTCCGCGAGGCGGCGAAGCGCAGCTGCAGTTCCGGCGACAGGTGCAGACGCAGGTTCAGGCTGGGCAGGACCTCGGTGTAGTCCTGCTCGCCCACGATCGGGGTGACGATCGTCAGCGTCGGCGCGCCTGGGCCGCCCGGCGTCGGCACGAAGGCCGGATCGCGATAGTTGATCGTCTGGAAGCCGTCCGAGGCCGACTTGGTCTGCACGACGCGGACGCCGAAATTACCATCCCAGTCGAAGCCGAACGAGGTGGCGCCGAAGCGCAGCACGCCGTAGGCGGCCAGGGTCTGCTCCGAAATGTTGGAGGTCTGGGCCGCAGGATCGTCGAAGTCACGGAAGCCGACGGTCTGGTTGATCGGCGCTTGGCCGAGCATGTCGAACACGGCCTGCGGATTGCGGACCTGGTTCAGGCCCCACATCCAGACGTCGCCGAACACATTGGAGCCGTCGCCGCCCAGCAACGAGTTGGTGTAGGGCGAACGGGTGGCCTGATCCGGGAAGTCGCTCAGGCGATAGCAGCCCCACGGTCCCGACCAGTTGGCGCAGGTCGAGCCGACCGCGGTCCAGGTGCCGTAGGTGGTCGAACGGTTGATCGCCGAGCGGTCAGTGGCGCGAACGCCGGCGCGGAAGTCGCGCAGCACGCCGCCTTCATCGAAGTCCCACTGCAGGTCGGCCCGGCCAGCCCAGCTGTCGGCGTCGTTCAACTCGCGGTACGGCAGGACGGCGGTGAGGCCGTAGTTGTTGATGTCGGCGTAGTAGTTGCCGGTCGCTCCGAACGACGGGATGTCGGACGTCGTGTCGAAGTTGAAGATGTAGTTGCCGGGGAACATCGGCACGCCGTTGTCCTGAGCCCCCGAGGTGTTCGTCAGAACGCTGGCCGTGAGATTCATCGTCTCCTGATAGACGTTGGAATCGATGTACTGCAGGTCGGCGCTGACTTTCAGGCGATCGTTGACCTGCCACTTGCCGCCGATCGAGATGTCGGTGGTGTCGGTCTCGCGGCCGGTCGAGAAGGTGACTGCGTCCACGCCCGGGTTGATGAAGGCGCCCGAGGTGGCGATGCCGTCCTCGACGGTGAAGGTCGCGCCCGGAGCCAGATCCAGCGGCGTGCCGTTGCCGCCGTAGGCGAAGAACGAAATGCCGTTGTCACGGAAGGCATAGTCCGTGCGCAGGGCCTGCAGGTAGAACTCGACATTGTCGCTCGGCCGCCATTGCAGGGCCAGGGCGGCGCTGAAGCGCTCACGGTCGCCGAAGCCGACCTTGAAGCCGCCGCCGTTCGGCAGGGCGACTTCCTGTCCCAGGAAGCCGGGCACGTCGTTGCGAACCAGATAGGGCTCGACCACCGCCAGATCCTGACGGAAGGCGGTTTCGCCGTACGAGACGTTCAGCATGGCGCCGAACTCGCCCACCGAGGTATTCCAACGGTCGCTGACCAGGAAGGACGCCGAGGAGCCGGTGTCGTTGGCCAGATCGTAGTGGGTGCCCGAGACGCTGGCCGAGACCACGCGACCGCGCGCATCGAACGGCAGGCGGGTGCGCAGGTTGATGGTGCCGCCCAGACCGCCTTCGATCATTTCGGCGGACGGGTTCTTGTAGACGTCCACGCCGGACAGCAGGTCGGCGCCGACCTCTTCCCAGCTCAAGCCGCGGCCGCCCGATGCGGAGAAGATGTCCCGGCCGTTCAGCTCGGAACGCACGTTGGTCAGGCCGCGGATCGCGATGCCCGAGCCTTCGCCGTAGTTGCGGGTGATCTGCACGCCCGACACGCGCTGCAGCGCTTCGGCGACGTTCACGTCGGGCAGACGGCCGATGTCCACTGCGGTGATGGAGTCGACGAACTGCTCGGAATTCTGCTTGATCGACTGCGCCGAGGCCAGGCTGGCGCGAATGCCGGTGACGACGACTTCCCCCAGGTCGGAGGTGTCCTCGGTCGAGTCCTGATCCGTCTGGGGCTGCTGGGCGGGAACCGCCTGCGCCATCGCCAGAGTAGGAAGGGCCATCGCTCCGAGCGACAGAATGGATACGCCGCACAGAAGCGCGAGCCGCCGCTCGCCAGTCGATCGAGACATCAGGTTCCTCCCCGTTTGTGCCCTCCAACGACGCTCTATGGGCGCCTGACGAAGGGTTACCTCCCGCAGCCACAAGTCGGCGAACGTGGTTCGCGGGACCTGTCTGCATTTCAAGGATGCAACAAGTTTCAGGGAAAGAAAACCGTTTTCTGATAGCGCTACCATCAGAGGGCGGCAGAAAATGTGCTTCTCACCGGTAAATTTGCTATCAAATATGAACCAAGAGCCCTGAAGGGCCGGGAGGAAATGAGGGACGGGGAATGTCGGACAATCGACTGAGAAGAATCGTCATCGTCGGCGGTGGGACCGCGGGCTGGATGGCCGCCACGGTGATCGCGAAGAGCCTGACGCCGGGCTACTGCGAGATCGACCTGGTCGAATCGCCGGAGATCGGGACCGTCGGGGTCGGTGAAGCCACCATCCCTCCCCTGCTCGCCCTGAACCGTCAGCTCGGCATCGACGAGGACGAGTTTATCCGGCGCACCCAGGCGACCTTCAAGCTGGGCATCCAATTCAGGAACTGGGGCAGGCTGGGCCATGAATATGTGCACCCGTTCGGCATCTACGGCGCCGATCTGGAAGGCGTCGACTTCCATCATCACTGGCTGCGCCTGCGCGACGCGCGCGGGGGGCATGGTCTCGAGGACTATTCGCTGACCACGGCGGCGATGAAGGCGGGCAAGTTCATCCGCCCGGCCACCGACCCGCGCAACGTCCTGTCGCGCATGGCCTACGCCTTCCACTTCGACGCCAGCCTGTACGGCGGCTTCCTGCGCGAGATCGCCATGGCGCGCGGCGTCCGTCGCCACGAGCGCAAGATCGTGGACGTTGAGCTGAACAGTGAGACCGGCTTCGTCGAGGCGCTGAAGCTGGACGACGGCTCGCGGATGGAGGGCGACCTGTTCATCGACTGCTCGGGCTTCCGCGGCCTGCTGATCGAACAGGCGCTTAAGACCGGCTACGAGGACTGGTCGGAATGGCTGCCGATGGACCGCGCCTTCGCCGTGCCGTGCGAGGCCGTCGGCGCCCCGACACTTTATACCCGCTCCACCGCCCACGAGGCCGGCTGGCAGTGGCGGATCCAGCTGCAGCACCGGACCGGCAACGGCCACGTCTTCTGCAGCAGCTTCACCAACGAGGACACTGCCCGCGAACGCCTGCTGCAGAATCTGGACGGCAAGGCGCTGGCGGAGCCGCGGATGCTGCGCTTCGTCACCGGTCGCCGGAAGAAGGCGTGGAACAAGAACGTCATCTGCCTGGGTCTGGCCTCCGGCTTCATCGAGCCGCTGGAATCGACCAGCATCCATCTGGTGCAGACGGGCGTGACGACACTGATGTCATTCTTCCCGGATCGGAACTTCGATCAGGCCGACATCGATCGGTACAACCAGATCATCCAGGAAGAGTACGAGCACGCCCGTGACTTCGTGATCCTGCACTACCACGCGACCCAGCGGGACGACTCGGCCTTCTGGCGGCACGTCGCGGCGATGGACATTCCGGACAGCCTGAAGGCGCGGGTGGAGCTGTTCCGCAGCCGCGCCCGCATCTCTGGCAAGCAGGAAGACCTGTTCGCCTTCACCAGCTGGGTCGCCGTGATGATGGGTCAGGGGATCACCCCGACTGGCCACGACCCCATGGCCGACCAAATGCCGCTGGACGAACTGGAAATGAAGCTGGGCCGGATGCGCGAGGTCATCGGCAACGCCGTGCAGGCCATGCCGACGCACCAGCAGTTCATCGACCGGTTCTGCAAGGCCCCCAATCTTCCCTGATCTGGTCTCGATTGACCCGGAGTTTCCGCATGTCCCTTCGTCGCCTCCTGATCGCCGGTTCGGCGCTGGGCCTTCTGTTCGCCGGTCCGGCTATGGCGGAGGAGCGGGCGCTGGCGTCACCGGACGGCCGCCTGCGGATCGTCTTCGACCAGCAGGCCGACGGCACGCCGGTCTATTCGGTCGTGCGCGAGGGTCAGGCGATCCTCTCGCCCTCGCCGCTGACGCTCGATCTCGACATCGGCGGCGAACTCGGTCGCGGGATGACAGTGACGAACTCCACCATGCGCGAAGGCCGGGACGCCTACGACCTGATCGGCAAGGCTTCCCGCATCGACCATCCGTGGCGCGAAATGAGCGTCGACCTGACCGAGGCGCCGACCGCCGGTCGCCCGGCCCGCGCCATGCGCCTGATCTTCCGCGCCTACGACGACGGTGTGGCCCTGCGCTACGTCGTGCCGACGGATGGCGGTCTGGAGGCCGTGGGGCTGAAGACCGAGAACACCCAGTTCGCCTTCCCCGCCGACTACACCTGCTGGGGACTGAACCTCGGGCGGTTCAACAGCGCCCACGAAGGCGAGTTCGACCCCATCGCCGCCTCGCGCCTGCGCGATCACAACGCCTATGACGCCCCTCTGGTCTGCGAGACCGCCCCGAACGGCCCGGCCTTCGCCCTGGCGGAGGCGGACCTGCATGACTATCCGGCCCTGTATCTGGCCGGGCGCGGCGATGGCGAGCTGGGCGTTCAGGCCAAGCTGGCTCCGCATCCGGACGCGCCGACGCTGGTCGCGCGCACCCGCGTCGGCTCGCCCCTGACCACGCCGTGGCGGGTGATCATGGTCGGCGACAGCGCCGGCGACCTGATCGAGTCGACGCTGGTCACAGACCTGAGCCCCGCGCCGGACTTTGACGCGTCTTGGGTGAAGCCCGGCAAATCGGCCTGGGACTGGTGGAACGGCGGCCTGATCGAAAGCGTGCCGAACTCCGGCATGAACACCGCGACCTTCAAGGCCTTCATCGACTTCGCCGCCGCCAACGGCCTGCACTACATCATGGTCGATGAGGGCTGGTATCGCGGCGCGGGCGGTGGCGGCGTGGTTCGTCCCGGCGTGGACGTCACCCGGACCGTGCCCGAAATCGATATTCCGGAACTGGTCGCCTACGGCCGCGCGCGGGGCGTCGGCGTCCTGCTGTGGCTGAACTGGAAGGCGCTGGACGCCCAGTTCGATGACGCGCTGGACCAGTATCAGGCCTGGGGCGTGGCCGGGATCAAGGTCGACTTCATGGACTGCGACGACCAGCCGATGGTCAACTGGTTCCACCGCCTGCTGGGCCAGGCCGCAGAGCACCGGCTGCTGGTCAACCTGCACGGGGCCTTCCACCCGACAGGGCTGGCGCGGACCTATCCGAACTTCCTGACGCAGGAAGGCGTGCTGGGCGCCGAGTACAACAAGTGGTCCAGCCGGGCGACGGCGACGCACAACGTCACCCTGCCCTACACCCGCATGCTGGTCGGCCCGATCGACTATACGCCCGGCGGCTTCCGCAATGTGACGCCGGAGACGTTCCAGCATCGCTTCCTGCTGCCGACCGTCATGACCACCCGCGCGCACCAGCTGGCGATGTTCGTCGTCTATGACAGCCCGCTGGCCGTGGTCGCCGACACGCCCGACGCCTATGCGGGTCAGCCGGAGATGGCCTTCATCTCGCAGGTTCCGACGGTGTGGGACGAGACCCGTTTCCTGTCGGGCGGCATCGGCCAGTCGGTCGTGATGGCGCGTCGCAGCGGACGCGACTGGTACGTCGGGGCCATGACCAATGAGCAGGGCCGGACGGTCAGCGTGCCGCTGGACTTCCTCGGCCGGGGCCGATTCACCGCCACCAGCTATACGGACGGCGCGGCGCCCACGGACGTTGAGATCGGCGACCGTCCGGTGACCTCGACCGACGTGTTGATCCTCGAGCTGAAAGGCAGCGGCGGGGCGGCGGTCAGACTGACCGCGCGCTGATCGCGACTTCCGCCCAGAAAGCAAAAGCCCCGGCCGTCTTGCGACGATCGGGGCTTTCCTTTGGCTCAGACGGCGGCGGTCACCACCAGATCGAATAGACCGCGATCAGGAAGGCGATCACGCCCAGGGCCGCGATGTTGAAGCCCATGGTCGTCTTGTAGCTGACGCCCGCGAAGCTGATCGGCAGGGTGGTCTCTTTCTGCGGGACGATGAAGGAGACGATGATCGCCGCCAGCAGCGAGGCGATGAAGACCACACCCACGCGGTTCATGAACGGCATGGTGAAGGCTCCGGTCGACTGCAGCCACCAGAAGACCCCCGACAGCACCACCGACAACACGGCCCCGGTCAAGGCGCCGGCCTGCGAGGCCTTGGGCCAGAACATGCCCAGCATGAAGATCACCACGATGCCGGGGGTGAAGAAGCCGGTGAACTCCTGAATGTACTGGAAGCCCTGCTCGAACCCGCCCAGCAGCGGGCGGGCGGCGATGACGCCGATGACCATGGCGACCACGGCGGCGATACGGCCAACCGTGACCAGTTGCTTCTCGGACGCGCCCTTGTTGGCCTTGGCGTAGAGGTCGAGCGTGAAGATTGTGGCGATGGAGTTGATCTTGGACGCCAGCGAGGCGACGACGGCGGCCATCAGGGCGGCGAAGACGATGCCCTTCAGCCCGATCGGCAGGAGGTTCATCATCGTCGGATAAGCCTGATCGGGCTTGGGCAGGCCGGGGGCCAGGATCAGGGCGGCCATGCCCGGCAGGACCACGATCACCGGCATCAACAGCTTCAGATAGGCGGCGAAGGCGATGCCCTTCTGGGCCTCCTGCACCGACTTGGCCGCCAGCGCCCGTTGAATGATGTACTGGTTGAAGCCCCAGTAGCTGAGATTCATGATCCACATGCCGCCGATGAGCACCGAGATGCCGGGCAGATCCTTGAAGTAGGGGCTGTCGGGCGAGAGGATCATGTCGAACTTCTCGGGGAACTCGGTGGTCAGACGGCTGAACCCGCCCAGCACGCCCGCGTCGCCACCGATCTGGCTCAGCGCGATGAAGCCGATGATCAGGCCGCCGGCGACCAGCAGAGTGACCTGCACGATGTCCGTCAGGGCCACGGCCTTCAGACCGCCCCACAGCTGGTAAGCCAGGGCGAAGACGCCGATGGCGACGATGGCCCACATCTGGTCCATGCCCGTCACCGTGGTCACGGCGATGGAGCCCAGCCACAGGATCGAGGTCACGTTCACGAAGACGTAGAGCACCAGCCAGAAGCCCGCCATGACGTTGCGGATCGTCGTGCCGTACCGCTGCTCCAGGAACTGGGGCATGGTGTAGATGTTGTTGGCGAGGAAGATCGGCAGGAACCACTTGCCCACAATCAGCAGGGTCAGGGCCGCCATCCACTCATAGGAGGCGATGGCCAGACCGATCAGATAGCCGGACCCCGACATGCCGATGATCTGCTCGGCCGAGATATTGGCCGCGATCAGGGAGGCGCCGATGGCCCACCACGGCAGGGCCTTGGAGGCCAGGAAGTAGTCGGTTGAGTTCTTCTGGGCCCCGCCCTTGTCGCGCGACACCCATTGGGCCAGTGCGAAGATGAACACCGCATAGGCGGCGAGCAGGATCAGGTCGATTGGCGCCAGCGTCATGGTATCGTTTCCCCCGGCCGTCTTCGGCTCAGTGCGCGGACGCTAGGTCCAATTTTCACAATCGGCAATCGCTTTTACAGGTGATAATACATGACTTTGACGCCTGAGGGGGATTCCATGCTGGACAATGTTGACGACGACGGCCGTAAGTACCGCGCTCCCGCGCTGGAAAAGGGGTTGGATGTCCTCGAACTGCTGTCGCAACACGGCGCGCCGCTAACCCCGTCGCAGATGTCGGCCATGCTGGGCCGGTCGGTCAGCGAACTGTTCCGCATGATTCAGGTGCTGGAGTTCCGCGGCTATATCGAGCCGACCTCGTCCGGCTACCGACTCACCAACCGCCTGTTCACCCTCGGCATCGCCCACGGTCCGGCCAAGGATCTGGTCGAGGCCGCCCTGCCCCATATGCGCGAACTGGCGGAGACGACGGTGCAGTCCTGCCATCTGGTGGTCCGCTCGGACGACCAGATCGTGGTGGTGGCCCGCATCGAGGCGCCCGGCGATCTCGGCTATTCGGTGCGCATCGGCTATCGCCGCAGCATCGTTGAGGCGACCTCGGGTCTGCTGTTCTACGGTTTCGCCAGCGAGCGGACCCAGGCGCACCTGCGCGACATCCTGACGGCCCGCCACGGCAAGAAGCGCATCGCCGACTATATCGCCGCCGCCGAGGCCGCTTCCGCCGAGGGCCACGCCGAACGTCCCAGTGACTTCGTGAAGGGCGTCACCGATCTGGTCGCGCCGATCATGGGCGCCGAGGGCATCCTGGCCACGCTAATCACCCCCTATATCGAGCGCATGCCCGCGGTCGGCTCCATGGCGGATTCCGTCGAGCAGTTGCAGCGCGCGGCGGCGGCGATCTCCAACGAGATGGGACATTCAGCCGCCTGACCTCTTATGACGTTGACGAAGCCCTCCCCCGGCGTCATTTTTCACGCACAAAAATCAAGCCAAGAATAAAATCTTGGCTTCAGCCCCTCGGGGCGGCGGGAGTGATATGGCGATCTATCCGGACCTTGAGTACGCGACGGTCATTGTGACCGGCGGCGCGGGCGGCATCGGCGAAGCGATCACGCGCGCCTTCGTAGCGCAGGGCGCGCGCGTCGGCGTCCTGGATCTCGACGTCGCACGCGGCGAAGCGCTGGCCGAAGCCCTGGCCCCGGCGGTCGAGTTCGTCCGCTGCGACGTGACCGATGTCGCGGGCCTGAAGGCCGCCATCGAACAGGTCCGCGCCCGCTTCGGCCCGATCAGCACCCTGATCAACAACGCCGCCCACGACGAGCGCCACGCCACCCTCGAGGTGACGGAAGAGTACTGGGACGGCCGCATGGCTGTGAACCTCAAGCACCAGTTCTTCGCCTCGCAGGCCGTGCTGCCCGACATGATCGCCTCGAAGAAGGGCTCGATCGTCAACCTGGGCTCCTGCTCCTGGATCATCGGCCAGGGCGGCATGCCCGCCTATACCGCCTCCAAGTCCGCCGTGCTGGGCCTGACCCGGTCGCTGGCGCGCGACTTCGGCGAGCATGGCGTGCGGGTGAACGCCGTCGCCCCCGGCTGGATCATGACGGAGCGCCAGCTCGAGCTCTGGGTCACTCCGGAGACCGAGAAGGAAATCTACGCCAACCAGTGCATCAAACGGCCGCTGGTCCCCGACGACATCGCCCGCGTCGTGGTCTTCCTGTCCTCCGACGACGCCTCGGCGATCACCAACCAACACTATGTCGTCGACGGCGGCTGGAACTGACTGAGATGACGAAGCCGCTTCGCTCGCGCGCCTGGTTCAACAACCCGGAAAACCCCGACATGACCGCGCTCTATCTGGAGCGCTACCTGAACTACGGCCTGACCCGTCAGGAACTGCAGTCGGACAAGCCGATCATCGGCATCGCCCAGACGGGCTCGGACCTCAGCCCCTGCAACCGCCACCATCTGGTGCTGGCCGAGCGCCTGCGTGAAGGCATCCGCGAGGCGGGCGGCATCGCCATGGAGTTCCCGGTCCATCCGATCCAGGAGACCGGCAAGCGCCCGACCGCCGGCCTAGACCGCAACCTGGCCTACCTCGGTCTGGTCGAGAGCCTGTACGGCTATCCGCTGGATGGCGTGGTCCTGACCATCGGCTGCGACAAGACGACCCCAGCCTGTCTGATGGCGGCGGCGACCGTCGATATCCCGGCCATCGCCCTGTCGGTGGGGCCGATGCTGAACGGCTGGCACAAGGGCGAGCGCACCGGCTCGGGCACGATCATCTGGAAGGCCCGTCAGATGATGGCCGCCGGCGAGATCGACTATGACGGCTTCATCGAACTGGTGGCCTCGTCGGCGCCGTCGGTCGGCTACTGCAACACCATGGGCACGGCCACAACGATGAACTCGCTGGCCGAGGCGCTGGGCATGTCCCTGCCCGGCTCGGCGGCCATTCCGGCGCCGTACCGCGAGCGGGCGCAGGTCGCCTATGAGACCGGCAAGCGGATCGTGGACATGGTCCGCGAGGACCTGAAGCCGTCGGACATTCTCACGCGCGAGGCCTTCCATAACGCGATCGTGGTCAACTCGGCCATCGGCGGCTCGACCAACGCCCCGATCCACCTGACCGCCCTGGCCCGCCACGCGGGCGTCGATGTGCCTCTGAAGGCCTGGCAGGACGAGGGGCTGGACGTGCCCCTGCTGGTCAACCTGCAGCCCGCCGGCGAGTATCTGGGCGAGGACTATTTCCATGCGGGCGGCGTGCCCGCCGTGGTCGGCGCCCTGATCGAACAGGGCCTGATCGCCGAAGGCGCCATGACCGCCAACGGCAAGACCATGGGCGAGAACTGCCGCGGCAAGGTCTCGGACCTGCCCGACGTCATCCGCCCCTTCGACAACCCGATGAAGACCCGTGCGGGCTTCATGGTGCTGTCGGGCAGCCTGTTCTCGACGGCCGTGATGAAGCTCAGCGTCATCAGCCCCGAGTTCCGCGACCGCTACCTGTCCAACCCCGACGACCTGAACGCCTTCGAAGGCCCGGTCGTCGTGTTCGACGGGCCGGAGGACTATCACCACCGCATCGACGATCCGGCGCTGGGCATCACCGAACAGACCCTGCTGGTCATGCGCGGCGCGGGCCCGGTCGGTTATCCGGGCGCGGCCGAGGTCGTGAACATGCGCCCGCCCGCATACCTGATCAAAAAGGGCATCACGGCGCTTGCCTGCATCGGTGATGGTCGCCAGTCCGGCACCTCGGGTTCGCCCTCAATCCTGAACGCCTCTCCGGAAGCAGCGACCGGCGGCAATATCGCCCTGATCCGCACCGGCGACCGCCTGCGCATAGACCTGAACACCGGCCGCGCGGACATCCTGATTTCGGACGCTGAACTGGCCGAGCGCCGCGCCGCGTTCGAGGCCGACGGCGGCTACAAATATCCGGCGTCCCAGACCCCGTGGCAGGAGATCCAGCGCGGCATGGTCGGCGAACTGGAGACCGGCGCGGTGCTGGAGCCGGCGGTGAAGTACCACCGCATCATCGACAAGTTCGGCGAAGCCCGGGACAACCACTGAGGCTCCACACCTCCTGTCATCCCGGACGCGCGCAGCGCGATCCGGGATGACATGGGTTCAGCCCTGAACGGTCACGTCCATCGACATCGACAGCGTCTCGCCCGGCGCCAGAACGGTCCAGCCGCTGGCCTCGTCCGCGGGCGCACGGGCGGCGTCGGGGCGGTGCGTCACCGGCTCGATGCAGCAGAAGTCGCCGCCCGGCACGAAGATGTGGCGCCAGCATGCGTTGGCTGAGGCCGTGACGGTCGTTGTCCGCCCCGGCTCGGCCAGCACCGCCGCGCCATCGCCGACATAGGCGTGGTCCACGAATGGGGCCTCGGCCACGCGCGGGCCCCAGGACCAGTCATAAACCTCCGCGACCGGCAGCAGGGTCGTCGGAACCTCGTCGACGCCCCCGCCCCAGACCTGCGTCGCATCGAAGCGCAGGCGGGTCTTGTCCGTCACCGGGAAATAGGGGTGCAGGCCCAGCCCGGCGGGCATGGGCGTGTCCCACATATTGGTCATCGAAAGGGCGACCGACAGGCCCGCGTTGGTCAGGCCGAAGGTCTGACGCGCCTCATAGGCCCAGGGCCAGGCATCCGGCGCATGACGATAGACAAGGGTCGCGGACGTCTCGTCCCGAGCCTCGACCGTCCACACACTCAGCCAGCCGTCGCCGTGCAGGGCGTGAGGAGCGAAGGCGGGCTGGACCGGCAGGGCGACCTCTTGCCCCTCGAACGCGAACGCCCCGCCCGCGATGCGGTTGGCGTAGGGCGTCAGAGGGAAGCAGGCCGCCTCCAGCACATTGGTCGAGCCGTCCAGCATCCGCCGCAGGATATCGACGCCGTCACGGGTCAGGGCTCCGATGGCCCCGCCGACCTCGGGCCGCAGGATCAGACGCCAGTCCCCGTGACGCAGTTCGATCACAGCTTCACCCGCGCCTGAGGCAGGCCCGGCGTCTCGACACGCAGGGCGTAGAGGCCGCCAAGGGTCGGCTGCTCGGCGCGCTTGTCGGCATTGCCCAGCCAGGCGGTGGTGCAGAACAGGGTCTGCAGATCATCCCCGCCGAACGCCGCCTTGGTCACCGTCTGGACCGGCAGCTCGATCTTGGGCAGCGGCGAACCATCCGGCGCGAAACGGGCCACGCCCCAGCCGTTGAACAGGCCGACGTGCAGCACGCCGTCCGCGTCCATGCTCGGGCCGTCGGCATAGCCGTCCACGGTCTTCGCGAAGAGGCGCTTGTTGGCCAGATAGCCGTCGTCATGGTCGAAGGCGTAGATGCATTTCTCGGTCGTATCGTGGTGATACAGGACCGAGCCGTCCGGGCTCATGGCCGGGCCGTTGGTGACCCGGTGGCCGTCGTCGTGACGGGTCAGCTCGCCGTCCCGCCAACGATAGAGGGCGCCCGAAACGGTCGCCTCGCTGTCATCCATGGTGCCGAACCACAGAGTGCCGTCCGGCGCGACGAAGCCGTCGTTGATGCGGTTCTGCGGACGATCTTCCTCGACCCGGATCATCAGGCTGAAGGCGCCGGTCTCCGGATCGAACCGGTGCAGGCCGCCACGCACGCCGCAGATCAGGGAGCCGTCCTCGGCTGGCAGGGCGAAGCCGATCTGCTCGGGCGCATCCCAGCTGTCGCGGGCGCCGCCATCCACGCCGTAGCGGTGCAGACGACGGCCCTTGATATCGACGAACCAGACGGCGCGGCGACGGTCGTCCCAGACCGGCCCCTCCCCCAGTTCGGCCTGAAGGTCCCACAGGAGGACGGGCTCGGTTCCGATCTGCATGGGTCAGCCCGCGCTGTAGCTGGTCTTGATCGAGGTGAAGAACTCCGCCGCAGCGAAGCCCTGCTCGCGCGCGCCATAGCTGGATGACTTCGTCCCGCCGAACGGCACGTGATAGTCGACGCCCGCGGTCGGCAGGTTGACCATGGTCATCCCCGCCCTGGCCCGACGCTGAAAGTCGCGAGCGTGCTTCAGGCTGCTGGTGACGATGCCGGCCGACAGGCCGAACTCGACCCCGTTGGCGATCTCCAGAGCCTCTTCATAGCTCTTCACGCGGATGGTCGAGGCGACCGGGCCGAAGACTTCCTCGTTGTTGATCCGCATGTCGGCGGCGGTGTCGGCGATCAGGGTCGGCTGGACGTACCAGCCGGGCTTGTCCAGCTTCAGTCGGTCGCCGCCGGTGACGATGCGGGCGCCCTCGCCGCGCGCGACCTCGACGTAGGTGTAGGAAGTCTCCATCTGGGCCTCGCTGACCGCCGGGCCCATCTGGCTGTTGGGATCCAGAGCGTCGCCAACGCGCAGGGCCCCGACCTTCTCGGCCAGGAGGGCGACGAATTTGTCATGGATGCCGTCCTGCACGATCAGGCGGCTGGAGGCCGTGCAGCGTTGGCCGGTGGCGAAGAAGGAGCCGTCCAGGGCGATGTTCACCGCCCGCTCCAGATCGGCGTCGTCCAGCACGATCAGCGGGTTCTTGCCGCCCATCTCCAGCTGCACCCGGGCCTGACGCTTGACCGCGCCCGCCGCGACGCCCGCGCCGACGCGCTGGGAGCCGGTGAAGGAGACGCCGACGACGTCCTTGTGGTCGACGATGGCCTGGCCGACGCGGCCGCTGCCGATGACCATGTTCAGCACACCCTTGGGCAGGCCCGCCTCATGCAGGATGGCGACCAGCGCCTCGGCCGTAGCCGGGGTCGGACCGGCGGGCTTCAGCACCACTGTATTGCCGAAGGCCAGCGCCGGCGCCGCCTTCCAGGCCGGGATGGCGATGGGGAAGTTCCAGGGGGTGATCAGGCCAAAGACGCCGACCGGCTGACGATAGGTCTGGATTTCCACGCCCGGACGGGTCGAGGCCAGGTTCTGGCCATGCAGGCGCAGGGCCTCGCCTGCGAAATACTTGAGGATGCGCGCGGCGCGGGCGGTCTCGCCGATACCTTCCGGCAGGGTCTTGCCCTCTTCGCGCGACAGCAGGCGGCCGACCTCTTCCTTGCGCTCCATCAGCAGGTTGGAGGCCTTGTCGAGCACGTCCGAGCGCACTTCCGGCGAGGCTTCAGACCACGAGGGGAAGGCCGCCTTGGCGGCGGCGACGGCGTCATCAACGTCCGAGGCCGTGCCGTCCGGCGTGCGGGCCACGACCTCGCGGGTGTCCGAAGGGTTGGTGCTCTCGGCCGGGCGATCACCCCCGACGCGCTCGCCGTTGATCCAGTGCGAAAGCTCGAGGGTGTCGGTCATGGGAGGCATTCCTTGGAGAAGTCGGTCGTACAGGTCGAAGCCCGACGGGCGACGCATCAGATAGGCATCCGAAGCGCCGCCCGCCGTACTCCGTTCGGGGAGAAGCGTCAGCCGGTCATCTCTTCCAGCTCCTTGCCCTTGGTCTCCTTGATGAAGGCGCGGACGAGGAAGATGCTGATCACGGCGGCGGCCGTGTAGAGGGCGTAGGTGCCGACCAGGCCGATGCCCTCGGCCATGCCGGGGAAGCTCTGGACGACCAGATAGTTGGCGCCCCACTGGGCCAGGCCGCAGATGGCCAGGGCCGAGCCGCGCATCTGGTTGGGGAACATCTCGCCCAGCATGACCCACATGACCGGGCCCCAGCTGAAGTTGAAGAAGATGACGTAGAGGTTGGCGGCGACCAAGGCGGTCAGACCGGCGGTGGCGCCGAGGGTCAGATTGCCCGCCGCGTCCGCGCCGGCGCCGCTGAAGGCCCAGGTCATGGCGCCGAGCGTGACGGCCATGCCGGCCGAGCCGATCAGCAGCAGCGGCTTGCGGCCGATCTTGTCGATCACCGCCAGGGCCAGCAGCACCGCGCCGATGGAGACGGCGCCGGAGATGATGTTGCGCTCCAGCGCGACTTCCTCAGACACTCCGGCCAGACGCCACAGGGTCTCGCCGTAGTAGAAGATGATGTTGATGCCGACGAACTGCTGGAAGGTCGCCAGGACCAAGCCGGCCCAGACGATCGGGCGGAAGCCGAACTTGCCGGTGATGTCCCTGAAACTGGGGCGGTGACCCTCGGTGAAGCTGGCGCGAATCTCGCCGATCTTGCGCTCGGCCGCCTCGGCGCCGAACAGCTTGGTCAGGACGACGCGGGCCGCTTCATCCTTACCCTTCATGACCAGATAGCGCGGGCTTTCCGGAATGAGGAACAGGGCCAGCAGGAAGACCGCCGCGGGCGCGGCCTGGGCCAGGTACATCCAGCGCCAGGCGGTCGTTCCGGCGATTTCGCCGAGGCTGCTGCCCGCGTTCTGGGCGAGGAAGTAGTTCACCAGGAAGGCGGCGGTCAGGCCGCTGATGATCATCACCTGCTGCACGGTGCTCATGCGGCCGCGGATCTTCGCCGGGGCGACTTCCGAAATGTAGAGCGGCGACAGCACGCTGGCCGCGCCGACGGCCATGCCGCCCGCGAAGCGCGCGGCGACGAAGATGGCGTGCACATCGGTCACGCCCTGGATCAGGGCGCCGAAGAGGAAGAGCAGCGCCGACACGATCATGACGGTGCGGCGGCCAACCAGATCCGCCAGTCGACCGGCGAAGAAGGCGCCGAAGGCACAGCCGATCAGCAGCGAACCGACCGTGAAGCCCAGCCCGTTGGCGTCCAGATTGAACTGCGCCTGCAGCCCCGCCTGCGTGCCGTTCACGGCCCCGGAATCGTAGCCGAACAGAAGACCACCGATCGTGGCGACGGCCACGATGGCGATGATGAAGCCGATATTGACGCGGTCGTTGCCCGCGATGTCAGGGCCTGAGCCCCCCGTCGGTCCTGCCATTCTCAATCCTCCTCCATGGGGCTCTTGCGGCCCCTGATTTTGAGCGTCGGCCTATCGCCAGCCGGCGTCCACGAAATACTCATGTCCCGTGATGAAGCGGGCGTCGTCGGAGGCCAGGAACATCGCCAGCGCGGCCACGTCGCGCGGCTCGATCCGCCCCTTCAGACACTGCGCCGCGACGATCTCCGCCTCCCCTTCCGGGGTGTACCATTTCATCTGACGCGGGGTCTTCACATTGCCCGGCACGATGCAGGCGACCCGCACGCCGTCGGCGCCCAGTTCACGCGCCAGCGCCCGAGTCATGCCCTCGATGCCCGCCTTGGCGGTCTCGTAGAGTGACAACTCCGGCAGGCCGAGATGCCAGCTGATCGAGCCGAGATTCAGGATCACGCCCTGCCCCGCCGCCTGCATGGCCGGGGCCACCGACTGGGTCGCGAAATACAGGTGACGCAGGTTCACCGCGATCCGGTCTTCCCAATAGGCGGGCGTGACCTCGGCCAGCGCATGGCGGTCGTCGTTGGCGGCGTTGTTGACCAGCACCTCGACCGGACCATGGGTCGACGCGATGTCCGCCAGACAAGCCTGCAGGGCCTCGACGTCGGTCAGGTTGCAGTGATGGAAGACCGGCGCGGGCGACAGATCGGCCAGCGAGGCCTCCAGCGCCTTCGAGTCCTCGACGGCGATGTCCAGGAACACCACGCGGGCGCCCTGCCGGGCGAAGCCCTCGGTCAGGGCCGCGCCGATGCCCGAGCCACCGCCGGTCACCACCACCAGCTTGTCCTTCAGCGACGGATAGATCGCTCCACTCATGCGCTGACCCCCAGCAGGCCGCGTTGCGCGAGGTTGCGCATCAGGGCCGATACTCCAAACACCCACGGCGGCGCCTTGTCCGACGTGGTCACAATGTTCTCCAGCACGCCCAGCTTCGGCGACGACACGCGCACGCGGTCCCCGACCTTGTGAGTGAAGCCCAGCCCCGGCGCGCCACGGTCATCGACCGGCGCGAACATGGTGCCGAGATACAGGGCGAAGCCGTCCGGATACTGGTGGTTGGCGCCCGCCGCCTGCCGGACCAGCTCCTCCGGATCGCGGCTGATCAGGGCCATGTTGCTGGTGCCGTCCATGACGAAACCGTCCGGACCGATGACCTCCAGCCGCACCTCGGCCTGACGCACATCGTCCATGCCGAACCCGTCGTCGAACAGGCGGATGAAGGGACCGATAGCGGCGGAGGCGTTGTTGTCCTTGGCCTTGCCCAGCAGCAGGGCCGAGCGACCCTCGACATCGCGCAGGTTGACATCATTCCCCAGCGCCGCGCCGACGGTGCGGCCGTTCGGGTCACAGACCAGCACCACCTCGGGCTCCGGATTGTTCCAGGCCGAGTTGGGGTGCACCCCGACCTCGGCGCCCCAACCGACCGAAGACAGGATCGGGGCCTTGGTGAAGATCTCGGCGTCCGGGCCGATGGCGACTTCCAGATACTGGGACCACATGCCGTCGGCGATCAGGGCGGCCTTCAGCGCTTGGGCCTGCTCGGAGCCCGGCTGCACTGCTCGGAGGTCGCCGCCGATGCGACGGGCCAGATCGGCGCGGATGCCTTCGGCCGAGGCCGAATCTCCGCGCGCCCGCTCCTCGATTACCCGCTCCATCGCCGAAACAGCGAAGGTCACGCCCGAGGCCTTGATGCACTGCAGGTCCACCGGCGACAGCAGTTCGATCTCGCCGCCGCCCCAGGCAGTGCGGAAATCCATGTCGGCGATGGGGCCCAGGTCCACACCCTCGACCGAGGCGGCGTCAGGACGCGCCAGCAGCTCAGCCATGGTGGGGGCGGTCAGGCTGACGTCGATCAGACGTCCGGCGCGAACCAGCACGGGCGACGGTCCGTCCCCGGTCTGCATGCGCCCTGCCAGTATCGCTTCAGGCCAATCGGCCGGAAGGTGATCCACTATCCGCAACGCTTCCCCCTCGCGCCCCATACGTGCGGGGCGTCAAATGTTAGCGCTAACATTCTTCCGGAAACGAACGCTGTCAAGCGCCCCGCTTGCTGGCTCAGGCGGCGGGGACCGCCGAGGAGTCGCGGACGATCAGTTGGTGACGGATCAGGTGCTGGGCGCCGGTGTCGCCCTCGTCCTCCGTCACGCCGCTCTCGTCGAGCAGGCGCACCGCCATCTCGGCCATCTCGGCGACCGGTTGGCGGATGGTGGTCAGGGCGGGCCAGATTTCCTGGGCCACCGGCGTGTCATCGAAGCCGACCACCGTCAGGTCGCGCGGCACGTCCAGCCCTCGCCGGTGCGCCGCCGCGATGGCCGCCGCGGCCATGTCGTCATTGGAGGCGAAGATGGCGGTCGGCGGGCGATCCGCGGACAGCAGGCGCTCGGCGGCGTCAAAGCCCGAGCGATAGGTGAACTCGCCCGCCTCGATCAGGGCCTCGACCGGCTCGGCGAAGGCCGCGACCTCGGTTTCAAAGCCGATCAGGCGCTCGGCGCTGGCGGTCTGGTTGGCCGCGCCCTTGATGAAGCCGATGCGTCGGTGGCCCAACTCCAGCAGATAGCGGGTCATCTCCGCCGCCGCCGCCAGATCGTCGATGCGGATCGCCGGCGCCGCGGACTTGAAGCGCCCCGGCGCAACGGCCACCGCCGTCAGCCCCCTGGCCTTCACCGCCGCGAGGGCGGCCCAGCTTTCGCCGTGCGGCGGTGGCAGGACGACGCCGGTCACCCCGCCCGCGGCCAGCCGCTCGACGGCGGCGCGCTCGCTGTCGCCATCGGCGTCGCATTTCTCGAGCAGCAGTTGGGCGCCGACCTGATGCGCGCCCTCAAGGGCGCCGAGCAGGAACTGGCTCAGGTAGCCGGCGCTGGGGTTTGAATAGAGCATGCCCAGCCGCCCAGACCCGGCGCGCGCCAGATTGCGGGCGGCGGCGTTGGGCCGATAACCCAACTCCTCAATGGCCGCCTGCACGACCTCGCGGGTTTTCTCACGCACGCCCGGAACGCGGTTCATCACCCGCGACACAGTCATGGGGGAAACCCCGGCCAGACGCGCCACGTCGTCGATCTTGACGGCCTTGTTCACGACCCTGCCCCGCTCATCGAATCCCGCGAAACTAGAGCGTCAGCGCCCGGAGCGCCAACGCCGTCTCAGGCGGCGGACTTCAGCGTCCAGTCCGGGCGCACGAAGTGGCAGGTATAGCCCTCCGGATAACGCTCCAGATAATCCTGATGCTCGGGCTCGGCTTCCCAGAAATCACCCACCGGCTCGACCTCGGTGACGACCTTGCCCGGCCATTTTCCTGAAGCATCAACCTCGGTGATGACCTCCTGGGCAGTCTGCCTCTGGGCTTCGTCGGCATAGTAGATGGCCGACCGGTAGCTGAGCCCGAGGTCATTTCCCTGACGATTCAGCGTCGTCGGATCGTGGATCTGGAAGAAGAACTCCAGCAACTGGCGATAGGTGAGCTCCTTCGGATCGAAGATGATCTCGATGGCTTCCGCGTGGGTGCCGTGGTTGCGATAGGTCGCATTCGGCACGTCGCCGCCGCTGTAGCCGACGCGGGTCGAAATCACGCCCTTGTAGCGTCGCAGCAGGTCCTGCATGCCCCAGAAGCAGCCTCCGGCAAGGACGGCGCGCTCGGTGGTGTCGGTCATGATCGGCCCTTTCATCTCGCGCCCGAACGGCGCGGTTTCGTCGAACAGATAAGCCGTTCGTCGCACAACGGAAGGTCAGCCCCCGATGGTCGAGATTTCGCCTTGATTGGAGGGCTAAGCCCCGAGGGCATGGATGCGACGCCCGACACGCCCGCCGCCGGTCTCGAAGCGGTGTTCACCGAGATGCGCCCGGCGCTGATCCGGCGCGCCTCGGCCATGGGCTTGGCCGGTGACGCCGAGGACGTGGTCCAGGACGTCTGGCTGAGAATCCGCACCGCCGAGGGGCCCATCGCCAACCCGCAGGCCTATCTGCTGCGCATGGTCTATACGGCGGTGCTGGATCGGCGACGGGGCGAACGGCGCGCGGCCGCCCGGGACGCGGCCTGGCTGAGCCCGGCCAATCTGCCGGAAGACAGCGTCGAGACGGCGGACGCCGAGCGCCGCCTGATCGCGGCCGAGACGCTGGCGGCGGTCGAGACCCGGCTCGCCGCCATCGGCGATCCGGCCGCGGCCATCTTCCGGCGACACCGCATCGACGGAGTCACCCAGCGCCTCCTGGCCGAGGAATTCGGCATGGGGCTGAGCACCGTCGAGAAGCATCTGCGCAAGGTCTATGCAGCGCTTCTGGACCTCGAGGAGGGCGGGGCATGAGGCAATTTCGCTTCGGCGGCGTCGTGGAGGCATGGGGATGACCGCCACGAGCAGAATGATCGAACGCGACGCCCTGGACTGGCTGGTCCGGGTCAACGATCCCGACTTTGATCAATGGGACGCCTGGGACGCCTGGCTGAACGCCGACGCGCGCCATGCCGAGACCTATTGGCGGCTGGCCGAAGCCGAGGGGTACGCCGTGGAAGCGCTGAAGACCGCGCCGCGCCGCGCCCTGCCGATGAGGCGCGTGAAGTCCGGCTTCGCTTTCCCGCGACGCGCCACGATCGCGGCGGCGGTGGGCGCGCTGGCGTTGGGCGTGGCCTGGATCGGCTGGAGCAGCCGCCCGCAGCCGTGGCTGGTCGAGACCGCGCCCGGCGAGCATCGGACTATCACGTTGGCGGACGGTTCTCAGGTCGTGCTGGACGGCGGCACCCGTCTGGCCATGGACCACCGCAAGCCGCGCGAAGTCAGCCTTGAGACCGGGCGGGCCCTGTTCGAGGTCGAGCACGACGAGGCCCATCCCTTCCTGGTGCAGGTCGGCGACGCCACCCTGACCGATCTGGGCACCATCTTCGACGTGACCCGCCTGCAGGACGGGGCCCGGGTGTCGGTGTCCGAAGGCAGTGTCCAGGTCGATGCCGGCTCGGCCCGCACCGTGTTGAACCCTGGCGACAGCGTCGTCGCTGGCCCGCGCGGGCTGGAACACGGCTCGGTCGCGCCGGAAGACGTCGACTCGTGGCGCACCGGTCGTCTGTCGTGGAACGATGAACGGATGGCGGTCGTGGCCCAGGATCTGAGCCGCGCCCTGAACCGACCGATCGACGTCGCGCCCGCGCTGACGAACCGTCGGTTCAGCGGCAGCCTGACGACGACCGCTTCTCCCACGGATCAGAAGCGTCGGCTGGAACTGCTGCTGGGCGTCCGGATCACCGAAGAGGGCGACGGCTGGCGGCTGGAGCCGCTCCGGGCGCCGTGACCGTCGCCGCCTGGCTGATGGTCGGGGCGCTGACGGTTCAGTCAGGCGCGCCCCAGACCTTTGACATACGGCCCGGCCCCGCCGTCCCCGCGATCAACCGACTGGCCGCACAGGCCGGGATCGATGTGGTCATCGCCGCCGACCTGACCGGACGGCGCACGCCCGAATTGCGTGGCCGGATGACGGTGCAGAGCGCGCTGGATCGCATGCTTCAACCCATGGACGCACGTGCGGTGCGCATCGGCGATGGCGTCTACCGGATCGAAGCGGCGCCGCCGAGGCCGCCCCGCCCAGCCCCGCCGCCCCGTCCCGAAGAACTTGCGCCAACCACCCTCAGCGAGGTCGTGGTCACCGCCGTGCCGCCCACCAGCCTGCAGGACGGCGCGGGCCGCAGCCTGCTCACGCCCGGCGGTCTGGAACGCGCCGAAGGCGTCGCCGCCAGCGAGGCGGTGTCCGACCTGTCCGCGACCGTGGATTCGACGCGTCAGGGTCTGGGCCGAAACAAGCTGTTCGTCCGCGGGCTGGCGGACTCTGCCATGAACGGCCCGCTGCAGGCGACGGTCGGCCAGTACCTCGGCGACCTGCGGCTCAGCTATGGCTCGCCGGACCCGGATCTGGCCCTGATCGATGTGCGGCGGATCGAGGTGTTCGAGGGGCCGCAGGGCACCCGCTTCGGCGCGGGTTCCATCGGCGGGGTGCTGCGCATCCAGCCCGAGGCCGCGGCCTTGTACGAAACCTCCGCCCGCCTGACGCTGGGCGCCGGCGCGACCTCCGGCGGCGCGGAAAGCACCGAGGCGGCCGTGGTTCTGAACCAGACGCTTGGCGACCAGGCGGCCGCCCGGCTGGTGGCCTATTCCCGCCACGATGGCGGCTTCCTGGACAATCCGGCGCAGGGCCTGCGCGAAACAGACGGGATCGACACCGTCGGCGCACGGGCCTCCCTGCGGTGGACCGACGCGTACTGGACCTTTGATCTGGTCGGCCTGGCCCAGCGGGTTTCCGCGGACGACGCCCAGACCGTCGCCGCCGACGAGATCGCCTTCAACCGCCCCGGACGCGTTCTGGAGCCCTACAAGAGCAGCATCGCCATCGCGGGCCTGACCGCCCGACGGCAGATGGGTGGCGGCGCGACCTTGGTTTCAGCCACCAGCCTGTCGCGACAGGAGCTGAGCGAACGGTTCGACGCCACCCAGCCCGGCGATCCGCTCCCGAGCGTGGTCGACCGGCGCCAGACCATCTTCGCCCTCGCCTCGGAGGCGCGGATCGAAGTCCCCGTCAGCGACGACTGGACCGTGACGGGCGGCGGGACCCTCGCCCTCGGCGAAACCCTGGTCGAGCGGCGTCGTCTGTCCATCGCCGCCACCTCGCTGATGGCGGCCGGCGCCGACTTGCGGCGCACCTTCACCGAGGTCGCGGCCTTCGGCGAGGCGGCCTTTTCGCCGAGTCCCGACTGGCGCGTGGCCCTCGGCGCGCGCCTTTCCGCTGTCCGCATCGACAGCGACTTGCGCGACGTGATGTTCAACATGCGGATCGGCACCGACGATCAGGGCATCACCTATCGCCTGACCCCCAGCCTGTCCGCCCGCTGGGACGCACGCCCCGGCCTGACCTTCTTCGGACGGTTCGAACAGGCCGTGCGCCCAGCCGGGGTGAATGAGGCCGGCGGCGCCTTCTCCCGCTATCAGGGCGACCGGGTGACCCTGCTGGAACTGGGCGCGCGGACCCAGGACAGTTGGAACGACCTGTCCGGCGAAATCTCTGTCGGCTGGATGGACTGGCGCGACGTGCAGGCGGACATCGTGACCGAAGGCGGCGATCTGGTCACCGACAATGTCGGCGACGGGGTGATCCACTTCATCTCGCTGAAGAGCGCCTGGCGACCGACGCCGACCTTCGAGATGTCCGGCGGCGTGTTCCTGAACCAGAGCAGCCTGACCCGAACGCGGTTCAGCACCATCGGCGGCGGGACAACCGACATTCCCAACGTCGCCCCGGTCGGCGCGCAGATGAGCGTTGACTGGGACGCCGGAGAGATCGCGACCCTGCCGCTGCGACTGGGCGCGGACTTCCGCTATATCGGACGGTCCCGACTTGGCGTCGGCCCCATGCTGGACGTGCCGCAGGGCGGCTATGTGCGGTCCGAACTGAGCGCGCGACTGGGCGACGAGCGGCGGTCCGCGACCTTGCGAATCTCAAACCCCTTCGATGCGACCGGCATCCGCTACGGCATCGGGTCGCCCTATCAGCTGTCCCAGCCGCAGGCCGTGCCGATCCGCCCGCTGACGGTCCGCCTGACCTTCGACGCCGCCTTCTGAAGAAAAATCGCACCGGACCGTAAGGCGTCCGGCGATCCCCGGCGTCATCAGGACAGGGCCGCAAGGCCGCAGACTTCTTCAGAGGCCATGGCGTGACGACGACTCTGGTGCTGGCCCACCCGACATCCTGTCGGTTCGTCGCGTCGAATGCCTCTGAGTGAAGGGATGGGCGCGCTGCTTTCGCCCCCGATGGAGCGCGCCCATTCTCCCTCCCCGCCTGATGGACATCACAGCCGACAACATCAACGCCCCCGCCTCGCTCTCGCGACACAGGCGTCTGGCCCAGATCTACCGGCGCGATCCGCGCGCCGAGGGGCGGTTCTGGTATTCGGTCGTGACCACCGGCGTCTATTGCCGCCCCACCTGCCCGTCACGACATGCGCGGCCCGAGAACATCCGCCTGCACGACACCCTTGAGGAAGCGCGCGCGACCGGCTTCCGCCCCTGCCTGCGTTGCCGCCCCGAAGCGCCCGCCCTGCGCGACCGTCACCGGGAACTGGTCGAGGCGGCCTGTCGCCACATCGAGACCAGGGGCGCCGCGCCATCGCCGCGTGAACTGGCCGACGCCGTCGGCGTCAGCCAGTCGCACCTGTATCGGCTGTTCCGCCGTCTGACGGGCATGACGCCGTCAGCCTACGCCCGGTCGCTGGTCGAAGTTGCGCCCCCGCCGCGTACGACGCGCGTCGGCCCGACCTGATCGACAGGTCTATTGGGCGGCCGTCTGGGGCAGGCGTTCGCGGTCGAAATTGATCGTGCTGATGCGGCGGTCCAGCCCCTCGACCACGCCGGCGGTCAGGTCGTTGCCCAGATTGCCGCCCAGCGCGGCGTTGCGGTCGAACAGCCCATAATCCGGATAGTCGGATTGATTGAAGTTATTGAGACGGTTTTTCTTACTTTTTACTCCGGACGACCAAAGCCTCCCGGAGGTCCGGGAGGCTCTTTCGGCGCCGGGCTGTGCCCCTCGCGTTAGGCGGCGAGACGACCCTCGCCCGCACTCGGCGACACGCCGAAGTGGCCCGGAAATGTCTCCAGAACGAGGTGTAGTCGCCGTAGCCGACACGACGCGCGACAGCTTTCAGCGGCAGCGCCGGTTCGTCACGCAGCAGCGACTGCGCCGCCTCCATGCGAACACTGCGGACAAACTGGCTGAAGCTCAGCCGCCGGAAATCCTGGAAGGCGCGATAGAGCGAGCGCGGGCTGACGCCAACGGCTAGCGCCACATCGGCTGCGGAGAAGTCGTCGGCCAGATTGGCCAGCACGAAGGATCGGCCCGCTTCAGGTGCCGCCCCGCCGCATCAGGCGCCGCTTCAGACGTTCAAAAATGTCGTAGAAGCCGGACACGGTCGCTCCACCACTCGCTCCGGAGCAAGCCGACTATACGAGCGCCCTGTCATCGACAAGGCAGGTTCCGCGTCACCCGGTCGGGACCGGATTGGTGCGAGCGGCGGGGCTCGAACCCGCATGACCGAAGTCGAGCGATTTTAAGTCACACACGCCAGCATCAAACCACTGATACTTCGTAAGAATCTACCACAAGCCAGCCGACTGTGTAAGCATTTGTGTAAGGGCGCAGCCTCCGCAGAAAGGCTTGGCATCGCATTTTATGTCAGGACCCAGGACTTGGTGGCTCGGCTACGGACTGGAAAGACGCGCGCGTAGATCAAGCTCGGGTTCCTGAGAGCCGACCCGGAACCGATAATCCACCTGTCGCCCCATCAAGGCGTCGAGAACATTGACGGAGAGGCTCGCTGCCGCCTCGAAACGCACGGGCTTATCAAGGACGCGCGGGAGAACTTCGGCGAACTCCTGGACATGGCTTATGTAGCTGTTGCGATGGTTGACCTTGAGATCATTGATCGCCGCCCGGTACGCCTTGACGTGGGCCTTCAGTTCTTCTGCCTTCCTGGCCGCTAGTCCCTCGCGATTCATGGCAGCGAGAGCATTTGGGAACGACCGTGAACCGGAACCGTCATCGTCCAACGCTGTGAGCCGCGCGACGATATCCCTCGTCCCGCTTTCCAACAGGGCGAGCTCAAACACGAGGTCTTCCCGAGACATCTTTCCCAGGTTCGGGAGGCGTTGCTTTTCGCGATGCGCCAAGATCGTGAGCAGCAGGTAGAGGACATCCTGCTTGAGGCCTTCCAGCAGATCCTCCGAGGGCGTGTAGACCTTCTTAGCCATTGAGCGTGAGCTCGGTCAGCGTCTTCCCGTCGCGCTCTAGCCTCAGCAACCAGTTGCCGTAGATTCGCAACATGCCCGCTGGTCCGTCCGTTTTTGCCTCGCCTGTCTCCATCGACAAGAACAGGCGTGGGAAGGGATCGGCTTGCTCAATGACGAGGAACGGCCTGTTCTCGCCATCGAAGACGAGCGCGCCATGCGTCACCGCTTCGCGTCGCTCCGTCTTCGCCGTTCTGCCTACCACGAGCTCGGCGTCGACAGCATAGCACTCTCCGGGGAGTTGCTGATTTTGCAGATAGCCCGGCAAGGCGGCCTGGCCCTTCACCTGACCGAGAAGGATGGCTGTCACCAAGTCACCCGCCTTCACTGTAACCCCGTAGAGCGGCGGAGCTGTATCACCGACCTGGAACGCTGATCCCGGCTTCAGGCCGGAGATATCTACGGGGGCAGGAAACCCAACAACCTTCACCATGATCTCACGCTCCATCGATGGGGGATGTTGAGTTGGGAAGTCCCCTCGCCACATGCCAGCGCCCCGCGGCGCCATCTCAAGTTTTGTCGCGCAAAGCCAAGCTTCAATCAGGCATTGCGTCAATGCGCGCCTGTCGATCAGATCAGGTCCGAGTCGGGAGGTATGCATGATCAAGTGGGGAGACAGCCGGCGGGACCATGATCCTATCCTCGCGATATGGCCGAGCTATCGCCCGCTGCATGAGCGCTGGTTCATGGTGGAGCTGGTCGAGACCGAAGATGGCGGTGTTCGCTGGCGAGACCGACGAATCCCGTCCGAGGAGGGATGGGTCAGAATGGACATCCATCGGGATCGGGAGGCTGCGGTATCCGCAGCCGAGTCTCTGAATCCTTCTCTGGCGGCGGCGCTCGCTGCGAGGCAGATGGACGCAACAGAGAAGACCTCTCTCACCTTGAAGGTCCGCAAGGCGCTTCAGTCGCGGCAACGTCTGGCGGATGAGGAAGCCCTGATGCTTTCTGAGGCGGTCCGACGCCACGCGGACACGCCCCGGATCCCGATCGATCAAATCAAGCTGCACACTGAGGCCGAGCCCTATCGGGAGGCCTTGGCGCAAGAGCTGCAAACCTACCCCTATCTTTGGATGGCTCTTCTCGATGGCCGCGGGCGGCAGGTCGTTCTGTATCGCAATGCCGACGACGTCTGGAGCAAGCCCTATCCCGCCGGAGAGAAGTCGGCTGAAAAAGCGATGCGCGCCCGGATCGCCAACGGGTTCAAGTTTCACCACGATCAGCACTGGGGTCAGGTGAAGGCCCGGATCCGCGCCGAACTCCTGCCGCGCGCCAATCAGCTTCTTCAGCTGGCCAGCGTGCAACGCCTGCTCGCCGAGGCGCTGGCGCGTGGCGAGCGCGTTCTTGTCAGCAACGGGATCGTCTTCTGGTATGAGCCGGACGGCCAGCTCGGCTGGACGGTTAAGGCCACGACCAGCGACAAGGGGGAGGATGGCTCGACCCTTTGGCGCGAAGGCACAATCCTCTCGACCAACCATGGTCGCCTAGTGGTCCTTCCGTACGTCAAGGAGAACGGCGAGCACGTCAGGGGCCACACAAAGAACGGTCCCGGGGATGGTCGGGCTAAACCCAGACATCGCGACCATTTCGTCGAGATTCCGTTCCGCGAGCTCAAGGGCGATCTGATGATCGGCCTCTTCGGAGAGCTGCCTTACGAATAGCTTCGAACCCTCGGACTGCGCAACGAAGGTTCCCGGCCCCGCAATCGAAGCAAACAACATTTCTGCAGGAACAATGGACTCCAGCTTCGTAGACCTCGACATCCTCCTGACCAAGGTCCGCAACCCGCAGTCTCGCGTCTACTTTCTGGACGCGGTGCGGGCCTACAAGGCTGGAGCGCTGCGCGCCTCGCTCACGGCGGCCTGGGTCGCCATCGCGTACGATCTGATTGCTAAATACCGCGAGCTCAGCGCAATGGGCGACGCCGCCGCGACCACCTTCCTGCAATCATGGGACAACGCGACCGCTATCAGCGACATCCGGCAGTTGCTGCAGCTCGAAGGGAAGATTCTGGAGGACGCCGCCAGCAACACTCAGGCGATCAGCCAGATTGCAGGCCGGCAACTCGAACGCCTCCGCGAAGACCGCCACCTCTGCGCTCATCCGGCCTTTTCTGCCGAAGCTCTGCTTTTCGAACCGACGCCGGAGTTGGTCCGGATGCATCTCGTCAACGCCGTCGACCTTGTTTTGGGACAGGAGGCGTTGCAAGGACGCGCCATCTTTGAGGTCTTCGACGGCGACGTTCAGTCGGCGGGATTCCCCAGGGATCACGCACGGATTCTCGACTACGTCGAGCAGCGGTACCTCGCCCGGGTCCGCCCGCAGAACATTCGGAACTTCGGAACCGTGCTGGCGAAGTCGTTGCTGAAGGGCGTCCCGGCTCATCTCGTCGGTTTCCGCTCCAAGATCGAGTCCGCCTTGGTCGCCGTTCGCGATCGGGCGGCAGGCGCGTGGCCCGATGTCGTGCCGGCTATCGTCCGCCTACTCGATACTCTCGACCCGGCTGATCGGCCCCGCGCCATCGCCTTCGTCGCGGCGTTCCCAGATTTCTGGCCCCGGCTGCAGGAGCCGACCCGGACCGCTCTTCAGGAAACGGTCAACAACGCCAACGCCGCCAATCTGGCGGACCCGTTGATCCTGAAGGGCGTCGCCTTTGCTCAGTTCGAAGCGCCGATCGTCGCGCTGATTGCCGGGCTCGACCGCGATGCCTTGGCTCAGGCTATCGCCGCCGCCCCTCTTCCGGAGCTATGGGCGCAAGCGGTGGAGATCTACGCCAATTCCGGAAGCTTCCGCGGATCGGAGGCAAACTTCAGCGAGTACATTACGCCCTACGCGGGGACGCTCGATGTGGCGGCCTTGGACCAGTTGCTCGACGCGGTCGCTGGCAACGGCCAGAACTACGCGGCAGCGGGTACCAGCACCCTGCTCCTAAGCGTTGTCAGGAATGCTGGTGCGGGACGGCTTCCGTCAGTCGATGCTCGGAACCGCTTCTATCAAATGCTTCTCAGGTCGCGTCGCCGAGAACCCTTTGCTGAGATGACCGCTCTGTTCGAAGCAGATGGTTGGACGCCGCCCCCGGCCGCACTCGATGATGACGAGGATTGAGCATCATCAGGCGATCGGTCGATCGGCACTTGTCCCGGGCAGGGGTGTGCGGGGCCGAGGCGGATTGAGCCTTGCCTGAACCGGGCGATCGAAGCCGTAACGGAAAGCCGCAGCGCCAAGGAAAGCCGCGATGAGCCCCGCCGTCCACACGCCCCACCGGACGGCATCCGACCAGCTGGACTGACCGAAGGCGTCAAATGCCGCAAACCAGACGATCCGGCTCACCTCGTTGGTGAGGAACATGGCGAAAGACATCAGGCCGAGGTGTTCGATTAGCCTCGACGGCCGCACGGTTGGCAACGCTCCGGCCGCCCAGATCAGAACAGTCAGCAGGACCACCGAGACCAGAGCGAAGTGGCCGATGATTTGCGCTGCGACGAGACCTACCAAAGCGAGCAGACCGATGGAGCCGGCCCATATCGGCGTCGAATAGATGCGTGATCCGAAAAGAGCGGCGGCGACCCCAAGGAGGAACAGCGGAAGCGCTCGAATGAATCCGAACCTCAGAGGCAGGCGGTAGAGGGGCTCGCCGAGCCATGTCCGGCACGCCCAGTCTGTGGCAATCATCAACAAGCCGGCGCCGATCACCACGGTCCAAGGATCGAGCCGCCAGAGCAGGCGGCATATCCAGGGAAGTAGAAGGTAGCAGCCGAGAAGGGCGGATAGCGTCCAGGTCGGCGCGTTCCACCCCAGCCCGCCTTGAACTCCGTAGGCCTGGACCAGAAAGACCTGCGCCGGAAGCTGACCCCAATCGAACCACTGCGGATTGCTCGGGGCGATCCCGAAAAGCCCGGCGACGGCGATCAACAGAGCCAAGGCGCCGACGACTACCAGATGAGAGGGCGCGACGCGAAACAGGCGCTGGCGGACATAGGCGTGTAGCGGGATTGCGCGGGCCGCGAAGCCGTCGCCGTAGATCCGGGCAAGGACGTACCCGGAGTCGATGATGAAGAAATTTGTCAGGAGATAGCCCCGGTCGAACACCGGGTGGAACTGACCCAGAGGCGTCGGGGCCGCTTCGCGGAAGTGGTAAAGAATGATCAGCGCGCCGGCGACAAAGCGCAGGATGTCGAGCCAACCACCCCGCGAAATCCTGACGGGCAGCGGTCGTGCGTGCTCCGATGCAATCATCAAGGTCGTGCCTGTCCGGCCGCTGTGGGGTGGTCGTGATGACGCGGAGCGAACTGCAACTGATCTCGCGTCAGGACTAGAAGGCTGAACCCCAAGAGGCACACAGCCGCCATGGCGGCGGTCATGACCCGACCAGCCTGCCCCTTCCGCCCGAGACGATAGGTCATGAGCGCCAGGAGCGACATGAGAACGCCGAAGGACACGAACACCGGGATGCGGAAGGTCGCCGCCAGCGGTACGGCGAGACAGAAGACGATCGCGCCGGCGACGAGACTCGCGCTAACCGCGATCAGTGTGTCCTGCACCGGCCGGAACGGCTCTGGCTTCCCGTATAGCTTGGACCGGCCGCGACCCTTGTAGCGCCCTGGACGCCATCGAGGAGCCTTGCTCCGGATCGGGGATCGCTTGCCCCCCATGGCTTCAGCCCTGCGCGTCCGCCGGGCGAGCCGCGCGGTTGGCCAGCCACACCCGCATGCGGACGATTTCAGCTTCCTGGGTGCGAATGATCTCCTCCGCGAGGCCCTTGACCTCGGGATCCGAACCTTGGTCGAGCGCAATCCTTGCCATGGCGACCGCCCCCTCGTGGTGGGCGATCATCCCGCGCATGAAGTCGACATCCGCGTCGCCGCTGTAGTCGATGTTCATAGCGGCGTGCATCCGCTCGTTCGCCTCCTTGTAGGAGCGGGTGGCGGGGTTATCCGAGGCGGCATCGCCGTGCCCGGCATGCTGGTCGATCGGGCGCGCATCGACTGCCGTCGGCTCCGGAGCCGGACGACCCTGCCGCGAGAGCATCCCGAAGCCGAAGACCGAGATCAGGAGGAAGGCGGCGATGGCGCCGACCCAGCCGAGACGTTTCATGGGACTATCCTTTGCTTTACTAGAGGCGGCTCATTCGGCGCCGCGCGGACCGCGCCATGCCAGAAGGCGAAGCGCGTTGAAGACGACCAGCAGGGTGGAACCCTCGTGGAGGGCGACGGCAGGTCCGATGCCGAGACCGAGGATCGTCGCCGGGACGAGGAACGCCACGACCCCGAGGCTGACGAACAGGTTCTGGCGGATGATGCGGCGGGTCTGACGGCTAAGACCCACGGTGAAGGGCAACTTCGACAAATCATCCGCCATCAAGGCGACGTCGGCCGTCTCCAGGGCGACGTCCGATCCCGCCGCACCCATGGCGACGCCGACCGTCGCGGTGGCCATCGCCGGAGCATCGTTGACGCCGTCGCCGACCATGGCGACCTTGGTCTCCGCCCGCAGTTTCTTGATGGCGTCGACCTTGTCCTCCGGCATCAGGTCGCCCCACGCCTCGGTCAACCCGACCTGACCGGCCACCGCCTGGGCCGCCTTCTGGTGGTCGCCTGAGATCATGATCATGCGGCGAATGCCGAGCGCGCGGAGCGCGGTAAGGGTCTCGCGCGCCTTGGCCCGAGGCGTGTCGAGAAGGCCTATGACCCCGAGATCCCTTGTCCCGCGGCGAACCACCATCAGCGTCCGTCCCTGGTTGCGCAGGGCCGCGACCGCGATCTCCGCCTCCGGTCCCAGCGGCGCGATGGAGTCCGAACCGAACATCTCCGGTTTGCCGATCCAGACGTCCTGATCGTCGAGGCGTGCAGTAACGCCCTTGCCGGTCAGGCTGCGCAACTCCGTGGCCTCGCGGACCGATGCCGCGATCAGACGCTGGCTCCCATCGCGAACGATGGCCTCCGCCAAGGGATGATCGCTCAGCCGTTCGACTGCGACTGCGATCTCAAGAAGCTCTGTTTGTGTCGTCTGGCCGAACGGAACGACATCGGTGATCCGCGGTCGCCCCTCGGTCAGCGTCCCGGTTTTGTCAAAGGCGATGGCGTCGAGCGCTCCCAGGTTTTCGAGCGGCGCGCCACCCTTGACGAGAACCCCGGCGCGGGCCGCCCGGGCGACCCCGGACAACACCGCGCTCGGCGTGGCGATCGCGAGCGCACACGGACTGGCGGCCACCAGCACGGCCATCGCCCGATAGAAGCTGTCGCGGAACGGCTCGTCGACGACAACCCAAGCGAACAGGAGGACGAAGGCCAGACCGAGCACGAGGGGCACGAAGACTCGCTCGAAGCGGTCGGTGAAGCGCTGGGTCGGCGACTTTTGGGTCTCGGCCTCGCTCACCATCCGGACGACCTTGGCCAAGGTGGTGTCGTTAGATCGACGCGTCGTTTCGATCTCGATGGCGCCGCCGCCGTTAATGGTGCCGGCGAAGACCACCGACGCCGCCGAGACATTCGCCGGCTTGGCGCGGGCCTCCTCGGGGTTCGGGACAGGCTGCTTGTCGACCGGAATGCTCTCCCCTGTCACGGGAGCCTGGTTCACGCTGGATGTTCCCTTCACGACGAAGCCGTCAGCCGGGAGTCGCGCGTTGGGCCGAACGACGACCAGGTCGCCGACTTCCAGCTCTTCGACCGGAAGTTCGACGACGGCCTCTCCTCGCCGCACATGAGCGGTGCGCGGGGCCAAGGCGGCGAGAGCCTCGATCGCCTTCTTGGCGCGGCCCATCGCAAAGTGCTCGAGGGCGTGCCCGAGGCTGAACAGGAACAGCAGCAGCGCCCCTTCCGCCCAGGCTCCGAGCGCCGCGGCGCCGGCTGCGGCCACCAGCATCAGGGTGTCGATCTCGAAACGCTTGCGCCGCAGATTCCCGACAGCCTCGCCGACCGTGAACCAGCCGCCCAAGGCATAGGCGATCAGGAAAAGGCCGAAGGGCAGCCATCCCGGCACGCCCGGAATGAATTTCTCGATCAGCCAGCCAATCGTGAGCGCGACACCGCTGCCGACCGCGAAGATGAGCTCCGTGTTGGGTCCGAGGAAGCCGCCATGACCATGGTCGTGCCCGTCGCCTTCGGAATGTCCGTGGTCATGGCCATCGCCATCGGAGTGGTCATGGTCGTGACCATCATCGGGCGTATGACTGGCCTTGTCATCGGATGGCGCGGTCTTCTTCGCACCAGGGCTCTTTGCAGTGGCTGAGGCAGCGCCCCCCGTCGCTCCGACCAGTGCTAGGCCGTGGCTCGCAAGGCGCTCGACAAGCGTCTCACGGTTCGTGATCTGTCGGTCGAACTCCAGGCGTAGAGCGCCAGCCGGATCAAGCACCGCCTCGATCACGCCGGCTTCTTCGCCGAGCGCGGCCGCGAGCGTGCGGGCGTGGCGGGCGTGGCGGACACCCTCCACTCGCCCGACGAGATGCCCGAAACGCTCACTGACCTCGGCTCCGGCCTGACGAGCACGGCGACGGACCTGAGCCAGCGACAGCTGGTCGGGGTCGTAGTGGATGCAGAGCTCTGGGCCTCCCTCGCCTTCGGCGACATGCGCCTCAGAGACGCCGGGTTCGGCCCGCAACAGCGCGATCAGCCGTCCGACGCAGCCGTCCTGCACATCGGGCGCATGAGGCAGGAGGACGGGGATGTTGAGGCGGAGGGTCTTGGGCATGATCGGGCTCCTCAGGAGACATCACGGGTAGGAGTCGAGCGGTCGGGCACGAACATCCCGGCGCGCTGGGCGGCGGCTCCAGCGATGAAGGCGGCGATCGCCAAGGCCGCACTCAGGAGGATGACCAGTCGCTTGCGGTTCATCTCGACCTCACGGCAAGGCGATGAGAGCGTCGAGCCACCCGAGGTTCTGGAGGTGCTCCAGTCCCTCGAACACGGGCAACGCCAGAAGGAAGACGAGGCCGTCGCGGACAGTCCGGAGGAAGAAGGCCGGCCGGACGGACAGTTCCGCCTCATCACGCCAGAGGCGCAGGTTCGGAACGAAGCGGGGGGTGCGCACGACGTAGCTGCGATAGGTGTCGCCGAAGGCCGACGTCAGGAAGCTTTCCTCTCGGCTCGCCACGATGCGGAACACGATCCAGCAGGCGACGGCGAACGTGGCGCCGACGGTCAGGCTGCCCGTCTGTGCGCCGATCCCGAATGCGCCGATAAAGCTGAAGACATAAAGCGGGTTTCGACACAGCGAATAGGGTCCGCTGGTGACGACCTCCTGCTTCTTTCGGCCGCCGATGTAGAGCGAGCACCAGGCGCGGCCCAGAACGCAGACCATAATGGCGATCAGCCCGAGGTGTTCGACGGGATGCTCGAGCTGTGGCTGGGCCTTCACGAGAGCGGTCCAGGCCAGCAGGGCGAACAATCCGGCGGCGATGAAGAGTTTGCGCCAGCGCTGGACAGACGCGATGTCGATCAACGGCGGACTCATGTCACGGAGCCCTCCGCGTCGCGTCGCGCGAGGCGCGCATCGCGCAGGATGTCGAAGCCGCCCTTGGCAGCTATGGCGGCGACCAGCACCCCCACCAGCAGGTCGGGCCACGACTGGTCCAACCACATCACCAGGCCGCCTGCGACGAGGATGCCGCCGTTGGAGGCGAAATCGTTCAGGCTGAAGGTCTCGGCCGCCTTCATGTTGACGTCGCTGCTCTGCTGCCGACGGATCAACAGCAGGCAGATCAGATTGATGACCGCCGCCACGACGGCGAGCACCATCATGGTCGGACCGACTGGCTCGGTTCCGGTGACCGTCCGACGCAGGGCGTCGAGCAGAACGAGAACCGAGAAGATCAGAAGCATGACGCCGGACACCTGAGCCGCCCGCGTCTTCCAGATCAGGGCGCGTCCGACCGCCAGAAAGCTGATCAGATAAACGGCCGCGTCCGAGCCGTTGTCGACGGCGTTCGCGAGCAGAGCGCTGGAGTCGGCGGCGATGCCGCCGACTCCTAGGCCCACGAACAGCAGAGCGTTCAGGAACAGCACCACCAGGAGGGTGCGGCGCTGGACCTGCTCTGTTTCGTGGGCCCCGCTCATTCCTCGATCCCTTCCGCCTTCCGGTGTTTCACGGCCTTGGCCGCGAAGGTCGGAAGGACAAGGAGCGTCAGCGCGGTGGCCGTGAGCAGGCCTCCGATGACCACGGTGGCCAGCGGCTTCTGCACTTCGGCGCCGGCGCCGTGAGCGAATGCCATCGGGATGAACCCGACGATGGCGACGAGAGCCGTCGTCAGGACGGCGCGAAGCCGGCTTGTCGCGCCTTCGATGGCGGCAAGACGCGGCGCCGCTCCGCCCGTGAGACGCTCCCGAATGGCCTGCATCAGCACGAGACCGTTCAAGGTCGCGACGCCGGACACGGCGATGAAGCCGACCGCTGCGGAAACCGAGAACGGCATCCCCCTGAGGACAAGCGCCAGGGCGCCGCCGACCAGAGCCAACGGAACGCACGCGAACACCAGGCCCGCCTCGGCGAAGGATCCCAGAGCCATGAAGAGCAAGACCCCGATCAGGATGAAGACGATCGGAATGACCAGCCCCAGACGCTGTTCGGCCCGCTTAAGGTTCTCGAACTGGCCACCCCAGGTCAGGGAGTAGCCGGTCGGAAGATCGACCTCGGCCTGCACCTTGGCTTGGGCCTCGGTGACGAAACCGCCCAGATCGCGTCCCCGGACGTTGGCTTGCACCACCATCCGCCGGCTGCCGTCATTGCGGCTGATCTGGTTCTGTCCTTCCGCGACCTGAATTCGGGCGACGGAGGAGAGCGGCACGGTCACGCCTGTGGCGGTCGTTACCGGCAGAGCCGCAAGGGCCGCCGGATCATTCCGTGCATCATCCGCGAGACGGACGACGACGCTGAAGCGACGATCGCCTTCGAAGATTTGCCCGGCCTCGGCGCCGCCGACCGCGGCCGAAACCGCCTCGGATACATCGGCGGCCGACAAGCCGTAGTTGGCGGCCGCGAAACGATCCACGCTGACGGTCAGGGTGGGCAATCCGGACGCCTGTTCGACGCGAACGTCGGCAGATCCGGGCGTTGCGCGCAGGGCGGCGGCGACCCGGTCCGCAGTGGCCTGCAGCTGGGTGAAGTCGTCGCCATAGACCATCACCGCGAGGTCGGTCCGAACCCCCGAGATCAGCTCGTTGAAGCGCAGCTCGATGGGCTGGCTGAACTCGAAGCTGTTGCCGAGCTGTCCGGCGGCGAGCTCTTCGAACCGTTCGATCAGCTCCTCTTTCGGAAGGTTCGGATCGGGCCAGTCCTTGCGGTCTTTCAGGACGATGACCGCGTCCGAAATGTTCGGCGGCATCGGGTCCACCGCCGCCTCCGCCGTCCCGGTCCGGGCGAAGACAGTCTTCACCTCGGGCTGGGCCTTGATGACGCGTTCGAGGGCCATCTGCATCGCCAGCGATTGTTCCAGCGAGGCGGAGGGCACGCGCAACGCCTGCATGGCGATATCGCCTTCATCCAGGGTCGGGATGAACTCCCGCCCCAAAGAACTGAAGGCGATGCCGCCAATGACGAGGGCGCCGAGCGCGGACGCCAGGACGACTTTGGGCCGGTCGACGGCGGCGCGGATCGCTGGCTCGATCCAGCGCCGCGCGTACCGAAGGATGAAGGTCTCGTGTTCGTGGGCGTGGCCGTGCTCGTCGACCTCGACCTTCTTCGGATCCCGGACCAGCAGAGCCGTCATCGCCGGCACGAAGGTGAAGGAGAAGATGAAGGCGCCGACGAGGGCCAGCATCACCGTTGCGCCCATGGGGATGAAGGTCTTGCCCTCCACGCCCTCAAGCATCAGCAGCGGCGTGAAGACCAGGAGGATGATCAACTGGCCAAAGGCGGCCGGTTTGACCATCTGACGCGCCGCGGCTCCAGCAACCTCAAGCCGCTCCCGACGTGTCAGCATTCGACCGGCTTCAGCCCGCCGCTGGCTGAGCATCAGCAGGGTGTTCTCGACCACCACGACCGCGCCATCGACCAGAAGGCCGAAGTCCAGCGCGCCGAGGCTCATCAGATTTCCGCTGATGCCAAAGCGGTTCATACCGATGACCGCGAACAGGAAGCTGATCGGGATCATCAGGGCGGTGATCGACGCCGCACGGATGTTGCCGAGCAGCAGGAACAGAACCACGATCACCAGCAGAGCGCCTTCGATCAGGTTCTTGGCGACCGTTGAGATGGTCTTGTTGACCAGCGAGCTTCGGTTCAGGACCGGTTCGGCGACAACGCTCGGGGGCAGGCTCGCGGAAACCTCCTCGAGGCGTTCGGCCGCAGCTTGAGCCACCGTCCGGCTGTTGCCGCCCGCCAGCATCAGCGCTGTACCAACCACGGCTTCGTGGCCGTCGCGGCTGGCGCCGCCGAGACGCGGCGCCTGGCCAACTTCGACGGTGGCGACGTCGGCAACCCGGACGACCAGTCCGTTGCGGTTGACGACGGGGGCCTGGGCGAGATCCGGGATGGTCTGCGCCAAGGCGTCGGTCCGCACGGTCAGGGCTTCGCCGGACCGCTGGACATAGCCAGCGCCAGCCTGGGTGTTGGCCCGTTCCAGCGCGACGACGAGATCGTTCAGGCTCAGACCGTAACCCGCCAGACGCGCGGCGTCGGGCCGGACTGCATACTCCTTCACATAGCCGCCGTTCACATCAACGCCGGCCAGTCCCTTCGCGGTCCGCATGCGCGGGGCGATGATCCAGTCCTGAACCGTGCGGAGATAGGTTGCGCGGGCTTGGGGCGTGGTCAGGAGTTCGCCTTCGGGCGTCAGATAGGCGCCGCCGGCCTGCCAGCCGGGCTCACCCGGTTTGGCGAGGTTGGCGCTGTTGAACGGCTTGAAGTCGACCGTCCACATCAGCACTTCGCCCAGACCCGTGGTGATGGGCGCGAGCGCCGGCTCCACGCCCTCGGGCAACCGTTCGCGCGCTTGGGCCATCCGTTCGGCCACCTGCTGGCGGGCGAAGTAGATGTCCGTGTTGTCGGAGAAGATGACCGTGACCTGGCTGAAGCCGTTTCGGCTCAGAGACCGCGTGGTCTGGATGCCAGGAATACCCGCCATCGCGGTTTCGAGCGGATAGGTGACCTGACGTTCCATCTGCTCCGGCGCGAGCGCTGGCGCGATGGTGTTGATCTGAACCTGCCGGTTGGTGATGTCCGGCACGGCGTCGATGGGCAGCTGCGTCAGGTTGTAGAGGCCGAAGGCGGCGACGATCGCCGTCGCCAGGACTACGAACCATCGGAAGCGGACCGAGGCTTCGATAAGTGCTTTGAACATGACGCCCCCTAGTGCCCGTGCTCGGCTTCGCCCTTGGCCATTTCAGCCTTGAGCAGGAAGGCGTTGGCGGACGCCACGCGTTCAGATCCGGTGAGCCCGCGCAGGATCTCGGTGCGGCCCGCGGCCTGGCGGCCTGCGAGCACTTGCACGGCTTGGAAGCCGCCCTCGACCTGCACGAAGACCACGGTGTTTCCATCGACGGTCTGGACCGCCTCGGTGGGCACGGTCATCCCGCCAGTCGCCTCGCCAGTCACGATGGCGCCAGTGACGGCCGAACCGGCTGGCGGCAGAGACGCGCCAGAGGGTCGGGCCCGGATCACGGTCGCGCCGCTTTCGCTGAGACCGGCGTCGGCGGCGACGCCGGTGACGACGGCGTCGAACTCGCCGTTCGGCCCGGTCACGCGCATCGGCGCACCGGCACGCACATTGGCCGCAAGGGCGGGCGGTGCGTTGAAGACCATCTCGACACGAGCAGGATTGCTGACTTCCGCCACCACGCCGCCTTGGGCGACGAACCCGCCCGGACCGACCTGGACGCTGCTGACCACGCCCGAGATCGGACTGGTCACGCTGAGCCTGCCCGAAGCGTTCGGAGAGCCAGCGGCCGCCGAGCGGGCGCGAGCGGCGCGGGTCGCCGCCTCCGCGCTCAGGAACTGGGCGCGGGACGCCTCGACCTCCTGCCGCGCGACGATGCCCTGATCCGCCAGACTGCGATTTCGCTCATAGGCCTGGCGCGCCGCTTCAGCGGATGCCCCGGCCGCGTCGGCGTCCGCGCGGAAGGTCGCCGCCTCGCCACTGACAAGGCTCACAAGCGGCTGACCGGCGCGGACTGACTGACCCGGAGCGACGAGAACGCGCTCGACGCGACCTCCGACGGCAGCGCCCACGGCAGCGCGAGAGTCGACCATCGGCTCTACGCGACCGGCGAGGCGGGTCTCCCCTCCTCCTCCGCCGCCGACGCCGACGACCGTAATGCCCGCTGCCTGGATCTCTGCTGCGGTGAGTTCAATCCGACCTTCGGTTTCGGCCCCGGCGGCCTCTCCCTCGGCATGTCCCCCCTCTTCCTCGGCATGGCCGGCTTCGCCTTCCGCGGCAGCCGGCGCGGCGGGTTCGGAGGACCGGGTGGCCAACCAGAGGCCGCCGCCTCCGAGAATGACCAGGGCGGCGACGCCGCCGATCAGCAAGGTCTTGTTCGATGTGCGCTTGCGCATCACTGGGCTCCTTCGAAGGGGGCGCGGCCATCAAGGCGCGCGAGATCGATCTCGGCTCGGACGCGCGCGAGACGCGCGTCGACCGCTGCGGACCGGGCGTTGACGAGGGCGGTGCGGGTCACCCGCAGTTCGACCTGGGAAATGCGGCCGGACTCAAAGCCGATGCGGGACAGGCGATAGGCTTCCTCTGCGGCGGTGACGCCGCCGTCAGCAGCGTTGACGCGGCTGACCGAGGCCGAAAGGCGAGCAACCGCGGCAGCTCGGTCCGCCTGGGCTTCCTGCCGCGCACTCATCAGCCGGGCGTCGGCAGCGCGAAACTCGGCTTGCGCCGCTTCAATGTTTCCCCGGTTCCGGTCGAACAACGGCAGCGGCATGCTGACGCCGAAAGTCAGCGCCGTCGCATCTTCCGCCTCGAAGCGGCGAATGCCGATACTGGCGTTGATGTCGGGGCGGGCCTGGACCCGTTGGACATCAATGCGACGTTCGGCGGCCGACCGTTGGGCTTCGGCGACGCGAACCGTCGGCGCATCATCGATCACAGATCCGATCGTCGCCGGCGCCTCATCGAGAAGGCTGTCTTCGATCTGCGTGACCGGAACCGGGATCATGGCGACAGCCGTGAGACGGGCATAGGCCGCGTCGCGTTCCGCGACAGCTTCATCCCGCGTCGCGCGCGCCGAGGCAGCCTCGGCCTCCCCCTGAATGCCGCGGAGGAGAGGTTCGCGACCTTCCTCCACAAGGGTCAGGGCCGCGCGGGCATCCGCGACAGTCAGCGTGAGGGTTTCTTCCGCGAGCGTGGCTCGCCTCTGCGCGGCTTCCGCTTCCGCATAGACCAGGGCCAGGCGGCCTGCGGCGTCGATGACTGCAAGGTCTCGTTGAAGGCCCACCGCGCCGGCCTCGGCGCGAGCGGCGGCGATGCGCGTCGAACGACGTCCCCACAGCTCGAGATCCTGACTTATCGCCAGGGTCATGTCCGCGTTGTTCAGACCCGAATAGGGGCCTGAGCCATAGGCGTTCTCGACATCGAAGCCGAGGACAGGGTTGGGACGCACCCGCGCCTGACGGACACGGGCTTCCGCTGCGTCGTAGTTGGCGCCCGCCTCAAGGGTCGCAGGCGCATTCCCGAGTTGAGCGAGGAGTTGGGCATAGGTCGGAGCTGGGTCAGCCCATACGGGACTGGCCAGGGTCGCCGCGATCGCAGCGAGGGCGCAGCCGACCGCGTAACGCGGCCGCCTGCGAGATGTGGGAGACATGATTCATTTCCAGAGTTTCTGAGGACGAAGAGGCGCGCGAAGGCGCAGGTCTTCGGTCAGACTCTGGGAGGACGCTTCAGGCCGTCAGGCGTGATGGACGCCCGGAAGTCATCCTGTCGCCCGCTTTGCAGGGGAGGCTCGCCGAATGACGGAGCAAAGGCGTCCACGGCGGGACCGCGGGCCGTTGAAGTGTGATGGCAATGGCCATGCGAGCAAATCCCGTGACCGCCGCTCTTGCCGCTGTGGTCACCGTCGCTCTGATCATGATCAACGACCGCGTGAGCCGCGGGCGGTTCCGGCAGACAGGTCGCGGCGTCGACGGCGGGCGCAAAGAAGAAGGCGGCGAAGACAAGAGTCATCGCCACGATCAGCTTCGCCCATGTCGTCATCGACCAGGTCATCGCGCGCTGCATACTTTCGTTCGGCCCACCGGGCAACCTGTTACACAATCCGGCCCGGACGGTCCGGCTCGGCTGTAACGACTGCCTACATCCTCTAGTCACTAGAGGATCAAGCGCTTATTTTCAGTGAATGACCCCGCCTCTCTTCACTATAGGCAAACTCTCGACCGCGAGCGGCGTAAAGGTGCCCACGATCCGGTTCTACGAGCAGTCGGGCCTGCTACCGGCTCCGCCTCGCACCGCAAGCGACCGAAGGCTCTACGACGACGCAGCGCTGCGTCGGCTGGCGTTCATTCGCCATGCTCGGCAGCTGGGCTTTGATCTCGACGCCATTCGTTCGTTGCTCGATTTGTCGGATTTGCCGGATCATAATTGCGAGGAAGCCAACCGGATCGCCGAGCAACACTTGGAGGCCGTCTCGGACAAAATACGGCGTCTCAAGGCGCTTGAGCGCGAGCTCGTGCGGATGACCAAGGCTTGCGCGGTCGATGGCTCAGTCTCCGCCTGCAAGGTCATCGAGGTACTGCAGGATGCGGAGTGTCGCCACTCTTGACCTCGGGCCATGCGACGCTAGGCCGCGCTCGATTGGCCTTCAAGATCCGGTCCCCTGATCTGGGCTGAAGCGGGCTCCGGAACGGACAGGCGCTGATCTTCAGCCGGCGGGCGGTGCGGGCGGGGACCGAGGCGTGCCATCGGCCGGGTGCGGTGGCGCCGCTGCCCTAACCGAAGGACACAAAGCCTCATTTACCTCGGTAGTACCGGATCAGCGGCTCATGCTCGGTGCTGTCGGGCTGCATGTGCCGGCTGCGGATATCCAGGCCCAGCGCCGGATCCGGAGGCAGGTATTCCTTGTCGATCAGGATGATCTGGGTATCGGACAACTCCCCGGCCTTCAGCGCGTAGACCATCCGGTAGAAGCCTTCGAACTGCGCCCTGTTTTCCCGTTCACTGATGTTCTTCATCGGGGAGTCGATGATCAGAAGCTCCGGGAGGGGCGCGTCGAGCAGGGCCGCTATCCGGTGGACGGCGATGGCGAAGCAGCATTTGAATAGGGTCTTCTTCCCGCCGCTGCTCATGGAGGTGAAGGTCGAGGCCGTCAGATCCGATGGGTCGCTACTGAAGACGGCGGGATAGAAGGTCGGCGGCTCCAGGGCGACGCGGTCGTCGCGCTGGATGCCCGGCACGCCGGACTGGACCAGAGCGTCGAGGAAATAGTCGCCGAGCCGGGTCAGACTGGTCCGGTCGGCTTCGGCCGACGTGCGGGCGTCCTTCAGGGCCTCCTTCAGCGTGAGTTCCAGCGCGATGATCTGGGCAAGCGCGTCGCGCTGTTGCTGCAGGAGGTCGGGAAGCCGCAGCAGCCAGGCGAGGCTCTGTAGTTCGGCCTCAAGCGCCGCGCGCTCGCGCTCCTTCAACAGGACCGTCGACAGGAACGCCGAGTCCGCTTCCTCGCTCGCGCGGTTGCGGGCGGTTTCAAGGGACGCCTTCCGGTCCAGCGCGCGCTCCCGCCGCAGTCGGATGCGGGTGAGACTGCGGTCGATCTCTTCGATCGCGCTGTCGAGGTCAGCCCGACGTGAAGCGATGTCCAGTTCCAGGGCGGCCTGCTCCGCCGCGTCGGTCAGTTCGAGCCTGTCGTCCTGGCCGCAGACCTCGCAACAACGAGCCGGGCGCGCCGGGAGGCTCTGGGTGCATCTGGGGCAGTCCGCAAACCCGACGTCGCCGAGGATTTCGCGCGCCACGGCGGAGCGCCGGAACTTCAGGCCGAGGGTCTCGATCTCGTTTCGATGGCGCACATGTCGTTCGCGCGCGGCAAGCAGTTCCTCGGCCGCAACGTCGAGGCGGGCGATGCCAACTCCGAGACGGCGGGTCCGGCGTGCGAGGATATCGACGGCATGCTCCGTCTGTCCCACCCGCTTCAGCTCCCGAAGGGCCACGATGCTGGCCTCCGCCTCGGCCAGGGCCGCCTTCAGGGACGCTTCGCGCTCGGCGATCTGCGCTTCGGAGCCGGCTCCCACTTCGTCGAGGGTTCGGGTCAGGCTTTCGATGGCGGAGGCGCGGGCCGTGCGGTTGGCGCGCAGCTGGTCCAGTTCGGCCTCGAGATCGGCGACCCGTTCGTCGTGGTATCCGATGACGTACCGGATCACGTCGCGACTCTTCAGGCGCAGGTAGAACTCGGCGTCCTCTTCCAGATGGAAGAAGGCGCTGTCGATGTTGTCCTGGTCCAGATAGCAGTACCAGAGCAGGTCCCTGACGGAGAGACGGACCGTCTTGCTGTCGTCCTTCAGCTTGCTCTTCCGCACGCGCGGCGGCTGGACGCCGGACAGCCAGAAGATGAGGTCCGACAGGGTCTCGACGCCGGTAAGGGGGATCAGCTCCCCGGCGGCGGCCCTGGCCGGCACGATCACCGACTGGACCTCGTCCCCGACGGTCCATGAGGCGAAGACATTGGCCCCGTCGCGCTGCCGCTCGATCGTGAGCGTGCTCCGCTCAAGCTCCACAGTGAGCGTCGCGGATACGAATTCGGCCTGCAGGGCCGGCGACAGCTGGATGGCGCCGCCGAGGCAGTAGTCGATCAACCGGGCGATGCTTGACTTCCCGGCGCCCATCTGGCCCCAGAAATAGGTGATGTCCGAGAAGGCGATGGTCTCGGTCGCATGCCTCAGATCGAGGCTCAGCGACTGCAGATGAAATTTCACGACTGATCACCGTCCAGGGCGGCGCCGTTTTCGGCGCCGATCTCCTGCCCCCACTTCATGCCCGTGATTTCCGGGACGATCTCGTAGACGAAGTCCTTGAGCTTCATTGCCGACATGTCCCCGACGGTCTTGACCACGAGCGTCCCGCGCTCGGCCAGGTCCGCGAACAGCGGCCGCTGCGCGAAATCGTCGGCGACCGCGCGACCGGCATCGGTCAGCCCGATCTCGATCTTCCGGCCGGAGAGCGACAGGGTGACGAGGCCTCGCGCCGACAGCAGACTGAGCCACCGTCTGTAGCGCCCGTCCCATGGACCGTAGCGGAAGCGGATCATCCGGGTTTCCACGGTCGTTCGTTCACGCGGCGACAGATGAACCGCGTCGGGTGCCTTCCCGCGCGCGACCAGGGCCCGCTCCAGATAGACGGGGTAGCGCAGAAGGAAGTCGAGCTTGGCCAGCTTTGTGATCCCTTCCACGGGCTTGGGCGTCCTGCCGCGCTTGTCGGCACACCTGAGCAGGACCAGAAGCCGCATCAGATGCAGGCCATCGGTGTTCTCGGCCCGGGCGGCCGCCTTCAGGACACCGAGGCTCATGGGCGCGGCTCCTGGACGGCAAAGCGCTTGCTCCACCAGACACGGCACTCCCGCGTCAGCATGGCGGCGACGCCGACCAGCACTTCGTAGGGCTGTCCACCCGTGAGCGACCTGCGGTCGCCCTCCAGCCTGCGAAGCCTGCCAGTCACATCCGTCAGCATGGCCGGGCCGAAGGTCTCGGACTCGTTCGCGGCGGCGTAATAGGCCTCCACGCATTCGCCGTGGACGGCCTCCTCGATCTGCTTGAGCTGTTTCTCTGCGGCGACAGGGTTGCGCGCCTGATCCTCCAGCAGGGCGTATTCCGCGGCCATCTCCTTTGCGGTCATGTAGCTCACGGCTTCGCCCAAGCCGCCCGCTTCGAGCTTCTGTTCAAGGACGCCGGCTCGCCGGGGACCGCCGGGCGTCAGTCGGGGCTGGCCCTGATAGGCGAAGGCCTTCAGGGCGATCGTGGGCGGGGCGAAGACGACATCGGCGCAGACGATGCGCTTTGCGGTGATGACGGGATCCTCGTCGTCCTCGGCCAGAAGGCTGCGGGTGTGGCGCTCCGGGGCGGTGACATGCAGGGAGGCGGCGCGGTGGACCCGCGCGACCAGGTCGTCACGAAGCTCGGACAGCTGGACGGGTGTGAGGGCGTTGCAGTCGTCCAGCCGCCCGAGATGCTCGTGGGCCAGGGTCGCGTCAAACTCCGCTCTAGACGGTCCCTTGACCAGCTCCACCCGTCGCAGGACGTCGAACAGCCTCTGCCGGTCGGCGCCCAGGGTGGCCCCCAGTTCGTCGAAGGCCGCCAGGAAGGGTGCCGCGATGTCCGCAAGCGAGGGGCAGGCCCTCAGGTGCGCCAGCATCAGCGGAGGGCATCGGCCGCGGCGCTTCTGATCCTGGATGTCGTCGCCGACCACATCGAAGTCGGAGTTGGACACGAAGTACAGGACGCCGATCTGCGAGGGGTAGGTCGCGCACAGGTCGACGAAACGGCCGATCGACTTGACCAGGGCGGCATCGCGAAGCGTCCAGGGTCCGTTCTCCGGCGTGGACGTCTTGATCTGCCAACCGTCGAACAGGCCGTCCGGACGCTCGCACAGCAGATCCTCGTGGTGTTCGCAGTAGAGGTTCACGTAGGGGAAGGCGCCGCGCCGAACGGCGACGAGCAGAACCACCCCGTACTGGTGCTGATATCGGAAGTTGCGTTCGGCCTCATCGCCAGGGTCACCGCTTCTCGTTTCATCGAGACGCGGCTCCTCCAGGGCATCCGCCCCATCGCCATCAAGATCAATCACCTGCGGCCGCCCCTCCGCGAGCCCCCGTCGCCGTCCCCGGAACCGGCGACGCTACGCTGCGAGCCGAACCTGATCAACCGACACGACCTTGACGGGAAGAAATTCGCGCCCGGCGCTCACCGACGAAGGATCTGCGTCCTCCCGCCCCAGAACGCCACCGCGTCGGGCGTCTGATTGTCCGAAGGAATGACGGGCCCTTGGAAAACGCCGCTGGCTGTCTCGTAGAGCTGTGTCGCGACCCCTTTCATCCGATGGGCCTCATTGACCGTGATGGTATCGCACCGGACCGCATCGGCGTCGGCGGCGAAGGTCGCCTGTGCGACGAAACCGCCCTGCCACGTCGAGACGTCGAACCAGATCGCCCCGAAGCTCTTGGGCACCTCGATCGACCCTTCGGGGAAACGCTCCCCGATACGCGGGTCTTCGGGCGGCCCCGGCGGAAGACACCACATCACCACCCGATAGGGCTCGGCCGGATCGTCGATTTCGTACAGCTCGAGTTTCGTGATCGGCTTCACGCGCTTCTCCTAGACCCGGACATCGGCCCGCCGACCACTTTCGACTTGTCCGGGCGCCACACCGCAGAGGATAAGCACCGTTGGCGGGTTCCGGAACGTATAGGCGCTGATCCTGAGCCAGGGGACGCATCGCGTCGGCGGCGATCAGGGCTGAAACCCCCGGCTTCCGTACAGAAGTTCCAGACCCGCCCCCTACTCTTCGTTGCACCAAACCTCACTCCGCGTCGGGATCGATGATGCCATCGCGAACGGCGACCGCGACCGCTTCGATACGCGTGCGGACGCGCAGCTTGGCGCAGGTCTTCTCCAGATATCTGGCGGCCTCGCCGGAGAATATGGACCGGGTCGCCCCGCTCTATGCCCTCCTCTTCCAGCAACTCGTCGATCTCAACAGCCGCACCCTGCCGACCGCCGACACACCGCCGACGCTAGTCTTGCTGGACGAGTTCGCCCGGCTTGGCCGCGCCCCTGTGCTGGCGCACGCCTTCGCCTGGGTCGCCGGCTATGGCCTGCGCCTGCTTCCCGTCATCCAGAGCCCATCCCAGCTCCGCGCCCTGTATGGCCCGGACATCACCGAGGACATCCTCACCAACTGCGGCCTCGAGATCGTCTTCGCGCCCAAGGAGCTGAAGGTGGCCCAGGAGCTGAGCGAACGTCTCGGCTACTATACCTATCGAGCGCGCAGCCGGAGCCGTCCGATTGGGCTGGGCCAGGGCCGTTGCAGTCTGACGGACTCCGACCAGAGACGCGCGCTCATGCTTCCGCAGGAGCTGATGCAGCTGTCGGACAAGGCCCTGATCGTCCTGAAGGCGGGCCTGGCGCCGACGCGCGGCCGCAAGCTCGTCTACTACCGCGACCGGCGCTTCACGGATCGGCTGCGTCCGCCGCCCTCGCCACCGCCGACGGCGCCGCGCGCGCCCACGCCGCTCGCACCGGAGCCCCAGCACCCGACCGAGGTGGAGACCGACATGGACTTCGACAGCATCGTCCGCCGCTTCACGGCTGAGGGTCTGAAGCCCCCGCCCCCAGGCGCGACGGAGGCCGAGGTGCAGGCCTGGCTCCAGCGTGTGGTGACGGCCCCCATCGGCGCGCCGTCCCGGGAGCGTCTGCCGTGAGCGCCGCCCGGCCAAAGCCCGATCCGGTCAACCGCGTTTCGCCACAGCCGGCGACGCGAGCGGACGGCCGCTCGCTCGACAAGGGCGATGTCCCGACCCAGTTGCTGGATCGCTATCTGATCGAGCGCGATCGCCAGGGTCGACCGGAGCGCTACTATCGCGACCATAAGGCCTCGGACCCGATGTTCCGCGACCATGGCCGGGCCCTGTCCTCGCAACAGGCCTATCCGGACGCCGTCGCCTCGATGCTCCGGATCGCCCAACATCGCGGCTGGTCCGGCATCAAAGTCTCCGGAGACGAGGCCTTCCGCCGGGAAGTCTGGGTGCAGGGACGAACACTCGGCCTCGAGGTTTCTGGCTACAAACCCACCGAACGGGATCGACAGGCCGCCAATGAGCCGGCCGAGCGGGCCGACCGCCGCGCCTTGGAGCCGACGCGCGAGGAGGTGAAGCGGCGTCTGGACATGGCCGCCGTGGTCGTTCGTACCCTGATCGCCGACCCCGCCGCCCAGGCTCGGCTGATGCAACAGGCCTGGTCCCGCGTGCGCCCGGAGACGGAACGATCCAGGGACGCCGACAGCCGCACACCGCCCCGCCGTTCCGATCGCGGGCGTGATCGTTAATCGCGAAAGGCGGCCTGGATGTCGGGTCGTCTCGACGCGCTATGGCGAACCCAGACCCAGGTTCGCGGAACAACTGGATGCGACGGGCGCAGATGGCCTCTATAACCGGTGCGGCGCAAGAGAGCGTCACGCCCCTCGATCTCGTCGCATCAGCTTTATGACCGCCCTCAATCCCAAACTGCGAGCCGCCCACATCGTCCGACTCACCACCGGCATCCAATTGATCGGGCCGGACTTCGAGCGTTTCGGACAGCTGTTCATGGACGAGCTGTTGGGCATTCCGCTGACCCACGCGGGCCTGAACGCGCTCGGCTTCCCCGTCGGCGGCGTTGTCGACACCCAATCCAGCGACGGCGCGTGGGTGGCCGAGTATTCCGCCGAGAAGGGCTATTTCAATGGGAAGATGGCCAAGGCCACGAAAGACCTGAAGCACGCTCTCAAGGAGGGACCGAAGGCGCGCAAGATCGTCCTGTTGTCCGCCCAGCTCAAGGTGAAGTCCCAGGCCAAAGCCTTCATCAAGGCGGCAAAGGCCGGCAAGGGCATGAGCCGCAAATCGATCGAGCTCTGGGGCGCCGAGGAGATCGCCACGCGGATCGTGGATCAATTGCTGACCAGCGATAGGGCGGTGGCGCGTTTGAATCCTTACCTGCCCGTGCTTTCGGCCGTGCGCGACGAACAGGCCTCCAGCCTGCAGATGGAGCGACCACCGACGGGCGCCCTGCCTCGCGACGCAGTCAATGACGCCTTGACGACGGCGCTGGCCGGCTCTGCCTGCGTCGCGATCTCGGGCCACGGCGGTGCGGGCAAGTCCGTCGCGGCCGCCGCCTTCGCGGATCGTCACAGGGGGCGGTATCACAATCTGATCTGGCTCAAAGGCAGGGATGTCCCCACGCTGGAAAGTCTGAGCGCCGTTGCGATCGCCCGGGCCGGCGACAGCCGCAACGTGGCCTATCTTCTCGGGTCCCGTCCCACCCTGCTGGTCATCGACGACGACGTCTCGGGGCTTGATCGGGTCCGTCTTGCCGCACTTTGCGACAAGGGCTCACACATCATCGTCACTACGCGAAGCGGCGGCGGCTATCAGATCCCTCCCTTCACGGAAGATGAGGCCCGACTGGTCGTCGGGCGCAACACGACGACGCCCTGCCCGGATTCGATCTTCGCCCTGATCTGGGCGACCGTCGGCGGCCATCCCCTGACCTACGGGCTGATCAATGGCGTTGTGCTCAGCGGCGCGACCTGGGAGGACGTACAGGCTGATTGCGAAGCGATCGGAGGGCTGGATGACGAGGACGGGCGGCCCGGCGGTCTCGCGGATCGGCTGCTGGCTCGTGTCCTCGACGTCATGGGGAGAGAGCTCGCCTTCTTCCATTGGCTCGACAAGGGTGATTGCGACGAAGGTTTCGCTCGCGCCGCGCTGAAACCGGCAGGACGGAGAAAGTTGCGAGACGCCTGCCTGACCACGCCGGACCGCACGACGGTGGTGCGCCTCCATGATGTCGTTCGCGCCAGCTTGGCGACGGTTGCGGAGCGGCTGCCGGTTCTCGACGACGAATGGCTGGATCAGTTGGAGGCCTACATCGCCGATGTCGCCACCTCCGGCGACGGCGTGCCCTTCTGGACGGTGTCCAAGAACCTCGACGCTCGGCTGCGCGCCGCGATCGCCGGCGGCGACCGGCGCCCGGCCTTCACCTACGCGTTGCTTGAGGTCACCGCGCCGACCTCGCTGGACCCGACCCTGCTCGAGGACCCGGCGGCGATGGCTGATCGTCTCCTCCAGGACACCGCGACAGCTGTCAGGCCGATCGTGACGATGGCGATCATCGAGACCATCGAAGCTGGATATCTTCATCGCAAGACCACCGTCGACAAGGCTACGGCGGAAGCCGCTCTGACGGCTCATCTTCCCGTGTTCGACCGGATGTCGAACCATCCGGGGCTGACCGAGCAGCAGAAGTCGGAGATCAGCCACCACAAGGCGAAGGCCCTGCTCCGTCTGAACCGCAAGCCCGAAGCGATCGCACTATTCGATACGGTGCTTTCCAGCCCGCACCCCCTGCACGAGGCCCGGCTCCAGCTGATCAAACTGGTCAGGGACGACCAAACCCGGGCGGCGGATGTCCGGGCCATGACCCTGACCCTGCTGGAAGGCTACGGCGGACTGGGCGCGGTCAGCACATCGGTGTTCCTCGCCACCATTGAGAGTCTGCCATGGAAGGACGAGCCTTGGCGCGGCGAGATGATCAAGGTCTACGAGACCGTCATCGAGAACGGCCTGGTCAGGGCGACCAATCTCGGCATCGACCAAGGCTATCGGGCGCTGGCGTCGATCGGCCGATACTGGGCCCGACACGACCCCGCAGTCTTCCTGCGCGTGTTCGACAAGATCCCGCCCAGGACACCGGACGCCGGCATGGCCGACGACGACCTCTTCGCCTACGGCGAACTCCTGCTGGAGGCGAGCCGGCTCAAGCCCGCCCATAAGGACGACCTTCAAGCCCGCGCCCTGGCGATCTACCGGGCGCTCGCCACCCCCGGCCAGTACCAGAGCGAGCGGCTGGCCGATCTGCTGCAGGATATGGGTCAGCCCGGGGCGGTCATAGATCTCCTTGCACCCCTACCGGGGACGACGACTTCGGCTTTCGGACAGTTGCGCCTGTCCAAGGCCTATCTGGCCGTGAACAGGTTGGAAGAGGCCGATACAGCCATCTCCCTGGGGACATCGCTATTGACGCGGGTGTCCTATCGCCCGGACTTCGAGGCCCAGGCGGCTGCGGTCGCGGCGGCAAAGGCGGCAGCGCAGTCGGAGGATTGAGGCGCTTCGGCAATCGCGCGACGTCCTATCGCGTTCGATCTTTGGATCGCACTGGCTTCTCTCGTTCAATCTTTAAGGCGCGGGCCAGAATTTCCCGCCGCGTCGCCGCCGGCGGAAGAGTTCGCACAAACGCTTCGATCTCAAGACCGAGGGTCCGGTCCGCGTCTGACTTCGAAGCCTGGAGCCGCAAGGCCTCGACCACGAGCGCCTTGCGGATCTGCGCCTGTCTCTGGCGCAGTCGGACCTCCCAGACCGCCGCTTCCCCCGGCGACCGGGCCGCGTCTTTCAGGGCGCCCTTGAGGGTCTCCGGCATCGCCCCCTCTCCACGCTCGAACCGCTCGCGCAGCTTTCGAAGGGGCGTGCGTTCGCTCTTGCGCACCACGCCACGCGCGCGTCGCGGCGTGGCTTCGGCCTCGACGCCCCGATCACGCAGGGCCGCTGCGAAGGTCTCGCGCCAGAGCTGGAGGTCCGCCTTGCGCGGATTGAGCCGTTCCCCGTCACGTCCAAGCGCCCGGACGGTGAGATGGACGTGGGGATGCCGATCATCCGTATGCAGGGCGAAGACATAGGGATGTCGATCGCCGAACAGGGCGTCCGTGAACGCGCGCGAGGCATCGTGCACCCGGCCGGGTTCCACCCCCTCCGGCATGCTCAGAACGATCGACAGCGAGACCGGAGCATCCTTTCGGGACGCCAGCAAATCCAGTTCTGCGCGCCAGTCCTCGGCCAGCGCGCGGACCTCCGCACGTCCCGACAGACACTCGCCGTCGGGTCCCTCCAGGACCAGTCTTCCGTTTCGGGTGATGTAGTCCAGGTGGCGCTGCAGATGGTCGCCGTCCCGCGTTCGGCCGGTGATCTTGACCATCACCTCCGGGGCGCGGCGCGCGACGCGCTGAAGCCTGGCGGTCGCTGGCTCGCTTCCCTTCCCTCGCGTTACACGCAGCACCGCGTGCGCCAGCCTCGCCCGCCGCATGCGGACGGGAGGACGCAGCGCCTCCTCGAACCCTGACGGGACGCGAAAGTCGTTCATGGGTCGGGGGCCCAGTACGACAGATTACCCGCGAAGGCGTCCCGCACCCCGACCAGGTGCGCGCGGATTTCGTGGACGTAGGCGTCCAGCTGAGCGACCTCCAGGTCCAGCACCGCACCCTCCATCACGGCCGTGTTCAGGGCCCGGGCGATCTGGTTGATGTTGACGCCGATCCGCCGAAGTTCGCGCTGCATCTCCAGAAAGGCGATCGCCTCGCCACGGCTGAGCTGGGGTCGGCCATGCAGCCGCGCGCGGATCAGGGCCACGGTCCATTGTGTTCGGGACTGCCCTCTCAGGGCCGCCTCGCGCTCCAGGGCGACCATGTCCGCGAGGGTCAGCCGCAGACCCAGTTTGACCGCCAGGCGCGCGGGCGGCGTCGCCGGAGCGTCCGGAAGCGGCGCCTGGGCCGCCGCCTCCATCAGCCGTCGCAGGAGGCGCGCGCGTCCGCCGCTCGAGGCCGCGGCGGCGTCGAAGCGGCGGATCAGATCGGGCGGGACGCGAAGGGTGAGGCGATCCATGGGGGAGTTGGTCTGTCAGACATTGCCGGCGCAAAGCCTATCCTGCCCTAGACCCTCACCCCCTTCGCCCCGTAGGCTTACGGGGCTGCCCGCCCTCCCCTCGGCGGCCGGTTCCGGCCGCTCGCCCGCCGCCCTGAAGGGCGCCCCAACCAGGCGCGAAGTGGAAGACCTCGCGGCGCGCCCGCTCGGAGGGGTAGGTATTATTCCTGCCCTACCGGTGGGGCTCGTGCGAACCCCACCTGGGTCGTCAGCCTGCCGCTGAATCAGCGGGACGTTAAGCAGCGCATCTGGCGTAACGATCGTAAGCATACCCAGTCAGGTAGGTCATGACGGCGCCATACCTCAGCAGCCCCGGAACCTTGTTCGCCGCCCGTCGCACCCATAGGTTCGTGGGGAAGGAGTTTCCGCCATGTCCACCCCCGCCTCGCCGAGCGTCGTGCCGTTCCCGCCGCTCTCCCCCGCCCCCGCCCCACCCCCCGCCAAGACCGCCGCGTCGCAGGACCGGATCTGGGGCAAGGCCGTTATCGCCAACGGCTATGCCGGCATCCCGTCGATCCTGATCCAGGCGCAGTCGCGACTGGGTCTGACCGCGATGCAGTTCAACATCCTGGTTCAGCTGCTGGACTATTTCCGGGACCCGAACCGCTCCCCCTTTCCGTCGCGGGCGGAGCTCGGGCGCCGCATCGGTGTGAAGCCGAAGACCATCCAGACCAATATGCGGCAGCTCGAACAGGCCGGCCTGGTGCGTCGCGAGATGCGCAAGACGGCGGCCGGCGACTGGGCCTCCAACGTCTACCATCTCGATGGTCTGATCGAACGGGTCCGCAAGCTCGAACCCGAGTTCACTCAGGCGCGCAAGGAGCGGGAGGCCGCCCGGCTTCGCGTCTCCACTCCGGTGGGACTGCGGCAGCCGTAAAGTCCGGGCCCAGAATTGATTTACCCCGGGGGCATGCTTTGCAGCAGAGGCGATCCCGGGGTGTACGCAGGTAGAGATAATCCATGACCCACCCCGATGCAAGGCCGGCGGCCGACGCCGATGCGGTGGAAGCCGCGCTCTCTCTCGAACGCTTCGCCCGCTATGTCGCGTGGGCGGAAGGCGACCGCGAGCGCGCCGTGGACCTCTATACGCTGAACACCCAGGTCTCCGAAGCCCTCTATGTGCCCCTCCAGGCCCTGGAGGTGGCGCTGCGCAATCGCATCCATACGGTGATGTCCGAGGCCCATGGCCCGGGGTGGTTCCAGCCCGAGGCCGGTCACGTCACCGACCGTCAGGCCGAACAGGTACGGGCGGCGATCGCCGAGCTGACCGAGGCGGGCAAGCCGATCGAGGACGGCCGCGTGGTCGCCGCCCTGACCTTCAGCTTCTGGACCTCGATGTTCGGGCGGGAGCAGGACGATCTGTGGAAGCGCACCCTGCACAGGATCGCCACGCGGGAGGGCCGCTTCCTGGCCCGGAAGGATTTCACGGCGCGCCTGACGCAGGTGCGGCTCCTGCGGAACCGGATCGCCCATCACGAACCCATTCTCTACTGGAACCTGCCCAAGCTGCATCAGGCCATGCTGGAGATGACCCGCTGGCTGTCGCCGGCGATGGACGACTGGCGCGGGATGGTCGATCGCTTCCCCGAGGTCCACCCGGCCGAACGCCTCGCCCTGCCCCGTCCCGGGAAGGACGAGCCATGAGCGTGTTTCCCGAGCCGACGAGACGGGTCGTCGACGTGAACGCGCTGAGGCGGACGTCCATCGACGCGCACGGCCTGATCCACGCCGACCGGGCCTACTGGCTCTACTATGATGAAACGAACAACATCCGACGCCTGCATCTCCAGGCCGACGCCTTCAACGTCCCCGACCTGAACTGCTGGGTGCTCGGCGGCCTCGGTCGTCGGGATGCGACCCCGATCGATGTCGCGCCGCTGAGGGCGCGGGCCTTCATCCAGCCCAACGCCGAGGAGCTGCATTTCGCGCTCTTCGGCCGGGGCGAGTTTCCGAAGGTCCTCGGGTCGAGGAAGCTGGAGACGTTTCTCGACTGGGCGCTGGGGGAAGGCCTCCTCGTCCACTACCTCGCGCTCGATCCCTTCTACTGGTCCGTCGTCGATGTCGTCGACTCGGTGCTGGCGGCCGGGGAGATGCCGGACGGCTTCGGGGAAACCCTGAAATCGGACCTCTGCACCGTGCTTCGCGCCGACCGGGCCCGGACCGCGGCCCTGATGGCCCGGTTCGACTATCCCGACCTGAAGCCGGAAAACCGGCACGCCTTCATGACCGAGTTGATCGCCTTCGCGGAAGATCACGCCGGTCTGCTGGATCATTTCGGCTACCAGATGCTGCGGGGCCTGCTGCAGATGGGCCGCCACCATCCCTTGCCCTTCATAGAGGGCGGGGAAGCGCGGGTTCTGATCGACGGCTTCCGGGATTTCTTCCTGGAGCGCATCTGCATCCTGAAGAATGCGCGCCACATCTTCGACGCCGAGGACGTCGTCTCCGGCGAGCTCGCCCGGATGACGTTGACCGACGGCGACGCCCCCTTTTGCAACTATCGCTTCGTCGAGAGGTCGCATGACGATCCCGGCGTCCAGGTCTCCGATGTGATGGTCGGCTTCCTCGCCAAATTCTTCAGCTGGATCTCCAGTGTGGACGAGGACGAGGTTCGGGATTTGAAGGCCGCCCTGAGCCCGACCCAGGCGCGCAACCGGGAGCGCGTCATCGGTCTTCTCGAGGCCAGCTACGCCGAGAACGCGGCGTTCACGCACACAGTCGTCAGCCTCGCGGACCGACAGAAAGCCGCGCTCTTCCTCGACTTCTGAGGAAACGGGCCGACGGCTCGTCGGCCCGTCCCGGTCTCAGGGCTGCAGACCGTGCAGATGGTCGACCGCCTTCTGCGCGTGCGAGGCCGCCGAGACGATGAAGCGCTTGTCGTCCTTCAGGACCTCGAGCCAGTTGGCGATATAGGCCGCATGGTCCTCGCGCGGTTCGAGGGCGAGCCCGAGGTCCGCGCAGAGGAAGGCGGCGCCGAGCTCGGCGACGAGCTCTTCGCGGGCATAGCCGGCGTCGCCGAAGCGCTGACGGCCCAGGTCCCGATCGAGACGCGTGGGATGGCGCGTCCAGTGGGTCATCTCGTGGCCGAGGGTGCTGTAGTAGTCGTCCGCCGTCTCGAAACATTCGAACGGCGGCATCTGCACATGGTCCGGACCCGGGGCGTAGTAGGCGCTGCCGCCGTGCCGGACCTCGGCGCCGCAGTGTCTGAAGAAGGCGTCGATGCGGGCGATCCGCTCGTCCGGATTGACCTCGATCGTCTCCGGTTCGCCGTAGCGCTCCGGCAGGCCTTCGATCTGATCGACGTTGAAGACGGTGTAGGCCTTCAGAAACGGGATGCGTTGCTGGACCTCCGCTCCCGTGTCGTCGGTGTCCTCACGGACGATCTGGTTGGCGTAGACGACCGTCGCGCCGCGTTCGCCCTTACGGACGTGGGCGCCGAGGGCCAGCGCCTGACGGAAGGTCATCCAGGTGGAGCGGCTGAATCCCCGGCTGGCGGCTTCGCCCCAGAGCAGGACGACATTGATGCCGTTGTAGGGCGTTCCATCATGGCGGAGCGGGCGGCTGACGGAGATCGAGGCCTTCCAGGGCTGGGTCCAGGGGCGGACCCCGGCTTCGAGCTGGGCGATGATCTGTTGGGTGATCCGGGTGTGGATGTCCGGGCGTGCGGGATCGGCGGGGCGCGTCATGGCGGCCTCCTCGAAACGGATTGTGGGAAGAAGGAGCGGCGGCGCGGTCTCCGCGCCGCCGCGGCTCTTGGGTCAGCGGGACCAGATCAGGCTGTGTCCGCCCTCGACCTCCACCAGGGAGGCGTAGATCGGTCCCGGGAAGCTGGGATCGTCGAGCTTGACCGAGAGGTAGTCGCGGTCCTGCTGGCTCTTGCGCTTCCAGGCGGCGCCGAACTCGACCTTATGCGGTGCACCGCATAATGCCGATTATGCGTAGCTCGGGATTATGCGGAGCGTCGGCCTGTGGCGGGCGGTTTTGCTGGGGTTTTGGCGGTATTCGCTC
>Ga0233380_1000020_pt1 | contig 160856 bp, 169 predicted proteins | sample ElkDunMinimDraft_9_FD_191541 | JGI IMG/M metagenome (GOLD analysis project Ga0233380, IMG submission 191541) | Fecal eukaryotic communites from dung pellets of Tule Elk in California, USA - Elk Dung F36 | ecosystem: Host-associated > Mammals > Digestive system > Large intestine > Fecal... | reverse complement strand
ACGAGTCGTCCACTTCGAAATTCCACTGCGGACCGGTGCCTTGCGACACCATCTCCAGATCATCGATGGTGTGGTAGCCGGCGTCGATCGCCCCATACCAACCATTCGGCTCGGCAGCGGCGACACCGGCCGACAGGGCGAGGGCCCCGGCGGCGCTCGACGCCAGAATGAAAGTCTTAACGCGCATTGGTGGATGCCCTCCGCAGCCAGGATGAATTCAGCGCGACGTACGTAACGCCGCTAAGCTTTCATAACAGCCCGTTCCGCGAAGGTCGAGCAGCCACAAACAGAACAATGTTCAGCGTGGCTCGAGGGCTACACGGGCAGAACTGACTATAAATTCGACCCCTTGAAGGACAAGCCGGTTCGCTCCGCCGAACCCCTTCGGCGGAGCGCCGGTCAATCCTGTCAGGCCCACGGATCGTGGGCGTGGCCACCCGCCGGAGCGTGGGACAGCAACACACCGTCATCCCCGCCGTGCAGGGTCGGGTGTCCCCGCTCTTCCAGCAGCCAGATCAGACCGTCCCCGAAGCCGGCCACGCCTTCGCGAACCAACAGCAGGTCGTCGGTCGTGACCGGCAAGACCTGCGGGCCGTCATCATGGCCCGCGACGAGGATGAAGTCGTCGTGCGCCATCGGCAGGACCTGCGGCCCACCTTCAACGGAGGCCTTGTCGGCGGCCGGCAGGACCAGCGGCGCCGCGTCCACATCCTTGTCGGACAAGGCGGGCATGACGAAGGCGCCCAGTTCCTTGTCGCTCGGAGCCACGTTCGGCGGCGGCGCGTAGGTCAGGGTCTGGGTCGAACCGTTGCCGAAGCGCAGGGTCTCGATGCTGCTCAGCAGCAACGATCCGTCGCGCCCGGCGACCGTGTCCACCACCCGCCAGTTGTTGCCCTCGGCGGTGATCGTGTACTGGCCCGAGGTCCCGGCCAGCACCACGGTATCGGCGCCGAGACCGCCCTGTAGGGTGTCGTTGCCGCCGCCGCCGCGCAGGACGTCGTCACCGGCGCCGCCGACGATCAGGTTGTTCAGGCTGTTGCCCGTGCCGTTGAAGGCGCCCGTGCCGTTGAAGATCAGGTTCTCGACGTTGGCGGCCAGGGTGTAGGTGTTGATCCGCGCCTCGACCGTGTCGGTGCCCCCGCCCGCCGCCTCGATGACGGTGTCCGCGACCTGAAGGATGTAATAGTCGTCGCCGTCGCCGCCGTAGAGCTCGTTGGCCGCGCCGGTTCCGCCCATCAGGATGTCGTTGCCGCCCAGCCCCATCAGGGTGTCACGGCCCGTGCCGCCGCGGATCAGGTTGTTCTGGGCGTTGCCGACGCCGACGAAGGTTCCCGTGCCGGTGTAGACCAGCTCCTCGACATTGGCGGCCATATTGATCTGCGACAGGGCCGACCGGATGGTGTCGTAGCCCTCGCCCGCATTCTCGATGATCGAGTCCGAGCGGTGCTCGACGATATAGGTGTCGTCGCCGGCGCCGCCGTAGAGCTCGTTCGGCACGTCGCCGCCGCCCATGATGGTGTCGTTGCCGCCCAGCCCCAGGATGACGTCACGACCGGCGCCGCCGATCAGGATGTTGTCCCCGGCGTTGCCGAACAGGGTGTCGTTGAAGGCCGAGCCCGTCAGATTCTCGATGCCGTTGAAGGTGTCGGAACCGCCGTCGCCGTCGTTCGACGCCACGCCGGTGTCGAGACGGGCGGTGACGCCGCCCGCCGCGAGGCTGTAGTCGGCGGTGTCATTACCCAGACCGCCGATCAGGGTGTCATTGCCGCCCCGGCCGCGCAGGACGTCATTGCCCACGCCGCCCGTCAGGACGTTGTTCAGGGCGTTGCCGCCGGCGGTGAAATTCCCCGTCCCGGTGTAGGTCAGGTTCTCGACATTGGCGCCCAGGTTGTAGGCGGCCAGGACCGAGGTGATGACGGTGTCGGTTCCCTCGCCCGCGTTCTCGATGATCGAGTCCGCCGCATCGAGCATATAGGTGTCGTCGCCGAGGCCGCCGTACAGCTCGTTGGCCGCGCCCGCGCCGCCGTACAGGGTGTCGTTGCCCGCCCCGCCCAGCAGGGTGTCACGCCCGGCGCCGCCGCGGATGACGTTGTCCTGAGCGTTGCCGACGCCGACGAAGGTTCCCGCGCCGGTGTAGACCAGCTCCTCGACATTGGCGGCCATGTTGATCTGCGACAGGGCCGAACGAATAGTGTCGTAGCCCTCGCCCGCATTCTCGATGATCGAGTCCGAGCGGTGCTCGACGATATAGGTGTCGTTGCCCTGACCGCCGTACAGCTCGTTCGGCACGTCGGCGCCGCCCATGATGGTGTCGTCGCCGCCCAGACCGAGGATGACGTCGCGACCGGCGCCGCCGATCAGAATGTTGGCGCCCGCCGACCCGATCAGGGTGTCGTTGAAGGCCGAGCCCGTCAGGTTCTCGATCGAGGTGAAGATGTCGGTTCCGCCGTCGCCGTCGTTCGAGGCCGTCTGGCTGTCGAGACGGGCCGAGACGCCCGCCGCCGCACCGGAGTAGTCCGCCGTGTCGGAGCCCGCGCCGCCGTTCAGCACATCGGTCCCCGCCCCGCCGGCCAGGACGTCATCGCCGTCACCGCCATTCAGGGTATCCGCGCCGCCGAAGCCGTAGAGGCGGTCGTTGGTCGCCCCGCCGGTCAGGGTCTCGCCGGTATTGGCCCCGATCAGGGTCAGCCCCCCCAGGGCGCTGACCGCCAGCTCGACGCCCGCGAAGCGCAGGCGTTCGACATTGGTCAGGGTGTCCACGCCGTCCGAGCTGGTCACGGTGACCGTGCCGCCGCTGACTGTGACGGAGTAGGAGACCCCGCCCACGGCGAAGACCGCCGTGTCCGTGCCCGCGCCGCCATTGATGGTGTCCGAGCCCACGCCGCCGGTGATGACGTCGTCGCCGTCGCCAGCGTTGATGGCGTCATTGCCCGCGCCGCCGTCGATGATGTCGGCCCCGGCGCCCGCCTCGATCTGGTCGTTGAAGGCCGTGCCGTTGATGGTGTCGGCGTTCGAGGTGCCCGCGAAATACTGGCCGCCGCCCGCCCCGACGATCAGGGTGATGTCGTCGAAGCGCAGACGCTCGACATTGGTCAGGGTGTCCACGCCGTCCGGACCGGTGACCGTGGTCACGCCGCCCGTGGTGGAGACCGTATAGGCCGAGGCCAGGCCGGCGAAGACGGCCGTATCCGTGCCCGCGCCGCCGTCGATGGTGTCATTGCCCGCCGCGCCGGTGATGATGTCATCGCCATCGCCGCCGTTGACGGCGTCCACGCCCGAGGTCCCGTTCAGGGTGTCGGCGTTGGGCGTGCCGTTGATCGTGTTGACGATCGGCGCGCCCGTCATGTCGTAGAAACCGTCGGCGAACTGCAGCCGCTCGACGTTGACCAGGGTGTCGATGCCGTCCGGACCGGTGATGGTGGTGACGCCGTCCGTGGTGCGCAGTTGGTAGTCGGCCCGAACGCCCGTGAAGACGGCGGTGTCGGCGCCCGCGCCGCCGTCGATGGTGTCATCGCCCGCGCCGCCGGTGATCGTGTCATCGCCGTCGCCGGCGTTGATCGTGTCATTGCCCGCCGCGCCGTTGACGGTGTCGGCGCCGGCTCCGGCGTTGATCGTGTCGTTGAAGGCGGTGCCGGTGAGGGTGTCGGCATTGGCCGTGCCGGAGAACAGCTGGCCCCCGCCCGCGCCCACGATCAGGGTGCCGTCAGCGAAGCGCAGGTATTCGACGTTGCTCAGCGTATCCGTGCCGTCCGGCCCGGTGACCGTAGTGGTTCCGCCGGTGGTCGAGACCGTCGACTGGGCGACCGTACCGCCGAACACCGCGGTGTCCACGCCGTCGCCGCCGTCGATGGTGTCGTTGCCCGCGCCGCCGGTGATCGTGTCATCGCCGTCGCCGGCGTTGATCGTGTCATTGCCCGCCGCGCCGCTGATGGTGTCAGCGCCCGCTCCGGCGTTGATCTGGTCGTTGAAGGCGGTGCCGGCCAGGGTGTCGGCGTCGGGCGTGCCGGTGAACAGCTGGCCGCCGCCGGCGCCGACGATCAGGGTGCCGTCCGAGAAGCGCAGGTACTCGACGTTGGTCAGGGTGTCCGTCCCGTCCGGGCCGGTGACCGTAGTCGTGGCCCCGTTGGTCACGGCGGTCGATCCCGCGATCGTGCCGCTGAACACCGCGGTGTCGACGCCGTCGCCGCCATCGATGGTGTCGTTGCCCGCGCCGCCATTGATGACGTCGTCGCCGCCCAGACCGTTGATCACGTCCGCATTGGCGGTGCCGTTCAGGGTGTCGGCGTTGGGGGTGCCCTGGATCGGAGCCTCGCCCTGGACGGGGTTGCCCGCAATGTCGAACAGGCCGTCCGAGAAGCGCAGCCGCTCGATGTTGGTCAGGGTGTCCGTGCCATCCGGCCCGGTGATGGTGGTCGTGCCCGAGGTGGTGCTGATCGTATAGGCCGAACGGGCGCCGCTATAGACGGCGGTGTCCGTGCCGTCGCCGCCGTTCAGGGTGTCGTTCCCCGCGCCGCCGGTCAGCGTGTCATTGTCCGCCCCGCCGTTCAGGGTGTCCGGTCCGACACCGCCGTACAGGGCGTCGTTGCCGGCGCCGCCGTTCAGGGTCGAGCCGGACTCGACCTGCGGCGTGACCGGCTGGTTGGGAGCCGAGACGTGCAGGGTGTAGGTGGCCCCCACCGCCGGTCCCACGGTGGTGAAGGTGCCGTCCGGGTTGTTGGCCTGCCAGCGACCGACCTGGATGTAGAAGGTGCCCCCCGTCGGGAAGACATAGGTCAGCTGGGAATCCGTCTGGGACCCGCCGTCGCTCGCGTCATCATCGTTGTTGGCCAGCTCGGCGCCGCTCGAATCGAACAGCCGCAGCGTCGAGTCGAAGCTGGCGTTGTCGATATCGAAGGTCACGCCGACGTTCGTGCCGATGACGTTGATCGCATAGTATTCGACGCCGCCGTGGCTCGTCGCGACGACCGTGGCGTGCGGAATGAGCGTCGAGTTGCTGACGTCAGGGCGCGCGATCAGATCGAAGGCTCCGTCCAGGGACACCGCGGTCGCCCGGGTCGAGTTGTTGGTGGACTGGGACTTGAGAATGTCCGGAGCACCGCCCGACAGGCCGGGCGCGCCGGCGTAGAGCTGATCGTCGCCGCCGCCGCCGTTCAGGGTGTCCACCCCGCCGCCGCCGCGCAGGATGTTGGCGTTGCCGTCGCCGGTGATGGTGTCGGCATAGGCCGTGCCGGTGACGTTCTCGATTCCACTGAGGGTATCAGTCCCCGCGCCGCCGCCGGCCATGCCGCCCGCCAGATCGACGATGACCGCCGCGCCGGCGCCGGAGTAGTCGGCGGTGTCGATGCCCGCGCCGCCGTTCAGGGCGTCATTGCCCAGACCGCCGATCAGGACGTCATTGCCGTCGCCGCCGTTCAGGGTGTCGTTGCCCGAGCCGCCGTCCAGGAGGTCCTCGCCGTCCAGACCGTTGACGGTGTCATTGCCGCCCAGACCGCCGAGGGTGTCGCCCAGGGCCGAACCGTTGATGGTGTCCACGCCCGCGTCGCCGCCGACGATCAGCCCGCCCGTCGGGGCGGCCGCGATGGTCATGTCGGAGAATTTCAGGAACTCGACGTTGGTGACCGTGACCGGCGCCTGGCCGGTGGCGGTGATGGTGCCGACGCGGCCGTTCCAGGTGATGGTGTAGTTGGCGCGCGGGCCCGAGAAGACCACCGTATCCGTGCCGAGGCCGCCGTCGATGACGTCCGCCCCGCCGTTGCCGGTGATGGTGTTGTCGGCCGAGTTGCCGCGGATGGTGTCCGCGCCCGTGCCGCCGATGACGTTCTCGATGATCGCGCCCAGAGCGATGGAGACGTTGCCGAGCATGCCGCCGACGCTTGAGAAGGCGCCCTGACGCAGGTCGATGGTCTGGGCCATGCTGTAGCCCGAGAAGTCGAAGGTATCGACGCCGCCCGCATCCCAGACCGCGAAGACCAGCGGGCTGCTGGACGTCGTCGCCTGGAACCAGGGCAGGCCGGCGTTGGAGTTGAAGCCGTAGACGGTATCGCCCGTCCGGGTCGTGGTGTTGGCGCCGTAAAGACGCTGGACGGCGGCGATGTCGTCCAGCATCGGGGCCGAGGCGTAGTAAACCGAGCCCGTGCCGTTCAGGCGATAGTCAGCGCCGGTTTCCCGCTCGCTGAAATAGCTCATCACCGTGTACTGGCGGCTGTCCTCGAAATAGATGGCGTGGGCGCCGTAGGTGACCTGCTGACCCGCGCTGGCGTTATAGGCCGCCGGGTGGCTGAGGCCGATGGCGTGGCCGATCTCGTGCAGCAGGGTCTGCTGGCCATAGCCGTAAAGCACCGGGTTGACGTTGTAGGACAGCGACTGGTTCACCCAGACGTCGCCCTGGACCATGTTCGCGGCCGTCGCGCCGGGCATTCCGCCGGGCAGATAGGCGAAGGCCGCCGCCCCGTCCTGGCCGGTCGAATAGTTGGCGAACAGGATGGTCGCGTTGTTCGAATAGTCGCTGGGCCCGTCGGTGACGCGGTTGAAGGTGATGTTGGCGACGTCGGACCAGGCGGACAGGGCCAGCAGGGTTGCGGCGATCTGGACCTGGCTGAACTGTTCGAAGCCAGTCGTGCCGGCGGGCATGCTGGTCACCGAGGCGCGGAAGGCGAAGGTGACGGTGGCCGCCTGACCAAGTCCCGTGGCCCAGCTGCTATTGGTGCGGGTGATCTGATCCGCGGCGTCGAGGGTGGTCAGCGACGGCTTGCCGTTCGCGCCGTACACGCCACGGTCGTCCCCGGTCGAAACCGCGCCGAACGGACCGCTGATATCGCCATTGGACGCGGCGCCGTGGAAACGGGCGCAGCAGCCGCAGACCTGATAGCTGGCGATCGCTCCGAAGGCGGACGAGACGCCCCCGACCTCATTGGGACCGTTGCCCGAGGCGTAATCGCCGTCGAACGTCTCCACGACACGACCGGAGAGACTACCGCCAGCGCGATTGATGAAGCTATCGAACATCCTGGGACCCACCCGACCGAGAAACGAAGACGGTCAACGTAACGCCGCGCGCCGAAACGACAAGCGTCAGCGCAGCCTTCTCTGCAGGCCGACATTCTGCGCCTCCAAAGAACCCGCCAGGGTTGCGAAATGTCAGCCGCCGCCGCTGCGTCCGGTGGCCTTTCCGGAGCCTTCGCAGACGGGACAGGTCTCGCCGGAAACCCTGACGCCCGCGCCCTGACACTCCGGGCAGAGGGTCGGATCGCCGTGCTGGAGAGACGCCGGATCCGCCGGGTCTGAGGGCGCCAGGTCGCGGTCATCGATGTCGTGCTCGTTCATATTGTCGGAACGGGGCCGGAGAGGTCCGGTTTCATGATGACATGCCGGCCCCTTGGCATTAGGGACCCGCTCGTGATGGACGAGAACGAACGCCAATCCGAGGAACGGGGCTGGGCCACGGCGAAAACGCTGGCCGAGGCGCTGCCGTATATCCAGGTTTACGACCGCGAGACCGTGGTCATCAAATACGGCGGCCACGCCATGGGCGAGGTCGCGGTGGCCAAGCAGTTCGCCGCCGATGTGGTGCTGCTGAAGCTGATGGGCGTGAACCCGGTCGTGGTGCACGGCGGCGGACCGCAGATCAGCGCCATGCTGGACAAGGCCGGGGTGAAGTCGAACTTCGTCGACGGCCTGCGCGTGACCGACAGCGACACCATGGCGGTGGCAGAGATGGTCCTGTCCGGGGCGGTCAATAAAGAGATCGCCCACTGGATCACGGTGGCGGGCAAGGAAGCGGACGTCCGGGGCGTGGGCCTGTCGGGCAAGGACGCCGGCCTGCTGACCGTCGAGAAGACCCGCCGGACCAAGCGCGACCCCGACAGCATGATCGAGCATGAGGTCGATCTTGGCTTCGTCGGCGATCCGACCAAGGTGGACGCCAAGCTGATCAAGGGGCTGATCGCCTCGGAGACCGACGACTGGGTGCCCGTCGTGGCCCCCATCGGCGTGGCCGAGGACGGCGCGACCTACAACGTCAACGCCGACACCGTGGCGGGCGCCCTGGCCGGAGAGCTGAAGGCCAAGCGCATGCTGCTGCTGACCGACGTGCCCGGCGTGAAGGGCGCGGACGGCGAGATCATCCGCCAAATGTCGGTCGGAGAGGCCTCAAAGCTGATCGAGGACGGCGTCGCCACCGGCGGCATGATCCCCAAGCTGCAGACCGCCATGGCCGCCGTGCGCGCCGGGGTCGAGGCCGTGGTCATCCTGGACGGCCGCCGCCCCCACGCCATGCTGGTGGAGCTGTTCACCGAATACGGCGCGGGCACCCTGGTGAAGGCGTCTTGATCGACCTGTCGCACCTCAACACCTGGGTGTTCGACATGGACGACACCCTGTATCCGCGGGAACAGGGGCTGATGCGGCTGGTCCAGGCGCGGATCAACGCCTACGTCGTCGAGGCCGTGGGGCTGAACCCCGACGAGGCCCGGGTGCTGCAGCGGCAGTTCCTGGACGAGCACGGGACGACCCTGGCCGGGCTGATGGCCAACTACACCATCGACGCCCCCCATTTCCTGCACGACGTCCACGACGTGCCGATGGACAGCCTTGAACCCAATCCGGCGCTGGCCGAGCAGCTGCGCCGCCTGCCGGGCCGCAAGATCGTCTTCACCAACGGCGCGCGCGAGTATGCGGGCCGGGTGCTGGACCGGCTGGGCGTGACCGACTGCTTCGACGGCCTGTTCGCCATCGAGGACGCCGACCTGACGCCCAAGCCCGAGCCATCGACCTTCCGCAAGGTGATTGAGCGCTTCGGCTTCGAGCCCCGGCTGGCCGCGTTCTTCGAGGACACGCCGCGCAATCTGGAGCCCGCCAAGGCGCTGGGCATGACCACCGTCCTGATCGGGGACGGGCACGGCAAGCCGCTGGGCGACCATATCGACCACATCACCCCCGATCTGACAGACTTCCTGACCGACCTGACCTTCAAGGACGCCGCCGCATGACCGACCTGAGCCATCTGGAATCCGTCATCGAGGGTGCGTGGGAAGACCGCGCCAACGTCTCGGCCTCGACCCACGGCGACGTGCGCCACGCCGTCGAGACCGCCTTGGCCCTGCTGGATTCCGGCCAGGCCCGCGTCGCCTCGCGCGGCGAGGACGGCGTCTGGACGACGCACCAGTGGCTGAAGAAGGCGGTGTTGCTGTCCTTCCGCCTGAACGACAACGAGATCATGCGCGCCGGCGACCGGGGCCCGACCAGCCATGCGCCGGGCGTCGGTCCCTTCTGGGACAAGGTGCCGAACAAGTTCGGCGACTGGACCGCCGCCGACTACCAGAGCGCCGGCTTCCGCTCGGTGCCGGGCGCCATCGCCCGCCGGGGCGCCTATATCGCGAAGAACGTGGTCCTGATGCCGTCGTTCGTGAACATCGGCGCCTATGTGGATGAAGGCTCGATGGTCGACGCCTGGGCCACCGTCGGCTCCTGCGCCCAGATCGGCAAGAACGTGCACCTGTCGGGCGGCGCGGGCATCGGCGGGGTGCTGGAGCCCCTGCAGGCCAATCCGACCATCATCGAGGACGGCTGCTTCATCGGCGCCCGCGCCGAGGTGGCCGAGGGCGTGATCGTGCGCGAGGGCGCGGTACTGGCCATGGGCGTATATCTGTCGGCCTCGACCAAGATCGTGGACCGGGAGACCGGCGAGATCTTCCGCGGCGAGGTTCCGGCCTACAGCGTCGTGGTGCCGGGCAGCCTGCCGGACCCGAAGGGCGGGCCGAGCCTGTACTGCGCCGTCATCGTCAAGCGCGTGGACGCCCAGACCCGCGCCAAGACCGGCGTGAACGAACTGCTGCGCGACTGAGAAAGTCGCGGCCGAAATTCGGGGTCTAATTCGTCCAATTGGACCAGATTGACCACTTTCGGGATTGGCTCTGACGTTCAGCTCCATGGCCCCGGAGCCTAACAGGCCGATGCGTCAGAAACGGACGCATCGACCCGGGGCCTGCGCGTTTTATCGCGCCGACAGGCGGACCAGCTTGCCGTTCTCTTCGTCGGTGATGGCCCAGACCGCGCCGTCGGGGCCGACGGCCACGTCGCGGACGCGTTCGCCCAGGTCGGTCAGCAGGCGCTCCTCGCCCACGACCCGGCCGTTCTGGAGCACCAGACGGGCGATGTGCTTCTCCTTGAGGCCCGCGACCAGCAGATTGCCCCGCCAACCCGGGAACATGGCGCCCTCGTAGAAGGTCATGCCGCCCGGAGCGATGACCGGATCCCAGTAGTAGACCGGCTGCTCGGTGCCCTCGCGCGCCGTGTTTCCGGCGTTGATGGGCGCGCCCCGGTATTCGATGCCGTAGGCGGCGTCGGGCCAGCCATAGTTCAGGCCCCTGCGGTCAAGGTTGATCTCGTCCCCGCCGCGGGTGCCGTGCTCGACCGTCCAGACGTCGCCGTTCGAGGCGATGGCGATGCCCTGCATGTTGCGGTGGCCCAGCGACCAGATCTCGGGCAGGGCGCCGTCGCGATTGACGAAGGGGTTGTCGGACGGAACCGTGCCGTCGGCGTTGATGCGGATGGTCTTGCCCATATGCGAGCCCAGATCCTGGGCCTGCGGGCGCATGGGGGCGTCGGAACGCTCGCCCAGGGTGATGAACAGGTGACCGGCGCGATCGAAGGCCAGGGCCGATCCGAAATGCTTGTCGCCGTCATAGGTCGGTTGGGCGGCGAAGATGACCTGCACGTTCTCGACGCGGGTCCCGTCGTCGGACAGCCGACCGCGCGCCACGGCGGTGCCGTTGCCGCCGTTACGCGGCTGGGCGTAGCTCCAGTAGATCAGGCGATCCTGACCGAAGGTCGGGCCGACCGCCACGTCCAGCAGGCCGCCCTGCCCCCGCGCGGCGACGGCGGGCAGGCCCGCCAGCGGCTGGCTGACCCGGCCGTCCGTTCCGACGATGCGCAGGCGGCCCGGGCGCTCGGTGACCAGCCAGCGCCCGTCCGGCAGCAGGGCCAAGCCCCACGGATGCTCCAGGCCCGAGGCGACCACCGCGTGAGTCAGCGCGGCGTCTGTGCGGACGGCGGGGGCGCGGGTCTGGCCGGCGAAGGCCGGTTGCTGGTCCGCGCCGTTGGCGGGACGGGTCTCGAGCGGTCCGGCGGCCTGCCCCGCGGCGGGCTCGTCCTGCCCGTTGGCCCCGCAGGCGGCGGCCAGGGTGACGAGGGATACGGTGGCGGCGAGGGCGATCAAACGCATGGTCGGACTCCGGTCAGAACGGTTCGCCGCGGAACGGCTCAGCTGTCGTTACAGTTCCTGCGGAGAGCCGTCACGGGGATGCGGCGGATCGCCCCGATCAAGATGGTCGCGGAAGCGACTTGATCCCGCCCCGTCTCGCCTCTATAGGCACGCCTCTTCCGGCGGTCAGACCAGTTCCCGCCGGGACTCGAGAAATCGGGGCTGGGTAGCTCAGCTGGTTAGAGCGGTGGATTCATAACCCACAGGTCGGCGGTTCGAGCCCGCCTCCAGCCACCATTTTCCTTTTGTGATGTTCGATCTACTTAGTCGCCGAGACCTCGGCCTTCGCAGAACTCACATCCGACGGTGTAAGAATATTTTAGGTCTCCGCCTCCGATCTGAAGCTCATCACAAGACTCGCAATAGGCGATTGATCGTTCGAAACCGAAGCACTCGACGCAGACATATATGTCTTCGTGCTCAACCACTGACCCAAGTGACTGGCAAAGCGCACAATTCATCGGGGTGTGCGGATCGGAAAAGTCCACGAACTTGGTGTCGAGGTCGTCAGAGATTTGATCTGAGGTAATCGTTTCGCTGCAGAATGGGCACTTTTGTCCAGCTCCCCACCAACCTGGAAGCTCAACAGCGGCGCCGCAGTCCTCATCGGGGCACTCCACCGTTATGAGGGTGTCGGTTGCCGAGCATACGAGGCAAGTGATGTCGCCGACCTTCGAGGTCACTGGGGTTAGCGCTGCCGCTTCCAGACCGCAGACTGGGCAGCCAACGAAACGTTTACACCCTGCCTTCAGCTCTCGGATTTCCGGCTCGAGGGCCTCGAAGACTGCATTTAGAAACTCTCGATGGCCACGCATCTTAGCTTCGATGCGCTGGAGGTCTCGACTCAACCCAGGGAGGTCGGCATCCCACCCCCTGAGCAGCGTCCGCAGGTGTGACCAGCCGCGCATTTGCTCGGCGGCGACCTGCCTGACAGCGTCCTCTCCCCCACCTTCGGCGTCGTGGACGAAATGGATCATCCTGTTTCGATGGTCGGCAACCTGCCCGAACGTAGCGGCAGCTTCTGACGAAATGGAGAGCCCGACGAGGTCCTTCAGCCGGCTCATCGCTATCTGCGGCGTCACCGTTCTCGTTTGGCCGGCTAGGAACTTGGCGCGTGTAGCTTGATCCGCCTTCTCAATGACGAGCGACCAGTGCTCTCGCATCAACCGCGCCTTGAGAAACAGCTCAACTGCGGTTGCAAAAAAGATGGTCGAGAACTTGGGGCTTGATTTGAATTCGTCGATCGCTCGGTCGAGAAACTGAAGCGCACTCCCCGTCAATTCATTGATAAGCCGATCATCATCATTTGATCGCACAGACGGAATGCCTGTTTGGCTTCTGCTCAACTGACCCTCTCGCCTCGCAGCCCCCGTTATTCGCGGAGCAGATAGGGAGAATGAGCCCCGCTCTCCGTACAATCAACAGCCCACCAGCAGCACCCGTCTGACGGGTGATCCACATGTCGGTGGGTAACACCCGCCTCCAGCAACCATTCCCTCAAGCTTCCCACCCTCAGGCCACCGCGCATCGCAACACAGCAGCAGAGCAGCAGCCGATCCCGCTGTCGCATCCGGTAAAACAACAGAAGGGACTTTCGAGTATCGCGGATCGTCGGTCGGAGAACCTCTGAATGGCGAGATGCCTTCCCACGGTCGTCCTTGCGGTCGCGGCGCTTGTCGCCGGTGACGCAAGCGCCTGTGCAATTTCGAGACCGCCAGCCATCAGAGAGGCTCGTGAGGCGGACGCGGTCTTCGTGGGATCTGTGACGAACTATCGTCCGGGGGATCCGCTCGCGGTCGAAGTCAAAGAGAACATTTCAGGTGAGGCGCAGGGGAAGGTCACGGTCCTTTGGCGACCCGGCCTGAACTTTGGGCCGCCTCTGGAAATGAAGGAAGAGCACCTCTTCGCCGTGGACCGGATAGACGGTTCAGCATCGACCTATGTGGTCAATCAGAGGAATTGCGAGCCCGCTTTGGTCTTCGAAAAGGGCAGCTTCCACGCCAACGCGGTACGTGAAATGTTTGGCCTGTGGCCTGAACCGGAAGCACCCAAGAAGAGTCAGCCAGCCGCCGCGCCGGTCCCGGTCGGTCCGATTGCGGGCCTTCTGCTTCTTCCCCTCGTCCTTGCCGCGGGCGCGTTTTTCCTGCGCGGGAAGAGGCGCAAGCGCGCATACCGGACTGAGCTCTAAAGGGCGCCGAGACGGAATCCCCGCGCCCACCCGTATCACCCGTGAGCGCCCGGTATCCACTCATTCAGCCCGCCGGGCGTTCCGGCGGCTCGTCCCGAACTCCTGAAGGCGGGGCGGGCCGCTGTCAGTTGGGGGCCTGGGTCTGGTTGCGGCGGCGCAGGATGTCGGCCCAGTGATCGGCCAGGACCAGCAGGGCGCGGCGGCGCTCCTCATCGGGCTCGGCGACAGCGTCGGCGATCAGGGCCGCCATTTCGCGTCGCACTTCCGGGGCTGATCTCAGCTGGCTCATGCGACGTTGACGCGCAGACCTGCGGCCAAGTTTCAGGGAAAACTCAAAAAATCCGGAGGTGTGACCCTAGCCCCGATACCGCAGCGCCTCGACCAGCAGGGCGAAGGCCGAGGTGGGCTGGCGGCGGCTGGGGTAGTAGAGGTGGTAGCCCGGGAACGGCGGACGCCAGTCCTCCAGCACCGGGACCAGCCGTCCTTCGGCGATGGCCGGGGCGGCCTGGTCGGACATCAGGAAGGCCAGGCCGTGGCCCGCCTCCGCCGCCTTCTGGATCAGGGTCATGTCGTTGAAGACCAGCGGGCCGTCGACGCGGACGTTGAGCTGACGCCCGTCCTTCTCGAACTCCCAGGCGTAGAGACCACCGCGCGTAGGCAGGCGCAGGTTGATGCAGGCGTGATCGGTCAGGTCGTGCGGGGTGACCGGCTGCGGATGCGTCGCGAACCACGCCGAGGCGCCGACCACCGTCATGTTCACATCCGGGCCGATGGGGACGGCGATCATGTCGCGCGCCACCTGCTCGCCCAGCCGGACCCCGGCGTCGAAACGGCGCTCGACGATGTCGGCGTAGCCCAGCTCGGTGGTGATCTCGACCTTCACCTCCGGATAGAGGGGCAGGAAGCGCTCCAGCGCGGGCCAAAGGATGGTGTGGGCGGCGTGTTCGCCCGAGTTGATGCGGATGGTCCCCATCGGGCGGTCGCGCAGCTCGCCCAGCGCCTCGATGCGGGTCTCGATGTCCGAGAAGGCCGGGCGCAGGGTCTCCAGCAGCCGCTCGCCCGCCTCGGTGACCGAGACGCTGCGGGTGGTGCGCAGCAGCAGGCGCAGGCCCAGCCGGGCCTCGAGCCGCCGGATGGTGTGGCTGAGCGCCGACGGGGACTGGCCCAGACGGAAGGCCGCCTTGGTGAACCCCCGCTCATCGGCCACGACCATGAAGGCGGCCAGGTCGCCCAGTTCGTCCCGCTTCATTATTGAATTCCATTCATAGGTTCATGCGGATCATAACGGCTACTCGTCTGGAGATGCGCGTCCTATCTTCATCTGCTCCGGTTGCGGGATCGCGCCTCCGGATCCGCCTAGCCTTTGGAGCCCCCATGAAATCCTACGGATACGCCGCCCCCGCCGGTGACCAGCCCCTCGCGCCATTCAGCTTCGAGCGCCGTGACCCGCTGGCGACCGACGTGGCCATCGACATCCTCTACTGCGGCGTCTGCCATTCGGACCTGCACACCGTCCGCGCCGAATGGGGCGGCACCCTCTTCCCCTGCTGCCCGGGCCACGAGATCGTCGGTCGCGTGAGCGCTGTCGGCGGTCAGGTGACGCGCTTCAAGGAAGGCGATCTGGTCGGCGTCGGCTGCATGGTCGACAGCTGCCGCACCTGCCCGTCCTGCGTCGCCGGCGAAGAGCAATACTGCACCGGCGCGGGCGCGGTCATGACCTACAACGGCCCGGACAAGGTCCTGGGCGGCCACACCTTCGGCGGCTACTCCAAGCACATCGTGGTGGATCAGGACTTCGTGCTGAGCATCGGCCATGACGCCAGCCAGCTGGCTGCCGTCGCGCCCCTGCTGTGCGCCGGGATCACCACCTGGTCGCCGCTGCGCCACTGGAAGGTCGGACCGGGCCAGAAGGTCGGCGTGGTCGGCCTGGGCGGTCTGGGCCACATGGGCGTCAAGCTGGCCGCGGCCATGGGCGCGGAAGTCTGGGTTTTCACCACCTCGCCGGGCAAGGCGGAAGACGCCGCGCGCCTGGGCGCCACGGGCGTGGTCCTGTCCAAGGACAAGGCCGACATGAAGGCCCACATGGGCAGCTTCGACTTCATCCTGAACACGGTGGCGGCGTCCATCAATCTGGACCCCTATGTCAGCGCCCTTAAGCGCGATGGGACGATGGTGCTGGTGGGCGTGCCCGCCGAGCCGCATCCGTCGCCCTCGGTCGGCAACCTGATCTTCGGCCGTCGCTCGATCGCCGGCTCGCTGATCGGCGGCATCGCCGAGACGCAGGAGATGCTGGACTTCTGCCGGGACCACAACATCGTCTCGGACGTCGAGATCATCCCGATCGACCAGATCGAGGCCGCCTATGAACGGATGATCAAGGGCGATGTGAAGTACCGCTTCTCGATCGACATGGCCTCGCTGACCGAGGCGGCGTGAACCTGATGCGGCCAGCGTCGCCTTGACGCTGGCCGCAACCGCTCGGGCCGGGCCTGCGTTAACCGCGCAGGTTCAAATTGAGAGGACAACGCCATGCGTATTCGTATCGCCGCCCTGACCGCCATCGCCGCCCTGTCGCTGGGCGCCGCCGCCTGCACCCAGGCGGAGCAGGACGAGGCCCAGGCCGACGCCAACGCCGCCGGTGAAAAGGCCGGAGACATCGCCTCACAGGCCGGTGAAGTGATCGAGTCCGGCGCGATGAAGGCCGCCCAGGCGACGGAAGAAGTCGCGGGCAACGCCGCCGACAAGCTGGAAGACAATCAGGCTGAAGCCGCCGCCGAAGGCCGCCCGGGCGCCGTCAATCCGGCCACGGACGAGCGCGTCCCGGTCCCGGCGCACTAAGGCTCAGGCCGGTTCCGCGAGCAGGGCGTCGATCAGCGCCTTGGCTTCGGGACTGGCCCAGTCGGCCTCACCCGAGAAATAGGCTCGAATACGCCCCTGACGGTCAAGCAGGATCGTCTGGGGCATCTTGCCCTTGCCCGGCAGTTCGAAGGGCAGCTGGAATTTCGGGTCGCTGTACATGGGCAGCGGCTCATGCACGTCGATGAAGCTGCGGCCGTCGGCGATGGCGTCCTCGGTGGCGTCGACGTTGATGGGCAGGACCACGACGTCCTGACCGACGTAGGCCTCGGCCAGGGTGGCCAGCGTCGGCATCTCGGTGCGGCAGGGCGCGCACCACATGGCCCAGAGGTTCACCACCACCACCTTGCCGCGGAAGTCGGCGAAGCGCGCATCGGCCCCGTCGCGGGTCTTGAACACATAGGCCGGGGCCGGTTCGAGGGCCGCGGGCGTCTCCAGCCGGGCGATGGTTCCGGTCGCGAAACGGGCCAGTTCGCTTTTCGCGGGCGGTTCGGCGGCTGCGCCTTTGTCGAGCAGGGCAGGATTGGCGTATAGGACCGCCGCGCCGCCGATCACACCGATCAGCAGCACGCCCGCAACCGCGCCGATTACCGCCTTCGAGATAGCCATGTCCGAACAGACGCCCTCCGATCCCGTGACCAAAGCCCCCGGGGGCGCCAAAGGTCAAGACATGTGGGGCGGACGGTTCTCGGCCAAACCCGCTGAAATCATGCAGGCGATCAACGTCTCCATAGGCGTGGACCAGCGCCTGTGGGCCCAGGACCTGGCCGGGTCGCGCGCGCATTGTCGCATGCTGGCCGCGCAGGGGATCATCCAGCAGGCCGACGCCGACGCCATTCTGGGCGGGCTGGACGCCATCGAGGACGAGATCCGCGCCGGGACCTTCCCGTTCCGCGACCAGTTCGAGGACATCCACATGAATGTGGAGGCCCGTCTGAACGAGCTGATCGGCGAGCCGTCGGGCCGTCTGCACACCGCGCGCAGCCGCAATGATCAGGTGGCCACCGATTTCCGCCTGTGGGTGCGCGACGCCTGCGACCGGCAGGTGGTGCAACTGAAGGGCCTGCAGAAGGCCCTTCTGGCCCGCGCCGAACAGCATGCGGCCGACCTGATGCCGGGCTTCACCCATCTGCAGACCGCCCAGCCGGTCACGCTGGGCCACCACCTGATGGCCTATGTCGAGATGTTCGGGCGCGACGCCTGGCGCTTCGCCGACGCCCGCACCCGGATGAACGAGAACCCGCTGGGCGCCGCCGCCCTGGCCGGATCACCCTTCCCCATCGACCGGCACATGACCGCCTCGACCCTGGGCTTTGACCGGCCGATGGCCAACAGCCTGGACGCCGTGTCGGACCGCGACTTCGCGCTGGAGAGCCTGGCCGCCGCCTCGATCTGCGCCGGCCACCTGTCGCGGCTGGCCGAGGAGATCGTGGTCTGGATGACGCCGATGTTCGGCTTCGTCACCCTGCCGGACGACCTGACCACCGGCTCGTCGATCATGCCGCAGAAGCGCAACCCCGACGCCGCCGAGCTGGTGCGCGCCAAGACGGGCCGGATCATGGGCTCGCTGGTCGCCCTGTCGACGGTGATGAAGGGCCTGCCGCTGGCCTATTCGAAGGACATGCAGGAGGACAAGCCGCCTGTGTTCGAGGCCTTCGACGCCCTCGATCTGGCGCTGGGCGCGATGACCGCCATGGTCGCGGCCCTGATCCCCAACACCGAAAAGATGGCCGCCGCCGCCGGCGCGGGCTTCTCGACCGCCACCGATCTGGCTGACTGGCTGGTGCGCGAGCTGAACCTGCCGTTCCGGCAGGCGCACCACGTGACGGGCGCGGCGGTGAAGCGGGCCGAGGCGCTGGGCGTGGGTCTGGCGCAACTGCCGCTGGAAGAACTGCAGAAGCTGCATCCCGGCGTGACGGAAGGGGTGTACAAGGTGCTCACGCCTGAGGCTTCCTGCGCCAGCCGCCAGAGTTTCGGGGGCACGGCGCCCGAGCAGGTTCTGGCGCGCGTGGCCGAATGGAAGATGCGGCTGGGTTAAGGGGACTGGTATGAAAAAGCTCATCATTGCGGGCGTCGCCGCCCTGATCGCGGTCTCCGCCTCGGCCTGTGGTCGAATGGCCGATCTGGACGCCCCGCCCGCCAAACGGACCGAGCGCGGCATGCGCGACGGCCGCGCCCCCGGCCTGCCGGAGCCCGGCACGGTCAATCGCCCGAACCGTGAGCTGCCCATCGACGGCGGCCCCGGCTCCACCCCCTTCGACGGCGCGGGCAACAGCCCACGCTGATCCTCTCCCCGGGATCCTGACTTGAACCATTTCGACCTGATCGACGGCGAACTCCACGCCGAAGGCGTTCCCCTGTCCGCCATCGCGGAAGCCGTCGGCACGCCGGTCTATATCTATTCGACCGCCACCCTGACCCGGCACTACAGCCTGCTGCGCACCGCGCTGGACGACCATCGGGGCGCATTGGGCGAAAGCCTGATCGCCTTCGCGGTCAAGGCCAACTCCAACCTGTCGGTGCTGGCCACGCTGGCGAAGCTGGGCTGCGGGGCCGACACGGTGTCCGAGGGTGAAATCCGCCGGGCGCTGGCGGCGGGCATTCCGGCGGACCGGATCATCTTCTCGGGCGTGGGCAAGACCGACGCCGAACTGGCCTTCGCTATCGAAGTCGGCGTGCGCCAGATCAATCTGGAAAGCGGCGCCGAGCTGGACCGACTGATCGCGGTCGCCGAGGCGAAGGGCGCCTCACCCGCCGTGGCCGTGCGGGTCAATCCGAACATCGGCGCGGGCGGTCACGCCAAGATCACCACCGGTGGGGCGACCGACAAGTTCGGCGTGCCGGTCGAGGAAGCCATCGCCCTCTATGTCCGCGCCACGGCTTCGCCGCATGTGACGCCGGTGGGGCTGGCCTGCCACATCGGCAGCCAGATCACGGACCTGACGCCCATGGAGGCCGCCTTCCGCGCCATCCGGGGCGTGGTGGAGACGCTGCGGGACAAGGGCTGTGAAGTCACCCGGCTGGATCTCGGCGGCGGGCTGGGTGTGCCCTATCACGGCCAGACCGACCTGCCCTCCATCGCCGACTACGCCGCCATGTGCGCGCGGGTTCTGGAGGGTCTGGAGGTCGAGGCGGCGTTCGAGCCGGGCCGCCTGCTGGCCGCCAACGCCGGGGTTCTGGTCAGCCGCGTCATCCAGGTGAACCAGCGCGCGGACGGGCGGCGTTTCCTGGTGCTGGACGCCGGGATGAACGACCTGATGCGCCCGGCCCTGTATGACGCCTTCCATGACCTGGTGCCGGTGTCGCCGCGCGAAGGCGGGGCCGGACTTTACGACGTGGTCGGACCGATCTGCGAGTCGACGGACATCTTCGCCCGCGACCGGATGCTGGCGCCGCTCCAGGCGGGCGATCTGGTCGCCTTCCTGAGCGCGGGGGCATACGGGGCCGTACTGTCGAGCGAGTACAACTCGAGGCCGCTGGTGGCGGAAGTGCTGGTCGATGGCGGCCGCTGGGCGGTCGTGCGGCCGCGCCCGAGCTACGAGGACATGTGGGCACGGGAGCCGAAGGCGGACTGGCTTTGATCTCCTCCCGTCGCGGTCCGCGATGGGGAGGTGGCTCGGCGGCGCTCAGCCGACGGGACAGAGGGGGCGGCGCGGGCGAAGGGATCAGCGGATGGCTTTCAGAAGCCGGAGCCGCCCCCTCCGTCACGCTTCGTATTCGAAACGCGACACCTCCCCATTCGCGACGCGAACGGGGAGGAGAAATCAGTCCAGCGCACACACGTCCGGCAGCCCACGCAACGCGCCCGCGTGGTCCAGCCCATAGCCGACGAGAAACCGGTTCGGGGCGTCCCAGCCGACGAAGTCGGGTTCGGGGGCGCGGGGGAGCGGCCAGGGTTTCTTGGCGAACACCACAGTCAGGACCTCCGACGCGCCCTTCTCCTTGGCGATACGCACAGCCTCGGCCAGCGACAGGCCGGTATCGAAGACGTCGTCGATGATCAGGACGCGGCGGCCCTCGATGGAGCGCTGGAAGTCGGCGTAGACGTCGATCTTGCCCCGGCTGTTCTGCTCATCGCCATAGGAGGCCAGCCAAAGGGCGTCGAAGCGGACGTTGCGACCGATGCGCGACAGGGCGCGGGTCAGGTCGGCCGCGAACCACAGGCCGCCGGTCAGCAGGACGGCGGCGACGGTTTCGTCGTCGATGACAGGGGCGATCTGCGCGGCGAGGTCGGCGACGATGCGCTGCACCTCGGTTTCGGGGAGCAGTACGGTGGGCGTCAGCGGGGAGGTGTCAGCCATGACCCCGCGATACCGCTCTCCGGGGCCGGGAGTCGAGAGGGGCTGAAACGTCTTCCAGAGGCACGGCGTCCACCGGCGCCATGTCCAGCGGCAGGGTCGCGCCGGGCGACAGGGCCGGGCGCAGGCCGACGGAAGCGGACACCGGAATCGTATGCGCCGTCGGCCCGTGAGAGGCGGCAGACGCATGGGCGGGCGGACGAGCCGGAGCGGGCGCCGGGGTATGCGCGGGGGCCTGGGCAGGCGCGTGAGCGGGCGCATGGGCCGGAGCCGCGCCATGTCCGGCCTTGGCCGGGGCGGGGTGATGGGGGGTGGAGGCGTCGTCCAGAACGAAGGCGACATCGACGCCCTGACCGCGCGCGCCGGGGTCGGGGATGATGGCGGCGAAGCCCTGCACCTTGCCCGGCAGGACCGGGGCGGCGTCGATGCGGATGATGGTGTGGCCGATCTCGGCGCCGTGAGAGTCCAGCAGGGCCACCCGGACCGGCGGGGCGATCCGCTCATTGTCGCGCACATTGCGCAGGGCGCCCGAGACCAGGACCTTGCCCGGATCATTGGGCACGGGGCGGGCGCTGACGGCCTCGAAATCCAGACCGGTGGGGTTCACGGTCAGGCCGACGGCGGCGTAGGCGGCGGCGGTGCGCGGCGCCATCTCGACCATCTCGACCCGGAACAGCCAGGCGGCGCCCAGCAGGGCGGCGAAGCCCGAGGCCACACCCGCCCAGACCACTCCGTGGGTCGCGGCGCGGCGCAGGCGGCGCTGCTGCTCGGCGCGGGCGCGGAAGGCGCGCGGCAGCTCCGGCGCCGGGGTCTCGGCCAGTGATTCGGGGACCGGCTCGTCGCGACGGCCGAAGCTGGCCGGCTCCTCGGCGGCGGCCGACAGCTCCAGAGGCTCGTCCAGGGTGGCGCGCCAGGTGTGTTTGCAGGTCTTGCAGCGCACGGTGCGGCCGTTCGCCCCGATCGCTTCGTCCGGGGTGAAATAGCTGGTGGCGCAGGACGGGCAGGTCAGTATCATGTGCGCCGACTGCGGGGCTTTCCGCCCCCTCCTGTCGCGGCCCGGCCGCGTCCCGATCCAGAATTGATGTCCGTCCAGCCCCGTCGCGCCGCCGATGCCGCCTCGTCGCCCACCGCCCGTTTGCGCGGGGTCGGTTTCGGCTACGCGGAGACGCCCGGAGTGCTGAGGGACGTTAACCTGACTTTGCCTGCGGGCTCTTTCCACTTCCTTACCGGGCCGTCCGGGGCGGGAAAGTCCACGCTGCTGCGTCTTTTGACCCTCAGTGAGCAGCCGCAGGCGGGGACGCTGGAGCTGTTCGGCGAGGCGGCCGGGACCGCGCCCCGTTCGGCCCTGCCCGCCTTCCGCCGCCGGATGGGGGTGATCTTCCAGGATTTCCGCCTGCTGGACCATTTGAGCGCGTGGGAGAACGTGGCCCTACCGCTGCGGCTGGCGGGGGTGAAGACCGCCGACTACGCCGACGACGTGCATGAGATGCTGGACTGGGTCGGGCTGGGCGCGAAGATCGACGCCCGCCCCCCGGCCCTGTCCGGCGGCGAGAAACAACGACTGGCCATCGCCCGGGCCGTGGTCACCGGACCGGACCTGATCGTGGCCGACGAGCCGACGGGCAATGTCGACGCCGCCATGGCCGGGCGACTGCTGAAACTGTTCCAGTCGATGAACCGGCTGGGCACCACGGTGCTGATCGCGAGCCACGATGCGGCCCTGGCCGAGCGGTCAGGCGCGACGGTGCTGACGCTGGACAAGGGTCGGCTGACGGGAGGCGCGGCATGATCGGACGCTGGCTGCCCCAACGCGCGCCCATTCTCCCCCGCGACACCGGCGGCGAGCCCTGGCTGGCGGCGGTGATCGCCGTGCTGTGCTTCCTCGCCTGCCTGTCCGCGGTCGGGGCGCTGGCGGCGGATCGGGCAGCGCATGGCTGGGCGCGGGCGCTGCGGGCCGAGGCGACGGTGCAGGTGCGGCCCCGCGTGGGCGAGACCGGCGACGCCGCCGCCGCCCGCGCTGCCGAGACCCTGGCCGGAGTGACTGGGGTGGATGAGGCCGAGGCCATGGACCGCAAGACCGCCGAGGCCCTGCTGCGCCCGTGGGTCGGCGACGCCGTCCTGCCCGACCTGCCCCTGCCCTATCTGGTCACCGTCCGACTGAACAAGGATGCGCCCGCCAGCGCCGTGACCCTGAGCCGCGAACTGGCCCAAGCGGGGGTGGACGCGACGGTGGACGATCACACCCTGTGGCGCGGCGAGGCCGAGCGGTCGGCGGGCCTGATCACCGTGCTGGCCCTGCTGGCCTTCCTTCTGACGGCGGGCGCGGCGGGCGCGGCGGTGGCCTATGCCACACGGGCGGGAATGGCGGCGCAGGCGACGGTGATCGAGACCCTGAGCCTGAACGGCGCTTCGGACAGCCGGATCGCGGGCCTGTACCAGCGGCGCTACGGCCTGCTGGCGGCGGGCGCGGGGGCGGCGGGAGCGTTGGCGGCCATGGCGGCGGCCTCGGCCCTCCGCCTGCTGGGCGGAAGCGAGGGTCTGTCGCCCGCCCTGCCGGTGGCTTGGGGAGACGTGCTGATCCTCTCGCCATGTCCGCTGCTGGCAGCTACGGTGGCGCTTGTCGCGGCGCGCTTCACCGCGCTGGCGCGACTGAGACTCCGCGGTTAGGCTAAAGGCATGAAGTTTCTGACTTTCATAGCCATTCTGGTGCTGATCTGGTTGATCGGCCTGTTCGTGTTCGCCGAGCGCGTTCGCGGCTACACCCCCGCGCCCGAGCCGGAACGCGCCGACGCCATCGTCGCCCTGACCGGTCCGTCTGCGGAACGTGTGAACGCCGCCATCCGACTGCTGGAGCAGGATAAGGGCAAGCGGGTGCTGATCTCGGGCGTGAACCGCGAAGTTCGCCGTCAGGAGCTGCGCGCCCTGACCCCCGGCTCGAACCGCCTGTTCAACTGCTGCGTCGACCTCGGCTTCGAGGCCGAGGACACCATCGGCAATGCCCAGGAGATCGCCGCCTGGGCGGACGCCAAGGGTTATGACAGCCTGATCGTGGTCACCTCGGACTACCACATGGCCCGCGCCTTGACCGAGATCCGCGCCGCCGCCCCGGGTGTCGAACTGACCGCCTACGCCGTCGAGACGCCCTCGCTGGACAATTCGCGCTGGTGGCGGGCCGCCGTCACCGCCCGGCGGATGACGCTGGAATACATGAAATACCTCGCCGCCCTCGGCCGTGTCGCCGTGGGCAAGATCTCCGGCGAAGGCCGCCCCGCCGCCGACCCGGCGTCGGACCCCGCGCCGGAAGAAAAGGCCGCCTGACCGTGCAGACCCTGCGTTCGTTGCTGTTCACCCTGTGGCTCTATCTGTCGATGCCGCTGTTCGCGATCGGCCTGTCGCCCGCCCTGCTGATGCCGCACCGCCCGGCGATCAGCGTGGTCCGGCTGTGGGCGAAGACGGTGCTGTTCGGCCTGCGCTGGATCGCGGGGGTGAAGGTCGAGGTGCGCGGGCTGGAACACCGTCCCAACGGCGCGGCCCTGATCGCGTCCAAGCATCAGGGCATGCTGGATGTCGTGGCCCTTCTGGCCATTCTGCCGGATCCCTGCTTCGTGCTGAAGAAGGAGCTGATGATCCTGCCCTTCTTCGGCTGGTTCGCCTGGAAGACGAAGATGATCCCGGTCGACCGCTCGGCGGGCGCGACCGCGCTGAAGACCATGGTTCGCAAGGCCGGAGTTCGTCTGGCCGAGAACCGCCAGATCGTCATCTTCCCGGAGGGCACCCGCACCGCGCCCGGTGCCCCCGGCGAGTACAAGCCGGGCGTGGCGGCCATCTATCGCGACCTGGACGGCCCCTGCTGGCCCGTCGCCACCAACTCCGGCGTCCACTGGCCGGCCCACGGTTTCATGCGCCACAAGGGCACGGTGGTGTTCGAATTCCTCGAACCCATCCCCGCCGGCCTGAAGCGCGGCGAGTTCATGAAACGGCTGGAAGAGAGCGTGGAGACGGCGTCGGCGGGGTTGTTGGTCAAGGACTGAGGTTTACCGGATCAGACCCCGAAGTCGTCCCGGAACCGGTCAATCTGGTGCATGCGCTCGTGCAGCACGGTGACCACGCCCACATCGCCATTCGGCAGTAGCCGCCAATAGATCACGTGGCGCTCATAGCGGACGAAGTAGCCTTCAACGCCGAACTCGGCCGGGACCGGACGTGACACGGCTAGGTGGCTCTCAATCCCCGCCATCGCATTGAACACGCCATTGATATAGCGCTCGGCCTGAGCTGCTCCCCACTGCTCAAACGTATAGCGGTAGATGTCATCGAGACGGTGCGACGCCGCCTTCAGGATGCGCAGGGGCATGATCAGCCCCGGTTGCGGGCAATGACCTCAGCGGCGGTCAAAGAGATATAGTCACTCTCCGGCGCGGCGAAGGCATGCTGCAGTTCCGCACGCAGCCTTTCGAAGCGCTCCTCATCTTTCCGAGCCTTGTCCCGACGGATCAGGTCGCGAACGTACTCGCTAATGTTCTCGTACTCGCCGCCCTCATCGACATTCGAGGCGACGAAGTCACTGAGCGCGCGATTCAGGCGGACTGTCATGGTGGTAGTGCGGGACATGAGCGCCTCCTGTATTCAATATACATAATATCGAACGCACCTGCCAGATCAGCGCATGCTCTCCCACGCCAGCGCGTGCACCTTGTCCCGGCCCAAAACGGCGACCATGGGCGCGTCTTCGAACAGCCCCGCCACCGCCACGTCCCGCACGTCCAGCCCTCCTGTGAACGCGCCGAAGGCGGGCATCAGCAGGCGGCGGCCATCGGTGACGAAGCAGGGGCGGCGGACGCCGCGGCCGTAGGCGGCGACGCGGGCGGCAGGGTGGAGGTGGCCGGCGATCTCGCCGAGAGCTTCGCCGGGTTGCGGCTTGTGGATCAGGGTCAGGGCGCCCAGCGCCATTGTGGTGACGACCCGGCCCGGAAGCGCATCCAGCGCCCCCTCCAGGGCGACGAGATCGTGGTTGCCCTCCAGCCAGACCCAGTCGCGACCCACGGCCAGCCGGGCCACGCGATCACGATCTTCCTTGGGCAGACGACCGATGGCCTTCGAGTCATGGAAGCTGTCGCCCAGCAGGACGATGCAGGCGGGGTCCAGCGCCTCGATCTCCGCTTCCAGCTTGGCCAGGGTGGCGGGGCTGTCATAGGGCGGGAGCATCTGGCCGCGCGCGGCGAAGGCCGAGCCCTTTTCCAGGTGCAGGTCCGAGGCGATCAGGGTCCGGTGATCCGCCAGCCACAGGGCGCCCGAGCAGCGCAGCACGCAGGCCTCGCCCGCCACGCGCACCTTCAGCCCGCCGCAGGGATGGCGGAAGGGGACGAGGGTTTGGCGCAGGGTCGCGTTCACGCCGCGCCCTCCAGTTCAGGCGGGGCATCGGCCATGATCTCAGCGATCAGGGTCTCCTCGGCGAAGTCCATGGCGGTCTCGGACAGGATCATTTCGGCCGCGCCGCCCCCGACCCGCTCCCGTCCGATCTGCACCAGCACGGGGACGCAGAAGGGCGAGGGCCGATCCAGCGGCTGGTGCACGACCTGCCCCTGGATACGGGTCAGAAGCTGGCCCAGTCGAGCCACGTCCAGCAGGCCCGAGGCGGCGTCGGCGCGGGCGGTGCGGAGCAGCAGGTGATCGGGCTGGTGACGACGCAGGACGTCGTAGATCAGGTCGGTCGAGAAGGTGACCTGTCGCCCGGTCTTCTCCGCGCCCGGCTGGCGCTGCTCGATCAGGCCGGAGATCAGGGCGCAGTTGCGGAAGGTGCGCTTCATCATGAAGCTCTCCTCCAGCCAGCTTTCGAGGTCATCGCCCAGCATGTCGGGCTCGAACAGGGCGTCGAGGTCGAGCCTGTCCATCGGCTTGATCGACCAGATCGCCAGCGAATAGTCGGTCACCACGAAACCCAGCGGACCGATGTTCAGCCGGTCCAGCCGCTTGGTCAGCAGCATGGCCAGAGTCGTATGCGCCAGTCGGCCCTCGAAGGGATAGCAAACCATGAAATGGCGGCTGCCGCGCGGGAAGGTCTCGACCAGCATTTCGCCGGCGCGGGGGATGCGCGAGCGGACCTCCTGCAGCTCCAGCCATTCCTGCACGTCTGGCGGCAGGACGCGCCAGTGATCACGGTCCTGCACCATGTCGCGCACCCGCTCGGCCAGCGAGGTGCCCAGCGGGAATTTGGAGCCGCCGTAGGAGGGGATCTTGGGGTCCTTGTCTGTCGCCGCGCTGACCAGGGCGTCGGTTCCCGAAATGCCCTGGAAAGCCCAGACCTGACCGGCGAAGACGAAGGTGTCGCCGGGCTCCATCTGCTCGAAATACCACTCCTCGGCCTCGCCGATCTTGCGGCCGCCGATCAGGTGTTTCCCTCCCGCGCGACGCGAGGCGACCTTCACATTCAGATTGGCCGCCGAGACGATGGCGCCGACATTCATCCGATGGCTCTGGGCCAGCTGCGCGTTGCGGACCTTCCAGCGTCCGTCCGGCGTGCGCACGATGCGGGCGAACCGGTCGTAGGTGCGCAGGGCGTAACCGCCGGTGGCGACCAGATCGACCACCTCCTCGAACTGCTCCCAAGTCAGCCCGCGATAGGGGCCGCAGGCGGAAATCTCCGCATACAGATCATCCAGCGCGAACGGCTCGGAACAGGCGCAGCCCATGACGTGCTGGGCGAGGGTGTCGAGGGTGCCGATATGGACCGGCTCCCAGTCAAAGGCGTTCTCGGCCACCGCCTCGCGCGCGGCCTGACACTCCAGCATCTCGAACCGGCTGGCGGGGACCATCAGGGCGCGGGACGGTTCGTCCAGCCGGTGATTGGCGCGACCGATCCGCTGGACTAGCCGCGACGCCCCCTTGGGCGCGGCCAGCTGGATGACCAGATCGACGTCGCCCCAGTCGATTCCGAGGTCCAGTGTCGAGGTGCAGACCACGGCGCGCAGGTCGCCCCGGGCCATCGCCGCCTCGACCTTGCGCCTCTGCTCGGCGGCGAGTGAGCCGTGGTGCAGGGCGATGGGCAGGCTGTCCTCATTGATGGCCCAGAGCTGCTGGAAGACGAACTCGGCCTGCCAGCGGGTGTTGACAAAGATCAGGCTCATGCCCGACCGCTTGATGGCGTCATAGACCTCGGGCACCGCATGGACGCCGGTGTGGCCTGCCCACGGCACACGGCCTTCGGAGACGAGGACGTCGATGACCGGCGGCGCGCCGGGGTCGCCCCGAACGATCACCACACTACCCTTCCCCTCTTGCGAGGGAAGGTGGCTCGCGGAGCGAGACGGATGGAGGGTATCGGCTGCGTCTGCAGGCAGGGGCGGGACGGAAACACCCCCCCCATCCGAGCTGCTCCGCGGCCCACCTTCCCCCTCGAGGAGGGAAGGATCGTAGGGCGATAACCAGGAGGCGATCATCTCCGGATCGTCCACGGTCGCCGACAGAGCCACCCGCCGCATCTCCGGGGCGAATTTCTGAAGCCGTCCCAGACCCAGCGACAGCAGGTCGCCGCGCTTGCCGCTCCAGATCGCGTGGACCTCGTCCAGCACCACGCATTTCAGATCGGCGAAATAGGGCCGCGCCCCGTCCCAAGCGCAGAACAGGGCCAACTGCTCTGGCGTGGTCAGCAGGATGTCCGGCGGGAAATCCCGCTGGCGCTGGCGCTTGCTCTGTTTGGTGTCGCCGGTGCGGCTCTCGACGTGGATATTCAGCCCGATCTCGCGGATGGGCGTCATCAGGTTGCGCTCAACGTCGGTCGTCAGGGCCTTCAGCGGCGACAGGTAGAGGGTGTGCACCCCGCTGCCCGGTCCGTGCGGCGGACGCGGCCCGCGCTCGGCCAGGTCGATCAGGGACGGCAGGAAGCCCGCCAGCGTCTTGCCGCCGCCGGTCGGGGCGACCAGCAGGGCGTGGGATCCCGCCTGCGCCGCGGCGACCATTTCCAGCTGATGCCGACGCGGCGACCAGCCGCGCGAGGCGAACCAGTCGGCGAAAAGCGGCGGAAGCCCCTCGGAAAGCTTTGCAGGAACGGCGGTCGGCGTCACGGGAGGGGTATAGCATGTTCCCGTTCCGTTTCACCCGTGTCGTGACGCCTGTCGCGCACGCCGGATCAGGCCCTATAACTCGGGCCAACCGCAGGGAGCCGCGCATGAGCCCGACCGTCCAAGCCTTCTTCGACAGCGCCACCAACACCGCGACCTATCTGGTCAGCGATCCCGAGACCGGCGCGGCCGCCGTGATTGATCCGGTGCTGGACTATGACGCCGCGACCGGGGCGACGGCCTCCCTCGATTCGGTGCAGGCCGCAGCGGAGGCGGCGGGCTGACGTTCCCGTTCCGTTTCGGGGTCAGATTCGCTATCTAGGTCGGGTGACGACCGACTCCCTCACCTCCGCGGGTGCCCTGACCGGAACCGAGCCTTGGCTCGACCTGCCGTCGGCGCTGGCCGTGCCGCCGGGCGCGGGGGCGGTGTGCGATGACGAGGGGGCGCGGAAGATCGGGCGGGGCGGGGCCGAGGGGCTGTTGACGGGCGGCCCAGTGATGGTGGCCCACGCCAGCCTGACGGCGAGACGGCTGGGCATAGCGCCGCCGCCAAGATCAGAAGATTTGCTGGATGTGCTGGAGCTGTTCGCCTTCGTGCGGCCCGCGCGGTTCTGCGCCCCCTCCCCGACCGGGCTGGCCCTGGCCATGGGGCAGCCGGAGCCCAAAGGACCGGAGGCGCAGGCGACAGCCCTGCGCGAGGCGGCGGTGACCTTGCTGAAGGAGCTATCGGACCCGGCCTATCCGCAGCGTGAGGACGCCTTCACCCTGAACGAGACCCTGGGCCGGGCGGGCTGGAGCTGGTCGTGGCGGGTCGCGGGGGCCCTGCAGCATTCGCCGCTGAGGGCGCGCCAGCATCGCGGCAGCGGGCTGGATGTCTGGTCCCGGCTGGCGGAATGGGAGGACGAGGCGCCGCGCGGCGAGGCGGGTTCGGCCCCGGTCGACAGCGAGAGCGCGCGCATCCGGCTGGAAAAGCTGTTGCAGGCGTCCGGGCTGGACGAGACCCGCCCTGCCCAGTCCGACTATGCCGCCGAGGCCGCCTACGCCTTCTCGCCGCGCAATGAGGAGGGGCGCCCCCGCGTCCTGCTGGCCGAGGCGGGGACCGGGACGGGCAAGACCCTGGGTTATCTGGCGCCCGCCAGCCTGTGGGCCGAGCGCAATCAGGGGGCGGCCTGGGTCTCGACCTACACCCGCGCCCTGCAACGCCAGATCGACCGCGAGAGCGCCAGTCTGTGGCCCGATCCGGCCGAACGCAAGAAGAAGGCCGTCGTCCGCAAGGGGCGCGAGAACTACCTCTGCCTGCTGAACCTGCAGGACATGGTGCAGGCGGCGCAGCTGGGGAACGGCGACCTGATCGGCATGGCGCTGGCGGGACGCTGGGCGCTGAACTCGCGCGACGGCGACATGACCGGCGGCGACTATCCCGGCTGGCTGCCCGGCCTGTTCGCCACGCCCGCCAGCCAGCAGGCCAGCCCGGCCAATCTGGTCGACCGGCGCGGCGAGTGCGTCCACGCCGCCTGCCCCCACTACCGCACCTGTTTCGTCGAGAAGACCATCCGGGCCAGCCGCAAGGCCGATCTGGTCGTGGCCAACCATGCGCTGGTGATGACCCAGGCTGCTTTCGACGGCGCGCGGTCGGCGCGGGGGCTGAAGCAGGACGGCGAGACGGCGGCGCTGAAACGAATCGTCTTCGACGAGGGCCACCACCTCTTTGACGCCGCCGACAGCGCCTTCTCCGCCTGCCTGTCCGGGCAGGAGGCGGCGGAGCTGCGCCGCTGGATCCGGGGACCAGAAGGACGCGGGCGGCGCGGACGCGGGCTGGAGCAGCGGCTGGGCGACCTGTGCGCCGATAACGAAGCGGCGACCAAGGCCCTGCAGGACGCCATCCATGCGGCGGCGCAGCTGCCGGGCGAGGGCGCCTCGGGCCGGATCGCCCCGGCGTCTGGCGAGGTCAATCCGATCGGGCCGATCGAGCGATTCCTGGTCGCCGCGCTGGAACAGCTCCGTGGACGGACGACCGACAGCGGCGGACCGGGCGGAATCGAGTTCGGACTGGAGTGCAGCCTGCGACCGGTGACCGATCCGGTGCTGGACGCCGCGCGCGAGGCGGCTAGGGCGCTGGCGGCGGTCGAGGCGCCGCTGTTGGCCCTGTCGCGGCATCTGGAAGACATCCTCGATGACGAGTCGGTCGAGCTGGACGGCTCGTCCCGGGCGCGGATCGAGGGGGCGTTGCGCGGGCTGGACCGACGCGGGCGGATGACCCTGCCCGGCTGGCGCTCCATGCTGGCGGCGCTGGACAATGACACCAGCGAGCCGGACCCGGACTTCGTCGACTGGCTGAGCGCGGAGGCCGCCTATGGCCGAATCGCCGACGTCGCCCTGCGCCGCCACTGGATCGACCCGACCGTGCCGCTGGAAGCCGCCGTGGTCATGCCGTCGCACGGGGTGCTGATCACGTCCGCGACCCTGTCCGATCCGATGTCGGAAGATCCCTTCGACCTGGCCCGAATGCGGACGGGCTCGGCGCGGCTGATCGAGCCGGCCCGGACGCTGAAGGTCGAAAGTCCGTTTGATTATGGGGAAAACAGCCGGGTCATCGTCGTCAACGATCTGACCAAGGACGATACGCGCCAGACGGCGGCGGCGATGCGCGAGCTGTTCCTGGCCGCGGGCGGGGGCGGCGTGGGCCTGTTCACCGCCATCCGGCGGCTGAAGGCGGTCTATGAGCGGCTGGGGCCGGACCTCGCCAAGGCGGGCTTGCCCCTCTACGCCCAGCACGTCGATCCGCTGGAGGTGGGGGCGCTGGTCGATGTGTTCCGGGCCGAGCAGGACAGCTGCCTGCTGGGCACCGATGCGGTGAGGGACGGGGTCGATGTGCCGGGGCGCAGCCTTCGCATCCTCGCCTTCGACCGGGTGCCGTGGCCGCGCCCCGACCTGCTGCACAAGGCCCGGCGCGAGAAGTTCGGCGGCGGCTCCGCCCAGGGCCGCGCCTATGACGACGCTCTGGCCCGCGCCCGCATGGCGCAGGCCTTCGGGCGGCTGATCCGTCGGGCGGACGACAAGGGCGTCTTCGTCATGCTGGACGCCGCCTGCCCCACCCGCCTGTTCGCCAGCCTGCCGCCGGGAACCGAGGTGCTGCGCATGGGTCTGGCCGAGGCGGTCGAGCTGGTCGGCGGCTTCCTCAAGCCCACGTCTTGAAGCCGGGCGGACCGCCGTCCACATCCCCGGAGACGGCAAGCGCGGCCTTAACCGCGAATTGGACTCTTCGGACCCGCTTTTTCATCGTATGGGCGCCGGGAGCGGCTTCGCACGTTTCGTACAGTTCGGACTCTTCGCACCCTGTTTTTCGGACCCCGAATGACCGCTGACAGCGCCAAACCCTATCGCCACCCCCGCCGCGGCATCGTCGGCCCCTTCCTGATCGCCGGGATCATCCTGGCGGCCTGGACCGGTTGGTGGTTCTACCTTGTGCAGCAGATCGAGGCCCGGCTGGAGGCTCAGGTCGCCACGCTGGAGCAGGGCGGCTGGACCATCGAGCACGCCGACGTCACAACCACCGGCTGGCCCTTCCGGGCGCGGGTGGAGATTCCCCACGCCAGAATCCTGGCCCCGTCGGGCCATGGCGTCGCCGCCCCCGCCATCGTGGCCGAGGCGAACGCCTGGAACCCCGACCGTTGGGTCATCATCGCGCCGGACGGCCTGACCCTGACCCGCGCCGACAAGGGCAAGGTCGGGGTGCGCGGCGACGCCCTGCGGATGAGCGTCAGCCATCTGCGCGACCGCTTCCCCGATCTGCGGGTCGAGCTGGTGCGCGCCAACTTCACCCCGCATCCGGGCGCCGATCCCTTCCCCATCGCCTCGGCCGAACACATCCAGCTGGAGACCCGTCCCCATCTGACCAATGGCGAAGCGACGACCGACGAGATGGATGTGCTGTTCAATCTGGTGGACGCCCGGGGCCGTCGCGGCGGCCCGGTTGAGGGCGCGACCCAGGACGGCCGCCTGACGCTGGCCCTGGAGGGCACAGTGCAGCAGGCCAGCCGCCTGAAGGGGCCGAACGCGGCGGGCATCTTCGCCAACTGGACCCGGTCGGGCGGACGCTTCACCGCCGTGCGCGGCGAGCTGACGGCGGGCGAGAGCCGGGCGCGGCTGGCCAGCGAGGCCCTGTCCGCCGACGCCGACGGACGACTGACAGGCGAGATCGCCCTGACCGCCGAGAAGCCCGGCCCGGTCATGTCCGGCATGGCCTCGGCCCAGTCAGGTGCGGTCAACAGGGCGGGCGCCGTGGGCGCGGCGGCGGCGACCGCCGTGAACGGTGATCGACCGGTGGACCTGACCCTGTCGTTCCGCGACGGCCGCACCTGGCTGGGGCCGTTCGCCCTGGCCCCGGCGCCGAAGCTGTTCTGATGCTGAACGCCCCGCCCGAAGATGCCGCACGGCTGGCGCTGGATCGGGCCTTGGCCCAGGCCGTGCGCGCGCGGCTCACGGCCGGACCGCGTCCGACCGTGGACGCCGACGCCATCGCCCTGAGAGACGCGCTGAAGGGGCTGAAGCCCGCCGAAGCCTCCGCCGCCCGCTCGGTGTTGGGTCGGCTGGACGCCGCCACCGGCCCGCGCCTGATCGTCTGGGGCCCGGCCTCACAGGTGCTGGCGGCGGACCGCTACGGCCTGTCGGCCCGCATCGCGGCCAAGCCGGAGGCGGCGCTGAAGGCGGTGCGTGACGGCGCGCGCGCCCTGATGGACCTGACCCCGTCCAACGCCTGGTTCGGTCGCCTGCTGGCCGAGCCCGCACTTCGCGTCATCGCCGCCCTGCCCGACCACGGCGCGGGCGTGCCCCGCTCACTGCTGGTGCAGAAGACCCAGCCGGGCCCGACCGGCCACGACCGCACCTTCTGGGCGACCGACAGCAGCCTGCCGAACAGCCGGATCCTGGACGCCCTGGCCGACGCCGGACTGGCCGCGACGCCCTTGATCGAGGCGGGCGGGTTGAAGCTGTTCGTGCTGGCGGGCTATGTGCAGGCCGAGGACGGGCGGCTGAACGGCGCGCCCGGAACCCTGTCCGGCGTCATCGGCGCCGCCCCCCTGTTCTGAGAGCTCTCATGACCGACGCCATCCAGCCGAAGCCCGGCATCCTCGACATCGCCCCCTACGTCGGCGGCAAGTCGAAGATCGAGGGCGTCGCCGAGCCGATGAAGCTGTCGTCCAACGAGAACGCGCTGGGCGCGGGCGAGAAGGCGCGCGAGGCCTATCAGGCGGCGGTCGGCAACATCCACATGTACCCGGACGGCCGGGCGACCAAGCTGCGCGACGCGGTGGCCGACCACCATGGGCTGGAGCCCGAGCGGCTGATCTTCGGCAACGGCTCGGACGAAGTCTTCGCCCTGCTGAATCAGACCTATCTGCAGCCCGGCGACAACATCGTCACCGGCCAGTACGGCTTCCTGGCCTATCGCATCAGCGCCCTGGCCAATCAGGCCTCGGTCAAGCTGGCCCCCGAGCCGGGCTTCAAGGCCGAGGTCGAGGCCATCCTCGAGCAGGTCGATGACCGCACGAAGATCGTCTACATCTCCAGCCCCTCGAACCCGACCGGCAGCTACAACACCGCCGAGGAGACCCGCCGTCTCCACGCCGCCCTGCCCCCCCACGTCCTGCTGGTGATCGACGAGGCCTACGCCGAGTTCGTCACCGCTCCGGATTGGGAGACCAGCTTCCCGCTGGCGCGCGAGGCCGACAACGTCGTGGTCACCCGCACCTTCTCCAAGATCCACGGCCTGGGCGGCCTGCGCATCGGCTTCGGCTATGCGCCGCTGAAGGTCTGCGAGGCGGTGGACCGCATCCGCCTGCCGTTCAACGTCTCGGTGCCCGGTCTGGACGCCGCCGTCGCGGCGCTGGGCGACGAAGCCCACCAGAAGGCCTCGCGCGATCTGGTCGAGACCTGGCGTCCGCGCCTGACGCAGGCGATCAAGGGCTTCGGCTTCGACGTCTTCCCGAGCGCCGGCAATTTCGTGCTGGTCCGCTTCCCGGACGCCGCGCGCAACGCCGCCGCCGCCAACGACTATCTGAACACCAAGGGCATCATCGTCCGCCCCGTCGGCGGCTACGGCCTGCCCGATTGCCTGCGCATCACGGTCGGCACGGAAGACCAGAACCGCGCGGTTCTGGACGCGCTGAGCGAGTTCGCGGCGAGCTGACCCACCCTACTCGCAGGCGGCGGTGAAGCGAGACGTCCGGCCGTTGATACTGACCTCGGCCGTCGCCTTGTGCCCGAACCAGTTTTTCGACGCGGAGTAGGTCTCGCGATCCTCGCCAACAGGGGCGCCCTGCACGTCAGCGCGCCAGAGCGTGACGGTGAAGGTCGAGCCCCACAGCCTGGTCTGGGTCTGCCGAGTGAGCTCGGTGTTCTGCGCCCGCGCGGCCGCGGGAAGCGGACGGCCTTCCTGATCGACCGCGACGATGGCGCCGTCCGGTGTCACCGGCGGGTTGGCCGGAATCACGAAGGGCTCCAGAATCAACACGGTCTCGTCGCCCCGCTGGACGAAGGCGATGAACTTGCCGGCAGGCGGAGAGATTATGGCTGGATTCGCGCCCTCGACCGCCTGAAAGGGTCCGCAGACCCCCAGCACCTGCGCGCCCGCGCCCGCTTCGGCCAGAGCGGCTTCGCGTTGCCGGACCCTGTCGTCATGGCCTTCCGGAGTCGCCGCGCAGGCCGTCAGGAGCGCTGGCGCCAGCAGCATCAAACCCGTTCGCATCTTCATCCGACATCCCATCGAGCCACCGATCCATTCAGGGAACGATGTTCGCCAATCTTCCTTAAGCCAAAACTCTCGTCAAGCAGGCGCGGAAGGCAGGAAGGTAACCTGTAAGGGAATCGACCTACTGGCGCCTGAACACCCGGCTGGCCGCCCAGCCGGTGAACATGGCCAGCAGCACGCACAGGATGCCGTAGGTCCACGGGCGGCGATGGGCGAACTCGAAGATGTCGCGCTCGATGCCGACCTTTTCAACCGTCAGAGTCAGGTTGCTGACCGAGACCGGCTCGCCCTCCTGGAACAGCCAGACCTCGGCGAAATACTGGCCGGTCGGGGCGACGGCGGGCAGGTCGACCTCGGCGCGGAACAGGCCCTGATCAACGAACTGCACGCCCTTGGGATCACTGTTGTAAAGGGCCGCCGCCTCGCGGAGGCGGATCACCGCGCGGCGGTAGTCGAGGTAGTCCTCGCCGATCCGGCTGACGACCACGTCGCGCACGCCGTAGCGGGTGACGGTGCGGCTTTCCTCCGGCGCGGCGATGCGCAGGTGATCGACGCCGACGCCCAGACGGCGCAGCTGGCCGAAGTCGGCGATGTCGCTGAGCGCCCGGGTCGAGGCGGTCATGTAGAAGCCCGGCGCTCCCTCGAACAGGACGGGGCGGCTGTTCAACCAGACGCCCGAGTTGCGTGTCTTCTTGACCAGACGGACCGGCCCATCCGGCCCGCGCACCACCACCACCACATCGGCGGGAGTGTCGGTCGGATTGAAGACCGCGCCGTACAGGACGATGGAGGCGCCGCGGAAGCTGGAGTCGACCATGACCCGGGCGTCAGTCATGGCGGCGGCGACGCGGACCTGCTGCGTCGTGTCGACCGAGCGCTGGGGCGCGGGGGCCTCGACGGCCGGCGGCGGGGGCGGGAGCTGCATCATTGCGCAATCCCCGGGGCGAAGCTGAACAGGTCGCTGGGCCGGACGAAGAGCTCAAGCCCCATGTAGATGCCGACCAGCAGTACGATGACGGCCAGAACCGCGCGGAGTTCCTCGGCCCGGAAGCGGCCGGACAGGCGCGCGCCATACTGGGCCCCGACCACACCGCCCAGCAGCAGGATGGTGGACAGGACGATGTCCACCGTCTGGTTGCGGCCCGCCTGCAGCACCGTGGTCATGGCCGTGGTGATGATGATCTGGAACAGGCTGGTGCCGACGACCACCTGCGCCCGCATGCGCAGGACATAGAGCATGGCGGGGACTAGGATGAAGCCGCCGCCGACGCCCATGATGGCCGACATCATGCCGACGAAGACGCCCAAGCCGATGGGCGGAATGACGCTGATGTAGAGGCCCGAGCGCGGGAAGCGCATGCGCAGCGGCAGGCCATAGAGCCACAGCGGACGGCGGCGCTCCTTGTGCGGCGTCACCTCACCGCGCACCCTACGCAGGATCTGGCCGAGGCTCTCGTAGAGCATCAGGGCGCCGATGGCCCCGAGGAACAGCAGGTAGGACAGGGCGACCGCCAGATCGGCCTGGCCGAGCAGGCGCAGGTACCGGAACAGCTCAACCCCGAGGAAGGCCCCGACCACGCCCCCGAAGGCCATGATCGAGCCGATCTTGTAATCGACCAGCTTCTGCGAGGTGTAGCTGATCACGCCCGAGGTCGAGGAGGCGACCACGTGGCTGGCCTGGCTGGCCACCGCGACCGATGGCGGGATGCCGAGGAAGATCAGGATTGGCCCCATCAGGAAGCCGCCGCCGATGCCGAACAATCCGGACACAAAGCCGACCGTCGCGCCCAGCAAAACCAGGAGCGGCCAGTTCACCGAAACCTCGGCGATCGGCAAATAGATATCCAAAGGACGCGCCTTCGGCTGGAACTGAGGTCAAACGCCCGAAAGGCGACGGTGGAACTGTCCTGAACGCCTCGGGCCGAAGGTGCAACCCGATCCGTCCGAAAGCTTGATCAATCGCCTAGACCGAAATCGGTTCGGATGTCTTCACATCCGAACTCAGATTCGCTCCGGCATCATACTTGGAGCCTGATTCACGGCATCGATGGATCGCGAAGCAATTCCATCTCAACCGATCAGGCTCTAGGCGATCGGTTCGACGCTGAAGCGGTCGGCGTCGGCCCGGGCCTTGCCGCGGTCGGCGGTCGACAGGCTGGTGCGCAGGCGATCCACGGCCTCCTGGGCGTCGCTGTCCCCCGACCGCGAGGCGATCAGATACCATTTGAAGGCCTGGATCATGTCCACGCGGACACCGCCCACACCGGTCTCATAGAGCCGCGCGACGTTGAACTGGCTGTCCACCAGACCCATCTCGGCCGCTCGGGTCAGCCAGGTCATGCCTTCGTGGCCGTCGACCGACCCGCCCGTGCCTTCGAACAGGTACATGGCGTAGTTGTGCATGCCGCGCGGATTGCCGGCCTCGGCCGCGCGCTTGATCCATTTGCGGGCTTCGATCGGGTCGACCGTCACGCCCTTGCCGCCGTCCTGATACAGGCCCGCCAGCTGCAGCTGGGCGGGGGCGTAGCCGAGGGTCGCCGCCTCTTTCAGCAGGTCCAGGCCGGCGGGGTTGTCGCTGTCCAGCTGGATGATCGCCTGCTGGTACACGCCCGCGGCGCGGGTCAGGTCGGCGGGCGAGGCCTTGACCACGGACGAGGCCAGGGCCGCGACCGGCTGGGCCTCGGCGTTCGAGCCGGGCAGGCCCGGGATGGTGATGCCGGCGTCCGTCAGCTCGCTGAAGGCGACGGCGCCGGTGGCGGTCAGGACCACGGCGACGGCGGAGGCGCCGAGCGCCTTGCGAACCGTGCCGCCTTCCTTGGAGGCCTGCTTGTCCAGACGTTCCTGCAGGCGCGACTTGCCGCCGCGCTTCAGGCCGAAGCCCGAACGGGCGGGCGCGGCCTCGGGCTCGTTCATGGCGGCGCGGGCCGCGTCGATGGCCTGACGGGTCGAGTTGGCGGCGCGGCCTTGCGCCGCTGCGGCGCGCAGGGCGCGCGGATCAACGAAGTCGGTCTCGCCCGCGAAGTCGTCCGGACCGGCGTCGAAGCTGTCCGGAGCGGTGGCGGCCAGGGCGTCCGACACATCGGCGCCGCCGAAGCTCTGGCCGAACGGCGCCGAGGCGGCGGCGGGACGCGGCGCGAAAACGGGCGTGTGCGGCGCGGCGTCGAAGGCTTCTTCCGCTTGGGTCACGAAGGGCTGGGTAATGGCTTCGCGGCTGCCGAACGGGGTCGAGATCGCCGGTTCCGGCGAGGTGCGCGGACCGCGCAGGACCGCGTCGAAGACGGCGTCGGCGGTCAGGGCCTCGGGCTCGTCCTGCAGGTCAGCAGCGGGCGCGAAGGCGGGAATGACCGGCTCGGGCTCGGGCGGGGCCAGCTCGGCCGACCAGGCCTGCTGCTCGGTATAGACCGGGTCCGGATCCTCGAAGGTCTGCCCCTGGAAGGGGGCATCGGGGAAGGCCGTGTCCGGGAAGGCGGCGGCGCGCCAGTCGGGCTGGACGTCGGCGACCGGCTCCGCGACCGGGGCAGGCTTGGCCTCGGCGCGGCGGTCGATGTTGTCGCGCGCCTCGGCGATCAGGGCGGCGGTGCGCTCTTCCGACAGGCGCATGCGCTCGGCCAGCTCGCCCGAGGCGCGGTCGTAGCGCTGCTCGATGCGGGTCGAGCTGTCGCTCAGGCGACGGCTGATGTCTTCCAGCGCCTGCTGCGAGCGGCGCTCGGACTGGGCGATGCGTTCGCTCAGGCGGTCCGAGATGCGGGTGATCTCGCCGCCCAGCTTCTCCAGCGCCAGGGCATGGCGGTCGTCGGCGGCGGTCAGGCGCTGCTCCAGACCCTGGGCCAGACGGCCCATGTCGCCCTCGACCTTGCGGCTCAGGCTTTCGCCCAGCTTCTCGATACGAGTGTCGATACCCGTCTCTATCCGGCCGACGCGGCCGTTCAGGTTCTCGGCGATGCGCAGGACCTCACGGCCCATGGCCTCGACGGCTCCGGCGGAGCGGGTCTCGGACGTCTTGAGCTGTTCGCCCAGCGCCAGCACAGCCCGCTCGATGCGGTCCATCCGGTTCTCGGACTCGGCCGTGTCGAGACGGCGCATCATCTCCAGGCGGTTGCCCTCGACCTGACGGCTCAGGGTCTCGGCCAGCTTCTCGAAGCGGGCGGCCTCGCGGGCGCCCTCGGGCTCGACCCGGCCCTCGGCGGCGCGCAGGCGCTCGTCCAGATGGGCGAAGGAGCGCTCAAGGCCGCGCAGGGCCTCGGTCGTGCGGGCCTGCGCCTGATCCAGACGGGCGCCGACCTGGGCCAGCAGATCCGAACCGGCGCCGGGACCGGCCAGTTTCTCGACCGTGTCCATGCGCTGGCGCAGTTCGTTGACGCCGGTGCGCTGACGCTCCTCAATGTCGTAGAGGCGGCTCGCGAGGGCGCCCAGGCCGGTCTCGACCTTGCCGAAGGTCTCGGCGGTCTTTGGGCCGGTCTCCTGCTCGAACTTGCGCAGGCGGCGGTGGCCCTCGCGCAGTTCCTCGGCCAGATCATCAATGCGGCGGCCGTACTGGCGGCCATCTTGATCCGCGGCCTCGAGGCGCCGGACCAGACCGGCGACGGCCTGATCCACGCCCTGGATGGCGACGGTCGAGCGGCGCTCGGCGGCTTCCAGACGGGCGGCGATGGCGTCGACCGAGGCGGCCAGACGCTGGGTGTTCTCGTCCATGCCATAGGCGTCATCCAGCCGACGGCTGCGGCCACGACGTTCGAAGATGTCGGCGGCATGGGGGCGGCGCGGCAGGGGCGTATAGCCCTCGTCCTCGTCGCCATCTTCCATGATCATCGAGTTCAGCCACTCACCGAGCGTCATGCCGGAGCGGCGCGCAAGGTCCTTGGCGATCTCGCGAGCCTTGGGGTCTATCCCCTTCACGCTCCACGGCGCGGCTGCGCTCACTGATTCGCCTCCCGACCTTTGACGTGGACGCTAGTGCGCCAGATCAAGGGTGTAAACGCACGGTTAACCCCAACATGTAGGGTCACCCACAGCTTCCTGTGGAAAGACCGAACAGCGGCCGTATGGATGCGCCCGACGTGGTTAACAGCCTGTGAAGATTAACTTCTCGGCAAGGACTCACGTCCTCTTGCGCGGAGGCCCTCGTCGGTCCACGTGGCCTTAATGGACATGCCCCAGACCTTGGCCCTGCCCGCCGTCGCCCTGGCGATCACCGTCTTCGCGGGCTGGCGCGGCGCGCGTCCGTGGGACCCCAGCCGCAAGGTCCGGATGGCGCCGTGGCGCTTCATCATGGTGATCGGCGGGGCCGTGGTTATGATGCTGCTGATCCACGTCGGCGCCCTGCTGGGCGTGCCGCAGCGAACCTACTGAGACCGGGAACTCCGGCGCGAGCGGACGCTTTCCTGAATCCACAACGAGATCAGGAGAAACCGCCATGGGCGACAAACCCCTCACCGCCGCCGAAGCCGAAGAGCATTTCTGGGACAGCCTGAAGAAATCGAACACCGGCCTGCTGGGCCTGGACCAGCCCGGCTATCACGCCCAGCCGATGACCGCCTTCCGCGAGGAAGAGACTGGGACCATCTGGTTCTTCACCCGCGACGACACCGATCTGGCCAAGGACGCCGCCCTGCCCGGCGGGCAGAGCGCCATGTTCCACTACGGCTCGAAAGACCAGAACGTGTGGGCCTGCATCCATGGCGAGCTGTCCGTGCATGGGCAGGACCGCGAGATCATCGACCGCTACTGGAACCCCGTGCTGGCCGCTTGGTATCCGGAGGGCAAGGATGATCCGCGCCTGACCATCCTGCGCTTCGACGCCGACGACGGACGGGTCTGGGTCAACGAAGGCGGCTTCTTCAAATTCGCATATGAGGTGGCCAAGGCCAACATCACCAAGACCACCCCGGACGCGGGCGGCGTGGCGGACGTGAACCTGCAGTAGGGTTTCGTCAGGTTTCGACGGCGGAAGCGGTCGATGGGGCCCAATAGTCTGCCTTCAGCTCTGGAGGTTCCAATGAAGCCCGCCCTGCTGATCCCCGCCGTCGTCGCCGCCCTGCTCGCCGCCTCGCCCGCGCTGGCCTGCCGCATCCCGTCCGCCGCCGTCATGGCGGAGGCCGCCATGCCCAAGGTCGGGGTGATCGCCAGCGTCGAGGCGCCCGAAGAGACGCTCGGCGTCAACGGCGCCGGAACCGCGTCACTGACCCTGTCGGTATCGCGCGTACTGGATGGAGAGGCGCCGTCGCGGATCACCCTGTCCGCGCCGGTCACCGACATCATCGTCACCACCTGCGGCCCGCTGCGGCTCGAGGGCCGCGATCTGGCGGCCCTGCCGGTCGGCGCACAGGTGATCGCGACCGGCATTCAGCCGGCCGGATCCGCGCCCATCCGGCAGGTCGCCCTGCTGTACAGCGCGAAGGGCCGGTTGTTACTGGAGCGTCCGGAGCGGGACCGGGTCGAGCCCTAACCCGAGAAGCACCACGCCAGCACGGCCTTCTGGGCGTGGATGCGATTCTCAGCCTCATCCCAGACCAGCGACTTGGGCCCATCGATGACCGAATCCGTCACCTCTTCCCCACGGTGCGCCGGGAGGCAGTGCAGGAAGACAGCGTCCTCGTTCGCCAGCGACATCAGGGCGTCGTCGACGCCATAGCCGTCGAAGGCTTCCAGACGGGCCTCATAGTCCTGATCGCCCATGGACACCCAGGTGTCGGTGACCACGACGTCGGCGCCCGCCACCGCTTCGCGCGGGTCCGAGGTCAGCATGACGTGGTCGCCGCCACGGGCGAGGTCGTGCAGGTCGGGGTGATACTCCGCCGGGCAGGCGACCTGCAGGCGGAAGCCGAACTTCGGCGCCGCATGCATGAAGCTGTGGCAAACATTGTTGCCGTCACCGACCCAGGCGATGGTCTTGCCCGCCACCCGCCCGAGATGCTCCTCGATGGTCAGCAGGTCGGCCAGGATCTGGCAGGGGTGTGAGCGGTCGGTGAGGCCGTTGATCACCGGCACGGTCGCCACGCGGGCGAAACGCTCGACATCCTCATGGCTGTTGGCGCGGATCATGACCGCGTCGACCATGCGCGACAGCACCTTGGCGGTGTCCTCGACCGGCTCGCCACGGCCCAGTTGCATGTCGCCCGCGTTGGCGATGATGCCCGAACCGCCGAGCTGGCGGATGGCGGCGTCGAAGCTGAAGCGGGTGCGGGTCGAGTTCTTCTCGAACACCATGGCCAGCACGCGATCCTTGGCCGGAGCGTCGGCGTCCGCGCGGCCCTGCGGCCAGCCCTCGCGGGCCTGCTTTCGCGCATGGGCGTCGTCCAGAATGGCGCGCAGCTCTTCGGCTTCGAGCCGATAGATATCGAGGAAGTGACGGACCATGGGGACCTGAACGATCAGACGTTGTCGGTGAAACCGACGACGAGACCATCAACGAAGCCGTTGATCTCGTCGCCGACGAGGGCGCGCGTGGCGAAGACGGACAGGACGACGAGCAGGACCATCGCGATCCGGTTCGATTTCAGACGGGCCATCTTCACGCTCCCTCTTGGTTGAAGTCAGGCGGCGGCCAGTTTGGTCCGCGCGAACTCGCAGGTCTTCTCGAAGCGCTCGACGGCCTCGCGGGCCTCGTCCAGCGTCAGCACCAGCGGCGGCAGGATGCGCACGCAGTTGTCGCCGCCGCCGGCGACCAGCAGCTGCTGGTCATCACGCGCCCAGGCCATGAATTCGCGGTTGTTCGGGACCAGCTTCACGCCGATCAGCAGGCCCTTGCCGCGCACGTCGACGATGACGTCCGGAAAGCGCTGCTGCAGGCCGTGCAGTTGCTGTTTCAGATAGCCGGCGATCTCGTTGACGTGGGCCAGGGTTTCCGGGGCCGACAGTTCCGAGAAGGCGGCCTGACCAACCGCCATGGCCAGCGGGTTGCCGCCGAAGGTCGAGCCGTGGACGCCGACGGTCATGCCCTTGGCCGCGTTCGAGGTCGCCAGGCAGGCGCCGATGGGGAAGCCGCCGCCCAGCGCCTTGGCCACCGCCATGATGTCCGGGGTCATGCCCGCCCACTCGTGGGCCCACAGCTTGCCGGTCCGGCCCATGCCGCACTGGACTTCATCGAAGATGATCAGGACGCCGGTCTCGTCGGCCAGCTCGCGCATCCAGCGCAGATCCTCGTCCGGGGTGGCGCGGCAGCCGCCCTCGCCCTGCACGGGCTCGAGGATGATGGCGGCCGTGGTCGGGTTGCGGAAGGCGGCCTCGAGCGCGGCCTTGTCGCCCCACAGCAGCTGGTGGAAGCCCTCCATCTTCGGGCCGAAGCCTTCGGTGTAGGACGGGTTGGCGGCGGCGTTGATCGCGCCATAGGTCCGACCGTGGAACGAGCCGTCAAAGCCGTAGATATCGATGCGTTCCGGGTTTCCGTTGGCGACGTGGTGCTTGCGCGCCGTCTTCAGGGCGCACTCGACGGCTTCGGTGCCCGAGTTGGTGAAGAAGACGACGTCGGCGAACGACTTCTCGCACAGGGCGTCAGCGAGCGCTTCCTGCCCCGGAATGCGGAAGATGTTGGAGACGTGCCACAGCTTCTGGGCCTGCTCGGTCACGGCGGCGACCAGCTTGGGGTGGGCGTGGCCGAGGCCGTTGGTCGAGATGCCGGCGACGCAGTCGAGGTATTCCGTGCCGTCCGTCGCCCATAGACGCGCGCCCAGACCACGCTCCACCTCCAGCGGCGCGCGGTTGTAGACACCCATCAGATGCTCTTGGGACACGGGACTGAACCTCCAGAAGAGAGACGGCCCCGTCGCGGGTGCGACGGAGCCGATAAAAAGTGTCCGGTCTTGTCGGACGCGAACCGGGGTTAGTCAACACCGGGTCCGAGATGCCCGGAGGCCGTGACATTCTCGACCAACTGCCGGATTGCGGCCAACTGCGCCTCCGTGAGCAGACGTTTCGGCAGGACCGGATTGCTGGCCGGGCTGAGCAGGAAAAGAAACCGGTCGCGCTCCTCACGGACGGCCTTGATCCCGGCCCAGCTGACGCGAGCGGACGAGACGCCGGTACGGAACTCCACGCCCTGCTCATCGAGGACCCAATCGCTCAGCATTCCGCCGCCCGGCGCGGATCGCGCCGCCCGCACCGTCAGCCGCGCATGAAGCCAGCGCGTGACGATCCAGACGACTGACGTCAGGATGACGATGGCAGCCGCGATCGTGCCCAGCGCACTGGTCGCCCGAGGGTCAGCGACAGCAAAGAGTGCGAGGCTCCAGAGGCCAAGGAACGGCGCGAGGATCGGCAGGCAGGCCCACCAGTGGAGCCCGCCCCATCCCCGGGTCAGCGGGCGCATCTCGCGCACCGTCGGCTGAACGCCCTTGATCTCGATCATCGCTATTCGTCCCGCGCCAACCGCAGGGCCAGGTCGGCGACGAAGCCCGAGGTGCGCAGGATGTCGTCACCATCGACCCACTCCATCCGGTCATCGGCCGAGTGGATGCGCTGGAACACCGGCGGGACGAAGCCTTCGGCGAGGCCATTGGTCTCGCCACCGTTGAAGGCCAGCCACATCTGGTGGGCGCCGACGGCGTCCTGCGAGCCGATCGAGATCACCGGCAGGCCGGCGGCCGAGAAGACGCGGTCATCGCTGGGCGGATAGCTGGGGAAGGCCACGCAGTCGAAAGCCCGCTCGGCGCACTGGGTCCGCATGGCGGCCAGCACGAAGGCCGAGGCCTCGCCAACGTTCTCGCCGTACATCAGCGTCTCGCCATAGGCGTTCACGTCCATATTGATGACCGCGTGGATGCGGCTCTTGTCCTGCGACTCCAGCCATTTGCGGGCGCCGATCAGACCCAGCTCTTCCTGATCGGTGAAGACGAAGACGTAGCGATAGGCGCCCGGCGCCTGATCGACCTGCTCCTTGATGGCGACGGCGGCGTCTATCAGGGCGACGACCGAACCGGCGTTGTCGACCACGCCCTGCGACATCGATCCGTCACGCAGGGGCACGGCGTCGAAGTGGGCGGTCAGCACGATGTCCTTGGCGCCTTCTCCGACTGTGACGACCACGTTGGCGCCCGGACGCGGGCCAGTCCGCTCATTGCCGCCCTCGAAGGGTACGGTCCGCGGGGTGAAGCCCTGCTCACGAAGTTGGGCCACGACGACGTCGCGACGCTGGTCATTGGTCTTGGCGGCATAGGCCTGGATGGCCGTCTCGACGGCCTGCCCCTCGGTGGTCAGAGCCTCGTCCTGGACTGGCGCGGCCAGCAGCGAAAGCGCGAAAAGCGACTGGATCAGCATGGAAACCCTTCCCGTTGGTTCCCGTCCTGACTAACCGCCGGATCGCCCCGCCGCCAGTGCGACGGAAGGAACGTCAGGTTTGGAGCAGCCGCTTCAGGGCGGCGAGGTCCTGCGCCACATGGGCCGCATCGGCCTCGAACGCGGCGTCATCCTGGGCCGCCTGCCGGATGACGACGAAGCTGACCTCGGCGCCGTCATGGTTGGGCGTGACGCGCAGGGCGTTCTCCACCACCGTCCCGTCCGCCAGGGTGACCGTGTGGTCGATGACGCCGAACGGATTTTCGGGGGCGAAACGGACGCGGATCTCGCCGATGGGACCGCCGTCGCCGACCCAGTCCTCGCCGTCGCGCCTCAGGCCCGCGGCCAGACCGGAGGCCCAGTGCGGCATGTTCTCCGGCTTCGAGGCGAAGGCGTAGACCTCACGCCAGTCCCGGTCGACGCTGAGATGGACGACACGGGCGGCGTGGACGGACATGGGCTCAGCTCTTCAGGCGCCAGCCCGATTTGAAAACGGCCCAGCAGGCGTACGACAGGATCAGGGTCAGGAACGCGCTCATCGCGACGCCGATCCAGATGTTGCCTTCGGCATGGCCGATGAAGCCCGAGCGGAAGCCGTCGATCATGTAGAAGATCGGGTTCCAGTGGCTGATGGTGGCGAACGGCTCGGGCAGATTGTCGACCAGATAGAAGGCGCCGCTCAGGAAGGTCATCGGCAGGATGACGAAATTCTGCACGGCGGCCAGTTGGTCGAACTTCTCGGCCCACAGACCGGCGAAGACACCCAACATCCCCATCATCAGCGAGGCGGTCAGGCCGAACCACAGGATGGCGAAGATGTTGGCCACGCCCAGTTTGGCGAACGGCATCACGCAGATGGCGGTGACCAGACCCACGGCGATTCCGCGCGTCGCGGCGCCCAGCGAGAAGCCGATGGTCAGCTCCAGCGGGCTGAGCGGCGGGGTCAGGAAATCGGTCGCCGTGCCCATGATCTTGGCCTGGATCAGGCTGGACGAGGCATTGGCGAAGGCGTTGTTCAAAATGGCCATCATGATCAGGCCGGGCGCCACGAACTCGGGAAAGGCGGTGCCGTGCAGCGGCGGCCGCGAGCCCTTCAGGGCGACCACGAAGACCAGCATATAGAGCAGGGTCGTCACCACCGGCGCGGCCACGGTCTGGGCCCCAACCTTCCAGAAGCGCCGAACCTCCTTGAAATACAGAGTTTTAACCCCCTCCCAGTTGACGCCGCTATAGCGGCGCGGCTGCGGGAGCCCGGACGGGCGCGTGGAGGCGAGATCGGTCATGGGCGGGCAGATGCGCCTCGTCTGGCCGCTTCGCAAGGGGGCCTTCGCGGTCCCACCGACGGGACCATCTTAACCATACTAGATATGGTTCCTGTGGACGGACCAATTCCCACATATTGCGCGTTTTAAGAGGTGGTTTACGATTAGGAGTAGGTCGGCCCCACAGGAGGGACATCCCGACCCCATATGTTGAATCCCTGGAGGGCGACCATGACCGCAGGCTGGACCGAAGATCGCGTCGGCGCGCTGAAGAAGCTGTGGCTGGAAGGCCAGTCGGCGAGCCAGATCGCCAAGGCCTTGGGCGGCGGCGTGACCCGCAACGCCGTGATCGGCAAAGTGCACCGTCTGGGCCTGTCGGGCCGGGCCGCGCCGTCGCAACCGGCTCGCGCCACCTTCCGCCCGTCGCGTCCGCGCCCCGCCGCGCAACCGACCCAGGCGCCGTCGGCTCCGCGCCGCATCGAGGCCGCCCAGCCGCGCGTCGCCGCGCCAGTCGCCCCGACTCCGGCCCCGATCCCGGACCTGCCCGGCACCGCCACGGTCATGACCCTGGGCGCCCACATGTGCAAATGGCCGATCGGCGACCCGTCCTCGACCGAGTTCAGCTTCTGCGGCCGCCGCGCCTCGGAAGGCGTTTATTGCATGGAGCACGCCCGCGTCGCCTACCAGCCGCAGATCCGCAAGGGCGGCAAGGACGGCGCCTCGGAGCTGGCCCGCTCGCTCCGCCGCTACATCTAGGTCGTTCTGACCTGTCCAAGGCGGCTCGCTCCACCCGGCGGGCCGCCTTTCTTTTTATCCAGCCACACGGCTGTCACAGATGGCCCCTAGAGGGGCCGCCGTCCGCGTTGACGCCGCCCGCCGCGGCGATGACGCCGGGGGCGGGGGCTGCGGTTATCCGGGTTGACGCAGCCCCTGGCCTCCCGAGCCGCCCGCCGCCCGGCGGGCGTTTTCAATTCAGCACGCGTCTCTCGCCCGGGACATCGAGGCTGAAGGCCGGGATGGCCGCCTCGAACATGCGGCCCAGGTCATCGACCATCGAATAGCCGCCGACCATGGAGCCGGACGGCGTGCCCAGCGGACAGCCCGAAGCATAGGAATAGCTGTCGCCCGGCTGGATGGTCGGCTGCTCGCCGACCACCCCCGCGCCGCGCACCTCCTCGGTATGGCCCCTCGCGTCGGTGATCAGCCAGCGGCGCGCCACCAGCTGCACCGGCGACGGCGACAGGTTCACGATCTCGACCTGATAGGCCCAGACCCAGCGCCCGCCGTCCGGATCGGATTGGCCGGCCAGATAGCTGGGCCGGACGCGGACCACGATCCCGTCGGTTTCAGCTTCGTAGGCGCGTCCGTCATGCATGGGGGAATGGTCCCGGAACCCGGCCCCACGTCAAGCGGGGCCTTGCTCGCGCGGCGGAATGGCGCGAGAGAGACAGGCCGCGAATTCGTGTAAGCGATAGGCATGACCCTGAGCATCTCCCGTCCCGGCATTCTGCCGTCCCAGTCCATCGAGGTTCTGATCGCCGGCGGCGCGATCGCCTCCGACACCCCGTTCGACGTCGATCAGGTGCAGCCGGCCAGTCTGGACCTGCGCCTGTCCGAGGTCGCCTGGCGCGTCCGCGCCTCCTTCCTGCCCGGGAAGCGCAAGGTCGAGGACCGCATCGCCGACGTGGCCATGCACACCATCGACCTGTCCGCCGGCTATGTGCTGGAAAAGGGCTGCGTCTATATCGCCAAGCTGCAGGAGCGGCTGAGCCTGCCCAAGGGCCTGATCGCCCGCGCCAATCCCAAGAGCTCGACGGGCCGCGTGGACGTCTTCGTCCGTCTGCTGACGGATCGCGGCGGCAGCTTCGACGACGTGGACGAGGGCTATGAAGGCCCGCTTTATCTCGAGATCGCGCCCCAGACCTTCTCCATCCTGGTCCGCCCGGGCACCCGGCTGAACCAGCTGCGCCTGAAGGCGGGCGAGCCGCCCAAGCTGGAAACCCGCTCGGTCGGCGTCGACCTGCAGGCCAGCGAGATCGTCGGCTTCCGCGGTCGTCGCCATGCCGGCGTGGTCGATCTGGACAACATCGACGGCCACGACCCGCGCGACTTCTGGGAGCCGCTGACCCTGCGTCGCGGCGAACTGCTGCTGGATCCGGGCGAGTTCTACATCCTGGCCTCGTCGGACGACGTCGAGATCCCCGTCGATCAGGCCGCCGAGATGACCCCGATCGATCCGTCCGTCGGCGAGTTCCGGGTCCACTATGCGGGCTTCTTCGATCCGGGTTTCGGCACGGACGAGGCCCACGGCGCGGGCTCCAAGGGCGTGCTGGAGGTTCGCACCCACGACACCCCCTTCCTGCTGGAGCACGGCCAGATCGTCGCCCGGCTGGTCTATGAGCCGCTGACCGAACGCCCCAGCCGCCTCTACGGCGAGGGCGGCAGCCACTATCAGAAGCAGGGGCTGAAGCTGTCGAAGCACTTCAGGCCTTGGGGCTGAGAAGGGACTAGGGATTAGGGACTGGGGATTAGTGGGCGCGGAGCCCGCTTCATCGACCTAATCCCTAATCCCCGGCCCCTAATCCCTACGACAGCTTGTCCGCCTTCCTCAGCCCTGGGAACATCGCGGCCCATGCGCCCGTGGCCGCCAGCGCGCCCGCACCGCCGAAGCAGGCGGCTCCGACCGCGCCGAGCAGGCGGACCATCAGGCCGGAATAGGCCTCGCCCAGTTCGTTCGACGCGCCGATGAACAGCATGGACACCGAGCTGACCCGGCCGCGCATGTGATCGGGGGTGGCCAGCTGGATCAGGGTCTGGCGGATGTTGACGCTGATCATGTCCGCCCCGCCGCCGATGAACAGCGCCAGACCTGATAGCCACACGATCTTCGACAGGCCGAAGGTCAGGGTGCACAGGCCGAAGACAGCCACCGCCGCGAACATCCAGCGCCCGCCGTGCTGCACGATGGGGAAGCGGCTCAGATAGATGGCCACGGCCATGGCGCCAACGCCGAACGAGGCGCGCAGCAGGCCGAAACCCTCCGGCCCGACATGCAGGATGTCACGCGCGAAGATCGGGGTCAGCAGGGCCACCCCCGCCAGCAGCACGACCACAAGATCCAGCGAGATGGCCCCCAGAACGATCTTGGTCTTCCAGACATAGGCCAGACCTTCCTTGACCGACTCCAGGGGCGACAGCTTGTGCTCGACCGGGGCGGGCTTGCCGCTGGTCTTGATCAGGATGAAGGCGGCGACCGCCAGCAGGAACAGGCCCAGCGACACCGCATAGGCCAGCGGAACATTGATCCCGACAATCACCCCGCCCAACGCGGGACCGGCGATGGCCCCGGTCTGGAAGGCGATGGATTGGGCCGCGATGGCGGGCGGCAGGGCTTTGCGCCCGACCACCATGGGCAGGAAGGCCTGACTCGCGGGGGCGAGGAAGGCGCGGGCCGCGCCGAAGACGGCGGCGACCGCCAGCAGGCCCCACAAGGGCGGCGAGCCATGGATGGCCATGGCGAGAAAGGACCCGGCGCAGGCGGACTCCACCAGGATGGAGATCCACACCGTCTTCTTGCGATCACGCCGGTCGGCCATGGCCCCGGCGGGCAGGGTGAAGGCCAGCAGCGGCAGGAACTGACACAGGCCGACGAGGCCGAGGTACAGGCTGGCCTCGGCCACCGGGTGATCCCGGCGGGCGATCTCATAGACCTGCCACAGCAGGGCCGAGGACTGGATCTGGATGCCCAGCACGGCGACCACGCGGCCGAACCACAGCAGGCGGAAGTCGCGGATGCCCCACGGACTGGCGGGACCTTCGGGCGGAGCGGGGGGAACAGGGGGCGTCGGCGAGCCGGCGTCGAGGCTTTCAACAGTCACGTGCGTCGATCGTATTTCGGGTAGGGGGAGCCGTCCCGGTGGAAGTAGCGATCCGCCCCTTGGGGCAGGACCATGTCGATATCAGGGTAGTCGCAGGCGTCGGTCGTCTTGGAGCGTGTACCCACCTCCAGCAGAACGGCCTCGCTGTCTGAACGGTTCTCGATCTTGTGTCCGTCGGGGACCCCGGCCTTGAAACCCGCGCAGTCGCCCGCGCGCAACACCGTCTCGCCGTCGCTCTCGACCAGAACGACCTCGCCGGACAGGACCATGACGAACTCGTCCTCGGTCGCATGCCAGTGCCTCTGGCTGGACCAGGCGCCAGCGGGCAGACGCAGCATATTGACCCCGAACTGGCTGAGGCCGACCGCATCGCCCAGCTTCCAGCGACGGCGCGGCTTGCACGGACCGGCGTGTTCCTCCGGATAGGAGGTCCCGTGTCCGGTGGGCGCGGCGTCGATGTCGATCTTCGGCATGGCCGTGACCTTCTCCCGATCATCGGGACCACGTAAAGCAAGGAACCATGAGCGACGCATCAACTCCCGTTATCGATCCTGTCGAACTGACCCGCGACCTGATCCGGATTCCGTCCGTCACCCCCGCCGACGAAGGCGCGATGGATGTGCTGGAGCGGACCCTGACGGCGCTGGGCTTCACCTGCCGCCGACTGGCCTTCGGAGATCCGGACGGCGTGGGCGCGAACGCGCGGATCGAGAACCTCTACGCCCGGCGCGGGACGGCTTCGCCCAACCTCTGCTTCGCGGGCCACACCGATGTGGTGCCGACGGGCTCGACCGAGGCGTGGTCCTCCGCGCCGTTCGGAGCCGAGGTGAAGGACGGGGTGCTGTACGGACGCGGCGCGGTGGACATGAAGGGCGGGATCGCCGCCTGGGTCGCGGCGGTATCGAAGGTGCTGGCGAAAGGCGACGTCCCCGGCTCGCTCAGCTTCCTGATCACGGGCGACGAGGAAGGCCCGGCCCTGCACGGCACCAAGAAGGTGGTCGAGGCCCTGATGGCCGAGGGCGAGGTGATCGACGCCTGCGTGGTCGGCGAGCCGTCGTCGCAGCAGCGACTGGGCGACATGATCAAGATCGGTCGTCGCGGCTCGCTGAACACCTGGTTCACCGTACATGGCAAGCAGGGCCACGTCGCCTATCCCGACCGCGCGGCCAATCCGGTGCCGGTGCTGGCCAAGCTGGCGGCGACGCTGGCGGCGCATCGTCTGGACGAGGGCTATGAGGCCTTCCAGCCGTCGAACCTCGAACTGACCACGCTCGACGTCGGCAACACCGCGACCAATCTGATCCCCGCCGAAGCGCGCGGGCGGCTGAACATCCGCTTCAACCCCTCGCATACGGGCGAAAGCCTTATGGCCTGGCTGAACGCCGAGGCAGGCAAGGCGCAGGCCGAAAGCGGGCTGCGCGTCGAGGTCGAGCACATGCACTCGGGCGACGCCTTCCTGACCCAGGCGGGCGTGTTCGTTCAGGCGGTGCAGGACGCGGTGGAGACCGAGTTGGGCGTCCGCCCGGAGGCCTCGACCACCGGCGGCACCTCGGACGCCCGCTTCATCCGCGCCATGTGCCCGGTGCTGGAGCTGGGCCTGGTCGGCCAGACCATGCACCAGATCGATGAGCGGGTGCCCACCGCCGAGCTGGAGGCGCTGGCCGGGACCTATGAGCGGGTGATCCGGACCTATTTCGAACGGATCTGACCGCCCGGCTCAGCGGGCCGCGACGACGATGATCTCGACCCGATACTCCGGCGCCGCCAGCCGGGACTCGCCCGTGGCGCGGGCGGGCGGGTTTTCCTTGTCGACCCAGGCGTCCCAGACGCCGTTCATCGCCTCGAAGTCACCGATGTCGGCCAGCCAGATGGTGGCCGACAGGATCTTCGACTTGCTGCTGCCGGCCTCGGCCAGCAGGCTCTCGATCTCGGCCAGGGCGGTGCGGGTCTGGGCGACCACGTCCTCGCCGGGCTCGCCGACCTGCCCGGCCAGCCATATGGTGTCGCCGTGGATGACCGCCTGGCTCATGCGGTCGTCGGGATGCAGTCGGGTGATCATGGCCTCACTCGCGTTCCAGGAATCTCAGCGCGCTCAGTACATGGGTTTTGACGCCCAGCGGCAGCACCTTCTCGTTGACGTCGAAGCCCGGCGAATGGTTCGGGGCAGAAGTCGCGGGATCGACGCCGTCGGGCGTGGCGCCGAGGTGGTAGAAGACGCCCGGGACTTCCTGCGAGAGATAGGAGAAGTCCTCGGCCACCGTCGTAGGCGGGGTGGCCGGATTGACGTTGCCCTCGCCCGCCGCTTCGGTCAGGACAGGGGCCAGCCAGGCGGAAAGTTCCTCATTGTTGAACACCAATGCCGCGTTCTGCCGGACCGAGAATTCGGCGTTCGCGCCGAAGTTTTCGGCGACATTGCTGATGGCGCGCTCGGCCCGGCGGACGAGGTCGTCGCGCTGGGCAATGTCGAAGGTGCGCAATGTGCCCGACAGCGTCGCCGTGTCCGGGATGATGTTGTAGCGCACGCCCGCGTCCAGGGTGGCGATGGTGAAGACCGTTGGCGTGGTCGTCGGGTCGATGGTCCGGGCGGTCAGGCTGTTGATCGTCTGGATCACGTCGGCAGAGGCGGCGATGACGTCCACGCCCTTCCACGGCCAGGCGCCGTGGGTCTGACGCCCATGCAGGACGATATCGATCCGGTCTGATGCGGCCATGAAACCGCGCGGGCGATAGAAGACGGTCCCCGCCCGACCCGGCACCACATGCAGGCCGAAGATGGCGTCGGGGCGCGGGTCACGCAGCGCGCCTTCCTCGATCATCAGGGCCGCCCCGCCCTTGGGCTCGCCCGGAGGCGCGCCCTCCTCGGCGGGCTGGAAGATGAAGACGATGGTCCCGGCGATGTCGTCCTTCATACCCGCCAGCACTTCGGCGGCGCCCATCAACATGGCGATGTGGGCGTCGTGGCCGCAGGCGTGGGCCACCGGCACGGTTTGGCCCATGTAGGTCCCGGTCGCGGTCGAGGCGAAGGGAAGTCCCGTGGCTTCCAGCACCGGCAGGGCGTCCATGTCGGCGCGCAGGGCGACCGTGCGTCCCGGCTTGCCGCCGCGCAGGATGCCGACCACGCCGGTGCGCCCGACGCCGGTGCGGACCTCCAGCCCCAGCGCGCGCAGATGGTCGGCGATCACGCCGGCGGTGCGGGTCTCGGCGAAACCCAGTTCGGGATTGGCGTGCAGGTCGCGCCGCCAGTCGATGACACGCGGGCGGACCTGCTCCACCGCCGCCTCGACCCGCGCCAGCGGGACCTGCGCGGCGGCGTTTCCGGCGATGACCAGCCCGAGGGCGAGCGACGAAAGGGCGATCAGGCGGCGGACGATCATGGCGCTCCCCGGACGGCGACCCTTGCAGAAGACCACCGGTCTCTCGATTTGTCAGCCATGACCCTGAAGCGCGCGAAGACCCAATGGCAGGACGTGGTGCTGGTCTGCCGCAAATGTCAGCGCAAGCTGGACGGCGAGGGCTTCGGCCCCGATGGCGAACGCTCGCTGAAGAAGGCCCTGCGCAAGACGCTGAAGGCGGGCAAGAGCCGCAAGGCCGGGGTGGCGGTGTTGGAGACCGACTGCTTCGACGTCTGTCCGAAGAACGCCGTGGTCGCGGTGCGGGCGGGGCGGCGGGACGCGCCCCTGCTGATCGTGCCCCGGGGCGCCCCGATGGACGAGGTCCGGACCGCCCTTGATCTGGATATCGACCGACCGGCCCGCCGCTGAGGGTCGTCAGTGGGGGGGTGACCCCGCCCCGGCGAACGCCTAGGCTTGCGTTCGTGAACCTGCGCTCTCCCGCCTTCGTCATGCTGTTCGCCGTCAGCCTGATCGCGGCGGCGGGGAACATGGCCCTGCAATCGGTGCTGCCGAACATCGGCCGGGCCTTCGGGCTGCGCGACACCCTGGTCTCGGCGGCGTTCGCCATCTCGGCCCTGATGTGGACCCTCGCCTCGCCCTTCTGGGCGCGCCTCTCCGACCGGATGGGACGCAAGAAGGTGATGATGATCGGCCTGACCGGCTTCATCCTGTCGATGACCGGCTTCGGACTGGCCACGACCTCAGGCCTGCAGGGCTGGCTGGGTTTCGCGGTCGCCTTCGCTCTGATGGCCACGGCGCGGACCATCTATGGCGTGTTCGGCTCGGCCGCCCCCATCGCCTCGCAAGCCTATGTCGCCGACCGCACCACCGCCGGGCAACGGACGCAGGCCATGTCCATGCTGGCCTCGGCGCAGGGGCTGGGCACCGTGGTCGGCCCGACGCTGGCCCCGCTGTTCGTCCTGCCCATCGTCGGACTGGCCGGCCCGATGTACGCCTTCGCCGCCATGGGCGCGATCGCCCTGTTCGTCGTCTGGCGCGGACTGCCCAGCGGCGACGTGGTCCGCATCCCCTCCCCCAGCGGCCGTCGCGACGACATGGGCAAGGGCCTGTGGAAGGACCCGCGCGTGCGGGACTATCTGCTGTACGGCCTGCTGGTGACCGGCGCCCAGGCGGTGAACATCTCCGTGCTCGGCTTCCACATCATCGATGAACTGGCTGCGACGGGGACGCCGCAGGAAGGCAGCCATCCCTTCATCGCCCTGGCCATGTTCGCGGGCGCGGCGGCGACCCTGCTGGCCCAGTGGGGCCTGATCCCGCTGCTGAAGCTGGAATCGCGCGACCTGATGCGCTGGGGCGCGGCCCTGGCGCTGGCCGGCAATGTGCTGAGCATCGCCTCGCCCGGCTATTACGGCGTGGTTATGGGCTATGCCGTGGTCTCCATGGGGGTCGGCTTCGCCCGACCGGGCTTCACCGCCGGGTCGTCTCTGTCGGTCGGGCCGTCCGAGCAGGGCGCGGTGGCGGGCCTGATGATGTCGCTGGCCGGGCTCAGCTTCCTGGCCCCGCCGGTGATCGGTGTGGCCCTGTACGAGTTCGCCGAACCGGCGCCCTTCGTCGCCAACGCCCTGCTGCTGGCCGCCGCCACGGCCCTGTGTTTCCTCAGCCCCCGCCTGCGTGCCGGGCCGCCGGATCTGCCTGACCGGGAGGAGACGCCCTCGCCCGAAACCCCGCCCGCCTCCCAGCCCGGGCCGGAAGGTAACCGTTGAGGCGACGCGCGCCCTTTTCTGGCCTCGCAAGCCGTGCCAGATCAGCGCCATGGATATCGCCAAGATCGAAAAGCGCATCGGCATTCGGGCCTCCACCGATGCGGTCTGGGAGGTTCTGTCGAACCTGCCGGACTGGGACCGCTGGAACCCCATCGAGACCGGGGTCGCCGGGACCATCGCCTTCGGCGCCGAGATCAGCCTGACGGAGGCCATCGAAGGCCTACCGGAACGTAAGGCGGTCACCCGCGTCGGCGAATGGCAGCCCTACGCCCAGCTGGTCTGGGCCGAGAACCGCGGCCTATGGTTCCGCTCGCTGCGCTATTTCGAGATCGAGGAGTTGGACACCGGCGGCTGCATCGCGGCCAACGGCTTCCTGTTCAGCGGCCTGCGCGGCGAGATGTTCTTCGACAAGAACCGCAAGGCCCTGCGGCACGCGGTCAACGCCGTGGCCGACGCCTGGAAGGCCGCGGCGGAAGCCTGATCGACCCCTCGCCTACTGCGCCATCGTGTCCTGGATGCTGATCAGCGCCGGGGTCAGGATGACGATGAACAGCACCGGCAGGAAGAACAGGATCATCGGCACGGTCAGCTTGGCCGGAAGGGCCGCGGCCTTCTTTTCGGCGGCGGACAGGCGCAGCTCGCGGTTTTCCTTGGCCATGGTGCGCAGGGCCGTGCCCAGCGGGGTGCCGTAGGTCTCGGCCTGGGTCATTGCGGTGGCGACCGACTTCACGCCCGGATGGTTGGTCCGCTTGGCCAGGCCGTCATAGGCCAAGCGACGGTCGGGCAGATAGCTCAGCTCTGCCGACAGCAGGGTCAGCTCCTCGGCCAGATCGATGGACTGGCCGCCGATCTCCTGACTCACCTTCTGGATCGCGGCCTCGATGGACATGCCCGCCTCGACGCAGATCAGCAGCAGGTCCAGCGCATCAGGGAAGGCCTGCATGATCGAGGCCCGGCGCTTGGAGATGCGGTTGGCCAGGAAGATGTTGGGGCCATAGAAGCCGACCACCGCCGAGATCATGCAGATGGTCACCCGCGTCATCACCGGCAGGCCGAAATCATTGAAGATGAAGAGGTAGAAGACCGCGATCGCCAGGAAGATGAACGGCATCGAGAAGCGGAAGAAGTAGAATGTCGTCAGCGGCTTGGGCCCGCGATAGCCGGCCTGGGCCATCTTCTCGGCCACCTTGGGGTCCTCCAGCAGCTGGGTCAGGTTCAGGCGCTCGACGACCCGCTTCTTGAAGCCTTCATCGGTGTGACGCAGCCCGCCGGGGCCAGCGGCGATGGCCTGACGCGAGCGACGTTTCAGCTCCTCGCGACGCACCGCTACCGCCTTCATCCGGCTGTCCAGCTTGGCCCCGCCGGTGAACGAACCCAGCAGGGTCACGATGGTGGCGAAGACCAGCACCCCCACGACGATGCTGAGGATGTTGGCGGGATCGGTGAAGAAGGGAATGAGGCCCGGCATGTATGGTCCTCAGAACTTGAAGGAGATCATCTTCTTCATCACGAAGACGCCGAAGCTCATCATGATGACGGCGACCACGAGCATGAATTGGCCGCGCGGATCGGTGAACAGCTTGGCCATGTAGGCCGGGGTCGTGATGCTGACGAGGATCATCACCGCCGGGGGCAGCGAGCCGATGATGCCCGCCGAGGCGGTGGCTTCAGACGACAGCGCTTTGATCTTCTCGCCCATCATCTTCCGCGCGCGCAGGACGGTGGTCAGGTTGGACAGGGCCTCGGCCAGGTTGCCGCCCGTCTTCTGCTGGATGGAGATGACGATGGCGAAGAATTTCAGCTCCGGCGTCGGCATGCGCTCGTACATCTTGTCCAGCGCCTGCGGCAGCGTCAGGCCCACGCCCATGCCCTCGACCAGCTTCTGGAACTCCGGCCCGAGCGGCGCGGGACTCTCGCGGGCGATGATCTTGAAGCAGTCGTGGACCGGCAGGCCCGACTTGATACCGCGCACGATGACGTCGACGGCGTCGGCGAAATGGCTGGAGAACTTCTTCATCCGGCGCTTGCCGAGGAAGCCCACGACCCAGCGCGGCAGGCCGAGGCCGAAGACCACGGCGGCGCCGAGGCAGAGTAGGATGTTCAGGCCGAACAGCAGCGGCAGCAGGAAGGCCGCGACGCCCAGCACGGCGCTGGTGATCCAGAAGGCCCGCACTGTGGTGGAGAGGCCCGCCTGCTTGAGCTTGGCGGCCAGGCTGACCCGCGCCTTGCGCTCGGCCCGCTCGGACTCCTGAAGCTGCGTGAGGATCTGCTTGCGGCGCGCCTCGGGCGTGTTGGCGGCGGCCTTCTTGGCGGCGGTGGCGGTCTGTTTCGGCGTCCCGAAGGACTGGGCGCGCTTCACCGCGGCGTCGCTGGAATCCCCGCCGCCGACGAAGGCCCAGCCGATGCCCCCGATGGTGATGAACGCCAGCACGGCGGCGAGAATGGGAAGCATCGCCGTTACTCCGCCGCGTCCAGCGCTTCAGCCAGTTCGCGTTCCAGTCCGTAGTAGCGGGCGCGGTCCCAGAAACGCGGGCGGGCGATGCCGGTCGAGCGGTGACGGCCGACGATCTTGCCGTTCTCGTCCTCGCCGGTGATCTCGTAGACGAACAGGTCCTGGGTGACGATCACATCGCCTTCCAGACCAACCACCTCGGTGATGTGGGTGATGCGACGCGAACCGTCACGCAGGCGGGCGGCCTGAACGATGACGTCCACCGAGCCGACGATCATCTCGCGGATCGTCTTGGACGGCAGGCCATAGCCGCCCATGGTGATCATCGATTCCATACGGCTGATGGCTTCGCGCGGGCTGTTGGCGTGCAGCGTGCCCATGGAGCCGTCGTGGCCGGTGTTCATCGCCTGCAGCAGGTCGAAGGCTTCCGGGCCGCGGACTTCGCCGACGATGATCCGCTCGGGACGCATCCGCAGACAGTTCTTCACCAGATCGCGCATGGTGATCTGGCCCTGCCCCTCGAGGTTCGGCGGACGGGTTTCCAGACGGACCACGTGCGGCTGTTGCAGCTGCAGTTCGGCCGCGTCCTCGCAAGTGATGACGCGCTCGGTCGGGTCGATGAAGGCCGTCAGCGTGTTCAGCAGGGTCGTCTTGCCCGAACCCGTACCGCCCGAGATGACCAGATTGCATCGCGAGGCGCCGATGACGCCGAGAACGCGCGCGCCCTCGGGACTGATGGAGGCGTACTCCACCAGGTTCTTCATCGTCAGCTTGTCTTTCTTGAACTTCCGGATCGTCAGCGTCGGACCGTCGATGGCCAGCGGCGGGGCGATGACGTTGACACGCGAGCCATCGGGTAGACGGGCGTCGCAGATCGGGGAGCTTTCGTCCACGCGGCGGCCGACCTGCGACACGATCCGCTGACAGATGTTCATCAGCTGGGCGTTGTCGCGGAAGCGGACGTTGGTCAGTTGGACCTTGCCGCCGACTTCGATGAACACACGGCCAGCGCCATTCACCATAATGTCGGCGATGTCGTCGCGGGCCAGTAGCGGCTCGAGCGGACCGTAGCCGAGGACGTCGTTGACGATGTCCTGGACCAGATGCTCCTGCTCGGCGACCGACATGGAGACGTTCTTGATCGCCACCAGTTCGGCGACGATGTCGCGGATTTCCTCGGCGGCGGCCTTGGGATCGAGCTGGGCCAGCTGTGCCAGGTCGATGGTGTTCATCAGCGCGTTGAAGATCGTCGTCTTCGTGGCGTGATAATAGTCCGACTGCTCGCGGACGATCTCGGCGACCTGCTGGGCCTTCTTCAGCTGTTCGAAGCCGGGCGTGGCCTTGGGGCCCGGTCCGGCGGCCTTGGCCGGCGCGGGGGGCGGAGGCTTGGGCCGGGAAGCCAGGGCGTCGAGACGGTCAACGCCACCCGTCGGCTGAAGGGCTTGCTGGGGGGCCGTGCGGGGCGCATCCAGCACATCGGCTTCAGGGCCGCCGAAGGCGAAGGCCTGGGTCTGGACGCCCTGTTGGGGCTGAAACAGGGGCTCGGAGCCGCCCGGCGCGGGCGCGGGCTGCGGCGCGGCGGGAGCCGGGCGCGGCGCCGCCGGCGCTAGGGCTCCGGGCTGACCTGTGCGCTTGCCGAACACGTCCTAGGACTTCTTCTTGAACAGGCCGGAGAACATCGACTTGCCGCCCGCCGCCTTGCTCGCCTTGGGACCGGCCAGCAGGGGGATTTCACGGCGCGAGACGATCTGGGCCAGGGTCTGGAAGGCCTCGGCCGCTTTGGACTTGCCGCCCGCATCGAGGATCATCTGACCGTTGTTGGCCGCCGCGCCGAAGGTCTTGGCGTCGAACGGGATGATCAGGCTGGGATGGACGCCCAGCGCATTGCCGAACTCCTTGGCCGGGATTTCCGGACGACCGGGCACACCGACCTGATTGAGGACCAGGCGCGGCGGGGCGTCGTTGGGACGGCCCTGCTTGATCAGGTCGATCATGTTCTTGGCGTTGCGCAGCGAGGCCAGGTCGGGCGTGGCCACGACCACCACCTCGTCGGCGCTGATCAGGGTCCGACGCATCCACGACGACCAGACGTGCGGCAGGTCCAGCACCACGAAGGGCGCGGTGGCGCGGATCTGGGTCGTCACCTCCTCGAAGGCGTCCGGGCTGATTTCCCAGTCGGCATCGAGCGTGGCGGGGGCGGCGAACAGGCTCAGCTTGTCGGTGCAGCGGACCATCATCCGGTCCAGCAGGACCGGGTCCAGGCGATCCGGCTGCGACAGGGCGTCGGCGACGCCGTTCAGCGGATCCTGGTTGAAGTCCAGACCGGCGGTGCCGAATGGCAGGTCGTAGTCGACGATGACCGTATTGGCGCCGATCCGCTCGGACATCGCATAGGCGGTGTTGTGGGCGACCGAACTGGAGCCGGAGCCGCCGCGCGCGCCGACGAAGGCGATAGAGCGACCGACGAAGGGCTGGGCCGGGTCGGCGAACAGGCCGCCGATGGCGGCGATCAGCTGCAGCGGCTGGAGCGGGGCGACGAGATATTCGCTGACCCCCCGACGCATCAGTTCGCGGAACAGCAAGATGTCGTTGGTGGCGCCGATGACGACCACCTTGGTGCCGGCGTCACAGACCTCGGCCAGTTGATCGACTTCCCACAGCAGGGTCTGCGGGTCCTTCAGGCATTCGACGATGATCAGCGGCGGCGTCGGCTCGTGCTGATAGGCCTCGACCGCGGCGGCCACGCCCCCGACCCGGATCTGGGTCGTGGCGCGCGACAGGCGGCGATCCTGCCCCGCGCGCTCGGCGGCGGCCAGGGTGTCCTGCCGCTCGGCGAAGACGTGGATGGCGATGCGCGGCACCGAAACCTCGGCCGCGTGCCCGGCGGCCATCGGCGGCGAGAAGGCGGCGTGGGCGCCGGCGACCAGTTCCCCGACCGGATTGAAGTCGCCGCCCGTCTGGGTCGGCTCCGGCAGGGCCTGGCGTTGCGGCTGGGGCGCCGGGGCCTGAACGGCCGGGGCGGTGAACTGAAGCGGCGGACGACGCGCGCCCTCATCGCCCATCATCGGCTCGCCGGGGAAGGCGTCCAGGGCAGGTTCGGCGGTCGGCGCGGCGGGAGCCCCCTGGGCGACATAGCCCATGTCGAGGTCGAACTCGTCGTCCTCGAAGTCATCGAAAGCGCGGGGGGCGAAGGCGTTGCTCATGGGCTTAGTCCACGGCCTGGGAGATCGCGCCCTGAACCAGGGTCTCCTGCGGCGCCGAGGACAGCTCTCCCTTGCGGTAGTGGTCAAACACGATGGCGGCGCGGCCCGGATCGGCGGCCGTCATGGCGCGGGCGCCGACGATGTCGCGCGGATCGGCGATCTGGGCGGCCATGTTGGCGTTGATGGCGCAACCGAGACCCAGCGACGACTGGTTCGAGAAGCGGCCGCCCATGTTACGGGGCTCGGTCCCGCAGTTCGGGATCACCGCGCGCACGGTCTCGAACCCCGCCAGCACCGGAGCGCGGGGGTTCGGCGCGTCATAGGCGAGGACCTCGATATTGCCGGCCGGAACGCCGGCGGACTCAAGTGCGGCGCGAACCGCCCAGGTCTGGCGCGAGGCCGAGGGATCTTCGCCCGACGGTCCCTGGACCTGGATCCTTCCCACGCCGGAGGCGGCGTAGCGACCGGCGAGGTCGTTCAGGGCCGAAATCTGGTTGGAAGACAGGCCGTCGTCGTGCACCGCCAGGGCGATGCGATCCAAGCCGGGCTCGACCCGCAGGGAGTAGCGCGACAGCGGGGTCAGCGGCGCGGTGTCGGCGCCGCCGGTCGAGGCGCAACCCGCCAGCAGGGCGGCGGCGGACAGGGAGAGGAGCAGGGAACGCATCACAGGGGCCCTCATTCGATCACATAGCCCACCGGACCGGACCAGCCGGTTCCGGCGACCGCCGTCCCGGCGCGCGGGGCGTTGTGCTGGTCCAACTGGCCGAACAGCAGGGTCTGGGCGTCGTTGGCGATCTGCAGGCCGTCGGCGGGAGTCTGCATGGTCCCGGCGCCGGTCGGCGAGACCACATAGGCCTCGACGATGATGACCAGCTCGGTCTCGCCGGAGATGTAGTCGCGCGAGCGGAACAGGGCGCCCAGCACCGGCAGGTCGCCCAGCGCGGGCAGGGAGTCGATGTTCTGGCGGGTGTCCTCGCGCAGCAGGCCCGCGATCATCAGCGAACCACCCGACGGCAGCTCGACCGTATTGGAGGCCCGGCGGACGTTCAGGCCGGGGATGACCAGCGACCGGTCAGCGCCGCCGCCCAGGGTGAAGGCGCCCACCTGGGTCAGCTCCGACACCTCGGTCGACAGCTGCAGCGAGATGCGGCCCGGCGACAGCACGATCGGCCGCACGGCCAGACGCACGCCATAGGGTTTGAACTCGACCGTCACCTTGGTCGAGTTGTCCGAGGTCTCCTGCCCCACTGGGACCGGGAATTCGCCGCCCGCCAGGAACTCGGCGGCCTCGCCATTGGCGGTGGTGATGTTGGGCTCGGCCAGGATGCGGACCAGGCCGGCGCGCTCGAAGGCGCGCAGGGCGGCAGAGGTGGTCGAACCGTCGCCGGCGCTGTCGTTATAGCGGATGATGCCGCCGCCCAGTTGGTTGCCATTGACGGCGAAGGTCGCACCCTGGGTCAGGGACAGCCCGTTGCCGACGCTGGCCAGAACCGCCGTGGCGTCAAAGCCCAGCTGTTTGATGGCGGTGCGCTGCACCTCGACGATGCGGGCCCGGACCATGACCTGATCAGACCCGGCGATGGTCATCATATTGATGACCTTCTCGGGCGAGGAGACGAAGGCGCGTGCGACCTGGCTGGCGCGATCCGCCTCGCCGGGGCTGAAGACCGTGCCGGTCAGGATGATGCTGTCGTTGACCGCCTCGGCGTGAACGTTGGCGTTGGGCATGACCCGGTTCAGCGTGTCCTGCAGGGCCGAGACCCCGGCGTCGACGCGGACGCGCAGCGACAGGATGGTGCGACCGGCGCCGTCCAGCACGACCGCGTCGGTCTCACCCGGCTGCAGACCGATGATGGTGATCCGGCGCGGCGAGTGCAGCATGGCCTCGGCGACGGTTGGATTGGGCACGATCACGTCGCGGGCGTCGGCGGGCAAGTCAACCGCCATGGACGAACCGCGCGGCAGGCTGATCAGTTGCGACTGCGCGCCCATGGAGACTGCGGCGCGGCTCTGGGCCCAGGCCGTCGGGGTCGGGCTGGTGGCGACGACGGTCAGACCCGCTAGGGCGATGGCGACAAGACGCTTCATTGGACCACCACCACTTCCGGCGCGCCGCCGCGATAGATCCGCACCGCGCCGCTCTGGCGCACTTCCGGACGCGCCGTGCGGCCCGAGGGACCGCCAGTGTCGGCGTAGGAGCGCAGGATCAGGCTCAGTTCCCCCTCGGACTTGGCGAGAGCCAAGGCCTCGGCGTCACGCGGACCGACCTCGAGGGTCGCGGTGGCGCCGATCACGGCCTGTTCGTCATCCCCGGCGCGGGTCGACTGGTCGATAGCCAAGACCTTGATGTTCTGCATCACGGTGGCCGACGTGAACTTGGAACGGTCGCCTTCGGAGGCGCCCATGTTCGACAGATTGGTTTCCCGCGTCAGGACCACGTCCACGCGGTCGCCCGGGAGGATGAAGCCGCCCGCCGCGGTCTCGACCGTCACGCGGATGGCCATGGCACGCATGCCCGGTTCCAGATAGGCGGCCATGTAGCCGCTGTCTCCGGCGCGCACGATCTTGCGCATGACGATGGGTTCACCCGCCAGAATGGGTTCGCGAACGACAGAGCCGACATAGTCGGCCTTGGCCCCGCCGGTGGCGATATCGGTGGCGGCGCGGGTCACCGAGGCGACGGCGCCGGCGGGCTTGTCGTCCGCGGCGGGTTGGGCCGGAGCGGCGGCCGCCGAGGGGATCGGCACCGAGCCGTCGGTAATGAAGACCGGATTGACCTCGTCGACCGGCCAGTCCTTCCACTCCATGTCGCCCTCGGTGAGACGCTGGCCGGGCTGGAGATCCTTGGCGGCGACCAGAACCTTGGCCATCGGGCGGCTTTCGACGGGCGCGGCGGCGGCCACGGTCGCAGGCTGGCCCGAGGGCGACCCCATGGCGCGAACCACCAGCGCCAGGCCAATGGCGGCCACCGCGGCGATGCAGATCACGATGATACGGGCAGGCTTCATCGACGGTCTCCGGCGGGCCTTCCCGGACGCGTGAATCGGTCCTTCGGCCCCCTACCGTTAACGAACATGCCGGGCGCGGGTTAACGCGGGCCTAAGTCCCGCAGTGTCGTGTTATCCGGCGATAAAGGCGGCCATCAGCGGCGACGACGGCCAGGCCAGCAGGGCGCCCGCGCAGATGGCCACGCCATAGGGAATGGCGCCGCGAGGCTCCATCAGTTGCACCACCCAACCGGGCGCGCCCAGCAGATAGGGGCGCGAATGGAAACGGGCGAACAGCAGGAACAGGCAGAACAGGCCGCCCACAAGCGCGGTCCAGAGCACGAACATGCCCGAGCCCTGCACACCGAGCCAGAGGCAGGACGCGGCCATCACCTTGGCGTCACCGCCGCCGATCCAGTTCAGCGCGAACATCCCCGCCCCGACGAACAGGGCCACGACGGACACGCCGACGCTGATCGCGACCGTCTCCAGCGGCAGGCCCACGGCGATCGCCGCGATGGGAAAAGTGACGACCAGGGCGAGCGAGACCCAGTTCGGAATCTTCATCGTCGTGAGGTCTTTCAGACCCGCGATGATCAGCAAGGCGGGCATCACCGCCAGCAAGCTCAGATAAAGGGTGTCCATAGGTTATGGTTTCGCACAGACGCGGTTAAGACCCGGTTTCCTTGGGCAAAGAAAAGGGCCGGGGCGTTTCCACCCCGACCCTTCGCCGGTTTCAAGAGGTTCCGCGGGGGTGTTAGACGCCCGGGGTGCCGCCCATGCCGGTCACGACTTCGTTGAACTTGGTCTTGATCGTCGAACCGAGCGCGGTGACGGCCGAGATGATCACGACGGCGATCAGGGCGGCGATCAGGCCGTACTCGATGGCGGTGGCGCCCGACTCGTCGGACATGAATTTCGAAACGAACTTGGTCATCTTGTTTCCCTTCCAGCTTGGGTGGACTGCGAGGCATTGGGGAAGCCGGTGACCCGTCTCACCCCCCGAACATGCGCAGCCTGCGCCGAGGGGGTTAAATCGAGACGTACGAATGTGTTTACTGCAACGTTTACTGTTAAGCTGAAACAACCAATTCCGGCCAAGCAAAAGGGCCGGAGCGTTTCCGCCCCGGCCCTTAGCCGGTTTCAAGAGGTTCCGAGGGGTCTTAGACGCCCGGGGTGCCGCCCATGCCGGTCACGACGGCATTGAACTTGGTCTTGATGGTCGAACCGAGCGCGGTCACGGCCGAGATGATCACGACGGCGATCAGAGCGGCGATCAGGCCGTACTCGATGGCGGTGGCGCCCGACTCGTCGGACATGAACTTCGAAACAAACTTGGTCATGGACTTTGATCCTTATGGATGAGGTGTAGCGAGCTAACTGACGAGGGGGGAGCCGGCAGCCCGCTTGACCCCCAAAACGCAGGATGGTTATCGCCCATATCGGTTAAAGCCCGGTCTTCGGTCTTGGTTACTGCGAGATTTACTCTAAGAATCTGCGGCAACGCTGGGTTTTGCCCATCTGGAGAGGCCTCCCGGGAGAGCCCAAACGGCCATTTCAGAATTTCTTGAGGATTGCGGACGCAGTGTCCGGCTCACGCTCACGCGCGCGCCCGTTTATTGAGAAGACGTCGCCATGATCCATCAGATCCGCCTTGCCGCCGCTGTCGCCGCCGCCGCCGTTCTGGCCGCGCCGGCGATTGTCGCCGCCCAGTCCGCCAGCATGAACGTCGACATCGATCAGGCCCGGCGCGTCCAGCTGCGTGGCGCGGCAGCCTCGGTCATCGTTGGCAATCCGCAGATCGCGGACGTCACCGTGGTTGACGCCAATACGCTCTACATCACCGGCAAGGGCTACGGCGTGACGGAAGTGGTCGCCGTGGACCCGATCGGCCGCACCGTCTTCCAGAGCCAGGTCGTCGTCACCGCCGGCGACGGCGGCGGACGGGTCCGCGTCTGGCGCGGCGCCGCCGCCACTGAAATGGCCTGCGCCAGCTCCTGCTCGCCCTCGGTGCGCGGGACGACCGGCGGCGCCACCGAAACGCCGTAAGACCCGGTGGGGGGCGGGACCTGTTCTGAAACGAAGCCGATGCGTCCGTCGCGGCGCAGCCTGCGGCGCGCCCGGGAGGGATCGGTGGCGGTCGAGTTCGCCATGGTCGCCCTGCCCTTCTGCCTGATGATCTTCGCCATCCTCGAGCTGGCGCTGGTGTTCGTCACCGACTCCGTTCTGGAGAACGCCACCATCGAGCAGGGCCGTCTGGTCCGCACCGGACAGGCCGAGGCCTCCGGCATGACCGCCGAGCAGTTCAAGAACGGCGTCTGCGCCCGCATGAGCGTCTTCGCGGTCGACTGCGCCAACCGGCTGACGGTAGACGTCCGGATCATTCCGCAGTTCAACACCAGCCCGCCGGACCCGATGGCCGGGGGCACGTTCAACGCGGGCGGCCTGACCTATTCGAACGGAACGCCGGGCGATCTGGTGCTGGTCCGATCCTGGTACAAGCTGCCGCTGATCACGACCTTCATGGCCCAGGGCCTGTCCCGGTTGAAGGACGGCACGGTCCGGATGACCGCGACCACCGCCTTCCGGAACGAGCCCGCATGATCCGGCGCCTGATCCGACGTCTGGCCCGCGACGAGCGGGGCATCTCCGCGGTGGAGTTCGCCCTGCTCGCGCCCGTTCTGATCGCCTTCTATCTGGGCATGTCCGAGTTCTGTCAGGGCTATATGGCTCAGAAACGGATGGGCCACGCCGCCTCCGCCGTCGCCGATCTGGTGGCGCAGGAGGATGTGATCACCCGGACCGAGGTGGACGACATCTTCGATATCGGCAGCCTGATCATGAAGCCCTTTTCGGCCTCGACGCTGAAGCAGCGGGTCAGCGGGGTGACGCGGACGGGCAACAAGGTGAAGGTCGACTGGAGCCGGGGCGACGGGCTGACGGCCCTAGTCAAGGACAGCGAGATCACCATCCCTGCAGACCTGCTGAGCGACGGCGAGAGCCTGATCGTGGCCGAGGCGACCTATGACTATGACTCGCCCGCCGACTACCTGATGCCCGGCCTGACGCGGTTCAGGCACGTCTACTATCTGCGGCCGCGGATCAGCGACAAGGTGGTCTGCTCGAACTGCTAGCCGGTCAGGGCTTCGCGCAAGGCGCGGATCTTGGCTTCGGTCTCGGCCAGTTCGGCGGCGGGGTCGCTGTCAGCGACGATGCCCGCCCCGGCGAGGGTGCGGAAGCGCCACCTCTCCCCTTCCCGTTCGAAGGCGGCGGTCCGGATCAGGACCGAGGCGGTCAGCCGACCGTCGGCGATGTGGAAAAGGCTGCCGCACCAGACGCCGCGCGGGGGCTCGTGGGCGGCGATGACCTTCATGGCCTGATGCTTGGGCGCGCCGGTGATGGAGCCGGGCGGGAAGGTCGCCTCGAGCAGTTCGGCCGGACCGACGCCGGGCGCGGCGCGGGCGGTCACGGTGGAGACGAGGTGATGGACCGTGGGCAGGGGCTCGACCTTGAACAGACGCTCGACGGCGACCGAGCCGGGCGCGGCGGCGCGGGCCAGATCGTTGCGCATCAGATCGACGATCATCAGGTTCTCGGCCCGATCCTTGGCGCTGGCCTGCAGTTCGGCGGCGAGGGCGGCGTCACGGGCGGGATCCGGATCGCGGGGCCGGGTGCCCTTGATGGGGCGGGTCTCGATCCGGTCGCCGTCGAGGGTCAGGAAGAGCTCGGGCGAGTTGGAGACGATCGCTCGGTCGCCCAGTCGCCAGAAGGCGCCGTAGGCGGAGGCGCGACCGGCGAGGCGGAGCAGGACGTCGAAGGGATCGGCCCCCGCATGCAGGTCGCCGGTCCAGGCCCGGGCGATGTTCGCCTGAAAGAGTTCGCCGGAGGCGATGCGGGCGACGACGTCGGCGACGGCGGCTTCATAGGCGGTGGGCGGGGCCTCCGGGTCGAGACTGTCGGCGGGCGGCGGTGGCGTGACCGGATCGACGGTGGCGGCGAGCCAGTCGGCGGCGATGTCGGCGGCGGCGGCGGCGGCTGCCGGATCGAGGCCGCGCCCGATGGCGAAGGCCTGACGGGTCTGGTGGTCGAAGGCGAGCATGGCCGGATAGCGGGCCAGCATAAGGTCCGGCCAGATCGGCGGACGCGGGCCCGTGGCCGGACGGGCGCCGGCGTCATAGGCGAACAGGCCGACCACGCCGTCGGTGAAGTCGGGATCGCGCAGGCGGTCCAACCCGGCCTCGACCGGCTCGATGATCACCCGGTCCGGATCGGCGGCGACGAAGGACCAGCGGCCCAGCGGACCGCCGTCCGAGAGCAGGGCCAGCGCCCCGTCCCGATGTCGCAAGCCGGCGGCGGCGGCGAGGGGCTCGCGCCACGGCAGGGGGTGGCGCTCTACCGCGCGGAAGGTCACGCCGACAGCCGCTCGCCGATGCGGTCCCGCAGCGCGGCATCCACGCCCAGCGCCTGTTCGAGATAGGCGTCGATGGAGCCGTGGCGGGCCTCGATCTCGGCGATGGCGGTCTCGAGATAGACCGGCTCGACGCCAAGGAAGGCGACGACGGCGTCATGGGCGGCGGGCCGGCCGGTGGTCTTTTCCAGCTGGCGGGCGACACGGGGGGCCATGCCCTCGAGGTCCACGGCGGTGTTGGTCAGCAGATAGTCGGCGATCAGGTCGTCGCGGTGGACGCCGAGCAGGTGGTGGGTCAGGGCAGCGAGCGTCCCGGTTCGGTCCTTGCCGGCGGTGCAGTGGATCAGGACGGCTCCCTCCCCTTCGCCCAGGGCGCGGAAATAGCGGGCGAACAGGTCGAGGTGGGCAGGCTCGAACGGCAGGGTGCGATAGATGCCGGTCATGAAGGTGCGGCCCGCGTCCACGGTCAGGTCGGCGGTGCGCAGGAAGCGGATGTGCGGGGCCTCGCCGTCGGGGCCGAGATCGCTGTCCAGCACCTGACCGGCCCAGCCGAGCGGGCGCTTCGACGGCTGGTCGCGACGCTCGCCGGGACGGCGCAGGTCGACTACGGTCCCAATGCCGAGCGCGCCCAGCCGTTCGAGGTCGGCGTCCGAGACCCGCGCCTGATGGGCCGAGCGGAACAGGCGTCCCCGGGCGATCCGGCGACCGGCGGCGGTGTCATAGTCGCCGTAGTCGCGGAAATTATCGAGGGCGTCGAAGCGGTGGATGCGATCCGTCATGCCCCCGCTCTAGCCCCTTCAGGCCTTGCCGACGAGCCCCTGCATGGCGTCGAGATAGGCGACGAAGGCCTTGCGCCCGGCGGGCGTCATGGAGGCCTCGGTGAGGGGCTTGCGCCCCTCGAACCGTTTGCTCACGGCGACGAAGCCGGCGTCCTCAAGCTTGCGCAGATGGACGGACAGATTGCCGTCCGTGGTCTGCAGCCGGGTCTTCAGAGTGTTGAAGTCGGCGCTGTCGACTCCGGCCAGCACGGCCATGATGCCCAGCCGGACCCGTCCGTGGATGACGTCGTCGATGCGGTTGATGTCGAACTCTTCGGCCATGGCTCAGGCCGATTTCGCTTGGCGCATCAGCAGGAAGCCCGGCACGGCCATCAGCAGGAAGAGGGCGGCGGCATAGGCGAGGTAGATGGACGCGCTTCCGGCGAACAGGCCCATCACCGGCGCGGCGATGAAGGAGGCCAAGGCCAGCAGGCCCAGCGGGCGCGACTTCATCATCGCCGCCGTCACCCCCCAGCCCATGCCGTAGAAGGCGAGGATGATCGAGGGGATCAGCCAGAAGATCATGCTGTTCTGATCAACGCCGATGCGGGCGGAGACCACGAACATCGAGGCGAACAGGGCGAAGATGCCCCAGCCCACGCCCGACCAGATGGTCGCGATGGCCCGCTGGGCGGCGGTGCGCACGCCCCCGGCCCGACGCAGGCGCAGGATGAGGGTGAAGCAGACCACCAGGAAGACGCCGGTGGCGATCAGCCACTCCATGCCCGCGGCGGCGTACTGGGCCAGGATCAGGCCGGTCATATGGGCCCAGTGGATGAGGCTGGTGACGCCGTAGATCAGGCCCGCGGCCAGCAGGATGGAGGCGCCGCGCATGGGACCGGTGCCGTTCTCCTCGGCCAGCTGACGCAGCCAGGCGATGTCGGCGGGAGCATTGTCGGAATCGTGAGTCATCAGGGGTGATCCTTTCAGGCCGTGCGGCCGGACGCCAGCCAGGCGCCGGGGATGAGGACAAAGGCGAATAGGGCGCCCGCGTAGACGAGGTATTGGGCGGGGGTTCCGAGCACCGCGACGGCGGCGCCGGCGGCGCACAGGGCGCCGAGCGCCGGGGCGACCATCCAAAGTCGACGGGCGCGAATGGCGGCGGTGGTCCAGGCGACGATATAGATGCCGATGCTGACCGGGGTCATCCAGAACATGGCGCTGAAGTCGTGGCGGATCAGCGAGACCGCCAGCAGGCCGAGGGCGGCGGTGATCATGGCCATGATGCCGAAGCGCGACCAGCCGCCGGCCCGGCGACCGGTTTCACCGCCGATTCGGCGCAGCCGGGCCAGGACGATGAAGAAGGCGGTGATGGCGATCGGCCAGCTGAGGCCGAGCACGGCGGGGTGGAGATGCAGCAGGCCGCTCTGGACGCCGTACTGGAACAGGTTGGACAGGCCGAAGACGGCTCCGGCGAGGGTCAGCACCCGTCCGGCGGCGACCGCCAGGGTCGGTTCGGCGGGGGCGATGGAGGCGGGCAGGACGGCGGCGGTCATGGGGTGTTCCCGGTTGCGATGACGTCAATATGGATGAAGAACTTTATGATGTAAAGTTCTTCGCGAAAGGGGAGGGGATTTGCTCACCCCTCTCCCGTGGGAGAGGGGTGGATGCGGCTTGCCCCCTTCCCCGGCGCGCGCGACAACCCTCGCCATGAGCACCAGCTATAATCGCATCGCCTATGAGGCGCTGGAGGTCTGCAACGGCGTGACCATGGACGCCGTCGAGGCCGCCATTGGGCGGGCCAAGCCGACACCCGGCGCGACCGCGGCGGATGTCGGCGCCGGGAATGCCGCCGTGGCGATCCGAATGGCGGAGGTGTTCGGGCTCAAGGTCACCGCCATCGAATACGATCCCGTCATGGCCGGGTTGGCGCGCGAGCGGATCGCGGCGGCGGGCGTCGATGTGGCCCTGGCGGTCGGGGCGGCGGCGGATGTGCTGGCCGACCTGCCGCCGCTGGATCTGATCACCGCCCTGGGGACGACCAACGTCAACGGCGAAGGCCGTCCGACGCCGGAGGCCGGCTTCGCCTTTCTGAAGACGCGCCTGAAGCCGGGCGGCCATCTGCTGTGGGGCGATCTGGTGTGGATCGCCGAGCCGCCGGCGCCGCTGCGCCAGATCGCCGAAGCGACCAATCAGTATACGGACGATACGGGCTGGAAGGACTCCGCCGAGGCCGCCGGGTTTGAGGTCGTCTGGTCCGAGGTCTCGCCGCAGGACGTGTTCGACGCCTATGCCGCCGCCGCCGACACGGCGGCGCGCGACTGGCTGGCGGCCCACCCCGACGCCCCCGAGGCCGCGACCGTGCAGGCCGTCGCCGACCGGGTGAAGATGGTGCTGGAGTTCGGCCGCCCCTTCATCGGATTCGGGCTGTATCTGCTGAAGGCCAAGGCCTGATCAGGCCGTCCTGATGATCCCGTTGGTCGCCTGAACCGGCCAGGGCGTCAGGCGTCCGCCCGCGCAGGGGCCGCCGGTGCATTCACCGGTGAGGGGCTCGAACACCGCCCCGTGCCAGCCGCACAGGATCAGGGAGCCGTCGGGCGTCAGATAGCGGTCCAGCTCGACCGCCAGCGGGAAGCCCTGGTGCGGACAGCGGTCGACATAGCCCGCGACCTGGCCGTCCTTGCGCACGACGAAGCCGTGGAAGAAGGCCTCGCCGATCTGGAGCACGAAGGCGCGCGAGCCGGGATCGGCGATGTCGCCCTCGGCGCACAGGGCGACGTTGGGCGGGGTCTTCCAGACCCGTTTCCGCTCGGCCTGAACCTCGGACATGGTCAGTCCCGCTCGACCTTGAGCGGACGGGACAGAAGGTTGTCGATGACTTCGTCCACCGTGGTCTCGCCGCCCAGAAGGGCCGCGACGGCGAGCGAGATCGGCATGTCGACGCCCGTTTTCGCCGCCAGTTCGCGCACGGCGGGGGCGGACTCATAGCCCTCGGCCACCGAACGCTTGCCCGCCAGCGCCTGTTCAACGCTCTGGCCCTGACCGAGGGCGAGGCCGAGGCTCATGTTGCGCGACTGGGGGCTGGAGCAGGTGAGGACCAGGTCGCCGAGGCCGCAGAGGCCCGCGACCGTCTCGGCCTGACCGCCCAAGGCCACGCCCAGACGGGTCATTTCAGCGAAGCCGCGGGTGATGATGGCGGCGTGGGCGCTGCGCCCCAGCCCCTTGCCCTCGCTCATGCCGCAGGCGATGGCCAGCACGTTCTTGATCGCCCCGCCGACCTCGGCGCCGATGAGATCGGTCGCCAAATAGGGGCGGAAGCCGGGGGCCGAGAGGGTCGCCATCAGCTCCTCGCCCAGGGCCTCGTCGGCGCAGGCCAGGGTGACGGCGCTGGGCAGGCCGCGCGCGACCTCGCCGGCGAAGCTGGGACCGGACAGGACGGCGGCAGGGGCGGCCGGAAGGGTCTCGGCCAGGACGTCGGTCATCAGCTTGAGCGAACCGCGCTCGATGCCCTTGGAGCAGAGCACCACCGGCACGCCCGCCCGGTGGTGGGGAGCGAAGGCGGTCAGGGTCGAGCGCATGTGCTGGGCGGGCGGCACAGCCAGGATGACGTCGCAGGACGCCAGATCGGCCAGTTCGGTGGTGACCGAGATATGATCGTCGAGGGTCACGCCGGGCAGGAAGGCCTCGTTGATCCGGCGTTCGCGAATGCTGTCGACCACGTCCGGCTCGCGCGCCTGAAGCAGCACGTCCAGCCCGGCCCGGCCCGCGACCTGCGCCAGGGCCGTGCCCCAGGCGCCGGCGCCGATCACCCCTGCCCGCTTGAATTCCATGAGCTCTCCCAAACCCTAAGCCTTCGCACCCTTGCGGCCCGGCTTGTGGGCCGGGTCGGCGAGCGCCTTTTGTTCATCCAGCGGCCAGCGTGGGCGGGCCGCCGTGTCGATATCCGAAACCAGACCCTTCCGCAGACGCTCGGCGCCCGCAAGAGCGATCATCGCCGCATTGTCGGTGCAATAGGCCATCGGCGGGGCGAGGAAGTCGAAACCGTTCTTCGCGGCGATGGTTTCTAGCGTCGCCCGAACGGTCTTGTTCGCGGCCACGCCGCCCGCCACCACGAAGAGGCGGTGGGGATGGTGCTGGGCATACGCCTTCAACGCCCGGTCGGAGCGTTCGCCCAGCTGGCGGGCGATGGCGGTCTGGACAGCGTCGGCGAGGTCAGCCTTGTCCTGTTCGGTCTCGCAGGCCACGGCGAGGCGCGAGGCGGCGGTCTTCAGGCCCGAGAAGGAGAAGTCGCAGTCCTTGCGGCCCAGCAGGGCGCGCGGCAGATCGAAGCGGGCGCCGTCGCCGGACGCGGCCAGCTTCTCCAGCGCCGGGCCGCCGGGGTAGCCGAGGCCCAGGGCCTTGGCGATCTTGTCGAAGGCCTCTCCTGCCGCGTCGTCGATGGTGGTGCCCAGCCGGGTCATGTCGCCGACCCCGCGCACCTCCAGAAGCTGGCAATGGCCGCCCGAAACCAGCAGCAGCAGGAAGGGATAGGCCACCGGCTGGCCGAGACGGGCCGAGACGGCGTGGCCCTCCAGATGGTTCACCGCGATCAGGGGCAGGTCGCGGGCCAAGGCCACGGCCTTGCCGTAGCTGAGCCCCACCATGACCCCGCCGACCAGACCGGGACCGGCGGTGGCGGCGACGCCGTCCAGCTGATCATAGTCCAGCCCGGCCTCGGCCATGGCCCGACGCGCGACGCCGTCGATCATCTCCACATGGCTGCGGGCCGCGATCTCGGGCACGACGCCGCCGAAGGCCGCGTGGTCGTCGATCTGGCTGTGCACCACGGACGACAGGACGGTCGCCGCGCCGTCCGGCGTCAGGCGCACCACCGAGGCGGCGGTCTCGTCGCAGCTGGTCTCCAGACCCAGGACGGTCAGGTCCGCGACAGACGCGGTTGTCCGGCCCGGTTCGCTGCTATAGTCGGCGGCGACTTCCTTCATCCGGGTCGAGGTAGCGACCCGGCCGGACCCGCGCAACGCCTCATGACCTTTCCCATCCGTATCGGCACCCGTCGCTCCAAGCTCGCCCTGACCCAGTCGGGCATGATGCAGCGCGCCATCGGCCGGGCCATGGGGGTGGCCGAGGCCGATCTGGCCGAGGCCGTGCCCCTGGTTGAGATCGTCACCACCGGGGACCGGGTGCAGGATCGCCGCCTGCTGGAGATCGGCGGCAAGGCGCTGTTCACCAAGGAGATCGAGGAGGCGCTGCTGGACGGGCGCGTCGATGTGGCCGTCCATTCGATGAAGGATGTGCCCGCCGAACAGCCGCCCGGCCTGTGCATCGCCGCCATCCCCGAGCGCGAGGATCCGCGCGACGCCTTCATCAGCACGCATTTCGCCCGTTTCGATGAGCTTCCAGCGGGGGCGGTGCTGGGCACGGCCTCGCTGCGACGGCAGGCGCAGGCGCTGGCCCTGCGGCCGGACCTGAAGATCGGGATGCTGCGCGGCAATGTCGACACGCGGCTGAAGCGGCTGGCCGACGGAGATTTCGACGCCATCCTGCTGGCGACGTCCGGGCTGAACCGGCTGGGCTTCGACGCCGTCATCCGCGAGCGGTTGTCGCTGGACGCCTTCCTGCCCGCCCCCGGTCAGGGGGCGTTGGCCCTGCAGACCCGCGAGGGCGAAAGCGCGGCCTGGGTCGCCGCCCTGAACCATCCGCTGACCGCCCTGGCCGTCGCCGCCGAGCGCGGGGCGATGACGGCGCTGGAAGGCTCGTGCCGCACGGCCATCGGCGCCCATGCTGAACTCGGCGAGGGCCACATGCGGCTGACCGTTGAAATGCTGGCCCCCGACGGCTCGGCCCGCTGGCGTCGGGCGGGAGAGTTGGTCGATGTGACGTCAGCCGAGGCCGAAGAGGCCGCGCGCGGGCTGGGCCTGCGGCTCGGGGCCGAGGTCCACGCCGCCGCCGGCGACCAGAGGATCGACCTCTGACGGGCGTCCGCCGCGTCTGGGTGACCCGGACCGAGCCGGGGGCGTCGCGCACGGCGACACGACTGGCCGCGCGCGGTTTCGAGCCCCTGATCGCCCCCGTCCTGGCGGTGCGGCCGATCATCCAGCCCGTCCCGGACCTGACCGGCATCGCCGCCCTGGCCTTCACCAGCCCGAACGGGGTGGCGGTCTTCGCCGATCTGACCCCCGCGCGCGACCTGCCGGTGTTCGTGGTCGGCGACGCCACGGCGGAGCGGGCGCGGCAGGCGGGCTTCGCCGACGTGACCTCGGCCTCGGGCGCCCTGTCGGACCTGGCCTGGCTGATCGCGGGCGCCGCGCCCGGACGGCTGCTGATCCCCGGCGCGCGCGAACCGGCCGGCGATATCAACGCCCTGCTGAACGGGGCGGTCGAGACGGTGATCCTGCCCGTCTATGAGGCGACGGAGACCAAGGCGAAGCCGCCAGCGGACTTCGAGGCGGTGCTGGCCCACTCCCCGCGCGCGGCGGGGGCGGTGGCGCGGGTGCTGGGCCGGACGGGCGGCGCGGGCCGACTGGCGGTGGCCATTTCAGCGGCGGCGGCGGCCCCGCTGGCGGCGGCGGGCTTCGCCGAAATTCGCACAGCCGGCGAGCCGACTGACGCCGCCGTTCTTCTGGCGCTTGGCAATCCGGCGGCTCGCGTATAAAGAGCCCCTCTCGCGCGGTCGGGAGCACCCTCCCCGCCGCCCACCGGGCCGCTTTAGCTCAGCCGGTAGAGCACCTCATTCGTAATGAGGGGGTCGCGTGTTCGAGTCACGCAAGCGGCACCACCTTTTTCAGAGCAGTGATGGGTTTTGAGGCCGGGCCGGATGGGCCGGACGGCGCTTCCGCTTGGGCGTTGCGTGGGTATGCGGTGGGGAGGGGCTAGGGCCGGTTCTGACTGTTGGCAGCGGTTGGCGACGTCCGCTCCCGGACAACACACGGCGATCCAGTTCCAATCGCAGCATCTGGTCCGGACCTGACCGACCAGACGCCTTTGCGGCAGCCGGCACGCAGCACATTCCACCTTTGGTTGGTCAAAGCCAGCCGCCTATGCCCGGAGGTTATGTATGGATGCCCGCGCGCATCGGCGCTCCAAGCAACGAACTCCCGCGATAACTCCGGGCAACCGGCGGGCCGTCTCAGCAACTTCGCAGAGCTCGACCGCCTGGAGGCGGCTGTCACCTGCTCCCCCTTCGGCGCAAGGCCCTGAGGCTCCCCCTCAGTTAAACACCGCGTGATAGCTCCGCCTCGGACCCGGGGCGGTCTGGGTGGGGATGAGGTGGATGGAGACGGCTTCGGCGTCCTGGCCCGGGCGCATCAGGTAGTGGCCCTCGACCAGGAGGGTGTCCCAGGGGGTGCTGAAGATCAGCACGAAGGGGTCGCGGCCGCCGGGCAGGCCGCCGCGGACATTGTCGACCTCGTCCAGCTGGATGGTGATGTCCTTGGGCTGGGCGTTGACCAGCCACTGGCGGCCGACGAAGGGCGTGAAGTGGTAGGCCTGAAGCAGCATCGGCGGCGACTGGACGGACATGAGCTTTCCCCCGGCGCCGTAGGCTCGGCGCACGACCCTATGGTGCACGTTCGCGGAATCTCTGCAATCTAGAGGGATGAATTCGAGCGAAATCTCTTTTGCGGTTGAACTACGTGCACAGACGGCGGACGACGCCGCCTTCGTGGACGGGCTGGTGCGTGGACATCTGCTGGAGGCGCTGGCGGGAGCGCCGGGGCTGGATCCCGGGCCGCTGCTGGAGATGCAGGCGCGGTCACGCGAGATGATGCTGGTCCAGCGCTTCCCCGATCTGCAGCGGCGCGTCGGGCGGATCGGCGGCGCGCCGGTGGCGAGCCTGCTGACCGGATCGCTGGACGGCGCCCTGCATGTAGCCGAGATCATCACCGCCCCGGACGCCCGACGGCGAGGCGTGGGCGCGGCGATCCTGAGGCAAGTGATCGCCGAGGCGGAGACCGCCGGCAAGAATGCGACCGCCTTCATCTTCGCCTCCAACGGCCCCTCCCTGGCCCTGTTCGCCAGCGTGGGTTTCACCGTGGACCTGCCCCCGGGCGCGGCCCAGGCGACCGCGACATTGCGAACGAATATCATCGCTACGCGGGATATGGCCGTATAGCCAAGTCCATGTCATGGTTGCATTTCTTTAGGAGTTCGCGTTTCGCGACTTCGCAACGGGAGGGCAGATCATGGACGTCTTTATCGGGACGATTCTGGGCTTCGGATTCAATTTCGCGCCGCGCAACTGGGCGTTCTGCGCGGGGCAGACGATCGCGATATCGCAGAATTCGGCGCTGTATTCGCTGCTGGGCACGACCTACGGCGGCAACGGCACGACCAATTTCCTGCTGCCGAATCTGGTGGGGCGGGTGCCGATCAGCTTCGGCTCCGGAGGCACGGGCGGCACCGCTTCCTACGCGCTGGGTCAGGCCGCCGGCTCGGAAAGCACCACCCTGCTGGTCCAGAACATGCCGGCCCACAATCACGCGATCAATGTGAGCAACACCGCCGACGCCACGACGAACAAGCCGTCCAACGTCGAATACCTGGGCCAGTGCGTCGGCTCGGATCCGACCAACGGCGATGCGGTGACGGTCAACATCTATACGCCGGCCGCGCCGAACGCCCAGCTGAACCCGACCTCGATGAGCATCGTCGGCGGCAGCCAGCCCTTCAACAACATGCAGCCCTATCTGGCGGTGAATTACTGCATCGCCCTGTACGGCATCTTCCCGAGCCGGAACTGATCAGCGTTTGGGCGACACTTCGAAACAGACCGGCCGTCCAAGCGGCGGCCGGTCTGGACGCCCCGTGCATATCGTCCTAGCAAGACCGCAGTATCGGAGCGGTCCATGTCGCCAGGCCTAAGTGCGCGCCAGGAAGAGTGTTTGAGGCTGACGGCCTTCCTGACGGACAAGGAGATCGCCGCCCGGCTGGGCCTGTCCGAAGCCACCGTCAAGAAACACGTGCACGAAGCCTGCCGGCGCATGGGCGTGAACCGGCGCAAGGCCGCCCTGGCGCTTCTGGAACGAAAAGTACCAGAGGATACGAAAGACCCCATTGGCGGCGCCGGACCCGCCGTTTCTTCTGCTCCCCTAGTCAGGGAGGCAGACCATGAGTTCGCAGAAGCGGCCCCTACCCCAGTGGACCTGGGAGGATCTGGAAGCGGCGCTGGAGGGCTTCAGTCCGCAGGGCGAGAACGACCCGGTGCGCGCGCATCTGATGCGGGGACTGGCGGCGGACGCGGAGCGGGCGAGCCCGCGCGAACTGCTGCTGCAGGTGCTGAGCGCGGGATGGGTGATGGCCCAGGTGGGCGCGCAGAACCCCGCCTCGGCTACCGGCCCCCTCCGCGCAACTGGGGCGTCCGCGTCCTGATCATCGCCGTGATGGTGGTCCTTGCGGCGGTGATGATGCGGGCGATCGCCGACAGCGTCGTCGCCTATCAGAAGCAGGTCCAGGTCATCGACGAAACCGTCATGCAGGGCGCCGCCCGCGATCCGGCCTGAGCACAGGACGACGCGGGCGCCGCCGGGAGACTGAGCCGTGGCGCCCTTCCAACTGTTCTACCTGCTGCTGAGCCTGGCCATCTTCGCCTGGGCCTGGATGCGGGGAGGCCACACCGAACGCTCGGGCGTGGCGGTGTTTGTCTTCGCCTTCCTGGCCAGCTTCATGCTGCAGACCGTGACCCTGAACGGCTTCCGGCTGGGCGAGGCGATCGTTGATCTGGCCTTCTTCGCCGCCCTGGGCTGGCTGGCCCTGCGACGCGATCGCTGGTGGACGATGGCGGCGGCGGCGTTCGGCGCCCTGACCCTGATCGCCCACGCCCTGATGTTCCTGACCCCCGATCTGGGGATGGCGAACATCCGCATGGATGTGGCCTCGCGCTGGGGGATCGGGGTGCTGATGATCCTGTGTCTGGGCGGCGGGGTGGTCGAACGGTGGATGGCCGGAGAGCGTCCGGTCAGCGCCGAAGCCCGCTGGCGACGGCCCGAACGTCGTCCGACTTGAACATATAAACATAGCTTTATATGTTTGACGGACTGTCCCCTAGGAGTCCGCCTTGTCCCGATCATCCTTCCTGTTCACTTCGGAAAGCGTTTCCGAGGGCCATCCGGACAAGGTCGCCGACCGCATCTCCGACACCGTGGTCGATCTGTTTCTGTCCAAGGACCCGGAAGCGCGCGTCGCCTGCGAAACCCTGACGACGACCAATCTGGTGGTTCTGGCCGGGGAAATCCGCGGCAAGGGCATCATGGGTTCGGACGGCAAATGGGCCGAAGGGATCGAGGCCGAGATCGAGGCCGCCGTGCGGGGCGCGGTGCGCGACATCGGCTATGAGCAGGACCAGTTCCACTGGAACACCTTCACGTTCGAGAACCATCTGCACGGCCAGTCCGCCGACATCGCCGTGGGCGTGGACTCGACCGACGACAAGGACGAGGGCGCGGGCGACCAGGGCATCATGTTCGGCTACGCCTCGAACGAGACGCCGGAACTGATGCCGGCCACCCTGGCCTACAGCCACCGCATCCTGAAGAAGCTGGCCGAGATCCGTCACGCGGGCGGATCGATCCTGGAGCCGGACGCCAAGTCGCAGGTCACCCTGCACTACGAGAACGACAAGCCGGTGCGCGCCACCTCCATCGTCGTCTCGACCCAGCATGCGGTCGGCAAGACCCAGGCCGAGGTCGCCGCCGTGGTGAAGCCGGTGGTCGAAAGCGTCCTGCCGCAGGGCTTCATCACCAATGAGACGGTCTGGCACATCAACCCGACCGGCATCTTCGTCATCGGCGGCCCGGACGGCGACACCGGCCTGACCGGGCGCAAGATCATCGTCGACACCTACGGCGGCGCGGCCCCGCACGGCGGCGGCGCCTTCTCGGGCAAGGACCCGACCAAGGTGGATCGCTCGGCGGCCTATGCCTGCCGCTATCTGGCGAAGAATGTCGTGGCCGCCGGCCTGGCGGACCGCTGCACCATCCAGATCAGCTACGCCATCGGCGTGGCCGAGCCGCAGTCGATCCACGTGGACCTGCACCGCACCGGCAAGATCAGCGAGGACCTGCTGGAAGCGAAGCTGCTGGGCTTCATCGGCGGCGGCACCCCGCGCGGCATCCGCCAGACCCTGGGCCTGAACAAGCCGATCTACGCCCGCACCGCCGCCTACGGCCACTTCGGCCGCGAGCCGGACGCCGACGGCGGCTTCTCGTGGGAGAAGACGGATTTGGTGGAGAAGCTGAAGGCGCTTCTCTAGGGATTGGGGATTAGGTTTGGGGCCTGCGCGCTCCGACCGCGCCACCTATCCAGCATCCCAATCCCTAATCCCTAGTCCCTAATCCCTTTCGTTGGGCTATACGCCCCGCCATGTCCTCCGATCACGACACCTCCGACACCCCGACCTGGGGGCCGCTGCGCTCGTTCGGGCGTATCAAGTCGCGCACGCTGAAGCCGCGTCAGGCCGCGCTTTTCGACACCCTGCTGCCGACCATCGCCGTGCCGGATCCGGCGAACGGCCCGATTGATCCACAGGCCCTGATGCCCGGCGCGAAGAAAGTCTGGCTGGAGATCGGCTTCGGCGGCGGCGAGCATCTGGCGGCCCAGGCGGCGCGTCATCCGGACGCCCTGATGATCGGTTGCGAGCCCTTCCTGAACGGCGTCGGCTCTGCCCTGCGCCACATCGAGGACGGCGATCTGAAGAATGTGCGCCTGCACGCCGACGACGCCCGCGATGTGATGAAGGCCCTGCCCGACGCCTCGCTGGACCGGGTGATGATCCTGTTCCCCGACCCCTGGCACAAGGCGCGGCACAACAAGCGCCGCCTGATCCAGGACGAGAGCGCCGCCGAGATCGCGCGCCTGCTGAAGCCGGGCGGCCGCCTGCGGTTCGTGACGGACTGGAAGGACTATGCCGAGTGGGCGCTGGAGCGTCTGGAGCGGACGCCGGGCCTGCAATGGACGGCGGACCGCGCCGCTGACTGGAAAACCGCGCCGGAGGACCACGTGGTCACCCGCTACGAAGAGAAGAAGCTCGGCGATACGGAGCCGCTGTTCCTGGAGTTTGTGCGGGTGTGAGTGAAGAGTGAGTGGTGAGTGTGAGTGGAAGCGGCGGCGCGGCTCTCGACCCGGCCATTCACTACTCACCACTCACTTTTCACCCTCCCGGGGTGCCGCTCTCCCCGGAAAGTCGGCGCTGGCGTCCGGCGCGGAAGCGGCGCAGTAAGCGCGAAATCACAGCCGAGAAGCGCCATGCCCCTTTCCCTGCAAGACATTGCCTCCCCCGTCTTCCTGCGCGGGCTGAACAGCCTGAGCCATCTGCTCGACAAGGCCATCGAGGCCGGGCTGGATGAGGCGGAGTTGATGGAGGCGCGGCTGGCGCCGGACATGCTGCCCTTCCCGGCGCAGGTCCGCATGGCCGCCTTCTCGGGCCGGAGCTGCATCGCCCGCCTGACCGGCCAGCCGTGGCCGAAGACCGACGACAACGAGGCGACGCTGACCGAGCTTAAGGCGACCGTGGCCCTGTCCATCGCCTTCATCGAGGGCGTCGACGCGGCGGCGTTCGAGGGCGGCGAGACGCGCCGGATCGAGCTGCGCTTCCCTGGCGTGGAGCTGGATTTCGAGGGCGTCGGCTATCTGACCAGCTTCGCCATTCCGAACTTCTATTTCCACGTGACCACGGCCTACGCGATCCTGCGCAACCGGGGCGTGGCGCTGGGCAAGCGCGACTATCTGGGCCAGCTGGCCCTGCTGCAGGCCGCTTAAGCCGACGCCTTGAGATGGGCGGCGAACGACTGGACGAAGGCCAGTTGTTCGTCGGTCTCGGGCACCGGACGACCGCGGGCGCGACCGACGCGCAGCACGGCCTCGTCCACATTCATCCCGCCCGCGACCAGCGAGCAGATGGCCAGCGACGGGGCGCGGCCCAGACCGGCGCGGCAGTGGATGACAATGGCCTGCCCCGAGCGCAGTCGCGCATCGACCGCGCGGGCGACGCGGACATAGTGGTCCACATTCCCCGGCAGGCCGTGGTCGACGATGGGGAAGTTGTAGAAGCCGATGCCGTGGCGCTGAGCCGCCTCGCCCTCTTCCGCCAGACCGAATTCGGCGGCCTCGGCGGGTTCGAGCAGGCTGACCACATGGTCGACCATGCCGCGATGCAGGTGCTCCATCTGGGCGTCGAGCGCGTCGCCGCCCTCAGGCTTGCGGGACACCCCCAGACGTCCGGGCGTGTCGAGACCAATCCAGTAGACTTTCATCAGGGCTGCTTCTGACGGGAGGCCTCCCAGAAGGCAATCGGATAATGGGGCTGACAAACGCCTTCGGCGGGTCTATATGCCGCCCCACATCGTTAGACCGGCGTCCGACGGCGCCGTTTGAAGCGGCGGCCTTCGGAAGGCCAGCCGCTTTTGTTTTGCCCGGGACCAAACCGCTTGAAGGCCAAGACCGCCGAAGACCGCCAGCTGCTCGAGCTGATCGAACCCGTCGCCGAAAGCCTGGGTCTCGAGGTCGTGCGCGTGCGCCTGATGGGCGGGACCCAGCGCCGCCGCCTGCAGATCATGGCCGAGCGCGCCAGCGACCACGACATCGCGGTTGAGGAATGCGCCCGCCTGAGCCGCGCCGTGTCGGAGGTGTTCGACGCCGCCGATCCGATCGCCGGGGAATATCTGCTGGAAGTTTCCTCGCCGGGCATCGACCGGCCGCTGACCCGCCTGAGCGACTTCGACCTGTTCGAAGGCTATGAGGCGCGTCTGGAGACGGATCGGATGGTCGAGGGCCGCAAGCGCTTCAAGGGCGTGCTGGCCGGGACCGAGGACGACAATATCGCCATCGATCTGGAAGGGGAGGACGACACCGCCCTGATCCCGTTCGAATGGCTGGTCGACGCCAAGCTGGTGCTGACCGATGAACTGATGAAAGCGGGCGCCGAAAAACGCGCCGCCCGCAATGACGACAACCTTTCCGAGACTGAGGACTGATCATGGCTGTTGGCGTTTCCGCGAACCGTCTCGAACTGCTGCACATCGCCGATGCGGTGGCGCGCGAGAAGAACATCGACAAGGAGATCGTCATCGAGGCGATCGAGGAAGCGATCCAGAAGGGCGCCAAGGCCCGTTACGGCGCGCACCACGACATCCGCGCCAAGATCGATCACAAGACCGGCGAACTGGCCCTGACCCGTCACGTCACCATCGTCGCCGACGACTGGCAGCCGGAAGACGAGCTGGAAGAGTTCAACGACAGCGCCATGGTGCGCCTGACCGACGCCTCGAAGCGCGATCCGGAAGCCGAGGTCGGCAAGGAGTACATCGAGAACCTGCCGCCGTTCGAGTTCGGCCGCGTGCAGACCCAGATGGCCCGCCAGGTCGTGACCGGGAAGGTCCGCGAGGCCGAGCGCGCCAACCAGTACGAAGAGTTCAAGGACCGCGTCGGCGAGATCGTCAACGGCACCGTCAAGCGCGTCGAATACGGCAACACCATCGTCGATCTGGGTCGTGGCGAAGGCATCATGCGCCGCAACGACTCGATCCCGCGCGAAGCCTTCAACATCGGCGACCGCATCCGCACCTACATCTACGACGTCCGCCCCGAGGCGAAGGGCCCGCAGGTCATGCTGTCGCGCTCGCACCCAGGCTTCATGGCCAAGCTGTTCGCGCAGGAAGTGCCGGAAGTGTATGACGGCGTGATCGAGATCCGCGCCGCCGCCCGCGACGCCGGTTCGCGCGCCAAGATGGCCGTGCTGTCGAACGACTCCTCCATCGATCCAGTCGGCGCCTGCGTCGGCATGCGCGGCTCGCGCGTTCAGGCGGTCGTCGCCGAACTGCAGGGCGAGAAGATCGACATTATCCAGTGGAACAACGACGAGCCGACGTTCATCGTGAACGCCCTGGCCCCGGCCGAGGTGTCGAAGGTGGTGCTGGACGAGGAAGCCGACCGCGTTGAGGTCGTGGTGCCCGACGAGCAGTTGTCGCTGGCCATCGGCCGCCGCGGCCAGAACGTCCGCCTGGCCTCGCAACTGACCGGCTGGCAGATCGACATCATCACCGAGTCGCAGGACTCGGAGCGTCGCCAGCGCGAATTCACCGAGCGCACCGCCCTGTTCCAGGAAGCCCTGGACGTGGACGAAGTCATCGCCCAGCTGCTGGTCACAGAAGGCTTCGCCACGGTGGAAGATCTGGCCTTCGTGGAAGCTTACGAAATCTCGGAGATCGAGGGCTTCGACGAGGACACCGCCGAAGAACTGCAGACCCGCGCCCGCGAGTTCCTGGACCGCAAGGCCGCCGAGCTGGACGCCAAGCGCACGGAACTGGGCGTCGAGGACGGCGTGCTGGAAGTGCCCGGCGTGACCCTGGCCATGGCCGTGGCCCTGGGCGAGGGCGGCGTGAAGACCGTCGAGGACCTGGCTGACCTGGCCACCGACGAAATCCGCGGCGGCTATGAAGTCCGCAACGGCGAGCGCGTGAAGGTTCCGGGCGTCCTGGAAAGCTTCAACCTGGCGCAGGAAGACGCCGAGCTGCTGATCCTGCAGGCCCGCGTGGCCGCCGGCTGGATCGACGCCTCGGAACTGCCGCAGCCGGAGCCCGAGCCGGAATACGAGGAAGAATACGCTGAAGGCGAATACGACGCCGACGCCGTGTTCTCTAACACCCCATCGGACGAAGCGTCCGAAGAGGCTCCGGCGGACGACGCCGACCAGCCCGAAAACGCGTGATGGGAGCCCCCGCCGTCCATGAGCTTGCGCGACGCAACGATCGATAGGGAACGCCGGGACCTGGTGACACACCAGGCCATGGATGAGTCTCGTCTGATCCGTTTCGTCGCCGCTCCGGACGGCGGGGTCGCCCCCGACCTGGCCCGCAAGCTGCCGGGCCGCGGCCTCTGGGTCGCCGCTGACCGCGCCTCCATCCAGACGGCGGTGAAGAAGAACCTGTTCAGCCGCGCGGCGAAGGCCCCGCTGAAACCCGCCGCCGATCTGGCCGATCTGGTGGAATCCCTGCTTGTGAAACGCTGTCTGGAGCAACTGGGTCTTGCCCGGCGCGAAGGTGCGCTTATCTCTGGCTTCGAAAAGTCGGCCGCCGCGATCCGCTCCGGAAAGGCCGCATGGATCGTCGAGGCGGCGGACGGGTCCGCCGACGGACGCGGCAAGCTTCTGGCCCTCGCGAAACACCAGACGCCGCCCCCCAAAGTGTGCGGGGCTTTCGGCGCGGACGATTTGGGTTTGGCCCTTGGGCTGGAAAATGCGATACACGCCGTCCTGCTAGAGGGCGGGCGGGCCGATCGCTGGACCTTCGAGGTCGAGAGACTGGCGGGATTTCGACCGTTGACGCCCCCGCAGTGGGGCGACGAGGCGGCTGAGGCCCCGGATGAAAATTCAGACGGGCGGGGTTCCGCTCCCTGACGGGGGCGGCGTTCCGCACGGCTTTTTGTGTTTGACGATCAAGTTTGGAATGGGCCCGGGACACTCCCGAGCCAAAGTAAAGCGACCGGATGACTGACGAGAACGACAAGACCAACGACGGCAAGACGCCCCCTTCGACCCCCGCGTCGACGACCGGGCCGCGCGCGCCGCTGAGCCTGAAGCCCCGGACGGCGGGATCGGTTTCGACCGGCACCGTGCGCCAGAGCTTCAGCCACGGCCGCACCAAGACCGTGGTGGTCGAAACCAAGCGCCGCGTGGGCGCGACGCCGGGCGGACATCAGCGTCCGCAAGGCTTCGACGTCGCTCGCCCGGCTGCTCCGGCTCCCGCCGCGCCCCACGCGCCGCGCCCGACCGTCTCGTCGGACGGCGGCCTGTCGGCCTCCGAGCAGGAAGCCCGTCGCCGCGCCATCGAGCTGGCCACCCAGCAGAACGCCGAGCGTGAACGCGCCGCCGCCGAGGAACGCGCCCGCAAGGACGCCGCCGCCCGCGAACAGGCCGCCGCCGCCGAGCGCGCCGCCAGCGCCGCCCAGGCTGAAGCCGCGGCCGCCCGCGCCGCCGCCGAGGCCGCCCGCAACGAGGCCGCAAAGCTGGCCGCCGCCGCGCCGGCGCCCGCTCCGGTGAAGCCCAAGCCCGCCGCGCCGGTGGAAGCCGCCGCGCCGACCCCAGCCCCGACGCCCGCTCCGGCTCCGACGCCCGCCCCCGCCGCTCCCGCTGCGCCGGCCCGTTCGGCCGCTCCGGCGCGCCCGGTCGTCAACTTCGGCCAGCGCACGCCCAAGCCGGGCAACCCGCAACGCGCCCCCGCTCCGGGCTTCGGCGGTCGTTCGGCCCGCGAACAGGCCATGGGTGGTGGTGAGCGCAGCTTCACCGACCGTCCGCAGGGCGCAGCCGCCGGCGGCGCCGGTCGTGCGCAAGGCGACCGCCCGCAGGGTGACCGTCCGCAGGGCGCCCGCCCCGCTGGCGCGCGTCCGACCCAGCCCGTCCGCTATTCGGCCCTGGACCCGCGTCCGGCCCCCGGCGCCCGCACCGGCGCTCCGCGCACCGGCCCCGGCGGCCGCGCCGCGCCGAACGCCCCGCCCGCGACGCCTGAAGTCGCCCGTCCCGCCCGCGCCGGCTTCGGCCGTCCCGCCGGGAGCCGCGTCGAGGAAGATCGCGACAAGCGCTTCTCGGACGCCGGTCCGGGCAAGGCCGTCAGCCGCACCCGCGGCGAGCCGAAGCGCCGCGAGGGCCGTCTGACTATCCAGGCCGTGGCCGGTGGCGACGAGGACGCCGCCGAGCGCATGCGCTCGCTGGCCTCGGTTCGCCGGGCCCGCGAACGCGAGAAGGAAAAGCGCAAGGGCGGCTCGACCGATACGCCGAACCGTCCGCGTGAAGTCGTCATCCCGGACACCATCACGGTCGGCGAACTGTCGAACCGTATGGCCGTGCGCGGCGTCGACATCGTCAAGTTCCTGATGCGTCAGGGCCTGATGCTGAAGATCAACGACGTGATCGACTCCGACACCGCCGAACTGGTGGCCGAAGAGTACGGCATGGCCGTCAAGCGCGTGTCGGAATCCGACGTTGAGGAAGGCTTCATCGCCGAGGCCGACGACGAGGGCGCCACCGAGACCCGTGCCCCGGTCGTGGCCATCATGGGCCACGTCGACCACGGCAAGACCTCGCTGCTGGACGCGCTGCGCACCACGGACGTGGCGGGCGGCGAAGCCGGCGGCATCACCCAACACATCGGCGCCTATCAGGTGCGACTGGAAGACGGCCAACGCGTCACCTTCCTGGACACCCCGGGCCACGCCGCCTTCTCGGCGATGCGGGCGCGCGGCGCCAACGTCACCGACATCGTGGTGCTGGTCGTGGCCGCCGACGACGGCGTCATGCCGCAGACGGTCGAAGCCATCCAGCACGCCAAGGCGGCCAACGCGCCCCTGATCGTGGCGGTCAACAAGATCGACAAGCCGGACGCCAACTCGCAGAAGGTCGTCAACGAACTGCTGCAGTACGAGGTCATCTCGGAAGCTCTGGGCGGCGACACCCAGATCATCGAGGTCTCGGCCAAGGAACGCCTGAACCTGGACGGCCTGCTTGAGGCCATCCTGGTCCAGGCCGAAGTCATGGACCTGCGCGCCAACCCCGACCGTTCGGCCGAGGGCGTGGTCATCGAAGCCAAGCTGGACAAGGGCCGCGGCCCGGTCGCGACCGTCCTGGTCAAGCGCGGCACGCTGAAGCGCGGCGACATCGTCGTGGCCGGTTCGTCGTGGGGGAAGGTTCGCGCCCTGCTGAACGAGCGCAACGAGCAACTGACCGAAGCCGGTCCGTCGGTTCCGGTCGAGATCCTGGGTCTGGATGAAGCTCCCTCGCCCGGCGACGTGCTGGCCGTGGTGGAAAGCGAAGCCCGCGCCCGCGAGCTGACCGACTATCGCGAGCGCGTGCGCCGTGAGAAGGCGATCGGCGGCGGCAACCAGGTTTCGCTGGTCGACATGATGGCCAAGCTGGGTTCGAAGAAGATCAGCGAGCTGCCGGTCGTCATCAAGTCGGACGTGCAGGGTTCGGGCGAAGCCATCGCCGGATCGCTGGAGAAGATGGGCAACGACGAGGTGCGCGCGCGCGTCGTCATGCAGGGCGCCGGCGGGATCACCGAGAGCGACGTGCAACTGGCCAAGTCGGCCGGCGCGCCAATCCTCGGCTTCAACGTCCGTGCGTCGAAGCAGGCCCGCGACCTCGCCGACCGCGAGGGCGTCGAGATCCGCTACTACTCCATCATCTACGACCTGCTGGACGACATGAAGGGCGTGCTCTCGGGCATGCTGGCGCCGCTGCAGCGCGAAACCTTCCTGGGCAACGCCCAGGTGCTGCAGGTCTTCGACATCTCCAAGACCGGCAAGATCGCCGGTTGCCGGGTCACCGAAGGCGTGGTCCGCAAGGGCGCCAAGGTCCGCATCATCCGCGACGACGTGGTGGTGCTGGAACTGGGCACCCTGCAGACGCTCAAGCGCTTCAAGGACGAGGTCAACGAAGTTCCGTCGGGCCAGGAGTGCGGCATGCACTTCCAGGGCTTCCAGGACATCAAGACCGGCGACTACATCGAGTGCTTCACGGTCGAAGAGATCAAGCGCACACTCGACTAGGTTGCTTTTGCCTCTCGGGCATAAGGGAAAGGCGGCGCCGTGGCGTCGCCTTTTCGCCATCCGGATCAAGGATCACTTCCTCATGCGCCGTTTCGTGATCACCCTGCTGAGCGTTTCCGCCGTCGCCGGTCCGGCTGCGGCCGAGACCCGATACATGGCCTATGACGCCTCGGACCGGATCACCCAGGCGATGACGCGGGGCATCACGCTGGAGGGCGACCGGGGCCTGTTCGGCGCCATCACGGTGCGCCGGATCATCTCGACGTCCAGCCGGGGCTCGGCCAGCATCCGCATCGGCGGACCGGACGCGGCGCGACGCGCCCTGCCCGAGGGCGCGACCGAGACCATCCTCTATACGGTGTCGCCGGAAGGCGACGGACGCGGCCTGTCCCGGGCCCTGTGCCCCGGCGCGGACGAAGCCTTCCTGATCCTGGGCCGGGTGCGGCTGGGTCGCCCGCTGACGGCGCAGGCCATCGGTCGGTGGACGGACGGCGCCTACCGCCATTGCGTGACGCTGTCCTACAGCTGGCGCGGCGAATGGGCTGTCCCGCCGGGCGCCGCTCTGGACGATTCCGCAACCCCTGTCGGGCGATAGGCCTTTCCCGCCCGAGGCAGGCCCGGCTAGGGTCGGGCGAATGACCGCCGCTACCGTCACCAGATCGAAAGGCCGGACGAACCGGGGCCTGAAAGGGCTCGCCGGAGCGCTGGGCTTTGTCTGTCTGGTGCTGTTCCTGCTGGCCATCGAACAGAAGCAGGCGGTCGAGGCCTGGAACGCCGTGCGCGACGGGGCCGTGCCCGCCGTCAGTCGCATCTTCCAATGGGCCGCCGACGGCGCCTCTGACGGACTGGACGAACTGAAGACCGCCGCCGAGGGGACGGACGGGCCGCTGGCCGCGACGCCGAACGTCGTGGTGCTGGCCGGAGAGTTCGGCCCCGCAGACGACGCCGCGCGCGAAACGACGGGAGCCGCCGGCTTCATCGGCGCCGCGATCCGGCTGGAGCGGGGCGAGACCTTCCGGACCCGCCCCCTGCGCATCGCCGCCGGACGTGACGTCTTCAACGCTCGGGGCGAGACCTTCGCGAACCGACTGAACGCCCGGAGCGACGCCCAGATCGAACTGCGCGCCGTCCTGCCCGCGCCCGGTCAGACGGCGGTCGCCGCCTCGCCCCTGTGCGGCGGCGCGCGGCCCGGCTTGATCGCCCTGCTGCACCGCCGGGACCGAGTCGAGATGATGATCTTCCGTGAACGGATCAACATCGGTCCCGATGCGGCGCCGGACGCCCTGTGCGGGGCCTGGAGCTATCGCGCCCGATGAGCAGACGCCGCGAGAAGACGGTGCTGGGCCCGATGATCATCGCGGGCGTGGTCGGGGCCTTGGCCGCCCTGTGGACCTGGACAGCGCCGGGCGATCCGGCGCTCTGGCCGGGAGCGACCGAGGGGCCGGGCGTCGAGATCAGCCTGCTGGACAATGGCTTCCACACAGACTTGGCCGTGCCCCGCGCGGCTCTGGAGGCGCGGGGCGGGCCGCTGGCCGAGGCGGTGAAGGGCCTGCCGCCGGGCAACTGGATCCTGATCGGCTGGGGCGACGCCAAATTCTATGTCGACCAGAGCCCGATCAGCGACCGCCTGCCGGACGGCGCCCGCGCCTTCTTCCGCCCCGGCAATCCGTCTGTGATCATGCTGGACCCGACCCAGCGCGACCCGCGCCAGACCTTCGCCGAGGAGGGCCGCCGCGACTTCCGCCTGTCCGATGCCGCCTTCGCGGCCATGGCCGCCCATGTCGAGGCCTCGCTGGACCTGTCGAGCGGCGCGCCGCGTCTCGCCGCCGCCCGCGCGGGCGACGGCGCCCGCTTCTTCGCCAGCCGGGAGCATTTCGGGATCGGCCACCTGTGCAACCACTGGACGGCGGGCGCGCTGAACGCGGCGGGCATGGAGACACGCCCGGTGCAGGCGATCCTGTCGTCGGAGGTGGTGGCGACGGTGGACAGGGCGAACGCAACCCGACGTTAGCGCCTGATCTGCAAGGATGCGGCATGTCTCGCCCCTTGCGTCGCGTCACCCGCCAACCCGTTCTTGCCTCGTTCCTGAGCGTCATCGCCGCCTGCGTGGGCGGTACGGGGGGCTTCCTCCTGACGGCCGGACTGCGGAGCGGTGACAGCACCCCCCTGATCATGGCCATGCCGATGGCGCTGCTCTTCTCGCCTGTCGGAATTTTGATCGGCGCACTGCCCGCCACAGGCCTGCTGCTCGTTCTGGTCTGGCCGTCGCTATTGCTGTTCAATCGGGGCCTGGGGCTTACCGGCCGCGCCGCCGTCGGCCTCGTCTGGCTACTGTTCATGGGACTTCTGGGGCTGCTCGCCCTGATGCCCTCAGGCGGCGAACAGCCATCGTGGCAGTTCATGCTGACCCCGCTCTTCGGAATCTCCTTCGGCGCCATGGTGATGGCCTGCTTCGCCCAGGGGGCGGCAGACGCTGAACTGGACATCGCCTGGCAGCAGGACTAGACCCCGCCCCTTCGCTTTTTCAGCCGGGTCCGAGCCCCGGCGGGCGACAGGAGAAGGAGGCCCCGATGGCCCGCAAACAACATACCCGCAACGCCTCCGGCCCGCAGGGACCGTCGCAGCGCCAACTGCGCGCCGGCGAACTGATCCGTCACGCCCTGGTCGAGGTTCTGCGCGAGGAAGATATCCACGACGAGGCCATGCAGGGCGTCTCGGTGACCATCACCGAGGTGCGCCTGTCGCCAGACCTGAAACACGCTACCTGCTTCGTCGAGCCGCTGGGCGCGGGCGTCGCCGACGCGCCGAACGCCGGCCATGTGGAAGAGATCATCAAGGCGCTGAACGCCCACGCCAAATTCCTGCGCGGCGTGCTGGGCAAGCATATCGACATGAAGTTCACGCCAGACCTGCGCTTCCGCCACGACGACAGCTTCGACGCCGCCAGCCATATGGACCGGCTGTTCAACGACCCCCGCGTCCGCGCCGATCTGGAGCGGTCGGACGAGGACGAAGACCAGTGATGGCCCGGCCTCAAGTCGCGCCAGGCGCGGTAGGCCAAGCGTAATGGGTCGTCGCAAGAGAGGCGAGATCGTCAACGGCTGGGTCTGCCTCGACAAGCCCTATGAGATGGGATCGACCGAGGCGGTCACCCGCATCCGTCGCCTGTTCGACGCCCAGAAGGCCGGGCATGCGGGGACGCTGGACCCGCTGGCCTCCGGCATCCTGCCCATCGCGCTCGGAGAGGCGACCAAGACCGTGCCCTTCATGATGGAGGCGCAGAAGGTCTATCGCTTCACCATCCACTGGGGCGTCTCGACCGACAGCATAGACCGCGAAGGCGAGATCATCGCCCGCTCGGACGTGCGCCCGACGGTGGAGGCGGTGAAGGCCGCCCTGCCCGCCTTCGTGGGCGAGATCGATCAGGTCCCGCCCGCCTTCTCGGCCATCAAGGTGGACGGCCAGCGCGCCTATGATCTGGCCCGCGAGGGGGTGGAAGTCGAGCTGAAGGCCCGCCGGGTGACCATCCATGAGGCGGCGGTGACCGACGCCCCGGACGCGGACCACATCGAGATCACCATGCGGACCGGCAAGGGCGTCTATGTCCGCTCGCTGGCCCGCGACCTGGCCGCGGTGCTGGGCGCCGAGGGTCATGTGTCGGCCCTGCGGCGCGAACGGGTGGGTCCGTTCAACCTGCAAAACTCCGTCACGCTGGATTCTCTCGAGGAAATGGTGCATAGGGGCGCCGCCTCGGAAGGCTTGCTTCCCGTCGCGACCGCCCTGGACGACATCCCGGAGCTGGCCGTGACGGATCAGGACGCCTTCTCGCTTCGGCAGGGACGGCCGATCGTTCTGCTCCCCAGACAGGTCGAAACGCTCAAGGGTCAGCTGCAAGGCGATGCCCGGACCGTTTCGGTTTTCCTGGGCCAGACCCTCGTCGCTCTCGGTCAGTTGCGGGCCGGTCGGGTTGAACCTGACCGTGTTTTCAATCTCCCCTGACCTCGCTGTCGGGGGCTCCAGCAAGGAGAACCACGATGTCGATCACTGCCGAGCGTAAAGCTCAGGTCATCGCCGATAACGCCCGCGCTGACGGCGACACCGGTTCGGCCGAGGTCCAGGTCGCGATCCTCTCGGAACGCATCGCAAACCTCACCGAGCACTTCAAGACCCACAAGAAGGACAACCACTCGCGTCGCGGCCTGCTGAAGCTGGTTTCGCAACGCCGTCGTCTTCTGGATCACCTGAACAAGACCGACAATGCGCGCTACGTCGCCATCGTCGCCAAGCTGGGCCTGCGCCGCTAAGGCAAGGCTTCGGAGGGCCCGCCCCGCGCGGGCCCTTCTGCTATTCGCCCGGGCGCCGCGGGCGGGACTCATTCGTCCCACATGTACCGGCGCAGACGCCGAGGGCCTCGAACCGGTCCTCAACTCACCCGCCCGGGCTTCAATACGGAACCCCGGGTCCACAGGGACCGAAGGACTGAACCCCTGACGCTCCGCCCCGCCGGGAATACGCCCGCCGGGATTCGAAAGACGAAATATGTTCGATATCAAACGCAAGACGATCGACTGGGCCGGTCGCCCATTGACGCTGGAAACCGGCCGCATCGCCCGCCAGGCCGACGGCGCCGTGCTGGCGACCTACGGCGAGACCGTGGTTCTGGCCACCGTCGTCTACGGTCGCGCCCCCAAGCCGGGCCTGGATTTCTTCCCGCTGACCGTCAACTATCAGGAAAAGACCTTCGCCGCCGGCAAGATCCCGGGTGGCTACTTCAAGCGTGAAGGCCGTCCGACCGAGAAGGAGACCCTGGTCTCCCGCCTGATCGACCGTCCGATCCGCCCGCTGTTCGTCAAGGGCTTCAAGAACGAGACCCAGGTCGTCGTGACCGTGCTGCAGCACGACCTCGAGAACGATCCGGACGTGCTGGCCATGGTCGCCACCTCGGCCGCCCTGACCATCTCGGGCGTGCCCTTCATGGGCCCGATCGCCGGCGCCCGCGTCGGCTACATCGACGGTGAGCTGGTCCTGAACCCGACCATCGAGCAGCTGAACGACTCGGCGCTGGACCTGGTCGTCGCCGGCACCGCCGACGCCCTGATGATGGTGGAATCGGAAGCCAAGGAACTGTCGGAAGACAAGTTCCTGGAAGCCCTGATGTTCGCCCACAAGGGCATGCAGCCGGTCATCGATGCGATCATCGAACTGGCCGAGCACGCCGCCAAGGAGCCCTTCGACTTCCAGGCCGAAGACCACTCGGACGTCGTCACGGCGATCCAGGGTCTGGTCGGCGAGGACATCAAGGCCGCCTACACCCACACCGCCAAGCATGACCGACACAACGCTGTCGGCGCCGCCAAGAAGAAGGCCGCCGAAGCGCTGGTGAAGACCGAAGAGAACCCGGACGGCGTCGAGTCGGCCAAGTTCGCCACGGCCTTCAAGGAATGCGAAGCCCACGTCCTGCGTCGCGACATCATCGACAACGGTCACCGCGTCGACGGCCGCGCCCTCGACAAGGTCCGCTCGATCGTCTCGGAAGTCGGCGTCTTCCCGCGCACCCACGGTTCGGCCCTGTTCACCCGCGGTGAAACGCAAGCCATCGTGGTCGCCACCCTGGGCACCGGCGAGGACGAGCAGTACATCGACGCCCTGACCGGGACCTACAAAGAGAAGTTCCTGCTTCACTACAACTTCCCTCCCTACTCGGTCGGTGAAACCGGTCGCATGGGCGGCGCGGGTCGTCGTGAAATCGGTCACGGCAAGCTGGCCTGGCGGGCGATCCGCCCGATGCTGCCGTCGTCGGACGAGTTCCCCTACACCATCCGTCTGGTCTCCGAGATCACCGAGTCGAACGGCTCGTCCTCGATGGCCACGGTCTGCGGTTCGTCGCTGGCCCTGATGGACGCGGGCGTTCCGCTGAAGAAGCCGGTCTCGGGCATCGCCATGGGCCTGATCCTGGAGCCGTCGGGCGAGTTCGCCATCCTGTCGGACATCCTGGGTGACGAAGATCACTTGGGCGACATGGACTTCAAGGTCGCCGGCACCCGTGACGGCATCACCTCGCTGCAGATGGACATCAAGGTCGCCGGCATCACCGAAGAGATCATGAAGAAGGCCATCGCCCAGGCTTCGGCCGGCCGCCTTCACATCCTCGACGAGATGGACAAGGCCATCGACGGCGCCCGCACCGAGCTGGGTGAGTTCGCGCCGAAGATCGAGACCATCAAGGTCCCGGTCGACAAGATCCGCGAAGTGATCGGCACCGGCGGCAAGGTGATCCGCGAGATCGTCGAAAAGACCGGCGCCAAGATCAACATCGAGGACGACGGCACGGTGAAGATCGCCGCCTCGGAACAGGACAAGATCGACGCCGCCAAGGCCTGGATCTCGTCGATCGTCTCGGAGCCGGAAATCGGCACGATCTACACCGGCAAGGTCGTGAAGGTCGTCGACTTCGGCGCCTTCGTGAACTTCTTCGGCGCCAAGGACGGTCTGGTCCACGTGTCGCAGATGGCTCTGGAGCGCGTCGCCAACCCGGCCGACGTCGTTTCGGAAGGCCAGGAGGTCAAGGTCAAATTCCTGGGCCTGGACGACCGCGGCAAGACCAAGCTGTCGATGAAGGTCGTTGATCAGGCCACAGGTGAAGACCTGACGGACAAGATCAACGCCGAGCGCGCCGAGCGTGGCGAAGCCCCGCTGGCCGACGACACCGGCGGCCGTCCGAAGCGTGAAGGCGGCGGCGGTGACCGCGGCCGTCGTCGCCGGGACTAATCCTCCCGCGCATCAGCGCTGACTGAATGAGGCCCCGGCGGAAACGCCGGGGCCTTTTTCATGGGCGGTTTGGCGGTGAGGGAGGCCGCTCTAATATTTTTTGAGTGCACAAAAGTGGACATTTGAGCGGGCGAAAACACCGTCCACTTTGTCCACATCGTCCACTTCGTCCACTTTCGCGGAAGGCGACATAGCCCTGTACGCCGGGGACTGGGACGTCCACGGCGAGGGCGGCTGGAGATGTCAAAGACCGGCAGCCAGACAGTCTGGCATGGCGGTGCGTCATTATTGGTCGTAGGGCCGATCAGTTCGGATAGAGGGCCGCGCAGTCGGCGCGGACCCAGGCCGCGCACTGCTCGAAGGCGATGCCCTCGGGCGTGTCGGGGTTGGGGCGGTAGATGTTCCCGTTCCCGTCACGCGGATAGCAGGCCTGCAGCCCCTGCTGGACGCACTGGCGATACTGCGGATTGGTCTGGGACGCGACGGCCCCGCCGAGCGACGGCGCGGCGGTCAGCAGGACGGCGGCGGATGCGGCGAGCAGGATCTTCATGGGAACCTCCGGTGGGTTGGAGAGCGAAGGTTCGCGCGGAAGTTGGCGCGGCGCAAGCGGGACGGCTGTGTGCCGCGCTCACCGGCGCCTATCGTCTGCCGGCGTCACAGGCTGATCGTCGAGACCGACGCGCCGTTCCACGATGCGGCCCGGGGACGCCGTCCGCGACGGGCGACTGACGCACAGGACTTCCGGTGCTGCGATCTCCGAACCAGCAGATCGAACTTTGCGACTGGGGAGTAGTCGGCACCATCATCGATGGCCGCGCAACCGCGATGATCCTTCTCAACGGCTGCGGGAGAATCATATCTTCTTGAGATAGATTACTGAAAGGCCTCTAGACGGCTAAAAACTCTCGGTTTGTCGCCGCTGTGATCAACCTATCCTTAAACGACCTCATCAACTCGGTGAACTCAAGCCGGAGTTCCTCAAAGGCATCCTCAGTGATCGGGACACTTTCACCATGAGCGATATGATTTCTCTTATCGCAAAGGTGGTCGTTGAGCTTAGTCTTCGTAGTCATTTCGAGGAAGTCCGGCACTGCTAGACCTTCAACAATCTCCTGAAGCACCTCATACCTCAGATTAGATTTGGTGTTCACCATGACATTTGGGTTCGCACGTGTGCGAACTGTTTTCACGCGCTCCGCAAATTCAATGGCGGCTTGAGGCGTGAAACTGCTGGACCCCCCACCCGCGCCCCGAAACCGGGGCTCTAGATATGCGTACGCCAGTGCTGGCTTCAGAGATATTGCCAGCGGGCGCCGGTCATATACGAAGGCTAAGTAACGGTCAGCTGACCGTTTTATGTATCCCTCCCAATGTGCGTACAGCATCGGAAGAGCCGCCCGAAGCGCCGAACTGCGGGCTACGCCAGCAGCGCTCTTCTCGATCATGCTCTTGAGAGCCGATATCTCCTTAATTCTCCAAGTCAGGTCTTCGGTCAGGAGAATTTCGAGATCATCAGCAGAAGGGATGAAAGCCATTTCAAGCTTCAAACCACTTATCGCCGAACGGTACCGTTTTTCTGATTCGATCCGTTCCCCGCGTTCCGCCGCTCGTCATTCCATCCAGCTTGCCTTCCGACCAAATTCTTTGAACCCGCTCGAGAACCCAAGCTTTGGGATCGGCTTGCTGTTCAATCTCCGGAAGGTTTCGGGCGACACCAACAAAGATGGTTTCGAAGGCCACCTTGCCCACGCGGCCTCTCCATCGTTCGCCGTCCCAGCGCCGCAGAACATCCTTATCGATCGAATGCAGAAGCGTCGCCGTCTTGTCGATATTTGACATCACCTCTGTGAATTCACCGTCGTCCTCATCCAAAAACCTAGCCATGGAGTCGGTCACGTACTCATCTATATCTAGCTTTGTATCATAGTCATACTCGGCGTGCGCGACTGCCCGACAGTATTAATCCAGCTGCTCTTGCCTGCCGAGCGCCTCCTCCGACAATGAGATAAGCTCCAAGAATGCATTATTGTTTGCAGACTTATCCATCAACTTATGACGCTCAGGACTGTGCATAACCATTAGGCAGGTTCTGAGCTCTTGCGCTGTAAGAATGGAACCACTTCCATTTAGCCTTTGAAACACGTCGTATTTCGACTGTTCAGTGCTGGATGCTTTCAAAATCTGAACTCCCAGCTTTGCCCGCTTCAACTGGGTTTGCAGCGCTTTCGGAAGGAAGTTCTTCGCCTTCGCCAATTTGGCATTGGACTCGTCGTAAGACACGTCATCAAGGTCGGGAAGGTATGTCGTACCTATGAGCTTAGAGGGCGGTACATCCTCCCCTCAGAATTCTTGAGTTCACCGAAGAATTCCAAAATGGTCGAAACACGCTGAAGACCATCAATCAACTCCCAAAAGCCATCTGTTCGTTCGAAAACGAATATCGGCGGGACGGGAATTCCGATGAGCAGCGATTCGATCAAGTCAGATTTCTGTTTTTCAGACCACCGAAAAAGCCTCTGAAATTGAGGACTGATTATAAGCTCTTGGCTTTTGTAGAGATTGATGATCTCACCTATCGACATCGGATAGTCATCAGTCGCTACAGACTGCCGCGCAGCATCCAGCTCAGACGTGATTTTCGCGGCTTCAGCCATTTATCGCTCCTCTGTCCGACCGCAAAAACGCACACGCATAGATGGTCGTCAACTCAGTCAGACTCGATCTGCCACAACCAACACCCTAATTCACCAGCCCCTCCCGATCCCGGGGTCCGCTTGCGCGGCCCGGTATGGCAAGCTGTCCAGGTCCTAGTGGACCTGGACTTTTCCGATCTGGAGCCCTTCCGCGCCCGCTGACACCGCGATCACACTCCCGTCGTCGATCTCCCCCGCCAGCAGCTTCCGCGCGATCGGGTCGACCAGTTCCTTCTGGATCACGCGCTTCAGCGGGCGCGCCCCATAGACCGGGTCATACCCCTTGTCGGCCAGCCAGGCGGCGGCGGTGTCGTCCAGGGCGAGAGTCAGTCTCCGGTCGGCCAGAAGCTTCTCGAACCGTTGCAGCTGGATGCGGACGATGCCGCCCATCTGTTCGCGGCCGAGGCGGCGGAAGAGGATGATTTCGTCGATGCGGTTCAGGAACTCCGGGCGGAAGTGGGCGCGGACGGCCTCCATGACGTAGGGGCGGACGGACTCGACGTCGTCGCCTTCGGCCTGACCGGCAAGGGCCTCGGAACCCAGGTTGCTGGTCATGATGATCAGGGTGTTGCGGAAGTCGATGGTGCGGCCCTGACCATCGGTCAGGCGGCCGTCGTCCAGCACCTGCAGCAGCACGTTGAAGACGTCGGGGTGGGCCTTCTCGACCTCGTCGAACAGGACCACCTGATAGGGCCGACGGCGCACGGCCTCGGTCAGGGCGCCGCCCTCGTCATAGCCGACGTAACCCGGAGGGGCGCCGATCAGGCGGCTGACGGAGTGCTTCTCCATGTATTCCGACATGTCGAGGCGGGTGATGGCGGCCTCGTCATCGAACAGGAAGTCGGCCAGCGCCTTGGTCAGCTCGGTCTTGCCGACGCCGGTCGGCCCCAGGAAGAGGAAGGAGCCGAGCGGGCGGTTGGGGTCGTTCAGGCCGGCGCGGGCACGGCGCACGGCGTCGGAGACAGCGACCAGCGCATCCTCCTGACCGACGACGCGGCCACGCAGGGCGTCTTCCATCTTGAGCAGCTTCTCGCGCTCGCCCTCCAGCATCTTGTCGACCGGGACTCCGGTCCAGCGGGAGACGACGGCGGCGATCTGTTCGGCGTCGACGACCTCGGGGGTCAGGGGGCCGGACTTGTCGGCCTCATTGGCCTCGGCCTCGGCGAGCTGTTTCTCGATCTGGGGGATCTGGCCGTAGGCGATCTCGGACGCGCGGCCCAGGTCGCCGGCGCGCTGGGCGGCGGCCAGTTCGGCGCGCAGGCGGTCGAGGGTTTCGCGCAGTTGCGCCCCCTGCCCCACCTTTTCCTTCTCGGCCTTCCAGCGACCGGTCAGGTCATCGGACTGGCCCTCCAGATCGGCGATCTCGTCCTCGAGCTTCTCGAGGCGGTGCTGGGAGGCGCTGTCGGTCTCCTTCTTCAGGGCCTCGCGCTCGATCTTCAGCTGGACCAGACGACGGTCGATCTCGTCCAGCGCCTCGGGCTTGCTGTCGACGGCCATGCGGACGCGGCTGGCGGCTTCGTCCACGAGGTCGATAGCCTTGTCCGGCAGGAAGCGGTCGGTGATGTAGCGGTTCGACAGGGTGGCGGCGGCGACGATGGCGCTGTCGCTGATGCGGACTCCGTGGTGGACCTCATACTTCTCCTTCAGTCCACGGAGGATCGACACCGTGTCCTCGACGGTCGGCTCGGAGACAAAGACCGGCTGGAAGCGACGAGCCAGGGCCGCGTCCTTCTCGACGTGCTTGCGGTATTCATCCAGCGTGGTGGCGCCGACGCAGTGCAGCTCGCCGCGCGCCAGGGCGGGCTTGAGCAGGTTGGAGGCGTCCATGGCGCCGTCGCCCTTTCCGGCGCCGACCAGGGTGTGCATCTCGTCGATGAACAGGACGATGCCGCCCTCGGCGGCCGCGACCTCATTCAGAACGGCCTTCAGCCGCTCCTCGAACTCGCCGCGGTATTTCGCGCCGGCGATCAGGGAGCCCATGTCCAGGGCCATGACGGTCTTGTCGCGCAGGCTTTCGGGCACGTCGCCGTTGACGATGCGCAGGGCCAGACCCTCGACGATGGCGGTCTTGCCGACGCCGGGTTCGCCGATGAGGACGGGGTTATTCTTGGTGCGGCGGGCAAGGACCTGGATGGTGCGGCGGATCTCTTCGTCGCGGCCGATGACCGGGTCGATCTTGCCGTCGGCGGCGGCCAGGGTCAGGTCGCGGGCGTAGCGCTTGAGGGCGTCATAGCCGTCTTCGGCGGCGGCGCTGTCGGCGGTCTTGCCCTTGCGGACCTCGGTGATGGCGGCGTCCAGGGCATCGGCCTTAACCCCCGCGGCGCTGAGGACGGTTTTGGCCACCCCGCCTTCGCGGGCGAGGGCGCTGAGCAGGCGTTCGGTGGTGACGAAGGCGTCGCCGGCCTTCTTGGCGGCGGCCTCGGCGGCGGCGAAGACGCGGGCGGTGTCGCCGTCCAGATAGAGCTGGCCAGAGCCGCCGGAGACTTGGGCGCGCTTGCTGAGCGCGGTCTCGACGTCGGCTTCGGCGCGGCGGGCGTCACCCCCGGCGGCGGTGATCAGATTGCGGGCGAGGCCGTCACGCTCTTCCAGCAGGACCTTGAGCAGGTGTTCGGGGGCGAACTGCTGGTGGCGGCGGGCGAGCGCCAGCGACTGGGCGGACTGGACGGCCTGTTTGGCGCGGTCGGAATAGAGTTCGGTATTCAACTGGGATTCCCCTCAGAAGGCGGATTCCGCCGACGCGCCCTCATGCAAGCAGCGCGCCGTACGGTAGACCTTCAGTTGGGTGTGGCCCAAACGCCACGCAAGGGGGATCGGCCCCTTGCGTGGCGAAGCGCGGTCAGTTTCCGGCCGAGGGGGCCGAGAAGTCGAACTGCGGGTCCTGCTGACGCGAAGGACCGCCGAAGCTCCAGGTCAGGCCGATGAAGCCGACTCGGCCGCCGAACACGCGCTCGGTGCGGTCGGTGAAGGTGGCGGTGTCGTACTGGGTGACGTCCTTGGCTTCGTCCAGCAGGTCACGGACGGTGACCTGCAGCGCCAGGGTGTCGGTCAGCTTGCGGCGGTAGCCGAGGTTGATCAGCTGGGTCGCGTCGCGCGTGCCCTGGGCCAGCAGTTGCTCGCCGGTCCAGACGCCGGACAGCTGGACGAAGTCGTCCGCAGTCGGCTGCCAGTTGAGGCTGAGACGGCCCGCGACCACCTCGCCCTCGCTGCTGACGCCGCCGACCAGATTGGAGGCGTCGATCTCCTGACGGAACAGGTTGATGCTGGCGTTGTAGCGCAGGGTCGAGTGCAGGCGGCCATTAGCGACCAGCTCGACGCCGGTGGCGGTGCGGGCGCCGAGGTTCTCGGTGCGGGTCAGAAGGACGCCGTTGCCGATGTCGGTGATCACCGGGGTGAAGGCCTTCTGGGTATCCCGATAGTAGAGGGTCGCGCCGTAGAAGGACTGGTTCACCCGGCGCTGCCAGCTGACCTCCCAGGAGTCGGTTTCCTGCGGCTCCAGACCGGGATTGCCCGAGCGGTAGTTGAGCGGGTCCTGATAGCTGAGGAAGGGGTTCAGATCGCCCGGCTGCGGACGCTGGACCCGGCGGCTGTAGCTGCCGCGCAGGGTCTGGTCGTCGGTCAGCTGATAGGTGACGTGCAGGGTCGGATAGGCGCGGAAATAGTCGTTGGTCGCCTTGATGCCCGTGGTGACCTGATCGAGCTCGAGGTCGGCCTGTTCGAGGCGCAGGCCGAACTGGGCGCTGAGCTTCTCGGTGAACGGGCGTTCGTAGGTGGCGTAGACGGCGTGGACGACCTGATCGACCTTGAACAGGTTGGAGACCAGCGGGTCCTGCGTCAGGCCGCCGGGGGCGGCACCGCGTGCGACGGAGTTGTCGAGCTCCAGCTGCTGGAACTCCAGCTCATAACCGGCGCGCAGGCGCGAGCCGTCGGCGAACGGCCGGACGTAGGCGCTGGCGAAGGTCCAGGTGTCGGTGTTGTTGGCGTTGTCGATGCGCTCGTACTGGTTCGGCGCCACCGGGATCAGGCCGTCGACCAGGGTGTCGTGGCCGTAGTTGCCGCGACCGCGGTTGTAGCGGATCTCGTTGGACCATTCGTGACCCTGACCGGTGAAGCGGCGGACGACGCGGGCGGTGGCGCCCGAGAACTGGCCTTCGAAGCCGCCATCGGAGGCGCGACGATAGGCCGAGGCGATGCCGCCCGAGGCGTTGTCGGCCTCGAACTGGTCCACCATCAGGCCGTCAGCGGCGACGTCGACGTGGTAAAGGTCGCCGTAGAACTGGAGCTGTTCGGTCGGGCGATAGTCGGCCGAGAAGCGGACGAAGACGTTGTCGTTGGCGCCGTCGCCGTTCTGGGTGTTGCGCGATTCCAGGAACTGGTTCGAGCCCGGGTCGAGGCGGGTGCGGACACGATCGGTCGACTGAATGAAGGTGTCGTGGCGGACGTTGGCGTCGGCCGTCAGGGTCAGCCTGTCCTGGGTGGCGACGCCGCTGATGCCGAAATTGTAGCGGCCGTCATTGCCGATGTTGGCGCGGACGGAGCCGGTGCGGGTCGGCTGGGCGCGCGGGCGGTTGGGCTTGGAGATCAGGTTGATCACGCCGCCGCCGCCGTCCGGACGGTAGGCCGCCGACGGATTGGTCATGACCTCGACGCGGGCGTACTGGTCGGCCGGGATCTGCAGGATGACCTGGCCCCGGTTCTCGCCCTGAAACAGGCCCGATGGGCGGCCGTCGACGAGAATGGTGACATTGGCGTCGCCACGCAGGGAGACGTTGCCGTCCGGATCGACCTCGACCGAGGGGATGCCGCGCAGGGTGTCGGCCAGGGTGCCGGTGGCGCTCTGCAGGTCCTCGGCGACGCTGTAGCTGATCGAGTCGACCGAGGTGCGGATGTCGTTCGAGCGGGCCTGCACCACGGTCTCGCCGAGCTGGGCCGGAGCCTCTTCCTGGGCCTCCTGCGGGGCGGGAGCCGGGGTCTGCGCCGGCGCGGGAGCCGGACGGGTCTGGGCGACGGCGGCGCCGGCCGGAATGGCGAGCGCCAGCAGCGAGATGAGGGTGGTTCTGATCATGGCCCCGAAGTCCTGAGATCGGGACGCTGATCGGCCCCGTTACCCGCAAAGGTATCAGCGAGCTGGGCCATGGCTCAGTTACATCTTTTTCATTTCATTACGGTTTTTACAGAACGCGTCACTTTTTCGCCCCGCCGTCTGCATGGCGATCACAGGCGGGGATGACGACCCGGAAACGGCGCGCTAGCGTCCCGTCCGAAGTCTGTCGGGAGTGTCTGCATGTCCATCCGCCTCACGCGCCGCGCGGCGCTGGTTTCGTCCGCGGCCGGCGCCGCCGCCCTGCCTACCACCAGCTGGGCGCAGACCGCGGCCAACGACAGCGCCTCTCTGGCCGAGCAGGTGGACGCCTTCGTGAAGCGGGCCATGGCCGCCTTTCCGGATCAGCCCGCCGTCTCGGTCGCCGTGGTCAAGGACGGCCAGCCAATCCTGACGCGCGGCTACGGCATTCGCTCCGTGGGCGGGTCGGCGGTGGACGAGCACACCCTGTTCGCCATCGCGTCCAACACCAAGGCGGTGACCTGCGCCGCCCTGTCGATCCTGATCGACGAGGGCAAGGTGAAGTGGGACGAGCCGGTGCGGACCTATCTGCCGAACTTCCGCCTGTCGAAGCCGGAGCTGAATGATCTGGCGACCGTGCGCGATCTGGTCAGCCACCGCATCGGCTTCGGCCTGGGCGCCGGGGACCTGCTGTTCTGGCCGAACGGCGACCGGACCCGGGCCGAAATCATGGCGGCCATTCCGCATGTTCCGATCGAGGACAGCTTCCGCACCTCCTACCACTACTGCAACCTGATGTTCGTGGCGGCGGGCGAGGTCGTGGCCGCCGCTTCTGGCATGCCGTGGGAGCAGTTCGTCCAGACCCGCATCCTGACCCCGCTGGGCATGACCGAGACCCTGCCGCTGATGACCCACGCCGACCCGGCGAAGTCGGCCCTGCCGAACGGCCGGATCGGACCGCCGCTGCGCTATCAGGGCCCGATGCAGAACATCGGCCAGTCGATCAAGGAGGTCTGGGACTGGTCGGCGGCGGGCGCCGCGGGCGGCTTCGTCACCAATCCGGTCGACTGGGCCAAATGGATCGCGGTGCAGCTGAACAAGGGCGCCCTGCCCAACGGGACCCGCCTGTGGTCCGAGGCCCGCGCCAATGAGATGTGGCGGCCGAACATCATCGTCTCCAGCTCGGGCGGACCGACGCCGGACGCGCCGGGCCGGGCCATCGCGGCCACCTACGCCACCGGCTGGCAGGTGATGGACTATCGCGGCGAGCGCTTCATCACCCACGGCGGCGGCGCGCCGGGCTATCTGTCCGGCACCGTCCTGCTGCCGGGCCGGAACACCGGCTTCAGCTATTTCACCAACGCGGAGGAAAGCCAGCTGACCCGCGCCCTGCGCAGCGGCATCGCCGACATCCTGATGGGCAAGGCGGGCTTTGACTGGATCGCGGATGCGGTTCGTCAGACCACGGAAGGTAATGCGAAATCCATCGCCGCCGCCGCCGAGATCGACGCCAGACAGGCGGCCGGCGCGGCCCCGTCCCTGCCGATCCCGGCCTATGCCGGCGCCTGGCGCGATCCTTGGTACGGCGAGATCCGCATCGAGGAACGCACCACCGGACGCGGCCGCAACCGTCGCACGGCCCTGCACCTGGACTTCACCCGGACCAACGCTCTGAAGGGGCCGCTGGAGCCCTATGACGGCGACACTTTCCGCACCCGTTTCCCGGACAAGCGTGAGGAGGATGTCTTCGTCACCTTCAAGGTCGAGAACGGCGTGGCCGTCTCGGCGACGATGAAGGCCGTCAGCCCGGATGCGGACTTCAGCTACGACTATCAGGACCTCAGGCTGACCAAGGCGTGACCCGATGATCTCCCTGCTGCTCGCCCTCCTGACCGCCGAACCGCAGACGCGGGAGGCGCCGCCGCCGCCCGCCTGCATCGGCGCGACCTTCGTCAGTTGGGAGGCCTGCGCGGCCGCCGCGCCGGAGGGATCGCCCGCCTATGTGCTGGCCATGATCAACCTCGGCACCCAAGCCTATATGAACGGCGACCGGGGTGCGGCGCTGAACTTCTACGACAAGGCCGGAGAGGGGCGTCAGGTCGCCTCTGACGTGATCCTGCACGCCTTCCGGGCCGACACCTACCGCTATGCGGGGCGGATGGATGAGGCGCGCACCGACGCCGCCATCGCCTGGGGCTATCTGGACGGACGCCCGCCCCAAGGTCTCAACACGCTCGGCCCACGACCGATAGACGACCCGGTCCGCTTCGTGGTGCTGGCCTCGATCCTGCCCATCATGAAGATCGAGAATGCCGACTTCAGCCGGGCGCGGGAGATGTTCATGGCCCTTCCTGCCAATGACTGGAGCGCCCTGACGCGGCGCGCCAATGTCCTGTCGGAACTGGGCGAGCATGCCGGGGCGGTGGCCGACAGCAAGCGGGCCGTGGACCTGCAACCCGACCATCCGATGCTGCAGAACAATCACTGCTACACCCTCGTCGAAGCCGGACGCGCCGCCGAGGGCCTGCCCTATTGCGAACGGGCGGTGGCCCTGGCCCCCGAGGCGGCCCCGATCCGCCACTCCATCGCCGCGGCCCTGGCCGGAATGGGCCAGTGCGCCGCCGCGGATCGCCAACTGGCCGAAGCCCGGCGGCTGGAGCCGGAGGCGAACCTGTACCGCCAGCCCATCCCCTGCACGCCGAAGGGCTGAACTCACTGCACGAGTTCGAGGATTTCCAGCTTCGATTCCAGACGCGGCCACGGCACGACCAGACGCCAGCGGTCGGGGCCGATGCGCTCGAAGACGCCGACCTGATCGCGCTGGACCTGCTGGCCATAGGTCGGGAAGCCGGTTTCATCGTCGCCCCAGGCCTGGGCGCCGACGAAGATCAGACGATTGTCCGTGTCCGGATAGAGAAGTCCGCGCGTGCGCTGGGAGCCCGTCGTCTTGGTCAGGACCAGATCGCCCCCGGGGATCAGTTCGACCGAACAACGGAAGAAGGGATAGGCGACATAGGCCAGGGTGTTGCCCGCCTTGGAGCCCAGCTTGATGGTGCGACAGCGGTAGGTTCCGGGCGCGGGCTGCAGGCGACCCGCCTGACCGGCCATGGGGTCGACCAGCGGTCCGAGAGCCTCGACCTCTGACGCGAAGCCCTTGTCCTCGGCCTCGGCGCGGCCGAGACGCCAGGCCTGATCCAGACGGCCCAGATTGCCCGCATCCTCCGCCGAGACGATCTGACGCCAGTCGGAGACGCCGCCCTGCTCGCCCTGTGCGGGGGCGGCGGGGGCTTCAGGAGCGGAGGCGGGTTCGCCGATCGGGGCCGGATCGGTCGCGGGCGCGGCGGCGGGCTCGGGCGGAGAAGAGGCGTTCTCTCCGCAGGCGGCGAGCAGGGCGGCGACGGAAGCGACGACGATCAGGGTCCGCATCGGGGCAGGCTCCATATGGCTGAGCTTGCACAACGGCTGGCGGGACGAGGGGTTGCTAGCCGACCGGCACGAGTTCGATCAGATCGAGGTTGGACTCGTTCTGCGGCCAAGGGATCACCAGCCGCCAGCGGCGCTCGCCGATCCGCTCCAGCGTGGCGACCAGATCGCGATCCGGGCGGCGGCCGTAGGAGTTGGCCGGAGGCTCGGACGCCAGCGCCATGGAGCCGAGCAGGACCATGTGACGGTCATCCTCGGGGAAGAGCAGGCCAGAGGGACGCTGGGAGCCTGTCAGCTTGACGAATTTCAGCCCGTTGGGGGTCTGTTCGAGGCGGCAGGCGAACCAGCCGTAGATGACATACCCCAGCCCGTCCTCGCCGCCCTGGGAGCCCAGTTTGACGGTGCGGCAGCGGTAGTCGCCGGGGGACGGGATGACGGAGGGACGGTCGGCGTCCGGATCGATCAGGTCGCCGAGGCTGTTGAGGTCGCCCGAGCCACGCTGGCGGCGGGCCTGCTGTAGGGCCAGGGACCAGGCGGCGTCGCGGCGGGTGTAGCGGTCGCGGTCGGCGGCGGTGACGATGCTGCGCCAGTCACGCAGGGCCGCGCCCGGTCCGCCGGGCGGAGGCGGCGGGGGAGGGGCCGGCGGCGTGGCGCAGGCGGATAGGGCCAGAACGGCGCCGACCATCAGGGTCGGCAGCCGGAATTGACGAAGCATGGTCGCTCCCGAACTCAGGCTGAGGGCGTGGCTCGGGTCTTTGGACCGGTTCAGACGTCCGCCGTCAACCGCCCTCGCGTCGCGGGGCGTCCGAAAGGGACCTTTGAACAAGGCTTTCCCCTGACCGGGGAGGCGGGCCTCAGCCTTCGTCGGCGGGGGCCTCGACCTTCGGCTTGCGCGGCGCGCGCGGACGCTTGGGGGCTGGAGCCTCCTCGGCTTCAGCGGCGGGCGCGGCCGGAGCGGGGGCCGCCGAACGGGTCAGGAAGCCCGGCAGGGCGGCCGGAGCCTCGTCCGAAGCTTCCTCGCGGCGCGGACGACGCGGGGCGCGCTCGGCGCGTTCCGGCGCGGCCTCGACGGCGGCGACAGGTTCAGCCTCGACGGCCGGAGCCTCTTCGCGGGCCTCGCCCGAGGTCTCGGCGGCAGCTTCACCGCCTTCATTGTCGAAGCGGCGGTTGCGTTCGTCACGACGACGCTCCCAGCGTTCGCGACGGCTTTCGCGGCGGCCGCCTTCGCGGGGTTCGCCCTCGGCGCCCTCGGCGCGGGGTTCACGAGGCTCGCGCGGCTCGCGGGGTTCACGCGGCTCGCGGTCGTCGCGGTCGCGCCATTCGCGGCGGGGCTGGTCGTTGTTGTTGTTGCGGTCCTGCTGGCGCTCTTCCTGCTCGCGCTGGCGGGCTTCCTGCTGGGCGACGCGGTCGGCCTCGGCCTGCTGGGCGGCCATGATGGCGGCGGCCTGGGCGCCCGACTCGTCCTCGAAGTCGATGTCGAAGCCCTGGCCGGCCAGCTCGCGCTGGGCGATCTCGGAGACCGAGCGCTGGGGCTGCAGGGCGCGCAGGACGCGGAAATAGTGCTCGGCGTGCTGGGTGTAGTTCTCGGCCAGAACGCGGTCGCCGCCGGCGGCCGCGTCGCGGGCCAGCTGCATGTAGCGCTCATAGACGGTCTGGGCGTTGCCCCGGACCTTGATGTTCTCGGGGCCTTGCGAGTCCCACGAACGGTTGGGGTTGGTGGCGTTGGCGTTGTTGCCGCCGCCGCCGGGCTTCCTGTTGCGTCCGCGTTGACGCTTCATGCCCTTGAAATCTCTCATCGGACGCTACCGTGCCTTGATGGGGAGGACGGGCCGGGCCTCTGGCTCGGTATCCATCCGGGGTGTTCCGTCTCGGGCGAGGCCTATTCCCCGCTGGCGATGTGTTCGGAAAGCCGTGTCGCCCCGTGGTCCGCCGGACGACTGGCCCGACCGTCACTGCCCAGAGCGCGCGCGAGACAGGAACCAGAGCGGTTCGAGGCGTGCGTTTTGGGTGGGAGACGACGCAGACTTAGCGCGGGATCGTGGCGTTTCCAAGGGCTTTTGTTTTCGTCTCAACAGTTCGCCAACCCGGGCCGGTGAGACTGGAGGCCATGGCCTCGCCCCGTCCCAAGACGTTTCGATCTCTGATCCTCGGCCTGACGTTGGGCGTGGTCGCGCCCGCGGCGCTCATCTGGCTGGGCCTAGGGGTCTGGGCCGACCAGCACTACCGGAAATACGTGCCCGAACAGGTTCCGATCCTGAGGCTGACATCTCATCGCTCGGAAGGCTGGTACACGGGCTGCGGCGGCGCGATCTTCTCGATGCGGCCACAGGACAGCGCTCGCCTGCACCGCGACGGCCTGTCCGCCTTCGAGGACAGAATGATCGGGCGGGGCTACGCCGCCAACGCCCGTCGCCCGGTCGTCTGGACGCGCTGGCGGGAGACCGAAGCCCGGACGAACCTCGGCGACGGCCCGCATCCCGGCCTGACCTGCCTGCGGTCGCCGATGCAGGACCGGATCGTCGAAGCGCTGATGCGGCCCGGATCCTTCACGGCCGGGAGCGACGATCGTCAGTTGATCGTGATCCCCGACCTGAACGTGGTCGTCTTCCTGTTCTACGACTGACCCGACCGTCGGTCCTACATCTTCGGAATGGGATTGGTGCGCGGGTTGGGGCCGTTGGTGACGACGCGGTCGCGGTCGGACAGGTCCTTGACCACGATGACGTCGGTGAAGCCCGCTTCCTCGAACAGGGCCTTGACCTGCGGGCCCTGGTCCCAGCCGATCTCGACCGCGAAGGTGCCGCCGGGCTTGAGGATGCGCATGATCTCGGGGGCGAGTTCGCGATAGGCGACCAGACCGTCCGGACCGCCGTCCAGCGCCAGATGCGGATCGTGCTCACGGACCTCCGGGTCCAGGCCGGGGATGTCGCCAGACGGGATGTAGGGCGGGTTCGACACCACCAGATCGAAGCTGTGCTCGGCGAAGCCGGCGGCCCATTCGGTGCGGATGAAGTCGCAGCGGCCGCCGAGGTCGAGGTTGGCGGCGTTCTCACGCGCCACGGCCAGGGCCTCGGTCGAGACGTCGGTGCCGACGCCCTTGGCCGCCGGACGCTCGGCCAGCGTCGCCAGCAGGATGGCGCCCGAACCGGTGCCCAGATCGATCATGGTGAAGGCCTCATGCGGCGCATAGGCCAGCATGACCACGTCCAGCAGGGCCTCGGTGTCGGCGCGCGGGCTGAGCACGTCGGGCGTCACGTTCAGCATGATCTTCCAGAAGCCCTTCTTGCCGAGGATGCGCGACACGGGCTCGCGCTTCAGGCGGCGGGCGACATAGCCGTCCATGGTGGCCTGCTGTTCCTCGGTCACGACCCGGTAGGGGTCGGTCAGGATGTCGGTGCGCGAACAGTCGGCGGCGACTTCCAGCAACAGACGGGCGTCGATGGAGGGGCTGTCGATCTTCGCGGCCTTGAGTTCGGCCTGGGCGGCCTTCCAGGCGGTCAGCAGGGTGCGGGCGGGGGCGGCTTCGGTCATGCGCAGGGGATTGGCGCGGCTGGCCGAGGATTTCAAGCTTTGCGCCCGCTTCCGGGGAACGAGAGGGCCAGCTTGGCCGTTGTCGCGCCCATGCAGCGACAGTCGGGAAAGAGGGCCGGGTTCGGCCTGTGGGGCGTGGCCGGGGCCATCGTGGGCGGTCTGGCCGCCGGGGCCGGGGCGGCGCACCTGCTCTATACGCGCGGGCACAAGTTCGGGGTCGAACTGCGTCCGCAGAGGCCGGAGCCCCTGCCCCCCGCCCCGCCGACCCCCGAGGATTTCGAGGCCAAGGAGCCCGGACGCGGGCGGATGGCGCGACGGCCCGAACATATTCCGCACAAGGGCTGGACCGACATCTTCTGGCGGGTGGGCGCGGCCTATTTCGGGGACCGGGTCGGCTTCGTCGCAGGCGGGGTGACCTTCTTCGTGGTCCTGTCGCTGTTCCCGACGCTGGCGGCCTTCGTGACCATCTATGGCCTGTTCGCCGATCCGAACGACGCCTGGGACCGGCTGCAGTTCCTGTATTCCGTCCTGCCCGCGGGCGTGGCCGAGTTCCTGGGCGCCGAGATGCAGCGGCTGGCCGAGAACACCAACACCCAGCTGACCTTCACCCTGGGGTGGACGCTGGCGCTGTCGCTGTGGACCGCCAACGGGGCGATCAAGGTGCTCTTCTACGGCCTTAACATCGCCTACCACGAGGTCGAGCGGCGCAATATCGTCCGCTACAACCTGATCTGCATGGCCTTCACCGTGTCCGGCCTGCTGGCCGTGCTGGTCGGCGCGGGCATGGTGGTGGGCGTGCCGGTGGTGCTGGACGTGCTGGGCCTGACCGATGAGTGGGCCTATCTGACGCCGTTCCGGTGGCCCCTGCTGTTGCTGATCTACATGGCGGCCCTGACGGTGATCTATCGGGTCGGGCCCTGCCGCCAGAGGGCGCGCTGGCGCTGGCTGACGCCCGGCGCGATCTTCGCCGCCCTGCTGAGCCTGGGCCTGTCGCTGGGCTTCAGCTGGTATCTGGCCACCTTCGTGCGCACGGCCTCCTACGGCCCGCTGGCGGCGATGATGGGGTTCCTGCTGTGGACCTGGCTGACCGTGCAGATCATCATCATGGGCGCCGAGCTGAACGCCGAGATCGAGCACCAGACGGCGATCGACACCACCACCGGCGATGCGCGCGCCATCGGGGATCGCGGGGCCGTGGTGGCCGACACCGTCGGGCCCCGGCGCGGCAACCCTGCGGCCCTGGCCTTCACCCTGAAACACGCCGAGTCCCTGTCAGACCGGCTGCTGAAGCGACGGATCCGCAACCGGGACGGCTAGCCGTCCAGCCCGCGATATGCTCTGGCTGCCCGCCCATTCGCGGCGAACAGGCCCATGAAAATCTTTCGACCCATCCTGGCCGGCGCGACCCTCCGTGACCGGGCTGTCGCCTGCCTCGGCGCCCTGCTGGGGATCGGCCTGACCGCCCTGATCTCGCGCGCACTGCTGGGCGGGGAGACGGCGCTGCCGCTGATGATGACGGCGTCGATGGGGGCATCGGCGGTGCTGATCTTCGCCGTGCCCGCCAGTCCGCTGGCCCAGCCGTGGTCCGTGGTCGGCGGCCATATGGTGTCGGCGCTGACCGGCATCACGATCAGCCGGTTGATCCCCGATCCGATGCTGGCCAGCGGCGTGGCGGTGGCCGCGGCCATCGCCCTGATGTCGCTGTTGCGTTGCCTGCACCCGCCGGGCGGTTCGACCGCCCTGATCGGCGTGCTGGGCGGAACGACCATTCACGGCGCGGGCCTGATGCTGGCCTTCGTGCCCATCGGGCTGAATGCGGCGCTGCTGGCCGCGATGGGCTTCCTGTTCCACCGCTTCCTGTCCGGCCACGCCTGGCCGCATCGGGCGGCAGCGGTCGCCATCCCCGCCGGACCACAGGTGGTTGAGGCCGACATCGACGCCGCCCTCACCGCTTTCGGCGAACCCCTGGACGTGAGCCGGGACGACCTTCAGACCATCGTGAAGCTGGCGCTGGAGAACGCCGCCGCGCGGAAGCCCTAGCCGCCGAACTCGGCCTCGAGATCGGCCAGACGCGCGGCCTGATCCTCGGCGATCAGGGCGTTGAGCATCGGATCGAGCTCGCCCTCGAGGATCTGCGGCAGGCTGTGCAGGGTCAGGCCGATGCGGTGGTCGGTCACCCGCCCTTGGGGGAAGTTGTAGGTGCGGATGCGCTCCGACCGGTCGCCCGAGCCGACCTGCGACTTGCGGGCGTCAGAGCGGGCCTTGTCCTTCTCCTGCCGCTGCATGTCGTACAGGCGGACGCGCAGGTTCTTCATCGCCTTGTCGCGGTTCACGTGCTGCGACTTCTCCGACGAAGTCACCACGATGCCGGTGGGCAGGTGGGTGATGCGGACGGCGGAGTCGGTCTTGTTGACGTGCTGACCGCCGGCGCCCGACGAGCGATAGGTGTCGATGCGGATGTCCTGATCGCGGATCTCGATCTCGACGTCCTCGACCTCGGGCAGGACCGCGACGGTGGCGGCGGAGGTGTGAATGCGCCCCTGCGTCTCGGTGGCGGGCACCCGCTGGACGCGGTGGACGCCGCTTTCGAACTTCAGGCGGCCGAACACGCCCTCGCCGGTGACAGTGGCGATGACTTCCTTGTAGCCGCCCATCTCGCCTTCGGTGGCGCTGTCGACCTCGACCCGCCAGCCGCGCGTGGAGGCGTAGCGCGAATACATGCGGAACAGGTCGCCGGCGAAGAGGGCCGCCTCGTCGCCGCCGGTGCCCGCACGGACTTCCAGCACGGCCGAGGCGTTCTCGTCGGCGTCGCGCGGCGCCAGCAGCAGGGCGACGTCCCGCTCCAGATCCGGCAGGCGCTCCTTCAGGGCCTGAAGCTCCTCGGCGGCCATGTCGGCCATCTCCGGGTCCTCGGCCATGACTTCCAGATCGACCATCTCGGCGCGGGCCCTGGCCAGACCCTGCACGGCGTCGGCGACCGGCTTGAGCTCGGCATGTTCCTTCGATAGGCGCACGATCTCGGCGCCGTCGCTGGCCGCGCCCATGCGCGCCTCCACTTCGTGGAAACGGTCGAGCACCTGATCGAGCCGAGCCTGGGGCAGTCGCAAGGGGGATATCCGATGATGGGCGGGCCGCAGCCTTTAGCCTGCCCCACCCTGCCCTGTCGATGCGCGGTCACGAACCCATCAGCCATCCGTGAACGGCGCAACCTTTGCCGTCGGGGCTCATTGGGCGATGATCGGCGCCTGTTGGTGCGACAGACGGGGCATGTATGGAAACCTTCCTCCTGTTTCTAGCCGTGGGCTTTCTGGCCCAGGCCGTCGATGGTTCGCTGGGCATGGCCTATGGCGTGATCTCGTCCTCGGTGCTGCTGGCCTTCGGCGTGCCGCCCGCCACGGCCTCGGCCAGCGTGCACGGGGCGGAGGTCTTCACCACCGCGGCCTCGGCGGGCAGCCATACCTGGCACAAGAATGTGGAGTGGCGACTGCTGATCCCGCTGGCCATCGCCGGGGTGATCGGCGGCTGTCTTGGCGCCTATGTGCTGGCCGGGCTGGACAGCAATTTGATCAAGCCGTTCGTCGTCGGCTATCTGGCGCTGATGGGTCTGTGGATCCTGTGGCGGGCCAGCCATGATGTGGAGCCCAAGCCGATCCGCCCCGCCTGGATCGTGGCCCCGCTGGGCGCCGTCGGCGGGTTCCTGGACGCCATCGGCGGCGGCGGCTGGGGTCCGACGGTGTCCTCGACCATGGTCGGCGCCGGACAGGAGCCGCGCAAGGCCATCGGCACGGTGAACACGGCCGAGTTCTTCGTCACCGTGGCGATCAGCGCCACCTTCGTCTGGTCGCTGGTCACCGGACACTGGGAAGAAGCGGGCGCCCTGCAGAACCACGCCGCCGCCATCGGCGGGCTGGTGGTCGGCGGCCTGGCCGCCGCGCCCTTCGCCGGGCTGATCGCCAAGCGCGTGCCGCGTCGTCCGATGACCTATGCGGTCGGCGGCCTGCTGATCGTGCTGGCGGCCTTCCAGGGCCTGCAGCTGGCCAAGGTGCTCTGAGCACGAAAAAGGCGGGACGGACCGAAGTCCGCCCCGCCCGCTTCAGTCACGAAGGTCAGGCGATCAGCGCGCGTTGGCGCGGAAACGCTTGAGGAACTCCTTGATGTTCTCCTGGACCGACTTCTCGTTGGCCAGGCGCAGGCGTTCAACGGCGGCAAAGGCCTGACCGACGGTGGCGGTGCCGGTGGCCGAGACGGTGTCGGCGAAGATCACCTGATCGCCGCGGGTCACGCGGTACTGGATCTGGCTGGTCACCGACATGTCGAAGCCGGCCAGCGGCTGCTTCAGGTCGATCATGGTCGCGGTGACGACCAGCGGCGAGCCTTCGGTGCCCATGTAGCCGGCGGCGGTCAGCGAGGCTTCCAGCGCCGCCTTGAAGTCGGCGTCCGAGACCTGGGCGGTCCAAAGCGGGTTGGTTTCATGGCCGCCCGCGACGTTGACGGTGGTGACCGAGTGATAGCCGACGTCGCCACGCGAGGCGGTCAGGCCGGCCGTGGTCGGGACGGTCATGAACTCGGGACGCGACGGGCTGGCGCAGGCGGCCAGGGCCATCAGCGAGCCGCAGGCGGCGACGGCGCCGAGGCGGCGCAGGGTGGTGCGGATCATGGGGAGGCTCCTCAGTTGGCGCCCGGCGCCGGAGCGGCGGTCGGGCTGGCGGCGGCCGAGGCGGCAGCCTCAGCCGGGGTTTGCAGGGTGACGACCAGCGGGTTGGGCGTGAGATCGTTCATGGCGCCGGAGGTGGCGTCGACCGCCCCGCCGATCACGCCGCCGATCAGAATGTTGCCCGCCAAGCCGGCAGCGCCGGCGCCGGCGATACGGCTGTCGATAACGATCTCCTGGGTGACGTAGCCATCCTTGGAGATGGTGACGGTGAAGCCTGGCTTGCGCGGCATGCGGAAGGTGCACGGCGTGGCGTCACACTCGAAGCCGGTGGACGTCGAGACGCGGGCGCCCGACGGCGTGCTCTCGACCTTGAAGTCCTGGCTGGTGCCACGGGTGACCGTGGCGCAGGCAGGCAGGACCAGTGCGGTCACGGCGAGCGCGACCGCCTGCACGCCGAAGCGCGCGGTGCGGTTGGAAATCAATGAAGCCCCCTCAGACTTGCTCGGCCCGCCACTGGGCAAGCCTGACCGTTACCTCGCATTCCCGGGTCGCAGCCGTCAATCACCGAACCGTGAACCCTTCGCGCGACAGACGATAAAAGCGGGGCTATATCCTGCACTTGCGCCGACCGTGGGGGCTCGGCGCGAATCCTTTGGGGGGAAGTCATGAAGGTCATCGTCCCGGCGCTCGTCGGCGCTTTCCTGCTCGCCGGTTGCGTCAGCTCGCACGGCACCAACGCCATCCAGAACATCTCGAGCGAAGCCGCATCGCGCGGTCGCGTGACCCGGGTGATGCTGCTGAACACGCCGGACAACGTCAGCCCCGGCTTCGTGTCGGAGTTCCAGACCTCGGTGATGCAGCGCCTGAGCCAGTGTGCGGACGGCGACCTGCCGCTGACCCTGTCGGTGACGCTGAACGGCTATCAGTCCGCCAATGCGGCCCTGGCCTTCCTGGCCCCGGCCCAGAGCCAGATCAGCGGCGTGGCGCGGCTGACCGACGCCTCGGGAACGGTGGTCGGCGAGTACAACATCCGCCGCTCGCTGACGGTCGGCGGCGTGGCGGGCGCGATCGCCGCCTCGAACGCCGAGCATCACATGAGCAACGCCTTCGGCGAGGAACTCTGCAAGCAGGCCTTCAAGGGCCGCTGAGCGATCAGGCCGGCCGGGTTTCCGCGAAACTCGGCCGCGCCTCCAGCGCCGCCTGAAGGGCGACGAGGCCCGGACGTCCGGTCGCCCATCCGAAGTCCGGGTGGCGGAAGCTGATCCAGGTCAGGGCGGTTCCGGCGGTCAGGGTTCCGATATGGAAGTCCTCCGCCGACAGGTCCGCCGCCTGCAGAGCGTCGAGTGCGCGGTGCATATGGGCGGTCCAGCGCTCCATCCACGAGGGCGAACGCTCGCTTTCGGGACGACGCTTCTCCAGCACCAGCTTGACGCCCATTTCCAGCAGTGCGTCGGCGGTCGCCTCGATGCGGCGGACGCGCAGCCGCTCTGGCCCGCTCTCCGGCGTCAGGCGCGGGCCTGAGCCGACCATGTCCAGATATTCGCAGATGATCGGGCTGTCGTTGATCGGCAGGCCGTCCTCGGCGATCAGCGACGGCACCTGGACCACCGGATTGGAGGCCAGGAGCTCGGCCGCGTTGGCGTAGGGATCGACCACGATCTCCTCGACCGCCACCCCCTTCTCACGGGCGACGATCCGGCATTTGCGGGCGAAGGGTGACGACGGCGAGATGTAGAGCTTCATCATCTCAGCGGCGCTCGATGGTGACGCCCTCGGGCGCGGTCAGGGCGTTCAGGCGGGCCTGGGCGGCGGCGTCATCCAGCGCGTGGGCGCGGATGAAGTCGGTGGTGGTCTTTGCGATCAGGTCGAAGTCGGCGGCGTCGGCGTTGCCGATCAGGCTATGGTCGCCGCCCGCGAAGGTAACCAGCATCTTGTCGCCCGCCGGACTGGTGTCAAAGGGCGCGCGATGGTCGGCGGAGTTGGTGACGAAGCCCGGCACCAGATCGGCGTCGCCGGTGACCATCAGGACCGGCGTGGTGACGCTGGCGAAGGTGGTGGGGGTGACGATGTTGGGGATCATGCCCGGCGAGGACAGGGCGACCACGACCTTCACATCCGGATCGGACTGCGGCCCGGCGACGGTCAGGGCGCCGGCCTCCATCAGGGCGTTGAGCGAGCCGAACGAGTGGCCGGCGGCGACCAGCGGCTTGCCCGGATGACTGGCCTTCACATAGCCGCGCACCACCGCCAGATCGACGAGCCGGGTCATGAAAATGGTCTGCGGCGTGGCCGAAGCGCGGTCCGGGTGCAGCATGGAATCGGTGTGCATCGGCGCGATGACGGTGAAACCGTTGGCGACCCAGTGGTCGATGATGCGGTGATAGCGCGCCGGATCGCTGCCCCAGCCGTGGCCGAACAGGATGACCGCCTGCTCATTCTCGGCCTGCCAGACGCTGACGTCGATGGCGCGGCCGTCCGGTGCGGAGAGGGACACATGGGTGGCAGCGGAGGCCGGGGCGACAGCGGCCGGGGCCTGCTGGGCCAAGGCCGGAAGCGCGGCGACGCTCCCCAGCGAAAGCGCGAGAACGAACGCGGCTGCGGTGCGACGGATCATGGAACTCCCCCCAAAGGACACTCCGCCTGACTAGCGCAGCGGCGGGGCTTCCAACAGAGCTATTCGGCGGCTTCGAAGCTCGGTTGTTCGGCGGCCTTGCGGGCGGCGTCCAGTTCGGCGGCCTTGGCTTCGACCTGGGCGACGATCTCGTCGATCATGCCGTCGTTGGCCTGTTTGTGGGCGATCTTGCCGTTGAGATAGATCATGCCCGCGCCCTTGCCGCCGCCGGTAAAGCCGACGTCGGTGTAGAGGGCCTCGCCCGGGCCGTTCACGACGCAGCCGATGATCGACAGCGACATGGGCGTGGTCACATGGGCCAGCTTCTCTTCGAGGATGCCGACCGTCTCGATGACGTTGAAGCCCTGACGCGCGCAGGATGGGCAGGCGATGATGTTTACGCCGCGATGGCGCAGGCCCAGCGACTTGAGGATGTCGAAGCCGACCTTGATCTCTTCCACCGGGTCGGCGGCCAGCGAGACGCGGATGGTGTCGCCGATCCCGGCCCACAGCATGGAGCCCATGCCGATAGCCGACTTGATGGTGCCGGTGCGCAGCGGACCGGCCTCGGTCACGCCCAGGTGCAGGGGACAGTCGATGGCGTCGGCCAATTGCTGGTAGGCGGCGACGGTCAGGAAGGGGTCGGACGCCTTCACCGAGATCTTGAACTCGTGGAAGTCGTTGTCCTGCAGGATGCGCGCATGGTTAAGCGCGCTCTCGACCATGGCGTCGGGGCAGGGCTCGCCGTATTTCTCAAGCAGTTCGCGCTCCAGCGACCCGGCGTTGACGCCGATGCGCATGGAGCAGCCGTTGTCGCGGGCGGCCTTGATGACCTCGCGCACGCGCTCGGCGTTGCCGATGTTGCCCGGATTGATGCGCAGACAGGCGGCCCCCGCCTCGGCGGCCTCGATGCCGCGCTTGTAGTGGAAGTGGATGTCCGCCACGAGCGGCACCTTGGCCTCCCGGGCGATAGTCCTGAAGGCCGCCGTGGACTCCTCGTCCGGGCAGGAGACGCGGACGATGTCGGCTCCGGCCTCTTCCAGCTGACGAATCTGGCCGATGGTCGCATTGGCGTCCGAGGTCGGCGTATTGGTCATCGACTGGACGCTGATCGGGGCGTCGCCGCCGACGGCGACATTGCCCACCATGATCTGGCGGCTCTTGCGGCGTTCGATATGACGCCAGGGACGGACGTGGGTGTGGTCAGCGCTCATTGCGGACGCAACATAGGCTCACGAATGCGGCATGGCCACGACAGGGACGATGCGAAACGTCGCGGGCCTCAGCCGACCGGCGTGGCCGGAGAGAGCGGCGCGGGCGCCGGGGGCGCGGCGGCGGGAGCCGGAGCCTGGGCCGCGACCGCCTGCAGTTGAGCCTGGGCGGCGCGGGCGGCGGCCTCGGTGCGGGCCGCGACCTCGGCGGCGGCCTGACGGGCCAAGGCCTGGGCGCGGGTGTTGAGCTGGGACAGGGGCGTATGCTCCGCCGTCAGGGCTCCGCCGTGCTCGCCGTTGAGATAGACGTCGAAGGCGCTGAAGTCCGAGGCGTCGATGACCGCGGCCACGCCCGGAGGCGCGCGCCAGGCTTCCCCGGCCGCCAGCTGACGGGCGAACAGGACCCGGCCGTCGGCCATGCGGACGACCAGCGCCGAGGCCTTGCGGGCCTGAATGATCACGTTCGAGACGCTGGCGGAGGCGCCGTAGATGGCGCCGCGCGGGTTGAAGGCCTTGGCGACCGGCAGGGCGGCGGCGGCCATGCCCTCGGGCGAGGTCGGATCGACGCCGGTCAGCTGGGCCTCCAGACCCGGGGTGACATACAGGGCCGGAATGGTCTGGTCAGGCGGCGCGGGGCGCGGGGCCGACAGTCGGATGACCGCCTCCTGTCCCGGCACGGTGCCGAGACGCCAGGTCTCGGGCACCTCGGCGATGTCCGAGGGCTGGGGCGCGCGCATCAGGCTGACACGCTGGAAGACGTTCCAGCCGACGACGGCGAACACCAGCACGGCCAGACCGGCGATCAGACGAGGCGAATAGCGCTTCACCTCTTCGAAGGCGACGCCGACCGGCGGCTGCAGCGGCACCGAGGGATCAGGGCTTTCACGCTTGAAGCGTTCGACCGCCAGCTGTTCGTCCAGGCCCAGGGCGCCCGCATAGGCGCGCACATACCCGATGGAGAAGACCCGGTTGGGCAGAATGGAAAAGTCGTTCTGTTCCAATGCGGTCAGATAGCGGCTGGGCACACGAGTGATGGTGGACAGCTCGGCCAGCGAGCGACCGGAATGGTCCCGCGCAATCCGCAGGCCTTCGCCCAGAGTCGGGGCGTCCATGACGGAGGGAACCATGTCCTTCCAGTCAGGCTGCGCACCATACTCGTTCGGGCCCTTGCCCGCATCCCGCGCCATAACGCTCGACCCCACACTCGGCGACGCGTCATCCACGCCCGCCGTACTCGAACCCGGCCCCTGTATCATATCGGGATGACAGTCAGAGCCTGCCCCCGCAGACCCACCGAATTCGCCTTGTGGATAACTCATAAGAGTCGACCGATCAATGATTTGTTAAGCACCTTGGCCGTTCCGGCCCGGCACAGATCAAACCGCGACGTTCAACTTCCGGGCCAGAGTCTCCAGTTCCCCGCGCACCGAGGCTGACGACGAGCCCAGCAGGCTGGCGGCGCCGCGCCGGGCGGCGGCCAGATCGGTGGACAGGATCATCCGCTTGACCGGCCCGACCCCGCCCGCCGGGGCCGAGAGACGGGTGAAGCCGAGCGTCAGCAGGGCGAAGGCCTCCAGCGGACGGCCCGCCAGCTCACCACAGACCGAGACCGGGGTGCCGGTGTCGGCGCACTTCTTCTGGATCTCGGACAGGGCCCTGAGCGCGGGCGGCGACAGGGGGTCGTAGCGGTCCGAGACCAGCGGGTTCGTGCGGTCGGCGGCGAACATGTACTGGAACAGGTCATTGGTGCCGATGGAGACGAAGTCGGTCAGCGGCAGCAGGGCGTCCAGGTGCCACAGCAGGCTGGGGCATTCGATCATCGCCCCGACGCGCAGCAGAGCGGGCAGCTCACGCCCCCGGCGGCGCGCCCAGTTGCACTCGATATCGACCAGTTCGCGCGCGGCGCGGAACTCGTCGACCGTAGCGATCATCGGGAACATCACACGCAGCTCGCGCCCCGCCGCGGCGCCCAGAAGCGCGCGCAGTTGAAGACGCAGCATGGCCGGCCGGTCGAGGCCCAGACGGATGGCGCGACGGCCCAGCGCCGGGTTCTCTTCCCGCTCGGTCTCCAGATAGGGCAGGACCTTGTCGCCGCCGATGTCGAGGGTGCGGAAGGTGACCGGACGGTCCCCGGCAGTGTCCAGCACGAGGCGATACAGGGCCGTCTGGCTGTCCAGACGCGGCAGCTCCTCCGAGACCATGAACTGGAACTCAGTGCGGAACAGGCCGATGCCCTCGGCGCCGGTGGCGTCCAGGTTCTCCAGATCCACGGCCAGACCTGCATTGGTCAGCAGGCTGATACGCTGACCGTCGGCGGTAACGGCGGGCGTGTCGCGCAGCTTGGCGAACTCAGCCTGCCGCTGGTCACGGACCTCCATGCGCGACTGGACCGCCGCCAGCATGTCGGGGCGGGGACGGAGATAGGCTTCGCCGGTCTCGCCGTCGGCGATGACCAGATCGCCCTCGGACAGGCGGTCGCGCAAGCCCATCAGGCGGCCGACGCAGGGGATTTGCAGGGCGCGGGCGACGATGGCCGCGTGGCTGGCCGCCGAGCCCTCTTCCAGCAGCAGGCCCTTCAGCTTCTCGCGCGGATACTCCAGCAGGTCCGCCGGACCGAGGTTGCGTGCGACCAGGATGGCGTCATCCGGTAGGTCGCGCATGCCGGGGCTGTCACCGGCGAGGACACGCAGCAGGCGGTTGGCCAGGTCCTCGAAGTCGTGCAGCCGCTCCTTGATGTAGGGGTCGCGGGCCTTGGCGAAGCGGGCGCGGTGTTCGTTGCGGACACGGTCGACCGCGGCCTCGGCGGTCAGGCCCGTGCGCACCGCCTCCTCCAGCGACCGGTTCCAGCCCCGGTCGTCGGCGAACATCCGGTAGGTTTCCAGCACCTCGAACGACTGGCCGCCCAACTTGCCGGCGCCGCCCTCCAGCATACCGTCGATATTGGCCTTCAGCCCGATCAGGGCCTCGCGCAGGCGGATTTCCTCGACCTGCTGGTTCTCGGCCAGCAGGTTTTCCGGCGCGACCGGGGCCTCGTGCAGAACGACGTGACCGTAAGCCAGACCTTCAGCGAACCGTTGACCCTTCAGCCGTTCCGGACGGTGCGGGGCGACCTCGATGTCGCGCAGTTCGTCCTGCCCCAGCAGTTCGCCCGAGGCGACGGTCTCGGCCAGAACCATGGCGATGGTCTGGATGTCCTCGACCTCGTCCTCGTCATAGCGACGCTCGGACCGGTTCTGGACGACCAGCACCCCGATGGCCCGCCCGCCGCGCAGCAGGGGGGCGCCGAGGAAGGCGTGGTAGGGATCTTCGCCTGTCTCCGGACGGTAGGAGAAGCTGGGATGCGACGGCGCGTCCGACAGGCTGATCGGACCGGCGCTGCGGGCGACCTCGCCGACAAGGCCCTCGCCGGGACGCAGGCGGGTGTTGTGCACGGCGTCGGGCTTCAGGCCCTGGGTGGCGAACAGCTCAAGTTCGCCGGACGCCCGCCTCAGATAGATGGAGCACACCTCGGCCACCATCGACTGGGCGATGATCCGCACCACGGTGTCGAGCCGCTGCTGGGCCGGCGCGGCCCCCGCCATAGCCTCGCGGATCTGGCGAAGGAGGTTACGCGGCCCCCTCGTCGTCAATCCGCCAACCGGCATGGCCCCTCCCGAAAGTCAGCGCTCCAGATGGGCGCCGCAAAGCTTGATTTCTAGACCGCTTCCAACCCGTAAGCCGAATGAAGCGCACGAACCGCGAGTTCAGCATAGGCCGCATCGATCAGAACACTGATCTTGATCTCCGAGGTGGAGATGGCCTGGAACTTCACACCCTTGTCCGCCAGGGCCTTGAACATGGTCTGGGCGACACCGGCGTGACTACGCATGCCGACCCCGACGACCGAAACCTTGGCCACGTCCTCGTCGACGCGCAGTTCCTCGAAACCGATCTCGGCCTGGGCGGCCTGCATCAGCTCGGCGGCGCGCTGGGCGTCGCGGCGACCGGTGGTGAAGGTCAGGTTGACCGTCCCGGCGGTGCGGGCCTGCGACTGGACGATCATGTCCACGTTCACATTGGCCTCAGCCAGGCGGGTGAAGACGTCGGCGGGCGCGTCGACCCGGTCGGACAGACCCAGCAGGGTGATGCGGGCCTCGTCACGGCTCATGGTCACACCGGACACGATGCGCTTTTCCACGATCTCCTCCTCGTCGCAGATCAGGGTTCCGCCCTTGTCGGGCATGACGCCGTTCGCGTCAGGTTCAATGAAGCTGGACAGGACCCGAACCGGGACCTGTTTGGCCATGGCCAGTTCGACCGAGCGGGTCTGCAGCACCTTGGCGCCCAGCGACGCCATCTCCAGCATCTCCTCATAGGAGACCTTTTCGAGGCGGCGGGCGCGGGATTCGATGCGCGGGTCGGTCGTGTAGACGCCGTCAACGTCCGTATAGATGTCGCAGGGACACTCCAGCGCCGCCGCCACGGCGACCGCCGAGGTGTCGGAACCGCCACGGCCCAGCGTGGTGATGCGGCCGTCCTTGGTCACGCCCTGGAAGCCGGGGACGATGGCGATCTGTCCGGTGTCGAGCGCGGCGCCCAGCACCTCGCCCGGCACGTCCTCGATACGGGCGCGGCCATGGGCGTCGTCGGTGATGATCGGGATCTGCCAGCCCATCCAGCTGCGGGCGTTCAGACCCATGTTGCGCAGGGTCAGGGCCAGCAGGCCCGAGGTCACCTGTTCGCCCGAGGCGACGACGACATCGTATTCGTCGTCCGACATCTCGACGCCGGCGCCCGGACGGCCCGCGCCGTCGGTCCAGGCGACCAGCTCATTGGTCTTGCCAGCCATGGCGGAGACCACGACGGCGATCTTCTTGTTCGAGGCGGCCTCGGCGGCGACGATGCGCGCGGCGCGACGGATACGCTCGAGGTCGCCCATCGACGTGCCCCCGAACTTCATCACCAGTCGCTGTGAGTCGGTCCGCGTCATCCTGGCAGGCTGCTCCGTACTTGCGTGAAACGGCGCGCGGGTTCATCGCTGCGCCATGGCTGCTTCTAACGGCACGGTATCGGCGCGGGAACCCCAAAGCGCGCGGGAATTCAGCGATCAGGCGGAGGGTCCGTCGATCGACCCCGCTGACGTGGCCCGCTTCTCGGCCCAGGCGGCCGAATGGTGGGACGCGCGTGGCCCCTTCGCGCCCCTGCACCGGTTCAATCCGGCGCGGCTGGCCTTCGTGCGCGACCGGGTCGCCGAGCGGTTCGGACGCGACCCGAAACAGCGCGAGGCCTTCGCCGGCCTGACCCTGCTGGACGTCGGCTGCGGCGGCGGGCTGATCGCCGAGCCCATGCGGCGACTGGGTTTCGCGGTGACCGCCGCCGACGCCTCCAGCGAGAACATCGGCACCGCCCGCGCCCATGCGGAGCAGCAGGGCTTGGACATCGCCTATCGCGCCGCGACGGTCGAACAGCTGGAAGCCGAGGGCGCCGGACCGTTCGACGTCGTGCTGACGATGGAAGTGATCGAGCATGTGGCCGATCCGGAAGCCTTCGTGCGCGCCTGTTCGCGGCTGGTGAAGCCCAGCGGCATCATGATCGTCGCCACCCTGAACCGGACGCTGAAGGCGCTGGCCCTGGGCAAGTTCGCCGCTGAGTATGTGTTGCGCTGGGTGCCCGCCGGGACGCACGACTGGAACCAGTTCCTCAAGCCGGACGAGATCCGCGCCATGCTGGCGCCCGAGCCCCTGACCGTCACCGGCCCGTTCGGCCTGGCTTTCAATCCGCTGACCGACCGGTGGAGCGAGGGCGATTCCGACATCAACTACATGATGGTCGCCACCCGGGACGCATGATCGTCAATCCGCGCATCGTCCTGACGGGAGGACCGGGGTCCGGCAAGACCACCCTGATCGAGGCGCTGGCGCAGCGGGGCTTCAGGACGGAACCCGAAGCGGGCCGAGCGGTGATCAAAGCCGAACAGGCCCGGGGCGGCGACGCCCTGCCCTGGGCCGATCGGGCTGCGTTCGCGGAAGCCATGCTGGACATCGACCTCGCTGCGCACTCCCGCTGGGCCGATGCGGTCGAGCCGGTCTTCCTTGATCGGGGCATACCCGACATCATCGGCTATCTGGCGCTATGCAGCCTGCCCCTACCGCCCCGACTGGAGGAGGCCGCCCAAACCCGGCGCTACCATTCCAGGGTCTTCATCGCTCCTTTCTGGCCCGAGATCTTCACCCAGGACGCCGAACGCCGTCAGGATGCGGATGAAGCGCGACGCACCTTTGAGGCCATGGCGCGAACCTATCCAGCCTATGGCTATGATCTGGTCGAACTGCCCAAAACCAGCGTCGAAGCGAGGGCGGCCTTCGTCCTCGAACAGCTCTGACGCCTTACCGCGAATTCACCCACCTTGCGCCCTTGTAACGGGATCACGGCAAGTCCCTGTGCGACCCCTTGAGCGTCACTTTACGCCTTGGGGAACACCATCATGAAACGCCTGATCATCGTGGCCGCCATCTCGGCCGCCGCCCTCCTGAACGCCGCCTGCGTCACCGTCATCGGGGTCGATGACGACTATCGCTGGACCGGTGAGAACGCCCAGCCCTTCGACGGCGCCAAGCGCGACTGCCGCCGCGAGACGGGCAGCCGGGAAGACGGCTCGACCGCCTTCGTGACCTGCATGGCCGGCAAGGGCTGGACCCGCGTCCGCGACTAGAGTTCGCGCACCATGTAGCGGGCGTCGGAGCCGTAGGAGGCCAGCTTGGCCGCCAGCTCCGGCGTCTCGCGCACGACGAAGCCGTGCCGGGCCCAGAAGGGCGCGGCGTCGTTGACCGCGACCAAGGCGAGGGCGGGCCAGCCCGTCGCCCGGGCGGCTTCGGCCAGCAGCTCCACCGCCTTGCCCGGATAGCCGCCGCCGCGCGCATCGGGATGCAGAGCCATGTCGTGCAGGTACATCACCGTCGCATCGTCCGGGATGGCCTCGATCAGGGTGTTCAGGGCCGGCGCGCTGTCGCTCCCCCACGGATAGGCGACCATATAGCCCCTGGGCTCGCCCGCCCCGTCCGCCAGCACGAAGCAGCCAGACGGATTCAGGGCCAACCGGTTCTCGAACAGGTCGCGGCCCTCGAAATGGTCGGGAAAGCCGATCACGGCGATGGCGGCGACGGTGTCGAGGTCCGCCGCCGTCATCGGTCGCCAGCTCAGGCCGGGCAGTTGGTGTTGAACTCCGCCTTGTGGAACCGCCACCGGATCGTCCTCGTCTGACTGTCGATCTCGCCCTCGATCCGGGCGTTCAGCACATCGCCGTCGCGTTCATAGATGACCCGCTTGGGGAAGTCGTGCTCGGCCTGTTCGAAGACGACCCGGTTGGGACCGGACTCCACCACCGGGAAGGTGGTCGGGGTCTGGCCCTCAGGGACAGCGAAATAGGCGAAGGGCGCGTCGGGCTCCGACCCGGTCGGGGCGACACGGGCCAGTTCCCAACCCACACGACCATTGCGGACGGTGATCGAGGTCCCGGCCATCAGGTTCAGGCGCGGCGGGCTCCAGGTCTCGGCCACCTGACGGCCGCCGTCGCAGGACAGCCAGTAGCCGGCCATCCAGCCCAGATCGGGGCGCAGGTCCGTCTGCGGGGCGCCGGCCAGGGCGGCGGTCATCATCAGGGCGGTCAGCATCTTCAGTCTCCCTCGGGGTTCGGGGAGCAAGCTAGGCCGGATGATCCGGGCCCGGCTTGTAGGATTGCGACGCGATGGCCCGGGCCAGCGCCTGTTGCTCCCGCGCCCATTCGGTGGCGGTGCAGCCGAGGAAGCGACGGAAGTCACGCGCCATCTGCGGCTGGTCGAAATAGCCGGCCTCGAGCCCCGCCCCCAGCCAGCTTTCCGCAGCGGGCTGGCCGGGATGGGCGGCGTGGTCGAAGACCCGGCGAAAGCGGAAGATTGACCGTAGCATGCGGGGCGAGACCCCGACGCGGTCGGCGAAGCGGCGCTGCAGGGCGCGCTGGTCGGCGGGGGATCGGACGGACGGCGGGGCGTCTCCAGCGGCGGCCTCGACCTCGCCGCGGATCAGGGGATCGATACGCCACTCGGCCCGGCGGCGCTGGTCCGCCAGCCAGCCGGTGAAGGCCTCGGCCTGCCCTTCCGGATCACCGACCGGAGCGGAGAAGCCCGCCAGCCGCTGGACCATGTCCAGTCGTCGATCCGTGGCCTCGACCAGGGGTTGGCCCAGCCAGTCGCGGGCGCCGTCGGGCTCGAAGCGGATCGCCACCAGCTCGGTCGGACCGACCGGGCGCAATGCCAGCGGACGGGTCATCTGACCTGCGAACAGGGCGGAGGGCTGCAATCGCCAGATCCCGTCCTCCCCCTGCTCCTCATAGGGCGCGCCGAGATCGAAGATCAGTTCGGGACATCCGTCCGGCGCGATCCGCTGGACCGCAGGAGCCGGATCGGGGTCGGCGTAGGTCCAGATCACCCGGACGAAGGGTTTGAGCGCCGCGGGGGGCTCGAACTCCTGATAACGCTCCCCCTCCCCCGCCATGGCCTCAGTGGACCTCTGACTTGTCCGGGGGAAGGTTGGGCAGGGGCGCGACCGGCACCCCGTCGTCACGCAGCTTCTTCACGTCGGCGGGCGTGGCCTCGCCGTAGATTTCGCGTTTCTCGGAGCGACCTTCGTGGATGTCCCGGGCCTCGCGGGCGAAGGCGTCGCCGACGTAGTCGAAATTCTGTTCGACGTGGGCGCGCACCTCGCGGGCGGCTTCCATCATCATGGTCTGCATCTTCGCCGCCATGTCGGCGGAAGGCGCGGACTTCTTCGTGCCCTTCACCGCCGGGGCCATGATCTGTTTGGACACGCCGCGAGAACCGCAGAGCGGGCATTCGACCAGTCCCCGCGCGGCCTGATCGTCATAGTCCGACGACGAGCCGAACCACGCCTCGAACCCGTGGCCGTGGTCACAGCTCAGGGCGTAGCGGATCATGCCGAAACAGCGGTCGGGGGTGCGAACGGGCGGTCATGGGTCAGTTGCGGCACCGCGTTGCGGGCCTTGTCGACCGCATCGAAATCGAGCGTGGCGAACAGGACGCCGGGCTCGTCGTTGTCGAGCTTGGCGAGCACCTCGCCCCAGGGCGCGACCACGGTCGAGCGACCCCAGGTCTTGCGGCCGTCCTCATGCTCACCGGCCTGGGCGGGCGCGAGAATATAGGCTCCGCTTTCGATGGCGCGGGCGCGCAGCAGGATTTCCCAGTGCGCCTGCCCCGTCGGGACGGTGAAGGCGGCGGGGACGGCGATCATCTTTGCTCCGGCCTTGGCCAGGGCGCGATGCAACTGCGGGAAGCGGATGTCGTAGCAAATGGTCAGGCCCAGCCCGCCCCACGGCGTTTGAGCCACCACCGCCCCATCACCGGGCCGCACCGAGGCGCTCTCGCGCCAGCGCTCGCCGGTCGGCAGATCGACGTCATAGACGTGCAGTTTGTCATAGGTCGCGTTCACCGCGCCCGTATCGTCGATCAGGATTGAGCGGTTGGCGGCGCGGTCGTCGCCCTCATGCCCCGAGCGCACGATGGCCGAGCCGATCAGCAGCCAGACGCCCAGCTCCCTGGCCAGCGCCGTCAGCTTCGCCACCACCTCGTCGCGGTCGTCCGGAACCAGCACGGCATCGCGGGCCGCGCGATCCTGGATCAGGAAGTTGGTGGCCTCGGGCGTCAGAATCAGCTTCGCCCCGCCCGCGACGGCCTGACGGATCAGGGGCTCGACATGGGCGAAGGCGGCGCCCGGCGAGGCCGGGGTGCGGGTCTGGATCAGGGCGACGGGGAGCGTGGTCATGCCGCCAGCAATGGGTCCAGCTCACCCTTGCGGTCAAGCGCGTGCAGGTCGTCCGAGCCGCCGACGTGCTGGTCGTTGATGAATATCTGCGGGAAGGTCATCCGGCCTTTCGAGCGCTGGATCATCTCCTGCTTCTTCTCCGGATCGTTCGAGGCGACGATCTCGGTGAACTCCACGCCCTTCTTCTTCAGCAGAGCCATGGCGGCGATGCAGTAGGGGCATCCGGGCTTGGTGTAGAGGACGACGTCTGCCAATTTCTTCTCCAACTCGAAACAGGGCCATGCGGCGTTCAACGCGCGAGGCCGGGGTGTTGCCCCCTACATAGTCAGTTCCCGCACGGTTCGCACCCGGGCGATGACGGCCAGGTCGACCGTGCGGGCGCCGGCCTCCAGCAGGGCCTTGGCACAGGCCTCGGCGGTGGCGCCGGTGGTCAACACGTCGTCGACCAGAAGGATGCGCCGCCCCTTGATACGACGGACGCCTGTGGGCGTGACGGCGAAGGCCTTCTTCACGTTGAGACGGCGGCCCCGCGCGGACTTGCCGCCTTGGCTGGTGGTGTGAGTCTGACGGACCAAGGCGTCGGGGATGTAGTCCAGGCCCGCGTTCCGGGCCAGCGGCCGGGCGACCTCGGCGGACTGGTTGAAGCGCCGCGACAGAAGCCGCCAGCGATGCAGGGGCACCGGCAGGACCGCATCCGCCTCGGCCAGCAGGGGCGCGGCGGCGCGGCTGAGCCAGCGGGCGAACAGGGGCGCGAACGGCTGATGGTCGCCGTGCTTGAACTTCAGGATCAGCCCGCGTGACGCCTCGTCATAGAGGCAGGCCGCCCGGGCGCGGGCGAAGGCGTAGGGCTGGGCCAGGCAGGCGGCGCATCGCTCGGAGGCGAAGACCCCGCCGTCCATCTCGAACGCCGCGCCACAGCCATCGCAGACCGGGTCTTCCAGAAACACCACTCGGCTCCAGGCGCCGGGCGTCAGCCCCGCCGAAGCCGTCGCCTCTGGGCTGTCATGGGCCAGGGGAGGCAGTAGAAGGTCCGCCGCCGCGCGGCCGATCTGACGACCAAGACCCGTCGCCGCTTCCCATCGCGCCCGCCAGACCCCATCCTGAAGGCTCATGAGCCCCTCCTCCGGTCCCCCCGTCATCTTCGACAGCCAGCGCCGAACGGCAAGGCTGAAGCGCAGCGAAAAGTTGTTTTCCGGCGCCGATTTCCTTCATGCGCGCGCCGCGGAGACCGCCGTTGGCAGTCTGGACGCCCTGCTGAGGGAGTGGCCGGAGGTCGCGGACCTGTCGGCCCTGCCGGGCCCGTTCGCCGCCGCGCTGACCGACGCCTACGCGGCCCCGCGGGTGGGGCCGATCAAGACGGTCGGCTCTCTGGCAGTGCGCGCCGCGCCGGGCGCGGCGCCGCTGGACCTGCCGGACGAGTCGCAGGACCTGATCGTCACCCTGATGAGCCTGCACTGGGCCAATGACCTGCCGGGCGCCCTGAGCCAGATCCGCCGCGCGCTTAAGCCGGACGGCCTGTTCGTCGGCACACTGCTGGGCGCGGGCACCCTGAAGGAGCTGCGGTCGGTGCTGACCGAGGCCGAGCTGGAGCAGCGCGGCGGGGCGCAGGCGCGGATCTCGCCCTTCGCCGACGGCTTCGACGGCGCCGCCCTGCTGCAGCGGGCCGGGTTCGCCCTGCCGGTGTCGGACGTGGACCGGCTGACCGTGCGCTATCCTGACCTGCTGGCCCTGATCCGCGACCTGCGCGCCATGGGCGAGACCAATGTGCTGGCCGGAAACGGTCGTCCCCTGACGCGCGGCATCATCGCCCGGGCGGCGCAGTTGTATGCGGAACGGTTCGGCGAGCCGGACGGGCGCATCCCGGCGACCTTCGAGATCGTGCACCTGGCCGGCTGGGCGCCGCACGAAAGCCAGCAGAAGCCCCTGCCGCGGGGTTCGGCCAAGGTCCGGCTGGCGGACGCGCTGGGGGTGAAGGAGCAGACCGGCGAGGAGTAAGGGCGGCCTAGCCGCCCATGGCCGCGCGGATGGCGTCCATCGCGCCATTGAAGACGCCGCTGCCGGTCGCGCCGAAGGCGGTCAGGGCCGACAGGATGACCAGAAAGATCAGGGCGATGATCAGGCCGTATTCGATGGAGGTCGCGCCATCGTCATCGCGGAGGAAGCGGGTCAGGAAGCGTTTCATCCTCGCCTCCCTTCCCGGACGGCTAGAGCAGATCGCGCAGCCAGGCGATCAGAGGTTCGTCCGCCGGAGGCATGGGATAGTCGGTCAACTGAGCCGGACGCACCCACTTCAGGGCCGAATGCTCGCGCGCCTGAACCACCCCCGACCAACGTCGGCACAGGTACAGTGGCATCAAGAGGTGAAATGACTCGTAACCGTGACTGGTAAACACGAACGGCGCGAGGCAGGCCTCGGTGACATCGATCCCGAGCTCTTCCTTCAGTTCGCGGATCAGGGCCGCCTCGGGCCGTTCGTCCGGCTCGACCTTGCCGCCGGGAAACTCCCACAGCCCGGCCAGTTGCTTGCCCTCGGGCCGCTGGGCGATCAGCACCCGCCCGTCGCTGTCGATCAGGGCCACGGCGACGACGAGGACGGTTTTGACGGGTTCGTTCACGAGCGATAGTCGCCGTTGATCTCGACGTAGCGCTTGGTCAGATCGCAGGTCCAGACGGTGGCGGAGGCTCGGCCCGAACCAACGTCAACGGTGATGTCGATCTCCGGTTTCTTCATATAGGCGCTCATTTTGTCTTCGTCGTAGGTCGGGGACGGAGCCCCGTCGACGGCGGCGACGTGGGGGCCGAATTTGATCGCCAGACGGTCGCGATCCACCGCCTCCTCGGTCTTGCCGACCGCCATGACGACGCGGCCCCAGTTGGCGTCCTCGCCCGCCAGTGCGGTCTTCACCAGAGGGCTGTCGGCGATGGACTTGGCCAGTTTGCGGGCCGAGGCCGGACTGGCGGCGCCGTCCACCGTCACCTTGACGAATTTGGTCGCCCCCTCGCCGTCGCGAACCAGCTGGTGCGCGAGGTCCAGCATCACCTGATCCAGCGCCCGGCTGAAATCCTTCAGGCGGCGGTCGCCGACCCGGCCGATGCGCGGCGCGCCGGAGGTCCCGGTCGCGAACAGCAGGGCCGTGTCATTGGTCGAGGTGTCGCCGTCTACCGTCACGCTGTTGAAGGTGGTGCGCACGTGCAGGCCCAACAGGGCGCTCAGCACGGCGGGCGAGATGGCGGCGTCGGTGACGATGAAGGCCAGCATGGTCGCCATGTCCGGCGCGATCATGCCCGAACCCTTGGCGATGCCGGCGATGCGAACCTTGTGCCCCTCGATCTCGCACTCGACGTACGATCCCTTCGGGAAGGTGTCGGTGGTCATGATGGCCTGACCGGCGCGGGCCCAGTTGTCCGCCTCCAGACTGGCCTCGATCTCGGGCAGGCGGGCGGCGATCTTGCGGTCGTCCAGCACCACGCCGATCACCCCGGTCGAGGCCAGCATGACGTCGCGCTGGCGGCAGCCGAAGCGTTTGGCGACCTCGGAGGCCGTGCGGCGGGCGGCGTCTGCCCCAGCCTTGCCGGTGAAGGCGTTGGCGCAGCCGGCGTTGACGACCAGCGCCCTGACGTCCTGACCACCGTCCTCGGCGCCCAGATGGCGCTTGCACCAGTCCACGGGGGCCGAGCCGACCTTGTGGCGGGTGAAGACCCCGGCGCAGGTGGTGCCGCGCGCGAAGCTGAAGACCACCAGATCCTCGCGCTCATGCTTGTAGAAGCCCGCGCGACCGGTCGCGATCTCGACCCCGCCGATGGGCGGAATGGTCGGGAAGGGCACGGCCAGCGGCGACACCTGCAGGCCCGGCTTGCCCGGCGCGGCGGCGGCCGGTGTAGGCTTGGACGGCGTGGTGGCGCGCTTGATCGCCGTAGCCACGGGCTCCAGCGCCTTTTCAAACGCCTGTTCGATCTTCTGTCCGGTCGAACCCCGACCAGTGGGAGGAGGCGTCTTGTTCATCGGGCCTTCAAAGGTACGGGAGCGGGAACTGAGGTGGCAGGGGTGGCCGGAGCCGGTTGTTGGGTCGGCGCCGCCGCAGGCGGGGCGGAGGCGGGCTCCTGGGAACGGGCGTCGCCGTTCAGCAGGACCTCGACCGCCGCCCTGCCGCGAAGCTCCTCCAGAAGCTGGCGGACACCTTCATAGGTCAGATAGCGCACGATCTGCGGTCGGGCCTGATCCATGGTGGGCGGCGTCTCCCGACGACGATCCTCGACCCGCAGGACGGCCCAGCCGCCCTCGGTCTGGAAGGGGCCGACGGTCGAGCCGGCGGGGCGGTCACGCAGGGCGTTGCGATAGGCCTCGGGCATGACGTCCGGGGTCAGATAGCCCAGATCGCCGCCCGAAAAGCGGGTCGCGTCATCGATCGAGCGCTCCATGGCCACGGCCTCGAAGGCGGCGCCCTGCCCCAGGATGCCGACCACGGAGTCGGCCTCGGCGCGGGTGCGCGACAGGATCAGGCGGGTGCGCACCTCTTCCGAGGTCCGGGCCAGGTTCAACTGACCCTGATAGATGGCCTCGACCGCCTTGTCGGAAATCTTGTCGTTGACCACGGTCTCGACCAGCATGTCGCCAAGGATGCGCTCGCGGGTGGCGGCCAGACGGCGCTGGGCCAGCGGCGAATTGTCCAGACCCCGGCGCTCTGCCTCGCGGGCCAGCAGCTTCTGGTCGATGACCTCGTCGAGCACCCGGCGGAACAGGTCCGAGGACACGTCCAGCGGCTCGCCCTCGCCCACCAGCCCTTGCGCCACGGCCTCGCGTTTCACGTCCGAGGCCCAGATGGTTTCGTCCTGGACCTTGGCCACGGCGCGGTCGCCGGGCTCGGGCGGACGGTCGGAATCGCCGCCGCGACCGCAGGCGGCGACAGTCAGGGCGAACGCCATCAACAGGGGGAAGAGGACGCGGGAAGGCCTCATGCAGGCGCGCTCCGTCTGCGGGCGGCGAAAGGCCCTCGCGTTGACAGGGATAAGGCCGGTGCTTAAGTCCCGGCTGCGCCCAAGTCGAGGGGTTTTCGATCGTTCGCGCGGCCCTCGCGCGCGCCTGTCACGGGCGCACCGGGCCGCCGGTCCCGGAACCCCTTCAAGGCGTGCATCCGCCGCCCTTCCGGGACCTCGTACCAGAGCCTCTGTCGCTCGCCCGCCTTCGGATCCTCCATGCTCGGCTTTGCCAAGAAGATTTTCGGCTCCTCCAACGACCGCAAGGTCAAGGACTTCCTGGGCCGCGTTCAAAAGATCAACGCGCTGGAGGAGAAGTACGCCGCCCTCTCGGACGACGAGCTGCGGATGATGACCGACGCCTTCCGCGACCGTCTGGCCGCCGGCGAGACGCTCGACAAGATCATGAACGAGGCCTTCGCGGTGGCCCGCGAGGCGTCCAAGCGCGTGCTGGGCCAGCGCCAGTATGATGTGCAGCTGACCGGCGGCATGATCCTGCATGACGGCGGCATCGCCGAAATGCGCACCGGCGAGGGCAAGACCCTGGTCGCCATCGCGCCCGCCTATCTGAACGCCCTGTCGGGCAAGGGCGTGCACGTCATCACCGTGAACGACTACCTCGCCCGTCGCGACGCCGAATGGATGGGTCGCGTCTACCGCTTCCTGGGCATGGACGTGGGCGTGATCGTCAACGGCCTGTCCCCCGGACAGCGCCAGGCGGCCTATGCGGCCGACATCACCTACGGCACCAACAACGAGTTCGGATTCGACTATCTGCGCGACAACCTGGTCTATGACCGGCGCGAGATGGTGCAGCGTCCGCACAACTTCGCCATTGTCGATGAAGTCGACTCCATCCTGATCGACGAAGCCCGCACCCCGCTGATCATCTCGGGCCCGACCGAGGATCGCTCGGACCTGTATGTGACGGTCGACGCCCTGATCAAGGAACTGATCCAGGACAAGACGACCTACGACCTCGACGAAAAGCAGCGCCAAGTGCTGCTGACCGAGGAAGGCTCGGAACTGGTCGAACAGATCATGGAACAGCGCGGTCTGTTCGCCGAGGACACGACCGGCCTGTACGACGCCGCCAACATCACCCTGGTGCACCACATCAATCAGGCGCTGCGGGCTAACACCCTGTATCAAAAAGACAAGGACTACATCATCAAGGCCGGCGAGGTCATGCTGATCGATGAGTTCACCGGCCGCATGATGCAGGGCCGCCGCCTGTCGGAAGGCCTGCACCAGGCCATCGAGGCCAAGGAAGGCGTCAAGATCCAGCCCGAGAACCAGACCCTGGCCTCAGTGACCATCCAGAACTATTTCCGCCTCTACGAAAAGCTGTCCGGCATGACCGGCACCGCGGCGACCGAGGCCCAGGAATTCCTCGACATCTACAAGATGGACGTCCTGGAGGTGCCGACCCACCGCCCGATCCAGCGCATCGATTTCGACGACGAAATCTATCGCACCGAGCGCGAGAAGAACCTCGCCATCGCCGCCCAGATCGCCGAGCGCCATCTGGCGGGCCAGCCAGTGCTGGTCGGCACGGTGTCGATCGAGAAGTCGGAAGTCCTGTCCGAAATGCTGAAGACCTTCGTCTACAAGGTCGAGACCGGCCGGACCCTGAAGAAGGAGTTCGAGGGCAAGGCCAAGGAAGCTGAGAAGATCGGCGATGCGGCCTATGACATCACCTATGAGGTCAAGCTGCGCGGCATTCCGCACAACGTCCTGAACGCGCGCCAGCACGAGCAGGAAGCCTATATCGTCGCGGACGCGGGCCTGCCCGGCGCGGTGACCATCGCCACCAACATGGCCGGTCGCGGCACCGACATCCAGCTGGGGGGCAACCTCGAGATGCGGATGCAGAAGTGGCGTCAGGACCAGCGCAACCTCGCCGTTGAAGTCACCGAGGCGATGGAAGCTGCCCAGGAAGCCGAATTCAAGGCCGACATCAGCGCCCAGAAGGAAATCTCGATGGCCGCGGGCGGCCTGTTCGTCCTGGGCACCGAGCGCCACGAAAGCCGCCGGATCGACAACCAGCTGCGCGGCCGGACCGGCCGTCAGGGCGACCCCGGCACCTCGAAATTCTTCCTGTCCTGCGAGGACGACCTGCTGCGCATCTTCGCCGGCGACCGTCTGGACTCGATCATGAAGTCGTTCGGCGTCGCTGAGGGCGAGGCCATCAGCCACCCGTGGCTGAACAAGGCCGTCGAACAGGCCCAGAAGCGCGTAGAGACCCGCAACTACGACATCCGCAAGAACCTGCTGAAGTACGACGACGTCGTGAACGACCAGCGCAAGGCGGTGTTCGAACAGCGTCAGGAGTTCATGGACTCCACCGACCTGTCGGAACTGGTCGACGAGTTCCGCGCCGACGTGATCAGCGACCTGGTCGAAAAGCACATGCCGCCCAAGGCTTACGCCGAGCAGTGGGACATCGCCGGGCTGGACGAGAAGGTCCGCTCGACCTTGGGCCTTGAGCTGCCGCTGGCCGAGTGGGCCGCGGAGGAAGGCGTCTCGAACGAGGAGATCGAGGAGCGCATCGTCCAGGCCGCCGAGGCCCGCGCCGCGGAACGTCTGGAGCTGGTCGGCGCCGAGCAGATCCGCAACCTCGAACGCCAGTTCATGCTGCAGATGATCGACATGCAGTGGCGCGAGCATCTGGTCCAGCTGGACCATCTGCGCGGCGTCATCGGCCTGCGCGGCTACGGCCAGCGCGATCCGCTGAACGAGTACAAGACCGAGGCCTTCAACCTGTTTGAAAGCCTGCTGTACGAGCTGCGCCACAACGTCACCCGCTGGCTGATGACGGTGGAGTTCCGCTTCGACGCCCCGCCGCCGATGGAGATGCCCGAGTTCCAGGAAATCCACCTGAACCCGGGCACCGGCGAGAACGAAATGAGCAACCCGCTGGCCCAGTTGCCGGAAGGCGTGCTGGAGGGCGACGCCCGCTCGCGTCTGCCGGTAGACGTGCTGCCGGTGGGCTGGGAGCGCACCTCGCGCAACGCCGATTGCCCCTGCGGCTCGGGCCGCAAGTTCAAGCACTGCCACGGAAGTCTCGTCTAAGGGGCGCTGACGCGCCGCGCTATCGCTGGGCTCGCGGAGCCTCGCTACTTGAGCGCACGATAGAGTGTCGAGTTTGGAGGCGGGTTCGCGGTGCGGGCCCGCCTCTTTTCTTTTGGCCCTGAGGCGAACCGGCTAAGGTCCAGCCATGAGCCACAAGTCCCTGTTCTCGCGCGCGCTCGGTCTGGATCCGGATCGGCTGCATTTCGCCGCCCACAGCCACCATCTGTGGCCGGACGCCAGCTTTGAGGGACAGGTGCGCGCCTGGGTCGAGGCGAACCGGTTCGCGGACCGGAAGTGGGACCTGATCTTCGGCGAGGTGATCCCCGAGGCGCAGGCCCATGTGGCGAAGGAGCTGAACCTCCCCTCGCCCGAAAGCGTGGTGTTCGCGACCAACACCCACGAGTTCCTGTTGCGCATCGTCTCGGGCTTGGAGAGCAAACCGGTCCGCATCCTGTCCACCGACGGCGAGTTCCACTCGTTCCGGCGCCAGGGCGAGCGTTGGGAAGAGGCGGGCGAGGCGGTCATTACCCGCATCCCCCTGCATCCATTCGAAACCTTCGAGACGCGTTTCCTGAAAGCGGCGCGAGCCGGGACCTATGACCTGATCCTGATCAGCCAGGTCTTCTTCCGCACCGGCCAGGTGTTCGGCGGCATCGCCGAGCTGGCCGAGCTGGCCCGCCCTGAGGGGCCGTGGGTGGTGATCGACGGCTATCACGGCTTCATGGCCACGCCGACGGACCTGTCGGCGGTGGCGGATCGCATCTTCTACGTCGCGGGCGGGTACAAATACGCCATGTCCGGTGAAGGGGCGGGCTTCCTGCACGCCCCGGACGGCTTCTGCCCCCGCCCCGTGATCACTGGCTGGTTCGCCGAGTTCGGGGATCTGGAGGGACCGCCAGGCGGCGTCCAGTACCGCACCGACGGCGGCCGCTTCTGGGGCGCGACGCTGGAGGCGACGCCTTTCTATCGCTTCAACGGCGTGCGCCAGATGCTGGACGAGGCCGGGCTGACCACCGCTGACGTCGCCGCCCACGCGCGCGGCCTGATGCAGGCATTCCAGACCGCCGTCGAGGCCGGTCAGGCCGGTCGGCTGAGTACCGCCGAGCTGTTGAATCCGGTCGCCGGTGACGGAGCCCGTGCCCGCTTCCTGGCCTTCCGCCATGCGGATGCGCAGGGCTGGCGCAAGCGGTTGCTCGACGCGGGTGTGGTCACCGACGTGCGCGACGACGTGATCCGCTTCGGCTTCGGCCTGTATCAGGACCAAGCCGACGTGCAGCGGCTGATCGAGACCTGCGAACGGGTGCTGTAGGCCCCGAAGGCCCTTACCAGTCGCCCAGTCCGGGGCAGTTGCCGATGGGCGTGGCGATCTCGTAGGCCGAGGTCTGCCCGGTCACCAGCGGCGTGATGATGGTGGTGTTGCTCAGGCAGTACTGCCGGTAGCTGCCGACCACCTCGGTGTAGGTGGCGTCGCTGTAGAAGACGACGTCGTAATAGATGTTGGTGGTTTTGGCCGAGGCCACGCCCCCGAGCGCCGCGGCGGCGATGACAGCTGAACCCAGAATGGCTCCGATCTTCATGGCGTCCTCCCTTTGCACGACCGCGCACATGCGCGAACGGAAGGAAGGAAGGTAACGCAAAAGGCGTGCTATCTAAGGGTGTTTATCAGTACATATTCTCAACTTAAAGTGATGCAGCCTCAATAGAAGGTGGTGTCTTCCTGCTGACGCGGCTGAGGCGCCTGACGCGGCGCCGCGGGCGCAGGCGTCGGACGGGCTGCCGGGGCCGGGGTCGCGCCCGACTGCGGCGTGGCGCCCGGCTGGGGCTCGCCCTGGCCTGGAACCGGGGTCACCTGCGGCAGGGTCGGATAGGGCAGGGTCTGCGGCGCGGGACCGCCGTCCGGATAGGGCAGCGGCGCCTGGCCATTGGCGTCCACAACCGGCACGTCGGGCTCAACTTGGTCCGGCGCATCAAGGTCATCGCGAATGAAGGCCCAGGAACGCGAGTCCGAACAGGCGCAGGCCTTCATGAAGCCCTCGCGGTCGCGCCAGATGATCAGCGGATAGCGGGTCTGCAGACCAGCCTCGCTGAGGTTGCGGCTGAGCTGGTTGACGAAGTCGCGCCCGGCGTCGACCACCGCCGAGCGGGCCAGATTGCTATCCGCCGCCGGGATGCCCGCCGCCGTCCAGTTGTTGACCGGCGTGGCGGTCCAGCGCTGGTACAGCACCCAGTCGCGGGTCAGCCAGAGCTCGGCCACCGTGGCGCGTTCCGCCGCCGTGGACTGCTGCATGCCCTCACGGTCCGCCCGGGCGAAGACCAGGATGCGGGTCTCGACGCCCGCAGCGCGCAGCTTGGGCGCCTCCTCGCGTTCGAACCGCTGCATGGCGGCGCTGTCGCGATAACCGATGACATAGAGGGCCTGACCGCCGCCCCCCGCCGAAATCCACGAGCTTTCGTCCAGCAGCTGCTGGATCTCCCCCTGATTGCGGGTGACCGTGACCGGCTGGAAGCGGGCGTAGAAATTCCAGTAGGCCCAGTAGCCCCCGCCCGCGAGGGCGAGGCCTATCACGGCGGCGAGGGCAGACCAGACGAAAAAGCGACGCATGCGGGGAGGCGCTCCAGCTTCACTGTTCGAACAGGTTAACGCCTAACACCGAAAAGCGCTGCCGCGAACGCCGGAAAGGCGTTTATCGGGGCGCGCGGCCCAAACGAAAAGCCGCCGGCCCTCTTTCGAGAACCGGCGGCTTCGTCGTGAGGGATCACCGACCTTCGATCCGGGCGAGCCGAAGGCCTCGGATCAGCGTCCGGTCTTAGCGGAAGCTGATGCCGACGGTGGCGCGACGGTTCAGCGGCTCGCGAACGCCGTCGGCGGTCGGGCGGGCCAGCTGGGTTTCACCCTTGCCGTCCAGAGCGATCACGCCGCCGTTGACGCCCGAGGCGACCAGGGCGTCAGCCACCGTGCGCGCACGGCGATTCGACAGGCCGACGTTGTAGGCCGCCGAGCCCGAGGTGTCGGCGTGACCGACGATCAGGACGCGGGTCGGCCGACCCGACTTGGCGTAGTTGGCGGCCTGGGTGACCACCGATTGGGCTTCAGCCGTCAGGTCCGAGCGATCCCAGTCGAAATAGACCACGAACTCGCGGTCAGCGGGGATCACCGGCGCGGGCGGCGGCGGAGGGGGCGGCGGCGGGGGCGGAGGCGGCGGAGGCGGCGGGGGAGCCACGACCGGCGGGGGCGGCGGGGCGGCCACGGCGCCGAACGAATAGCGCAGACCCAGGCTCACCGAGTGATCCTCGAAGTCGCCCTTGAAGCTGTCGACGTCGTCGCCCAGCTCCAGGTCGGCCACGTTCAGATAGCGGTAGGTCAGGTCGATGCTGGTGCGCTCGCTCAGACGCCAGGCGGCGCCGGCCAGCAGTTGCCAGCCCCAGTTGGTGTCGTCAGCGTCTTCGAACTCGACCTTGGCGCCGCCGACGCCCGCGCCGACGAACGGGCGGAACGAGGCGTCACGGCTGCCGAAATCGTACAGGACGTTGGCCATCAGGGTGGTGGCGTTGGCGTCGACGTCGTCGAAGGTGACGCCGCCGATCTCGAGCTCATCGCTCTTGCGGTAGCCGGCCTCGGCCTCGATCCGCCAGTTTTCGTTCAGGCGATAGCCCAGGCGACCGAAACCGGCCAAGTCTTCACCGGCCTGGGTCTCGACCGGAACGCAGACCGCGCCGGTGCAGGCGTCCCAGTCATTGCTTTGCGGCCAGTGGTAGCCGATGTCGGCGGCGACGTAGACGCCGTCCGGATCAGCCAGAGCCGGGGTGGCGGCGAAAAGGGCGAGGAGCGCGGCTCCGGCCATCAGTTGCTTCTTCATGGTATCTCCCAGATCGTGGGAAAGCGCCCACGAGCCGGGGGTTAAGCGCGAAGTCGGCCAAGGGTTGCAAAGCCGCCCCCCCGCCCACCTCCACAGTGAAGCAACTGTGGCCGAAAAGCCTCAGGTCACCCCATCGTCGGGATGACGAAGCTGCTGTCGGCGTGTTCCAGCTCCGAGTCCGGCCAGCGGGCGGTGATCGTCTTGACCTTGGTCCAGAACTTCACGCCTTCCATGCCGTGCTGGTTGGTGTCGCCGAAGGCCGAGCGCTTCCAGCCGCCGAAGGTGTGATAGGCGACCGGAACCGGGATCGGCACATTGATGCCGACCATGCCCACGTTGACGCGGGCGGCGAAGTCGCGGGCCGCGCGGCCGTTCTGGGTGAAGATGGCGACGCCGTTGCCGTACTGGTGCTTGGATGGCAGCGACAGGGCCTCCTCGAAGCTGGCGGCGCGCATGATCTGCAGCACCGGGCCGAAGATCTCTTCCCTGTAGGACTCCATGTCCGGCTTCACGTGGTCGAACAGCGACGGCCCGACGAAATAGCCGTTCTCGTGACCCTGCAGGGTGAAGCCGCGGCCGTCGACGACCAGTTCGGCGCCATCCTTGACACCCTGGTCGATCCAACCCTCGACGCGCGCCTTGTGGGCGGCGGTGACCACGGGGCCGTAGTGGGCCGAGGCATCGGTCGAGACGCCGACGCGCAGGGTGTCGATCTCGGCGACCATGCGTTCGCGCAGCTCGTCAGCGGTCTTCTGGCCGACCGGCACCACAACCGGCAGAGCCATGCAGCGCTCGCCCGCCGAGCCGAAGGCCGCGCCGGACAAGTCCTTGATGACCTGGTCCATGTCGGCGTCGGGCAGGACGATGCCGTGGTTCTTGGCGCCGCCCATGGCCTGGACGCGTTTCCCGTGCTGGGCGCCCATCTGATAGACGTAGTGGGCGATGTCGGACGAGCCGACGAAACTCACGGCGTGAACCAGCGGGTGGGTCAGGATGGCGTCGACGGCGGTCTTGTCGCCGTGAACGACGTTCAGGACGCCGGCGGGGGCGCCCGCCTCAATCATCAGTTCGGCCAGACGCACCGGCACGGACGGGTCACGCTCTGAAGGCTTCAGCACGAAGGTGTTGCCGACGGCGATGGCGACGCCGAACATCCACATCGGGATCATGGCCGGGAAGTTGAACGGGGTGATGCCCGAGACCACGCCCAGCGGCTGGCGCATCGAATAGACGTCGATGCCGGGACCGGCGCCCCAGGTGTATTCGCCCTTAAGCGCATGCGGGATGCCGCAGGCGAACTCGATGACCTCCAGACCACGCTGGATGTCGCCCTTGGAGTCGGCGATGACCTTGCCGTGCTCCGAGCTGAGCAGTTCGGCCAGCTCGTTCATGTTGGCCTCGACCAGACGCTTGAACTCGAACATCACCCGGGCGCGGCGCTGGGGGTTGGTCGAGGACCAGCCTTCGAAGGCGGCCTGGGCGGCCTGGACCGCGCGATCAACCTCGCCGGTCGTGGCCAGCTGGACGCGGGCCTGAACCTCGCCGGTGTTCGGATTGAACACGTCGCTGAACCGATCCGAAGCGCCGGTGAACGACGCGCCGCCGATGAAGTGATGGATGTCACGCATGATGTAGGCGTTTCCCTGAACCGAACTGTCGTTCTTGTTGGCGGCGGTTTAGCGGCTGGCGACGCGGGGCGCCAGCACAGCCTCAGACCGCCGCGTCGAACAGGGCGTCGCGGGCGACGTCGGCCTTGAGCATGGGGAAGAAGTGGGTGCCGCCGTGGACCGTCTCGACAGTGACATGCGGCAGGCCCGGCAGGCCCGGCGACGGGAAGCAGGTCGAACCCGCCTCGGCCTTGAGGATGCGGACCGGGCGATTGACCCGCTTCAGCGCCTTCCAAGGATCATGCGACTGGGCGGCGTAGTTGGAGGCCTCCCACTCGGGACGACAGGCCAGGGTGAGGCCCTCGGAGGTTTCGACCAGACCATCGGCCAGATAGTCGGCGATCATCATTTCTGGCCAGCCCCGGAAGGCGCCGCGTCCCGAGTAGGCGGCCAGAGCCTGCTCGCGGCTGTCGAACACGGCCCGACGCCGCAGCGCGCCCTTCACCAGCGGAATGCGCGAGGCCAGTCGGTCGAACACCGGCAACTGGAACAGGGTCACGACGATCCGCCCCCAGATGACCGGGTCCATCAGGACCAGTTTCGACACCCGGTCCAGGCGCTCGGCCGCGGCCAGAAGGGAGGAGGTGCCGCCCATCGAATGCCCGGCCAGCACCACCGGCGGGCCGTCCAGCGTGTCCAGCAGAGAGACCAGATCGTCCCGGTGATCCGACCAGCCGCGACGGTTGGCGGGGTCGGTCGGCAGGGTGGTGTGGCCGTGGCCGCGCAGGTCCGGCGCCCAGATGCGCAAGGTCCCGGACAGGGGCGCCAGCAGGGTGCGGTAGGTCATGGCGTTGAAGCCGTTGGCGTGGACGAAGACCAGATCCACGGGCCGCTTCGGATCGCCGAAATCGAGAACGGACATGTCTCCGGCGCCCCACCGGTTCTCGACCGGCAGGCTCAGGCGACGGGGCGGGGAGAGCCGGATCGCGTCCATGGGGCAGAAATAGAACTCCGGAAGCGTGTTTTCCAGAAAAACCGACGCGAGCGTACGGTCAGCCGGGGACGCGGCAGGCCCGGCAGCGGCCGTGGGCTTCGATGGTCGTGCGCTCGATGACATAGCCAGCGGCGCCCGCGGCGCTGTCCAGCCCGTCCGCGACGGTGGCCGAGACCTCTTCGGTGGCGCCACAACAGTCACAGATCAGGAAGGCGGCGGCGTGGTCAGCCTTGCCCGTGGAGCAGGCGACATAGGCACTGATCGAGGCGATGCGGTGGGCCAGTCCCTTGCGCTCGAGGAACTCCAGCGCGCGATAGACGGTCGGCGGCTTGGCCGGCTGGCCGTCCTCTCCGAAGCGGGCGATCAGGTCATAGGCCTTCACGGGCTCGCCCGCCGAGAGCAGCAGTTCGAGCACCCGCAGCCGGGCCGCGGTCATGCGTTCGCCCTCGCCGGTGAGGCGCGCGTCGGCGGCGGCCAGGGCCGAAGCCACGGTCGAGGCGGACGGCGGACCGTCGTGATGGTGATGATGACAGGCGTCGCCCATGCCGCGAGAGCTAATGCTTCCCCTGCCCCGCTGCAACCGTGACGACTGCACGCGACCGTTTCACGCCGGTTCCGCCGCGATGACATAGTCGAAACCGACGTGCAGCCCATCGCCGGATTTTGCCAGCCCATGGCCTTCGGCGCGCAAGGCCTCGATCCGTCCCGCCAGGGCCTCGGCCAGCGCCCGGTCGGCGATCTTCGGCAGGCGGCGCACCGCCATGTCCAACTGCCCGTCCACCCAACGCGCCCGGTAGCGGTTGGGGAAGCGCTTGGCGCTGAGGATGCGGAAACCCGCCTCCATCAGCCGGTCGCGCACCCATTCCGCCGGAAACTCGCGATAGGGGGTCTCGTCCGCCAGCAGCAGGCAGACGTCGCGCAGCCGCCCGATCTCGCGCACGCAGCGGGCCGCCGCGTCCGGAACCTCGCCGACGACATAAGGGTCCAGACCGGTGATGTAGAGCCTGCGCCCGACCATCGGCTTGAGGCGGCGCAGCAGGTCTTCCTGGAAGTAGGGGCTGAAGCCCTCAACCGCCCCGATCAGATAGTCGGCAAGGACCACATCATGGACCTCGCCTTCCAGCAGGGCGGGATCCATCCAGTTGCCTACCAACAACCGGTCCTGAAGGCGCAGCCGGGCGTCGACCGCCTCTCGGACCTGCCGGGCGTGGCCGGGCGCGGCGGTGACGGCGGTCCAGCGCGTCGTCGTCGGCAGGGCGGTCATCCATTCCGCCGAGTTCACGCCGACCCCGGCGTCGAGGACGGAGCCCCATGGCTCCTGCCCCTGAAGCGTCTCGATGTAGCGGAAGAGGCCGCTGACCATGCTTATCTACCCCGGCCCCGGGCGGAGCTATTGCAAAGTGTAACAGTATAACATATCCCGACAAGCACGTTCATCGTCGGGTCCTCATTATGCGTCTTTCTCTGCTTCTGACCGCCGCCAGTGGCTTCGCCCTGGCCGCCGGCGCCGCCTTCGCCCAAACCGCTCCTGTTCCCGCCACCGCCCAGCCGACCGAGCTGGAAGAGGTGGTGGTCACCGCGATCCCGCTGGGCCGCGGCGCCAATGACATCGTCTCCAGCGTCGCCGTTCTGGGCGGCGATGAACTGGTTCATCGTCGTCAGGCCACCCTGGGCGAGACCCTGTCGGGCATTCCCGGCGTGAACTCCGACACTTTCGGCGGCGGCGCCAGCCGTCCGGTCATCCGCGGCCAGACCTCGCCGCGCGTCCGGGTGCTGAGCAATGGTTCGGCCCTGATGGACGCCTCGGAAATCTCGCCGGATCACGCGGTCAGCGTCGAGCCGTTGCTGGTCGAGAGCATTGAAATTCTGCGCGGTCCCAGCGCCCTGCTGTACGGCGGCGGCGCCATCGGCGGCGCGGTGAACGTGGTGGATCGCCGGATCCCGACCCGCGCGATCGAAGGCGTCACCGGCGCCGTCGAGGCCCGCGCCGGCACCGCCGATGACGAACGCACCGTCGTGGCGGGCGTGACCGCCGGCGTCGGTTCGTTCGCCCTGCGCCTTGAGGCCCTGAAGCGCGAGTCCGGCGACTACGCCGTCCCGACCTATCAGCCGCCGCACCACGAGCATGAGGAAGGCGAAGAGGAGGAGCACGAAGAGACCGGCCCGTTCGACCGTCTCGCAGGCTCGTTCAACGATACCAGCACCGTGACCGTGGGCGCATCCTGGATCGGGCAGCGCGGCTATCTGGGCGTCGCCTATACCGAGCAGGACAGCAACTACGGCCTGCCGGGCCACACCCATGAATACGAAAGCTGCCACCCGCACGGTTCGTCCATCCACTGCGGTGGACATGACGGGGGCGAAGATCACGACCACGACCACGAGGCGGGCGAGCACACGCCGCCGGTGATCGACCTGCGCAGCCGTCGCGTCGATGTGCGTGGCGAACTGCGCCAGCCCTCGCCGTGGATCGAGCGGGTCAGCCTGCGCGCCGGCTTCACCGATTACGCCCACGACGAGAAGGAGGGCGACGAGGTCGCCACCACCTTCACCAACGAAGGCTACGACGCCCGGGTCGAGGTCGAGCACGCCCAGATCGGCGTCGTGCGCGGCGTGGTCGGCGTCCAGTCCTCGCGCAGCGATTTCGCCGCCATCGGGGAGGAGGCCTTCCTGCCGGAAAGCCGCACCACCTCCAACGCCCTGTTCGCGATGGAAGAGGCCGCCTTCGGCGACCTGCGCTTCGAGGTCTCGGCCCGTCAGGAATGGCAGGAGGTCGAGGCCGTCGGTCAGTCGACCGTCAAGCACGAACCGTTCTCGATCTCGGGCGGCGCGGTGTGGAGCTTCGCGCCGGAATGGTCGGTCGCCGGTTCGCTGTCGCGGTCGCAACGCGCCCCCTCGGCCCAGGAACTGTTCGCGGACGGCGTCCACCTGGCCACCAACACCTATGAGATCGGCACGGCGACGCTGGACACCGAGACGGTCAACGCCGCCGAGGTGTCGCTGCGCCGCACCCGTGGCGACACGACCCTGACGCTGGGCGCCTACCGGTACGGCTATGACGGCTACATCTTCGCCGACACCCTGGACCAGTTCGAGGACTTCCGCCTGATCCGCTACAGCCAGGCCGACGCCGTCTTCACCGGCGTCGAGGGCGAGGTCACCCACCGCTTCGCGCCGTGGATTTCGGCCACGGTCTTCGGTGACTACGTCCGCGCCAAGTTCGACAACGGCGGCGGCTCCGTGCCGCGCATCCCGGCCGCCCGCCTCGGCGCCCGCGCCGAGTTCCTGCAGGGCGCATGGTCCGGCGACGTCGAATACCAGCATGTGTTCGAGCAGGACGATATCGCGGCCTTCGAAACCGAGACGCCCGGCTATGAGATGATCAACGCGACGGTGGCCTATGACTTCACCGCCGGTCCGGTCGGCGCCCAGGTCTATCTGCGCGGCAACAACCTGCTGGACGAGGTGGCGCTGAACCACGCCTCGTTCCTGACCGACGTGGCTCCGCTGCGGGGTCGCAATCTGGTTCTCGGCGTGCGGGCTACGTTCTGAGGTCAGACGCGCGTCGAACAACCCACACGGGCGACCGTTTGCCGGTCGCCCGTGTCTGGGCTAGAACGCCCGCCTTCCTCTTTTTTCAGAGCTGACCGCGTTCATGACCGACACTACCGCCCAGACCGCCGGCCTGTCCGGAAACGTCCTCTTCTACAACCAACCTGAACCCCTGTCGGTCGAAGCGCACGGCGCCCTGGGCGTCGATGCCGTTGACAAGCCCTACGCCTTCACCGCCGCCACCAACCTGGTGCCGCTGACCGTGACCGAGTTCGCTCCGGCCGCCCTGTCCTACCCGGTGATCTTCGTCGGCGAGGCCAAGCAGCCGGTCGTCGTGATGGGCCTGCGGCCGGGTGAAAACCTGTTCGTCAGTCCGGACGGCGACTTCCGCGCCGAGGCCTATATCCCGGCCTACGTCCGCCGCTATCCGTTCGTCTTCGCCAACGACGACGCCGCCAAGCGCCTGATCCTGTGCGTCGACCGCGGCGCGGCCTTCCTGAAGGAAGGCGGCGAGACCCCGCTGTTCGTCGATGGCCAGCCGTCGCCGTACACCCAGCAGGCCATGGAGTTCTGCAACAATTTCGAACAGGAGCGTCAGCGCACCGAGGCCTTCGTGGCCCTGCTCAACGAGCTGGACCTGTTCGAGACCAAGGAAGCGGTCTTTACCCCGCGCAACCCGGACGGCAGCGCCGCCACTCCGCAGAAGCTGGCCGAGTATTTCGCCATCTCGGAAGACAAGCTGAAGACCCTGTCGCCCGACAAGATCGCCGAACTGCGCGACAACGGCGCCCTGGGCCAGATCTACGCCCACCTCGTGTCGCTGCTGGGCTGGGATCGTCTGATCGCCATGGCCTTCCAGCGCGCCGCCCAGTTCCCGGCGGCCGCTAACGCCTGATCGGCCCCAAGGTCGAAATGAAAGAAGGCCCCGCAGGCGACTGCGGGGCCTTTTTCATTACCGCCGGGCCAGCAATGACCGGGTCAGGCAGGAGAAGATCAGCCGCCCCGCCTCATCCAGCATGTCATGCTGGGCGATGACGATGCCCTTCTCGTCCCCGACCGGGTCCTTGCCCATGACGGTCATCCGTCCGCGCATCAGCTCGCCCGCAGGCGGATTGCGCAGATAGCGCAGGCCGTCGACCGCCAGCACCTTGGACTGGGCCCAGCCCGCCGCCTTGTCGGCGAACAGGCGGCTCCACAGAGCGTAGACCATGGCGTCCGGCGCGCCGTAGGCCGGGTCCCAGCCGGGTAGGAAGCGTTCGACGAACACCTCCAGCGCGGCCTGATCGACCATGCAGGCGCCGAGCGGCACGACCTCGCCGACGCCCAGATCCTCGAAATGGACGTGCAGAGTTTCAGTCATGCCGGGCGCTCCATCAGGCCGCCGGCTCTTCCGACACCCGAACCAGCAGCTTGCCGTCGTGGTCGCCGGTGAACAAGCGGTTCAGCGAGTCGAGCGCGACCTCCAGACCGTCGTCGACGTGGACCTTCCATTTCACCCGACCGTCGGCCAGCATCGGACCGACCTCGGCCACCATCTCTTTGCCGCGATGGCCGTAGTCGAGGACCAGGAAGCCTTGCACGTCGAGGCGATGGGTGATGATCCGGCTGAAGTTCGGCGACGGCGGCATCTTCGTCGCATTGTAGGACGAGATCAGGCCGCAAACGGCCATTCGGCCATGGACCTTCAGGCGGTTGAAGACGGCGATCATGATGTCGCCGCCGACGTTCTCGAAATTCATCTCGAAGCCGTCGGGCGCCAGTCGGTCCAGGGCCTCGCCGACATCCTCGTTCTTATAGTCGATGGCGGCGTCGAACCCAAGGTCCTCGGTCAGCCAGCGGCACTTGTCCGGGCCGCCGGCGATGCCGATGACGCGGACGCCGCGCGCCTTGGCGATCTGGCCGGCGATCGAGCCGACGGCGCCGGCGGCGGCCGAGATGACGATGGTTTCGCCTTCCTTGGCCTTCAGCACATCGGTGACGCCCGCCCAGGCGGTCAGGCCGGTCATGCCCAGCACAGACATGTTGGCGGTGAGCGGCAGACCCGGCGCGCGATGCACGCGCGAGGCGGCGGCGTCACGGATCACGGCGTAGTCGGCCCAGCCGCCCGCGGCGGTCGAGACAATGTCGCCGTCCTTGAAGCGGTCGGACTTGCTCTCTTCGACCACCCCCAGGGTCAGGCCGCGCATGACACCGCCTAGCGGCACGGCGGGCAGATAACCCTCGGCCTCGTTCATCCAGGTGCGGTTGGTCGGATCCAGCGACAGATAGATGGTGCGGACCAGGATTTCGGAGTCTTTCAGATCGGGCAGTTGCGCCTCGACCAGCTCCAGATCGCCCGGCTGGATCAGGCCCTTGGGTCGCTGACGCAGCACCCACTGACGGTTGGTTCGGGCCATGGGACTTCCTCCGGGTTTTCTTTCAGGACGCGCATAGTGGCGAGACCGGCGCGCCTGTCCAGCCGGGAAAAGAAAAAGGCGGACCGCAGAGGGTCCGCCTTGAGTGGCATCATCGAGAATGAGGTGCGGAGGCGACAGACTGGCTGTGGCCAGTCTCAAGTCGGGGGGGCGTCGTCGCCTCCGCAGACTGATAACGAGGCGCCCTGAAAGCAGTTCCGGAGGCGCGTCGATTTTTTCGCGCGTGACGGGAGGCCGGAACGGCGGCGTCCGGCGAGGCGTTGGAGCGGCGACCTTTTTCGCCACCGGAGGCCTCGCCATGACTCATCAATCCCCCCACGACAAAGCCGCCGACGCCGTCCATGAAGGCCGTCCCGTGGAAGCCCAGTATGTCCGTGGCGGCCGGGGCGGGGTGCGCATCCTGACCGTGCTGATCGTTTCAGCAGGCGCTGCGGCGATCCTGCTGCTGGGCATGTGGTTCGTCAGCAACGGCGGCTTCGACGCTACCAACGCCAACAACGGCCAGCAGCCGGTCGACGCCCAGGCCTTCAGCGGAGACGCGGCGACCCCACCCACCGCCGATGCGCCCACGACCGCGACCGGACAGCCCACCAACCCGCCGACGGGCGAAGCGCCCAACATCAACGCGCCGACGACCTCCGCGCCCGCGCAATAAGAAAAAGGCCCCGGTCCTGCGACCGGGGCCTTTCTTCAGGCCTCAGAAGGCGGAAACGGTCAGGCCGCTTCCTTCTGGCGCGAAGGGTGGAAGAACAGCGCCTGGCTGATCGCCGCCTTCACCGTCTCCGGCTGGAAGGGCTTGGTGATCAGGAAGGTCGGCTCTGGACGCTCGCCGGTCAGCAGACGCTCCGGGAAGGCGGTTATGAAGATCACCGGCACGTCGATCCGCTTGAGGATGTCCTTGACCGCATCAATGCCGGACGAGCCGTCAGCCAGCTGGATGTCGGCGAGGACCAGACCCGGACGGTGACGCGAGACGGCGTCCACAGCTTCATCGTGGGTGGTGGCGGTGCCGGTGACGCGGTGGCCCAGCTCCTTCACCAGGCTCTCGATATCGGCCGAGATGATGGCCTCGTCCTCGATGATCAGGACGTCGGTGGCCAGTTCGGCGTCGATATCCGACTGGGCTTCCGAGATCAGGCGTTCGACGTCCAGGGCGTCGGCGTCGAGGATCTGGGCGGCTTCGGAGGGGGTGAAGCCCTCAAGCGCGGTCAGCAGGAAGGCCTGACGCGACTTGGGCGCGATCCGCATCAGGCGGCCCGAGGCGTCGTCGCGGCCTTCGATGCCGCTCTTGTCTTCCAGCTGGGCGCCGGTCGAGGCCCAGATGGCGTGGAACACATGATAGAGGGCGACGCGCGGCGTCATGTCGGCGGGCAGCTGACGCTCGCCGGCGGCGAGGGCCTCAAGCGCCACGCGCACATAGTTGTCGCCAGTGGTCTGGTCGCCGGTCAGCGCCCGGGCATAACGGCGAACATAGGGAAGGTGCGGCGCAAGGCGGGCCAGCAGGCTCATACTCAAAGTCCCCGACAGATTTGCGGCCCCCGGAATCGGGACCGTAGCAGTCACTCGAAACGTATCAAATCAGTCACGGTTCCCGCCGCCGCAAGAAAGCTTGAGCATATTTTGGTTCCATGGCCGGAACCCAGCGGAAGGCATGGCGTTTCGGGCTTCTACAAGTAGTGGGTGGCGACCAAATTCAATGACAGAGAATTCCAACCCTCCGGGAAAACCGGCCAAGGGCGGAGCCGGCCTTGAGGAGGCTCGCCTCCGTCAACAGGCCATCGGCGTGAAGCTGAGGCACATGTTCGACGAGGTGGTGAACGAGCCGGTGCCGGACGAGTTTCTGGATATCCTGCGTCGCGCCGACGAGCGTGATCGCGGGGGGAGCGGCGCATGACCGGCGCCCCCAAGCCGCCGTCGGCTGACGACAACGCGTTCAAGAAAGAGCTGGTCGCGCTGATCCCGCACCTGCGGGCGTTCGCGCGCACCCTGACCGGAGACCCCACCGCGGCCGACGATCTGGCCCAGGACGCGATGATGAAGGCGTGGGACGCCCGCGCCAGCTATCAGATGGGCACCAACATGAAGGCTTGGACCTTCATGATCCTGCGCAACCAGTTCTATTCCGAGAAACGCCGTTCGTGGCGTCAGTCCCAGCTGGACCAGGAGGCCGCCGAGCGGACCCTGGTGGCGGTGGACGATCCGGAATCGCCGGTGGCGCTGGACGAACTGCGACTGGCGCTGGCCACCCTGCCCGAGGAGCAGCGTGAAGCGCTGATCCTGGTCGGCGCCGGGGGCTTCGCCTACGAGGAAGCCGCCGAGATCTGCCAGTGCGCGGTGGGCACGGTAAAGAGCCGCGTCTCGCGCGCCCGCAAGGCGCTGCAGGCGACGCTCGAAAAGGGCGGCTACGCCCGCGACGGGCGCGCCGCCGGCGACGCCATGCGTTCCATACTCGCCGCCGCGGATCGCCTGAGCAGCGTTCGGAACTGAGCGGGTGCGGCTGGGACGCGCACTCGGTCGGGGCCTTGGCCGAGGTCTGGCCCAGCCGAAATTCCAGGGCATCCGCTTCCGGCTGGGCGTCGCCTTGGCGCTCGCCCTGCTGCCGATCCTGTTGCTTGGCGCCTTCCAGGCCCAGCAGCAGTTTCGCCTGCAGGACACCGAGCGGCGACAGGACCTGCAGCTGGCCGCCGAGCGCACCGCCGCCAGCGCCAAGGCGCGCCTGGATTCCACCAGCGTCCTGCTTCAGGCCCTGCGTCCCGAGGCGCTGGAGGTCTTCTGCGAGCCGCGCCTCACGGCCCTCGTTGACCGGCTGGATGATCTGGAGGGCCTCGCCCGCCTGACCGCGACCGGCCAGACGACCTGCGCCTCGCAGGGTCTCGCCGCCGCCCCGCCGCCCTGGTTGGTCGATGCCCGGCGCAGCGCTTGGTTCCAGCGCCTGCGCGCCGGTGAAAGCACGGTTCTGGCCCGCGCTCCGAAAGCGCCCGGACGCCCCCCGGGACTGGTCGTCGCCCTGCGGCTGGAGCGTCCGCTGGGCGCCTTCGACGGGGCCATGATCGCGATCATCCCCCTGACCTCGCTGCAGCCCGACGTCGCCGACGCCGCCCTTCCCGAGGGATCGCAGGCCGCGCTGACCGATGCCCAAGGGCGCATCCTGACCGCCACCGACGTCGAGGCCTTCCGGCTGGAGGGCGGCGAGAGCCTGACCGGCTGGGTGGACCGGGCGCGCGAGCAGGGCTCCTCGATCTTCGAGGCCGATTCCGACGGCCGTCACCGCGTCTTCGCCGGAGCGGCGCTGGCAGGACGCGACGTATACGCGCTGCTCTCAGCCCCCTCGCCGGGCCTGCTGTCCTGGGCGCGCCTGAATCCAGTCGGCCTGCTGCTGATGCCGCTGGCCGCCTGGCTGGCCGCCTTCGTCTCGGTGATGCTGTTCAGCGAGCGGATCGTGGTGCGCTGGCTGGACTATCTGGAGCGGATCGCCGCCATCTACGCCCGGGGCCGGTTCTCGGTGCGCCCGGTGCAGGCGGTCAACGCCCCGTCCGAAATCCGGGTGCTGGCCAAGACTCTGGACGAGCTCGCGGAGACCATCACTACCCGCGACGCCGCCCTGCAGGCCTCGGTGGCCGAGAAGGACGCGCTGATGCGCGAGATCCATCACCGGGTGAAGAACAATCTGCAGATCATCTCGTCCCTGCTGTCGATGCAGCAGCGGGCGCTGAAGGACGAACCGGCCAAGGCGGCGGTGGGCGACACCCGCCAGCGGATCGCGGCCCTGGCCCTGATCTATCGCACCCTCTACCAGAGCGATGACCTTCGCTACGCCGACGCGCGCATCTTCCTGACCGAACTGGTCGGCCAGTTGATCGCGAGCGAGAGTGGACGCGGCCATCTGGTGACCTCGTCGGTCGAGGCGGACTCTCTCGTCGTCGATCCCGACAAGCTGGCGCCGCTGGCCCTGTGGCTGGTCGAGGCGGTCACCAATGCCCAGAAGCACGCCTTCGCCGGACGCGGCGGCGACCTGAAGGTCCGCTTCCGGGTGCAGGGCGACACCAGCGTGCTGGAAGTGCAGGACAACGGGCCCGGGGTCAGCGAGAGCGAGCGGGCCGGGGTCGGCCGCACCCTGATGGGCGCCTTCGCCAAACAGCTGCGCGGCGAGGTCGAGATGCTGCCCGCCGAAGGCGGCGGCGCCGTCGCCCGCATGACCTTCGCCACCCCCGAGGCCGTGGTCCCCGTGGACCCCGCCGACCTGGGAACCGGGGACGCGCCGCGACGTTGATCATCCAGACGCCTCCCCCGGGCCTCAAGGAGTTCAAAAGATGCGCAAGATCTTCATTCTGGTCGCCGCGGCCGCCGCCCTGACCACCGCCGCCTGTAACACCGTTTCCGGCGTTGGCCGTGACGCCTCCGCCGCCGGCAACGCCGTCACCGGCGCGGCGGAAGACGCCAAGAACTAAACCGTTATGACTTCCCGGCCCGCGGTTTCCCCCGACGCGCAGGCCGGTTGAAAAAGGCCCGCCGGCTTTCCCCTCCGGCGGGCCTTTGCACGTCCGGAATCAGCCCTCTTGCGCCCCACGCGGCGCGGTCTAGCATCCCCGAAGAAGCGCCCGCAGATGGCGATCACAACGCGGGGAGGCGTTGAATGACGGAAGCGGTTGAGACCCGGGATGGCCCGGGCCTGAAGACGGTCGTGGGCGCCTCGGCGGCGGGGACGGCGTTCGAGTGGTACGACTTCTTCGTCTTCGGTTCTCTGGCGACCGTCATCGCCAAGCATTTCTTCGCCGATGCGGGCGAGACCGTCAGCTACATCATGGCCCTGCTGACCTTCGGCCTCGGCTTCGTGGTGCGCCCGCTCGGCGCGCTGGTGTTCGGCTGGTTCGGGGATCGCACCGGGCGCAAGACGACCTTCCTCGTGACCATCACCCTGATGGGTCTGGCCACGGTGGCCATCGGCATCTTGCCGGACTACGGCGCCATCGGCATCGCCGCGCCCATCCTGCTGCTGATCATGCGGATGTTGCAGGGCTTCGCCCTGGGCGGCGAGTACGGCGGCGCGGCCATCTATGTGGCCGAACATGCGCCGGTGAAGAAGCGCGGCCTGCTGACCGGCTGGATTCAGACCACCGCCGCCATGGGCCTGATCGGCGCGCTGGCGGTGATCCTGACCACCCGCGCCATCGTCGGAACCGAGGCCTTCGACGAATGGGGCTGGCGCATCCCCTTCCTGCTGTCGGCCCTGCTGCTGGCGGTGTCGCTGTGGATCCGGCTGAAGCTGAACGAGAGCCCCGCCTATCAGCGGATGGAGGCCGAGGCCGGTGAGAACCGCGCCCCCTATCGCGAGGCTTTTTTCCAATGGGGCAATGGCCGCTTTGTCCTGATCGCCCTGTTCGGCATCATGATCGCCCAGGGGGCGGTCTGGTACTGCGGCTATTTCTACACCCGCTTCTTCATGGAGAAGGTGCTCAAGGTCGACACCAACACCGTCGATCAGCTGGTGCTGATGGTCACGGTGGCTTCGGCCTTCCTCTACATCTTCTTCGGCTGGCTGTCGGACAAGGTCGGGCGCAAGCCGGTGATGCTGTTCGGCATGATCCTGGCGTTGGTCGCCTTCTTCCCCGGCTTCCACGCCCTGACACGCGCCGCCAATCCGGCGTTGGCCGAGGCGCAGGCCTCAAGCCCGGTGACGGTATTGGCCGATCCCGCGGACTGCCACCTGCTGTTTGACCCCATCGGCAAGGCGGTCTTCTCCAGCTCCTGCGACGTGGCCCGGATCGCCCTGTCGAACGCGGGCGTGCCCTACGCCACCGTCGCGGGCCCGGCGGGCGCGCCGGCGGAGATCCATGTCGGCGGCGCCGAGGTGGCCTCGTTCGACGGTAGCCGTCTGAGCCCCGCCGACCTGAAGACCGCACGCACGGGCTTGGAGACCCGCGCCAGGGCCGCCCTGACGGCGGCGGACTATCCCGCCAAGGCCGATCCGGCGCGGATCAACATGCCGCTGACCTTCGCCATCCTGATGATCTTCATGGTCGCGGCCTGCGCCCTATACGGTCCACAGGCGGCGGCGCTGGTCGAGCTGTTCCCGACCCGGGTGCGCTACACGGCGATGAGCCTGCCCTACAATATCGGCACCGGCTGGGTCGGGGGCCTGCTGCCCGCCGCCAGCTTCGCTCTGGTGGCGGCGTCCGGGAATATCTATTTCGGGCTCTGGTATTCGGTCGCCTTCACCGTCGTGGCGGTCATCGTCAGCCTGATCTGGCTGCCGGAGACCAAGGGCCGCGACCTGGACACGATCGAGACCTGACGCGTTTCCCCGTTCCTCCCCGAACCGGATGAAGATCATGACCCAGACGCCCCGCGACGCCGGACTGAAGCTCCTGCGTGAACACGCCTTCATCGCAGGGGAGGCCGTGACTGGGTCCGCCCGCATCGCGGTCGATGATCCCGCCACCGGCGAGATCATCGGCCACATCCCCGATCTCGGCGTCGCGGAGACCGAGCGGGCCATCGCGGCGGCGGTCGAGGCCTTCCCCGGCTGGTCGCGATCCGATCCGCACAAGCGCGCCGCCTTCCTGCGCGAATGGGCGCGGCTGATCGACGAGAACACCGAGGGTCTGGGCGCCCTGATGGCGCTGGAGAACGGCAAGCCGTTCGAAGAGGCCAAGGGCGAGGTCGCCTACGCCAACGGCTTCATCAAATGGTTCGCCGGACAGGCCGAGCGGCTGATCGGGGAAACGCAGGACAGCCCGCTGGGCCACGTCATCCTGACCTTCCGCGAGGCGGTCGGCCCCTGCGCCCTGATCACGCCCTGGAACTTCCCGGCGGCCATGCTGACCCGCAAGCTGGGTCCGGCCTTCGCGGCGGGCTGCACCGCCGTGGTGAAGCCGGCCAGCCAGACCCCGTTCACCGCCCTGGCGCTGGCGGAACTGGCCTATCAGGCGGGTCTGCCCAAGGGGGCGCTGAGCGTCATCACCGGCGATGCGGCGACCATCGGCGGGGTGCTGACCGCCTCGCCCGACATCCGCAAGCTGAGCTTCACCGGCTCCACCCCCGTGGGCCGCAAACTCGCCGAGCAATGCGCCCCTACCCTGAAGCGGGTGTCGATGGAGCTGGGCGGCGCGGCGCCGCTGATCGTCTTCGCCGACGCCGATCTGGACCTCGCCGTGGCCGAGACCATCAAGGGCAAGTTCCGCAACTCGGGCCAGACGTGCGTCTGCCCGAACCGGGTCTATGTCGAAGCTTCGGTGGCGGAGGAGTACGCGGCCAAGCTGGCGGCCGAGGTGGCGAAGATCGCGGTCGGCCCGGCCTTCGAGCCTGGGGTGAAGGTCGGTCCGCTGATCGAGGACAAGGCCATCGCGAAGGTGGAAGATCACCTGACCAAGGTGCAGGCGGCGGGCGGCAGGGTGCTGACCGGCGGCACGCGCCATGAGCTCGGCGGCCGCTTCTTCCAGCCGACCGTGACCCTGGGTGGCGACGACAAGCTGTTCCGCGAGGAAGAGACCTTCGGCCCGCTGATTCCCGTCTTCCCGTTCGACAGCGAGGAGGAGGTTCTGGCCAAGGCCAATGACAGCGAGTTCGGCCTGGCCTCCTATCTGTTCACCCGCGATCTGGACCGCGCCTTCCGCATCGGCCGCCACATCGAGGCGGGCATGTGCGGGGTGAACACCGGCCTGATCTCGACCGCCGTCGCGCCCTTCGGCGGGGTGAAGTCCTCCGGCTACGGCAAGGAGGGCTCGGTCCACGGCATTGACGAATACGTGGACATCAAGGCCGTGACCCTGGCGCTTAAGTAGGCGTCGTCAGCCTTCCAGATCGGTCTTCAGCCGGTCCAGCACATTCACGGCCCGCGCCGCGTGCGGGCCGATCCAGCGGTCATGCACCTGTTTGATCGGCAGGGGGTTGAGGTGGTTCCACCGCTCCCGCCCCTTGCGCTGGACGATGATCAGATCGGCCGCTTCCAGCACCTTCAGATGCTGCATGACCGTGCAGCGATCCAGCGGCTGAAACCGCTCGCAGAGCGCCCCGGTCGTCTGCGGCGCATCCTTCATCGCATCCAGCATCTCGCGACGAACACCGGCCGACAAAGCCTTGAAAACGCGGTCCTGATTCGCCTCGGTTGACATGTTATAAGAATATAACATTATGACTCGCGAACAAGGAGCACGACCGATGGAACTGAAGTTCAAGGTGTCCGGCCGCATCGCCCGCCCGGTCGAGGAGGTGTTCGAGGCCGTCGCCGATCCGGCGAAGCTGTCCGCCTATTTCACCACCGGCGGCGCGGTGGGCCGGATGCAAACGGGTGCGACTGTGCAATGGGAGTTCGCCGACTTCCCCGGCGCCTTCCCGGTCGAGATCGTCGAGGTCGAGCCGAACCGTCGCATCGTTCTGCAATGGGAAGCCAATGAAGGCCCGCCCGACGACGGCGAGCCGGTCGTCCGCGCCGCCTATATGACCACCGTGGTCTTCACCTTCGAGCCGCTTGACGACGGCCGGACGCTGGTGACCATCGAGGAAGGCGGCTGGCGCGAAACCCCGACCGGACTGAAGGCCGCCTTCGGCAACTGTCAGGGCTGGTCACAGATGCTGGCGGCCCTGAAGGTCTGGGTCGAGCACGGCATCAACCTGCGCGAGGGGTTCTACGTCTGAAATCAGGCGAAGGCCCAGCCCGGGCCCTCGCTGTCGGCGGGCGGCGGCGCCTTGCGCCGGACCGTCGGACGAACCCCGGCCTGACGTCCCGAAGCCAGCGGACGCAGGCGCGCGACCACGATCCCAACCCGCGCGCCCAGCGCCCTGACGAGCGGCTTGAGCCGGGTGTTGGCGGCGATCAGGCTGACGGCGGCTGCGGCCTCGACATAGGCGAGGATGTCTCCGGCGGCGAGCAAGGCCAGCTCCGCCGGCAGGAACTGGATCATCAGCAGGGCGCCACCGATAATCAGGGCGCTGCGCAGGGCCGAGCCGGAGAAGGCATCGACGAACCAGCGGGTGATGCGATCAGCGACCCGGCGGTCCACCAGCGCGGCGCCGGAGAACAGGACGACCAGACCGGGCAGGAAGACCCCGCCGCCTGTTGCGACCGCTACGACCAGCCAGAAAATTCCGAGCAGAAAAATCCCGCTCCAGCGCGCCGTCTGCCCCATGGTCCGCCCCTGTTCTAGCTCCGCCATGGAGGTGGGGCGTGAGGAGCGGGATGCAAGTCAGACTGGCAGCGCCCCGCGCTTGACCACCGTCCGCATCGCCACGCTGGACGACACCCGCGTCACCCCCGGGATGCGGGTCAGTTCGCGCGAGTGGACGCGCTCCAGATCGTCCACGTCCCGCACCACCAGCCGCAGCAGATAGTCCGAGCCGCCGGTCATCAGATAGCATTCCACCACCTCCGGCACGGTGGCGATGGCGGTCTCGAAGGCGGTCAGGGAGGCTTCGGCCTGCGAGGACAGGGTCACGGTCACGAAGACGCTGATCGGCAGGCCCACGGCGCGCTCATTGATGATAGCGGCGTAGCGGCTGATGACCTGGGCGCTCTCCAGCGCCCGCAGGCGACGCAGGCAGGCGCTTTCGGACAGGTTCACCGCCCGGGCCAGATCGGCATTGGTCATCCGCCCGTCGCCCTGAAGCGCGCGAAGCATCTTCCGGTCGGTATCGTCGAGCGCCACAGCGGAAACCGTCTTCAAGACGCACCTCATTCGCAGATTCTGCGACTGTATGTCGTTCAGTCAGCGAAAAGAACAGGAACCTGCGCGCGGACCGTCGCTAGATTGCGCGCGAAACGCGGCCGCCGCAGAGTGGGCCCGTCACCGGTTCAGGCAAGGAAACATCCCATGCGCGTCGGCGTCCCCAAGGAAATCAAGAAGAACGAACATCGCATCGGCCTGACGCCAACCGCGGTGCGCGAATATGTGGCCCACGGCCATGCGGTCTCGATCGAGAAGGGCGCCGGTCTGGGCGCCGGCTTCACCGACGCCGACTACGTCAAGGCGGGCGCCAAGATCGTCGACACCGCCGCGGAAATCTTCGCCAGCAACGACATGATCGTGAAGGTGAAGGAGCCGCAGAAGGTCGAGTGGGAGATGCTCCGCGAAGACCAGATCCTGTTCACCTACCTGCACCTGGCGCCGGATCCCGAGCAGACCAAGGGCCTGATCGCCTCGAAATGCGCCGCCGTCGCCTATGAGACGGTGACCGACGCGCGCGGCGGCCTGCCGCTGCTGGCCCCCATGTCGGAAGTCGCCGGCCGCATCGCCGTCTTCTCGGCCGCCGAGACCCTGCTGAAGCACAACGGCGGCATGGGCCTGCTGTTCTGCGGCGTTCCGGGCGTGGCCCCGGCCCGCGTACTGGTGCTGGGCGGCGGCGTCGTCGGCCTGAACGCGGCCCGCATGGCCATGGGTCTGGGCGCTGAAGTCGTCGTTCTCGAACGCTCGATCCCGCGCATGGCCTATATCGACGAAGTCACCCAGGGTCGGGTCATCACCCGCTACTCCTCGATCGGCGCGATCGAGGAAGAACTGGTCAAGGCCGACGTCATCATCGGCGCCGTTCTGGTTCCGGGCGCTGAGGCGCCCAAGCTGATCAAAAAAGAGCATCTGAAGCTGATGAAGCCCGGCTCGGTGCTGGTCGACGTCGCCATCGATCAGGGCGGCTGCTTCGAGACCAGCCACGCCACGACCCACGAAGACCCGACCTACGTCATCGACGGCGTCGTCCACTACTGCGTCGCCAACATGCCGGGCGCCGCCCCGCGGACGTCGTCGGAAGCCCTGAACAACGCCACCCTGCCCTTCGGTCTGGCGCTGGCCAACAAGGGCCTGGACGCGCTGAAGGACAACCCGCACCTGGCGCGCGGCCTGAACGTGCTGAAGGGCGAACTGACCTATCCGGCCGTCGCCGAGGCGCTGGACATGCCGTGGAGCGATCCGTACGGCGTCTGGGCCAAGTAAGGCTCACGAGAGACTGACAGGCGGGCGGGATCGAAGATGGTCCCGCCCGTTTTCGTTTCGGCCCCATGAGATTTTCTGGGGGCAGGCTGGAGTTCTTATTCTTTGTGACGCGCCGCCCGCCGTGGCGAACTCCTCCGACACAGGGAGGCGATGGATGGCCCGGACCAGATTCATCCTTGTTGCGGTACTAGCGGTGACGGCGGCGTTCGGCGCGCCCGCCTGTGGCGACCCACCGGAGGCGAAGTCCGCCTCAGCAGCGGCGCCGACGACAGCGTCCGAAGAACAGCCGGGCACCCGGATCGGCGTCTGGCGGCAACCCGCGGGTCTAGGTCCAATCGACATTCAGGGGATTCACTTGCGGCCTGATGCGTGATTCATGGGTCTCCGCTTTGGCGGAGGTCTGCGATGGGCGTGAAGCGTTACGAACTGGACGAGGCGCAGTGGGCGCGGAT